>Ga0265323_10000638_pt1 | contig 19091 bp, 17 predicted proteins | sample 41225metaG_FD_193580 | JGI IMG/M metagenome (GOLD analysis project Ga0265323, IMG submission 193580) | Rhizosphere microbial communities from Carex aquatilis grown in University of Washington, Seatle, WA, United States - 4-12-25 metaG | ecosystem: Host-associated > Plants > Roots > Rhizosphere...
CACTGCAAAATAGCGCGACGGGCAACTTCATCGGCGGCGTGAGTGCCGGGGCCGGAAACGTCATCGCCTTCGCCGGTTGGACCGGTGTGATTTTATACAATCCGGGCACCACCAATAATTCCATTCGTGGCAATTCCATTTTCAACAACCCTTACCTGGGGCTTCACCTGGTCGGCGCCAGCGATTTTTATCCCTATGTCACGACCAATGATGTCGGTGACGCCGACACCGGCCCGAACAATCTTCAAAATTTTCCCGTCATCACCAACGCCTTTGGCTACGCCGCCGGCACCATCGTCCTAGGAACATTAAACAGCGCCACCAATCGCAGTTTTCTCATTGATGTTTATCGCAGTGCCAGCCCTGACTCCTACAATGGCGGCTATGGTCAGGGCCAGTTTTACGTCGGCACCGTCAGCGTCAACACCGATGGTTCCGGCAATGCGACGTTCGCCTGCACCAACAGCAGCGGCAATTACGCCGGACAATACATCACCGCCACCGCCACCTCGGCTGGCGGCGACACCAGCGAGTTCGACCTGGCCGTTCTCTGCACCAACAAACCCGCGCCGTCGGCCACTTTCCCCGGGCCGTTGATGTGGCGCACCAACGGATTCATCCTTACGCTGGCGTTCCAGACCAATTTCACCTATCGCATCCAGGCCACCACCAATCTGGCCGCTCCCGTCGTGTGGACCGACCTGACCAATTACAATGCCATCAACTCCTCGCTCGTCTTCACCGACCGCACGGCCACCAACTTCCGCGTGCGTTTCTATCGCGTGATTTCGCCGTAACTTCACCAGCTCTCGTTCCGTCAACCATGGAGTATATGAATATGAACACAAAACATGTGAAAACAGCCGCCCAAGCTGCGGCTTTAATCACCGTTCTGACCTGCGGCGTGAGTCTTCGCGCCGCGACACCGGCAACCGCGCAAACGTTGGGCGGCTCCGTTGCCGTTCCGAACCAATACCAAACCGTGGCGTTCAGCAGCTCGGCGGAAGCCGGGATGCTGCAAAGCGCCTACCTCATTCTGGCCACCGGCGATCACGATTACCAAGGCCATCGCGTGAGGGCCATGCACCAGATTGAAGCCGCCGCCGCATTGTTGGGCATGAATCTCAGTGGCGACGCCAAAGACCGGCAGCCGCAGCCTTTGTCGGACGCCAAGCTGCGCGAAGCCCAAGGTTTGCTTCAAAGTGTGCTGGCCTCCAGCGAAGTCCAAAACCAAAAGCGCGTCACCAAACACATCAACAACGCCATCAATCAAATCAACACCGCCCTGTCCATTCGCTGAACCCCAATGCGCCGGACGCGGCCAAAGTCGGCGTGGAATTCCGGCAACTTAAAGCCCGTAGGGCTGGCATATTTGTAGATTGGCAATTCGAAAACGGACAAAGCTCCGTGAGGAGCGGCATCATCGGGAGATTGACGGAATATGCCGCCCCGACGGGGCTGGATTTTATTTTGGATTATGGTTCTACAGAGATGCCGCGCCTGCGGCACTGGATTTCGTTTTGGGACGTGAATCCGGCGCGCTGTGCCGGGCTCTGCATGAATTGTCCCGGCGGGACATTTGAAAATAGCCCGGCGTTTCAACGCCGGGATGTCTTCGCGATTGGCCGAGTCCCGCAGGGACGGTTGAACACACGCCGCAGAAATCAGTCGTCCCTGCGGGACTTTGGTGGATTTACGCCTGGCTCCCGGCGTTGAAAAGCTTGTTCTAAATCGCTTTGACGCCTCAAACTTGTAGAAGCTTCTTCCAGAATGCTTCTGGAATGATGACTGGCTTGCCACTTTGCATTCGTCTTATCAGCGCGGCCTCGATTTTGTTTCCATAGTTTCCATGAGCCCATGAAGGATTCGCGTCACTTCCAATGACAAGCGCATCCGTTTTCACAGTAACGCCATCGCTGATCGAACCTCCGTGAGAAACGACGGCCTTTTGACATTCGCCCCGTGAGCCATACTCGAAAACCCCTGTGAAAGCGAAGCACTTCCCGGCGATTGAAATTTCTGGGAGCGGGTCATCGAACGGAGATCCTTCTTTGAGCAGGTCAGACACCATGATTTCAAGTGCTTTTCGTTTCTCATTGTTGATCGTAGAACGCGGGCGTGGACGCCAATCTTCAGGAATGACAATTTGCGCGAGCGCGGCGCGGTCATGCGGACGCAACTCTGTGTTGGCATCATCTTCGTCGCCCGTGGTGTAAATATATGCGGTCCACAAATGCTTGTTGTTGGAGTCCGAAAACAGCCTGCCGATGATGCCTCCCGCACGGCCTTTTGATGGAGCCGGATCAATTGGCACACCGAAGAACCGCAGGACTTTTAATTGACGATTCGTGGCGGGATCGAAGTGCCAGGCAGGAAGAAAGTCTTTCAAAACGTATGTGCGCATGGCGGTCGCCTCAAAATAGCGAACCTTGGTGTGTCGCCGGTTTCGGTTTTTCTTTCGTTCCTAACAATGCTAGGAATTCTTTCTCCGTCAGAACTTTTACGCCCAACTCTTTTGCCTTGTCTAATTTTGATCCCGCTTCTTCTCCAGCGAGTAAATAATCGGTGTTTTTGCTCACCGAGCTGGTCACATTACTGCCGGCTTCTCGAATCATTGCCGCCGCTTCGTCGCGGGACAAACTTGGCAGCGTGCCGGTGAGAACGAAAGACTTGCCCGCAATTGGACTGGTTGTGTTTGCGATTCCCCTACCTTGGGACCCAGGGTTGACCGCCATTTTTGCAAGGCGTGCCAGTGTTCGTTTCCCATATTCAGAAGCAAAGAAATCCACGATGCTTTTGCATGCTTCAGGTTCAAGTTCATCACAGGCAACAGTAATTAGAGGCGGTTTTCCGCTCTTCTTCAGCTTCAAGTCTTTTGGCTTGAGCTTAATCTTGACTCTGCCTTCTTGAAGACGCTCGGCAAGAGCTACGATTTTAGAATTTATCTCCGCGTGCTGTCTGATTCTGCGTTCTTCTTCTGCATTGTCGGCTTTTGTCCGTTCATCTTTGCACGGAAGCTTGTTTTCACCTGTTCGCGCATCTGGATTTACCCGCTTTGACTCTGCAACAAGTTCTTGCAGTTGTAAAAAATCAGAAATTATTGCGGATTTAGCTAGAGAATTTAAATCGGCATGAAGTTGTGCTATTTGGTATGCTGTGGTTTCGCCGATATGAGAAATCCCAAGAGCGAAAAGCCAACGCGCCAAAGAAAATGATTTTGCCCGTTCAAGTGCTTCAACAACTTTTGTTGCGTTCTTTTCTCCGAAGATGCGCGGTTCATCTTTTGTTCCAAGATTCAGTTTGGCCAGTTGATCTACTGTGAGGTCAAACAGGTCGAGAGGCTCTTTGACCAAACCGCGTTCAATAACTTTTTCAGAGACCACGCCGCCGATGCCTTCAATGTCCAGCGCACGCCGTTGAGCCATGAACTCTACTCGCCGAACGCTTTGGGCTGGACAACCTGCAATGTTTTGGCACCGCCAAGCAGAGAACTCTGGATCACGCGCTATTTGGCCTCCGCAAGCAGGACATTTGCCGTGAATGTGTTTCGCAAAATCGAACGGCTCGGCATCGCGCGGACATTTTGATTTGACCACGCTAACGACGGCGGGAATGACTTCCCCGGCTTTTTCGATGACGACGGTGTCGCCGATGCGGATGTCTTTTTCGCGGATGTAATCCTCGTTGTGCAGCGTAGCGCGGCTGATGGTGCTGCCAGCGAGGAAGACGGGTTCGAGTTCGGCCACCGGCGTGAGCGCGCCGGTGCGCCCGACCTGGATGGTGATGTCGCGGAGTTTCGTCTCGGCCTGTTCGGGCGCATATTTGTAGGCAATGGCCCAGCGCGGCGCCTTGGCCGTGGCGCCCACGCGGCGTTGCTGCTCGAACGAATTCAGCTTGATGACTGCGCCGTCGGTTTCGTAGGCAAACTTTTTGCGGACCGCGTCGAGTTCGGCGATGGCGGCGATGAGATCGTCTTCGGTGCGGCAAAACCAGGTGCGTTCCGGCGTTTTGAAGCCGAGGGATTTCAGGAAATCGAGCAGCTCGCGCTGTGATTGCGGAGCGCCGAGCACCGGCTCGGCAAGATGGCTGCCGGTCTTGGCCGAGACTGTGCTCGGCGTTCCAATGCCGTAGAGGATGATATCGAGCGGGCGCTTGGCGACGATTTTTGGGTCGAGCTGTTTGAGCGAACCGGCGGCGGCGTTGCGCGGATTGGCAAACATTTCCTCGCCGGCGGATTTGCGCTCGGCGTTCAGTTTATCAAAGCCCGTTTTGGTCATGAACACTTCGCCCCGGACTTCGAGCACTTCCGGTGTAGCCGCGCTTGTCAAAGCGCGGTTCTGCGATCCAAACAAGTCATCAGTTTTCCGCGCTTTCACAAGCGCGGCCACGAAGGCAATTTTTAACGGCACGCTGCGGATGGTTTTGAGATTGGCGGTGATGTCGTCGCCGGTGGTGCCGTCGCCGCGCGTCGCACCCATGGTGAACCTGCCGTGCTCGTAGCGCAAACTTACCGCCACGCCGTCCACTTTGGGTTCAACGACCCATTCCAGCTTTTCATCCGGCAAAAGTTTCTGGACGCGTTTCACAAAATCGCGCACTTCCTCCTGCGAATAGGTGTTGTCGAGGCTCATCATCGGCACGGCGTGCCGGACGGACTGGAATTCGCTCAACGGCGCGCCGCCGACGCGATGGCTCGGCGAATCGGGCGTGGCGAGTTCGGGAAATTCTTTTTCGAGGCCGAGCAGTTCGTGATAAAGCCGATCATATTCCAAGTCGCTGATCACCGGCTTGGCATCGACATAATAGGCGCGGTCGTGCCGGCGGATTTCCTCCACCAGTTGGGCGTGGCGTTTTTTAGCTTCGGCCTGTGTCACGCGGGAATTGTGTAGTGACGCGGCGATGAAAGGACAGTTTTTTGTGAGGCCGCCGGCGGCCATTTTTCAGGCCGAAGCAAGCACCTTTCGTGATCTCACCCCATCCCGAAGCCTTCAGGCCACGAGGAAACAGATGAATCCCGCGACACAGAGGAGAAAGAAGAGAATGACTGCCCCATCAATCGGGCCAAACCGGGCTTCTTCCGAGTGGTTGGCCGGGACGAGCGCAGTATTGAAAATACGACTCTTCCTGCTCACGTTGTAAGCAATTTTAGTCATGCCCTGCAGTCGAGCATGGGCCGGGCCATCGGATCCCGGCGGAGAATGAACAAAAAGTTGACGCGGAAACGGCGCGCAAGACAGAATTTGTCCCGGGATTTGACAGCAAAAAAACGCGCCGGGGCGCCCGGTGTCAAGCCGGCTGTCCCAAAACCCGGCGGAGACGGCCAAGCATGGCTGCCGCCATGCGCTCGTAAGGCACGAGCACGCGGCCGTACATTTTGATTTCGTCAATCGCCTCCAGCGCCATGCAAAAATCCAGATCATGAAACGCGCGGTCGCGTTTGACGCGCCGCAGCCAGCGGGTCAGATCGGTGACTTCCTCGATTTCATCCTTTTGGCCGGGATAAAACAAAACCCCCCATTTGTCGCGGCGCAAAAATCCATCGGCATCGCTTCGGCGCTCAAACCACGAATCGCACAGCAAAGTGCAGACGGATCTGCCCGGACGTTCGCCGAGCCGGTAAAAAACCACCGGTTTGTCGGATTCAGAGAATTGGGCGAACGCAATGTCGAGCGCATCCTCGGGCGGCGGAGTGAACCGGGTCTGAAAACCAAAATGAAAGCCGCCTTGCCCGGCGCGCGATTTTTCAACGCAAAGATTTTCCGCGAAAATCCAGATGATGTCCGTTGCGAAACCGCGTTCGGCGAGCAGCTTTTTCCAAACGTCGAGAGCTTCCCCCAACGAGGGGCGTGTAAACGGTGCTACCGATTTCATGGGGGGGATTCTAGCCGGTATTTTTCCGAAACCAATCTATAAATAATTTGATGCCCGCCTCGATTTTGACCTGCGGATGATAGCCCAGCCGGGCGCGCGCCTTCGTAATGTCGGCGAACGTGACCGGCACGTCGCCGGGCGGAACCGGCTGGCGGTCAATCACGGCCTTTTTGCCGAGCGCGGTCTCGAGCAATTCAATGAGGCGGGCCAGCGTCACGGTTTGCGATTCGCCCAGGTTGAAAATTTCAAAGCCGAATTCCTTTTGCGTGGCGGCGATGATGCCGTCCACCGTGTCGGTGACGTAGGTGTAATCCCGCGCCATGCCGCCATCGCCAAAGACCGGAATCGGTTTGCCGGCGTGAATGAGTGTCGCAAACTTGCGGATGGCCAGGTCGGGCCGCTGGCGCGGACCATAGACGGTGAACAGTCGAAGGATTGCCACGTCCATGCCATAAACGTGATGATAAACGTGGCCGAGCGACTCGCAGGCGAGCTTGCTGGCGGCATAGGGCGAAATGGCAGAAAAGATCGGGTCGCTCTCGCTGAACGGCACCTTGGAGTTCACGCCATAGACCGACGACGACGAGGCGATGATGATTTTTTTTACGCCGCTTTTTCGGGCGGCTTCGAGAACGTTCACTGTGCCTTCAACGTTGACGCGTTGGTAAAGCGCCGGTTCGGCAAGGCTGGGCCGCACGCCCGCGCGCGCGGCCAGGTGGATGACCTGGTCGAACTTCACGCTGCCGAACAATTCGTCGAGCGCGGAAGCATCAGTCAGATCGCCGTGGACGAATTCGAACGGTTTGGCTCGCCCCGTGGAATAGGCCGGGCTGCCTGCTGTTGCGGGGTCCTTGGCCGGGTTATTCCACGGGGCGAGCGACTGGATATCGCGGAGGTTCCGTCGCTTGAGTTGCGGGTCGTAGAAATTATTGAGGTCATCGAACGCCCAGACGCTGTGGCCGTCGCGCAGGAGCCGTTCGCAGACGTGCGAACCGATGAAACCCGCCCCGCCGGTGACCAGAAAATTCATGGCCAAACGCTAACAACCAGAGGGCAAGCTGTCGAGTGCTGGACAGCGGAGTTATTGACCCGGCCAAATAAATCCTGCCATCCAACCGCCCAAACCAGCCAGAGCAAGACCGAGTATTTGGAGACCGAACGGTTTGGCTACGGCCTTGAAATTCAAGAAAAGAAAAATCCATGCTGCAATCGGTATGAGTAAACAGCCAAAAAACCACCAAAGGTTGCGTTTGTAAGCAACGGCCAAAAACACAACCTCTCCGATAAGGCAGATAATGACCCCGGAAAATAAGAGTATGTAGCCGAGAACAACCATTTAACGTTTTTTATTTCACAGCCCGTTCAACACATCAATCATTTGCCGCAGGCGGCCGTAATCGCGGCGGTTGAAGCCGAAGGCGATGCGCGCCAGGTCCAGGTTGTCGTTGTCCTCGACCTCCTCTGGCGTCGGTTTGATGTTTTTGATGGGTATGCCGTTGATGAGGTCGGCGAAGTCTTCGTTGATGGCAGCGAGGGCGGATTCTGACGGCGCATTTTTAAGCCGGATGACTAACAGATCCTTCACGAAGCGCGTGGATTGGAAATTCCGGTAAAAGCGCGTGATGATTTTTACTGCCTCGTCGGCGTTATGGGTGATCTGGTAAAAATTCAAGTCTTCGGGTGAAATCAACCCATCGCGGAGCAGATGTTCGCGGATATATTTGTCCCAGGCTTTCCAATACGTTCCGCCGGGAGGTTCGACGAGCACGAGCGGCATGAGCAGGCCTTTGCCGGTTTGCATGAGCGTGAGCGCCTCGTAGCCCTCGTCGAGCGTGCCGAAGCCGCCGGGGAAAAGCACGATGGCGTCCGAATGGCGGATGAAAATCAATTTGCGCGTGAAAAAGTATTTGAACGACATCAGTTTTTTGTCCTCGGCAATGACCGGATTCGCGCCTTGTTCCCAGGGCAGGCGGATGTTCACCCCGAAACTGTTGGCGGTTCCGGCGCCTTCGTGCCCGGCCTGCATGATGCCCGGTCCGGCGCCGGTGATGACCATGAAGCCGGCCTTCACAATCTTGCGCCCGAAATCCACGGCCTGTTGATATTCCACCTTGCCCGATTGCGTCCGGGCCGAGCCGAAAATGGTGACCTTGCGGACATGCGCATACGGCGCGAAAAGGCGGAAGGCATAACGCAATTCGCGCAGCGCGGTCTGGATCACCCGCACATCGCCGGTCTCCTCCACGTCGGCCAGCAGCTTGAGCGCGTTTTCGACGATGTCGGCGACCTCGTTTTCGTTGTGGCCGCCGCCTTTGAAGGCGATGAGTTCCTGGATGCGGCGTTGCAATTCCAAATCGGCGGGTTTGTCCGCCCGTTTTCCTTTGATCATGCGGTCAGCATAACTTTGCCGCAGCCAAAAGCAACCGCCGCCTTGGGTGCATCTTCGCACTGTTCTTGGTCGGGAAGTCTGGACCGGGATCCCCAGGCGACTGGAAAGTCGCCCAAACCCGCCGACAGGAATGTCGGCGCCACGTAGCGCAGGCTTTCCAGCCTGCGGGTTTTGGGGACTTTCCAGTCCCCAGTTAAGAATAGTGTCAACTTCCACCCGCCCGCTTTTGCGCATTGACAATGGCGGGGGAAATTCTATTCTACGCGCCCATTTGCGAGCCCCGCCCGTGAGCGGATTTTCTCGCCCCCAGAAAGGAAGTGAGTTGCGTTGACCGAAATAAGATTAAAAAAAGGCGAACCAGTGGAACGTGCGTTGCGGCGACTGAAGAAAAAAGTCGACCGCGAAGGAACCCTCAAGGTCGTGCGCAATCACCGGCATTTTGAAAAGCCGAGTGAAAAGCGGCGCCGCAAGGAAAAAGCCGCGCGCTTTTCCGCGATGTTGACCGCGCGCTACGCGGATCTGTAATAGGATGGCTTTGTCGGGCCGGTCGCGGCTGAATTTCTGTCGCGACCGGCCTTTTTCAAGGGAGCGTGGGCGTGAGGCAGATTCCCAATGCTTCATCACACCAACTGCTCAATCGGAACCATGTATTCGCTTTCCACCTGCTGGAATTCCAAGCGCCACACGGACGGTCGCGCCATGCTGCGCGAAATCCGCGACCTCGGCTTTGCCTACGCCGAGCTCAGTCACGGCATCCGGCTCGGTCTCCTGCCCGGCATCCTGGAAGCCGTGGACGCGGGCGAGATCAAGATTTCCAGTCTCCATAATTTTTGTCCGCTGCCGCTGGGCGTGAATCATGCCTCGCCGAACCTCTACGAATTTTCCGACGAGCGACCGCGCCAGCGCGAACTGGCGGTCAAGTACACGCTCAAGACCTTTGAACTGGCCGAACGCGTCAAGGCGCCGGTTGTCGTGCTGCACCTCGGCAGCATGGACTTGAAGGATTACACCGAGAAACTGACCGAAATGCTGGAGCGCAACGGGAAAAAATCGCCCAAATACGAAAAGCTCCGCGCCGAAGCCGCCGCCAAACGCGAAGCCAACAAAGGAAAAGCCGTCGAGCGCACCTACGAAACGTTGCGCAAACTTCTGCCCGAAGCTGAAAAGCGCGGCCTCAAGCTCGGCATCGAAAACCGGCAGGCGCTCGAGGAAATTCCGCTGGATGGCGACTTCGAGCATTTCTTCCGCGAATTTGACAGCCCGAACGTGGTTTACTGGCACGACGTCGGCCACGCGCAAATCAAGGAAACCCTGGGCTTCCTTGACCATACCCGGCATCTGGAATCGCTCACCGCGCGCCTGGCCGGATTTCACGTTCATGACGTTATTTTTCCCGCGCACGACCATGCCACGCCCGGTTCCGGCACGGTCAACTTCGCCGCGCTCAAACCGTTTGTGACACCGGGCCACATCAAGGTGCTTGAACTCAGTCCGTCATTGCCCGTTGAAGCCGTCAAACTCGGCTTCATTCACGTCAAAATCTACTGGGGCAGCGAATGATTGTTGATTTCGGATTGGCGATTGGCGGGGCGTACTTGGGCACTTCCCAATGGCGCATCTGGTCGATTGGGGCCGTGCCCAAGGCATGCGCCCTGATTGGCGGGCGGCATTGTTCCGGCAAGCTTGACAGGAAAGCGGGCAAAGCAAAAGATATTGGCTGTAGAGACGCCAGCTTAGCTCAGCGGTAGAGCAACGGTTTTGTAAACCGTGGGTCGTCAGTTCAATCCTGACAGCTGGCTCCATTTCCCGCGTATTGGCGCAGCTTCGAGCGGATCTTCAAACCAAGATCAGGCCGGGGTGGCTGCCGGTGAGGCTCCGGCCGCCCTCGGGCGTGACCAGATAGGTGTTTTCCGTTCCCACCATTCCCACGCCCGGCACGCCCTTCTTCGGTTCGAGCGCCAGCACCATGCCCCCGGCCAGTGGTTCGTCAAAACCCTCGGCAATCACCGGCGGTTCATCAATCTGCAATCCCACCCCGTGCCCGAGAAAATTCGCCCGCCGGTTGCCAAAGCCCATGAAGTTCTTCAAAAACTCAGGGTCGAGGCTTTCCATGATCCGGGCATAAATCTCCGAAGGTATCGCCCCGGGTTTCAGCAACGATGCCAGCCGGTGTTCGAGTTCCACGCAACGCCGGTGGACCGCCATCACCTCGTCCGGCAGTGTCCGGCCAAACATGTAGGTCATCGTCTTGTCGGTGTGATAGCCGTCCATGGCGCAGCCGACGTCCACGAACACGAGGTCGCCTTTCTTAAGTTTGCGATCGCGGCTGCCCAGCACCGGCGCGGCGGGACCGATGCCCACACACCCGCCCGGCCCGTCGAAGCTGGTGGGATAAATCGAGTTTTCCCCGAAGCCCAGTTGCGCCACGGCGATGTCCACGTTGAACATGCCAAAGCGCACGGTTCCCTGATGTCCCTCGCGCACCAGGAGCGAATAAAGTTCACAGGCAAGCTCCGCCTCGCTCATTCCCACGCGCAACATCGCCGGCACGCTCTCTTCCATGATGCGCCGGTGGATCGCGCCGCACCGTTCCATGATGGCCAGTTCGTACGGACTCTTGACCGTCCGCACCCGGGCAATCAGCGCATCGAGCGACGCCACCTCCTGGCAGGTGAAATGTTTCCGGAACCGCTGAACCAACGCGAGCGGAACCAGTTCGGTTTCGAGATGAATGACCTGCCGCGCCGCAGCCGCCGCCGGGACGGCATCGCGGAAACTTTTCATGGGGCGGATGTCGGGAAAGAGCGATTCGGCGCCGGCCCGCTCGAAACTTCGGCGCACCCAGAACACCGGTTCGCCGTCGCGGGGAACGAGCAACAGCCCGTCCTGCATCGTGCCGGTGAAATAGTATTGGTTGACCCGGCCAAAAAACGCGGCCAGCTCCCAACCGGGAATCTCCGCGTCCATCCGCGACCGGAAGCGCTTCGTCCGGCCGGTCAACTCTGAGAGTGGAACTTTGGTCATCATGCCAATGCCGGCGCCATTATGCGGCACAGTCGCCTGGGGAAAAGAAAAAGAAAGCGGCGCGGACTTTGAGGGACGCATCTTGACACCCGCATTGAACAAAGAAACTCCCACTCCCCGCCAAACGGGGAGAGGGTTGGGGCGAGGGGTTCGTGCTTGTAAACATTGGCACCCCGGCCCTCTCCTCCTTGAGGGAGGCGAGGGAGAAAAAATGGTGCGTGTGTCAAGATTGTACCCAAGTTTCAGCCGAGGAACCGCCGGGACGGGCGCAGTTGGCGGCATCCGCCATTCATTTTGCCAACGAAAATGCAGCATTGGCACCTGTTTTTTCGCCCGTATCCGGCGCCCGGAGCATCGGAAAGGTGATTATTGCCAATCTACGGAAAAAAATCCACTTATCTTCGGCCAGACACTTGACAGAAAAAAATTAGAATTTATTGTCTAATTTTAAACGCAGTGGTGAGTAAACTGTCAAACTTGAAACTGAAAGTCTATGGACATACATCATCCCTTCCTGAGTGAATTCCCCCAACATCGTGAAACCGTCCGGCACCTGCGCCTGAGCGACAACAAATTCCGCCAGATGTTTGAGGAATATCACCATTTGGATGACGCCGTCTGCCGGATTGAGGAGGAAATTGAGTTCGCCACCGACCAGGAGATTGACGAACTAAAGTTCAAACGCGCCAAGCTCAAGGACGCGCTCTATTCCGCAGTCAACCGCGCCACGGTCGCGGTGCAATAAGCGTCAGGTTTTTGCCGGCTTGGGCCGGCGCCGCCGATGGCCGCTTTAATGCGACTCGGCGGCGGCTTTCCTTTTCTTCGCCTCTTCAATCACCTTTTCCGCCGCGTCGCGCGGCATTTCCTCGTAATGGCTGAATTCCTCCTTATGCACGCCGCGCCCGCCGGTCAGCGAACGGAGATTGCTGGAATAGTGATAAAGGTCCTTCACCGGCACCTGCGCCTTGATCACCTGGAAACCGCCGTCGCTTTCAATGCCCTGGATCCGGCCGCGCCGGGACGATAGATCGCCCATCACCTTGCCCATGCAATCGTCCGGAATCTGGATTTCGACGTTGTTAATCGGCTCCAGCAGACACGGCTTGGCGGCCGTGAACGACTCCTTGAAGGCGAAATAACCGGCAATCTGGAACGCGATGTCCTTGGAATCCACCGGGTGCATCTTGCCGTCGTAAAAATCAACCTTCACGTCCACCACGCGGCAACCGGCGAGGATGCCCTCGGTGCAGGCCTGGTTGACGCCCTTCTCGACGGACGGCACGAACGAGCGATCCACGTTCTGGCCGACCAGCGAATTGGTGAACTCCAGGCCCGTGTCACGCAGCTTCGGTTCGATGCGCATCCAGACCTCGGCAAATTGTCCGGAACCGCCGGTCTGCTTCTTGTGGCGGTATTTCGAGTCGCCTTTGCCCTTGATGGTTTCCCGATACCGCACGCGCGGCTCGGCCAGTTCAACGTGGACGTTGTACCGGCGGCGCAACCGGTCGGCCACGACTTCCAGATGCAATTCGCCCTGCGCGGAGATGACGGTCTGGTGCAATTCCGCGTCCACGACGTAAATGAACGTGGGGTCTTCATTGTGCAACGCGGCGAGGCCGGAGGCGATTTTGTCCTCCTCGCCCTTCACCTTGGCGACCAGCGACGCGTGAATGTTGGGTTTGGGATAAACCACCTTGGCCAACGTCACGGCCTTTTTCGCGTGGCACAGCGTGTTGCCGGTGTGCGTGTCCCTGAGTTTGACGGCCGCGGCGATGTCGCCGGCGCCAAGGGTGTTGACCGCCTCGCGGGTCTGGCCGTTGAGCAGGTAAATCTGCCCGACGCGTTCGTTGGTCTTGCGGTCGCTGTTGTACAAATCCATGCCGGTGGAAACCGACCCCGAATAAACGCGGAAGAACGACAGTTCGCCAAAATGCGCTTCGGACATGGTCTTGAAAATGTAAAGCACCGGCTCGGGATCCTCCAAACTCACCTCCACCTCCGCGTCGTTGGCATTGACCGCCTTGACCTTCTTGCGGTCCACGGGCGACGAACCGTATTTGGCGATGAAATCCATCAGCCGGGCGACGCCGATGTTGTTTTCCGCCGAGGTGCAAAACAGCGGAATCAACTGTTCCTTTTGCACCGCTGCGTGAATGCCGGCGCGAAATTCCTCCTCCGTCAAACTGCCCTTGTCGAAAAACTTGTTCATCAACTCGTCGTCGGATTCGGCGATGTGCTCAATCAACTGGCGGTGCAGTTCCTTGACCTGCGTTTCCAGTTCGCCGGTGGCCGGCTCTTCCTTGAATTTGCCGCTGGAATCGGTCGCGTAGGTCACGACCTCGTTGCGCAACACGTCGAGCGCGCGGTTGAAACCGGGGCCGGGATTCACCGGCACACTCAACGGAAAGACGTGCCGGCCAAACCGTTCCTGCACCTGCTTCACCACCGCGTCGAAATCCACGTTTTCCTTGTCCATCGCATTCACCACGATCATTTTCGGGATGCCGTAACGGGTCGCATAATCCCACACCCGGTCGGTGCCGACGCCGAGGCCGTGTTGCGCATTAATCACCACCAGCGCGAAATCGCCGACGCGCAACGCGCCCAGTCCTTCGCTGATGAAGTCGAGATAACCCGGCGTGTCAATGATGTTGAGCTTCTTGCCCGCCCACTCCGTGTGCAACAGCGACGCGGAGACGGATATCTGGCGGTTCTTTTCGCTGACGTGATAATCCGACACGGTGGAACCGTCGGCGATGCGGCCCATGCGGTTGATGACGCCGCCGCACGCGAGCATGGCCTCGCAGAGCATCGTCTTGCCGGACGAGGCGTGACCGACGACGGCGAAGTTACGGATGTCTGCTGGAGCATAATTTTTCATAGGGGAACTTCTTTCAATTTGGAAACAGTGGAAACCATAACGGCCCGCAACTCAAAGGAGCGCGGCCCGTTGGAAGCCAGATGCAATCTTGCGAAAGCCCGTCGGGGACAGGCACCGATGGTTTGCATGCGCCATTTTATACCCGATTCGCCACCCTGCTGAAAAGAAAAGTTTGGCTTTATTGCATCAAATTTTGCCGCGCTGCGCCCCGCCGCAATTTCCTCGTTTGACAGCCGGATTTCCCCACCGAAGCCATTCCCCCAACCTCTTTTCACCCATTTTTGGCAAAGACAGTGTATTTATTGGCTTGGATTTAAATATCCCTTGAGTCAGCATTGTTTTCACAACACGTTGTAACATGTTGTTTGGGTCGGAATTAAATTTTCCATGTCAATGATATGAATGCACCACAAGTTCGAACCGCCTGGATCAAGGGCGGCATAGCCAAGTGTGAAACTCTCCCACCGCTGCCATCGCGTGTCTTTCGTCTGGTGCTCCTCGGCGCCCCGGGCGTGGGCAAGGGAACCCAGGCCGAATTGCTCTGCGAACGGCTGGGCACCTGCCACCTTTCCACCGGCGACATTTTCCGCGCCGCCAAGAGCCTCGCCGAGGGCGAGCGCAGCCCGGCATTGGATGCCGCGCTCAGCTACATGAAACGCGGCGACCTGGTCCCCGACCAGACCGTGCTCGACCTCGTCCGCGAGCGCATCACCTGCCTCCACTGCGGCAGCGGGTTTCTGCTCGACGGATTTCCGCGCACGGTGGCGCAGGCGGAGGCTTTTGCCAAAATCATGGCGCAGGAGCAAATTCCGCTCGACGCCGTGTTGAATTACGATTTACCCATTGAGAAAGTTGTCGCGCGCCTGAGCGGCCGGCGCACCTGCCCGAAATGCAAGGCGGTTTTCCATGTAACCGGGCGTCCGCCGCGCGTGGAAGGCGTGTGCGATCATTGCGGGACCAAACTCCAGCAGCGCGAGGACGACCGGCCCGAGGCCGTCCGTGTGCGCATGGAGGTTTATGAAAAGAGCACCAAACCGCTGACGGATTTTTACCAGCAACGCGGCCTGCTGGTGACCATCGAGGCCGAGGGCACGCCGGAGGAAATTTACCAGCGCACCCTCACGGCGCTGGGTTCCGCCCAGGGCGGCAAGCTGCGCCACTCGTAGCGGACCCGCCACGGATTGACCCGGAATCCCCGTATGAATACGGGGGATTCTTCACTTGGCACATCCCCCCCTTCAACCGCCGGGCAAGGAATGTGGGCATTTTGCCAAGAGCCGTGTAGTGACGGTTTCGCCGCCGGTTTAACGTGCCAATGAGAATTGTGGATGCAGCCAGTTAAAAACACTTGAACGCGACCGCCGCCAGATCATTCAACGGGAACGGGAAAGAACGCCTTGCGATTCCGGAGACGGCCTTCGGCTGCCCGCGTGATTTTCTCAACAACCGCTTTGTGTACGCGGTGATTTCGGCCCGCGCCCACGGTTTGTCGCTGGGCGTGAACATGAGTCCGGACAAGCTGTGCAATTTCAACTGCCTCTATTGCGAGGTGGACCGCCGGACCCCGCCGCGCGAGGCGAAGCTGGACGTGGACGCGATGGCCGCCGAACTTCACAAAACACTCGCGTTCGTGCTGGCGGGAAAATTGCACGAACGGCCGTGGTGTTCCGCGCTGCCGGAGGAATTGTTCACGCTGCGCCATGTGGCCTTGAGCGGCGACGGCGAACCGACCCTCGCGCCGAATTTTGCCGAGGCCGTCGAGTCCATCGTACACATCCGGGCGCTGGGCGAATTTCCGTTCTTCAAAATCGTGCTGATTACGAATGCCACCGGGCTGGACCGGCCCCAGGTGCAGCAGGGGTTGAAACAGTTCACGAAGTCCGACGAAATCTGGGCGAAGCTCGACGGCGGCACGCAGGCATTTTTCAACCGGGTGGACCGGTCGGGTGTGCCGCTGGAGAAAGTGCTGTCCAATATCCTGCTGGTGGCCCGCCAGCGCCCGGTCATCATCCAAAGCCTGTTCGCGGCCATCAACGGTGAAGAACCGGCGTCCGACGAAATCGAGGAATACGCGCATCGGCTCAAGGAATTGAAGGCGGCGGGCGCGAACATTCCCCTCGTGCAGATTTACTCCGCCACGCGGCCGATGTTTCACGCGGACTGCGGGCATCTGCCGCTGAAAACGCTTTCCCATATCGCCCATACCGTCCGCCACGTGTCCGGCCTCAAAGCCGAAGTGTTTTAGGACGCAATATATGCGAAAGGCAGGGCGCGTCACTCCGTACGCGCCGCATTCGTAAGCCGCACAAGAACTCAAAGTCCAACCCCGTATCACCGCAGGACAGCTTGTTGCGCCATGGCGACTTGCCGCGTCGTAACGCAGTGAAGACGGGAGTGCGCGGCGAACGCGTCCCGCCGGTCTCAAAACTCTTTCTTGTCGGAGGGGCGAGTTACACGAGCCCCCATTTAAAATGGTTAAAGGCCATCCAGCGGACTTTTCATCCCGCAGCCGCCCTGGCCCATCACATGGGTGTAAATCATCGTGGTGGAGACATCTTCATGGCCCAGCAAATCTGAGCGGAGCGAACCCCGAAACCCTTCGGGGCTGGATCGTCCGAATATCAGTCTTGTTCCCTGGAGAATTTGAATTGTGTTTGCCAACGCATGGTTTTATTTCCAATCCTTGGCCCTGTGATTCATCTCACCCACACCACTCCCGGACGGCTGTTGAGTCATTTGCGCAAACTCACGCGCGCGGGCGAATTGCTGCTCGCCCGTCCGCCCTTTCTCACGCCGCTGGACGAGGTGCCGTGGGACACTCGCGTCTGGAAATGTTTGGACAAGATCGCCGCCCCCGATGCCTTCGCCGGCGCGACTCAACTGGACCGCGCTGACAGCGGCAGCATTGACCTCTTGGATTTCGATCGTCCTCGCCGGTCGGTGGCGGAACTGGATGAACTGTTGCGACGCCGCATCAACCGCCGGCTGGTGACCCTGGCCAGTGTGATCGAAAAGGTGGAAGCGCTTGCCGAGTTACCGCCGCAACGTCTGGACAAACAATCCTGAGCGCGCTCCGGCTTGCGCCGTTCACAAGTCATCCAGCGGACTTTGTACGCCGATGCCCGGCTTTTGCATGACATGAGTATATATTTGGGTGGTGCTGACGTCTTTATGCCCGAGTAATTCCTGCACCGTCCGGAGGTCGTATTTCTTTTCGATGAGATGGGTGGCAAACGAATGTCGCAAACTGTGACAGGAGGCTGACTTGTTAATTCCCGCCAGACGCACCGCAGCCTTCACGGCTCGTTGCAAGCCCTGCTCGTTGACATGATGCCGCCGCAGCTGTGATGACCGTGGATCTTTCGACAGTCCCGCTGCCGGAAAAACATATTGCCAGGCCCACTCCCGTTCCGCGTTGGGATACTTCTTGCCCAAGGCAAACGGGAGATACACCTTGCCCTGCCCCGCTGCCAGATCTTTCTCGTGCAACAACTTCACCCGTTTCAAGTGAGTTTGGAGCTTCGCCTTCAGGCTGTCCGGCAGCATCGTCACCCGATCCTTGAATCCTTTGCCGTCGCGCACCAGGATGTGATTGGCGGCAAAATCAACATCTTTGACTCTCAATCGCACACATTCCATCAACCTCATGCCCGTCCCATACAACAAGCTGGCCATCAACTGGTGCGTGCCCGTCATCCCGGCGAGCAACCGCTGCGCTTCGGCATGCGTCAACACCACCGGCAACCGCGCCGGGCGCCGGGGCCGCTCGATCTTGCCCATGTCCCCCAATTCCATGTGCAACACTTCGCGATACAGAAACACCAGCCCGTTGAGGGCTTGATTTTGCGTGGACACCGCCACCTTCTGGTTCAACGCCAAATCGTTGAGAAACGCCTGCACTTCAGCGGCTCCCAGCTCGCGCGGATGACGCCAGCCCCCGGCCGACACTGAACCTCCCCGCCGATGAAATTGCAGAAATCGTCTGACCCATTGCCGATAAGCTTCCTCGGTGCGGATGGAGTAATGTTTGAATCGTGCCACCTCACTGAGTTGATCCAGCAATTTGAGCTTGGGATTGGGAATGAGGCCTTCCAGTGGCCGTGACGCCTTTGCCGTTTCAATATGAGGGTTCACATCCGTGATAAAATCTTATGGACAAGCCAGAAAGCAAGGAATATTGTGATTCCATGACGCCGAGATAGGCGTCAAATATGATATCGAATTAGAATGTTAGACCACGTAAGCACACCATGAGAACATTCATTATTTTCATCCTGTCATGCGCATCGGTTTTCGGCGGAGATGCAGGCGTTCAGGTCGTTACCACCGTCAAGACGAACGCCGAGACCGGCAACATTCTCACGACGGATGTTTGCACGCGGAATGGTCAGACCAATCTCGTGCGCTTTACCTCGACCAAAGCGGGAGTCGCGCAGATTCGGATTGAGACGTTTTACCACAGCGGGGTATTTGTCGGCAGATATATAGCCGCGAAGGATTTAACCTATTTCAAAGCTGAGGCTGGCATTCCCTATTCGCTGAGTTTTGAGTTTGGTCGTTCCAACGAGTTGCGCTCTGCTATCGTCGAAACGAAAGATTCGATTGCCGATATCTTCTGTTTCACGAATGGGGTTTTCTACCCTGCCGAGGCCATCCGCATCCAGGAGGATAATGACGCTTTTCGGGCAATAGATGACGCGGGGCAAGCTCGGACAGGAGCGGAGGTCATCAAGAAAATGGAAGAGGCGGCCACGAAAATCAAAGAGAAATATCCAAATACAATACCCTGAAGACGTGGTCTAACCACCAAAGGATTGAATCGACCGGAGCGCGTGGAGGACTTTGAGCCTAGCGTGTGAGGTAATCGCGCGGAGCGTCGAATCAATCCGTTGTTGAACCAGCCCGGGGAACTAACCTAGCAACCTT
>Ga0265323_10000639_pt1 | contig 19084 bp, 9 predicted proteins | sample 41225metaG_FD_193580 | JGI IMG/M metagenome (GOLD analysis project Ga0265323, IMG submission 193580) | Rhizosphere microbial communities from Carex aquatilis grown in University of Washington, Seatle, WA, United States - 4-12-25 metaG | ecosystem: Host-associated > Plants > Roots > Rhizosphere >...
AGTTTATCCGAGTGGAGAAAGAAAACTCATAAAGAGTTTCGTTCCGACGAGTCCGAACTTTCTGGTTCAACGTGTTTCCGTTCTGTTCCTTTTGCTTAACACATATGCGCAGTGAAGTTTGATTGTATCGAAACCAGACTTAGGCCGAGGTTACCCTATTTACCAGACCTTTCCTCCGCAGTTGGAGTAGTAAGTCGTCATATGCAAAATCCGAAGAAGCCACAATGATCGGCAGTTAGGCGAATCCTCCGATATGTGAAGGGTACCCTATACTAGGGCAGGCATCCTATATCGCAAAGGAGGAGAATGCCAACAAGTAACTGGTTACTGTGACGCTGACTATGCTGGAGACTGTCGAGCTTAGAATTGGAACGAGGACTAATTGGGATAGAAAAAAGTAATCCACATCTCGCTACCGGAGTTCGTATCCACAACCTGAGCAAATCAACTCCTTCCTTCCGATCAGCCAATTGACCTGACCTCAGTCTTTCCTATTTGAATAGGCTTTCAGAAAGGAGAGCAGCCCGAGGAAGTCGGCAGGAAGTAAAGCCAATAGTAGCCTGCCTGCCCCCCCTTTTCGTGGAAATTGAATTCTTTATATTTGGAATTGGATCTTTCATTCTATCAGAAAGAAAAGAATGGAAAGGACAGGAAGGAATAATATGATCTCGGTAACCTGTTGATACGATAAACTGGAAGAAGTCGTCCAAGAGTTGGCAATAATTCTCTTTTTTTGCCAAAGCCAGCCGTATGTGCATACATGTTTTGATTCTCTTTCTCCTTTCAAGTATTAAATTCCCCTACCTACTTCGGGTATAGAGCCACATAGCTTGGTAAGAAGTAAGAACTCAGCTACTCCTTAACTCATTAACTCAAGAGCTAGGGAAGGGTACGAAGTGACTTTCCCCACCATCTTCGAAGGGGTAGCTCGTCAGTACCTGGTGTTTATTTAGTCACGTCTTTAAGTACTCGGACTGAAGTAAAGTACATCAATCGGTCTAAGGTCTACACATTTCTGGGCACCTCTCAGTTCAGTTATCCGGAAATGAAGACTGAAACTAGAAAGTTCGCTCAATAATTCATTGCCCAGCACGCACTTACTTTTCAAAGCAAGATACTTTTGGCTCGCTAACGCTCGGCGGGCTTGCTCCCATGGATGGTACTACCTTGAAGCTCTTCCTACTCCTGCTTAGATCTCTCTCGCATACTTTTCTCCCTATTTAATTCTTTAGTTGGCTGAATCTCTGGCTTGATTCCCCATTTTCTTAATTATGGAATAAAGTAGCAGTCTAGACTCGAAAGAAACTGGGTATTCCTACTTGAAATAAGCAATTGAATCCGTACCTCCAGACTCTCCTACATAACTTATTTGAAAACGCCTGCTCGCTCTTTTTGCTCGTGGAATTTCATGACACTCTGCTCTTTTGGCTCGTTCCACTTCCTCCGTTTCACTCGCTGGGTAGAAAGACGGAAGGGTCGCGATTGATAGCAGACGGTGAGAACGCGGATTTCTTTCATTGACTGTCAAAGTGGCGTCAATTCATTGAATCAAGCTTTGGGTATTCTTCGCCAACGGGGAGGTTGACTCCTAGCATGAGGGATTTAGTTTAATAGAAAAAACCTTACCGGGCTTCAAGCATGGAATGAAATTATATAGCTTCCTTATAGCCTGACAATATAAACTGACTTTAGATAGTATCTGGGAGTAAGGACCTATATATAGCTGGTAGGGGACCCGGGTTCTAAAGGGTTTGCTGATAGCCTTATTTTTTCCTGGTGGAATTTTTTTCCAAAATATATCTCACCAGGCTCTAAAGACTGGGCTAAGGGTATCGTTGCAGGATCCACCCAGAATAATGGTTAGCAGCTATTCGACGGAAGCAGACAAAGTTCCAGACTTTCAATAAAAAATCTTTCTCTACCACACTCTCGGAAAAGACTTGCCATACTCTAATCTCTCATACCTTAATGATGCCCACCTTCCGCCTTTTACTATAAGCGAAGATGATTAATAATATGCGAGCATAGGAAGTTCTAATAAGAATGCTTTTTTTTATACAGAAATCTCAGTCCAGTCGAATGCGAGCCAAGCGTTGTGGTACTTTTCAATCAATCAAGCGCGCCAGCCTTTCCAGGAGCCGGGTTCAACATAAAGAGCGAAATCTAGTTGCTATACTACTTTAGGGTAATGCATATCGACCAGCTTCAGACTGAAGAAAGGTTCTTCTCGTTGCTGCCGATCCACTGTGCCAGCTCTTCGCTTGGTTGTAAAAGGAGCATGCCCAAGGGGGCTACTACGTTCACCGCGCACTTGCTCTCTTTGCTCAGCTCCTACGCCTACCACGAACTTGAATCATCACGCGGCTGCTAAAGCAAGCGTTGCTTCACACGAAGAGGTAGAATCCCCCATTCCTAATTAATGCTGTCTCTCGGCTAGCCCTTGGGAATTCTGAACGATTAGTTAGCTAGGCCTATAGAGTAGCATTGGTAAACTAAACCCCTGGAATTGCTTGACTTCTTCCTCTCTTTTCTTGAAGTTCCTCTACCCCGAGACCTAATATAAGTCAGCATTTGTAGAAGTTCCCTTCAGTGAATACTTACTTATAAACTAGGGAAGAACTTTAGCGCACACTGGTGACTAGTTGGTTGAAAAGTGCTGCCTACTCTAGTTGAGGAAATCTAAAATGGGAGCTGCTGGTCTGTAATGTGCTGATCGGCTTGAGCTGCTGCTGCTGAATTTCTGAACCGAAAAGGAAAAGCTGTTTCTACAAAACGCACATGCCTGGAAATTTAAATCTTGTTAGTTGGTAAGTGTAAACACCTATAGCCCTTTTGTGTGGAGGCATACCCGAGAAAGACGCATGGCAAAGCGCGAAGTTGAAGCTTGTGTTCGTTATAGGGTAGGGTATAGGGAAAACACAAACATCCCAAAACCCGAAGCAATGAATAATCCGGGTCCTTATTGAAGAGTGTGGTAAAAGGGATTTTAGATGAATGAGAAGGTAGCCTATTTATGAGATAAACTATGCCCTCATCCCAATATTTATTTGGAATCGATGCATGAGACATAGAAGCAAGAGAAAGCTCGATGATGTGTCGGTGTTTTCGCTCCGCAAGCCCGTTTTGTTGTGGAGTGTAAGGGCATGTGATTTGATGAATGATTTGCGGAAATTTTTTTTGAATGGGCTTATACTCCGTGCCTCCATCGGTGCGCAAAATTGTGATTGTTGAGTTAAAGAGGTTCTCCACTCGGGCCTTGAATCGTGAGAAAATGTGAGCCACATCGCTTTTATTTGCCATGAAATATATCCATGTAAAACGAGAAAAATAATCCACCAAAATTATATAATACCGAAAGCCCAGGTAATAGGTGAGGGTCCCGGAATGAAAAATTTCTAAAGGAAAAGAAGTAGTAGAAATAGAAGAAGAGAAAGGTAATTGATGTGATTTTGCCATATAGCAATCATTACATGGGTTCACTTTATTCGAATTACATGGTAAATCTTTAGAATGAAGTAAATGCAATGTAGTAGAAGTGGGGGGATGCCCAAGTCTTGCATGCCAAGTGTCGGCCGAAGTGCGAATGCCAAGAAATGCTTGAGGAGAAGAAGGATTATGCTTCAATGGAATGTAATAGAAACCATTAATGCACTTAGCTTGAAGAAGAATGTTCTTGGTGAGGGGGTCAATTTACTTAACCAAAGCCATACCTGAGTTACTTAGGAAGCGGCTTTGTCTTAGCCTTTCTACCTTCTGCCCGAGCCTTTCATGGAGGAAGGCCTTCGTACCGTACTCGAGCTTTGGATCAATGTCCCACCCTCTGCCCTTAGGCTTGTAACGACAGCAACAGTTAACGATCTTTTGTGCCCCTTGTTTGGCCAGCCCGGGTTGGTTGCTGTTACTGGTTCAAATCGTTCTTCTATGTGCTTGTTTGGTTCGGAGAGTAGGCCACCCTGCTCCGCTTGATGTTCGTATGCTGTATTCTCTCTCCCACCCACTGAGGATCTCACACTGGATTACAGACTTATCCAACAGGCGAGAATGATGGTCCCGAATCCGGTTCCGGATCGGGCCACTTACTTTGCTACTACCTCCACTGGGAGGTCAATCAAATCAATTGGTGAAACTGCTGCTGGATTTTCCGCACTGAAACCTAAATTGCTGCTACTTTGATTCATATGCTGGTGGTGAGTAAAATGCGACTTCATAGACGGGGAAAACAACCCGGCCAACCTACCAGGTTAGTTGCTCGGATGACCAACTCATATCCGTCCCCCCGCGTTACCTAAACGTCAGTAGCATGTTGGCGTGGAGCTGGCGATCCACGGCAAAACCGCTTGGGGGCTCTATGAATTGCATTTCCCGGCCTGACAATTTTCTTTTTCCCAATCTCTCTACTCTATGTTGACGAAGGGAAGAGAGGCGAGCTTCGTTGTAGTTAAAGGAAAGGCATAGCCGAACTTTAGTGTATAAAAAGGAAAAGCAAGCCTAACTAAGTCAAATAACCTGTAGTAATAGTAAAGAGTGTTTCACCAACAGAAAAAACAGTTAAGTTAAAGAACTCCTACCTAGTGGGGCGTCTGGGTGGGGCTCCCTTGCCTCTATCTAAACACTTACCTTACGTGAAACTCGTCCAAGCGGAATCAAAGCTGAAAAGAAGTTGGATTCTCGAGCTCGCAAGTGTGTCTTTGTTGGGTACCCTTTTGGACAACAGGGATATCGAGTTTACGATTTAGTGTCAAAAAATATTGATAGATAAAAGTAGGGATTTTCTTTTCCATGAAAGCACTTTACCTTATTTCTATCTTTTACCCACCAATGAATCCAGTCCTTTTTTACCAATTGTCCCTTATACACAATATCCAGAACCTCAATCAGCTCCAAACCTTATTAGCCAAGATGAACCAAGTAATGAACTCCTTCAATAAGCTTTACCCAGACCTAGCTCAACTCAAGGAAGCGAAATACATGATTCCTTACCGACTTGAAATTTGCAATTTCCCCGAAAGCTAATGGACTGCTTAAGGACCCGACTAAAGGAGACTCACAACACAAGAAGGGGGTATTTATCTGTCAACTAGTTAATTTGACACATGGGTTGTCAGTGCATGTTTTATACAATGTTTCCCTTAGTGCTTCTTTGGCAAGAGTAATTCTATCTTTTTGGCTTGCTCTGGGTCAATTCATCCATTTGTCATCATCTGCCTATAATAAAAAAAGTATCTGTGTGACCACGTAGTCCCGACTGCTAACTAGTCTGACTTCCCGAATACAGGTTCACTAAGAACAGTAGAAGAAGTAATGGAAAGTGAGGTTTCGGGTCTTTCTTTAGTTAAGTTTTCTTAATGTGTCCGGGTGGATAAAGTGTAGGTTACCTTACCGAATGTATCATAAGTGAGAGAGAGCATGAGTATTTTAATAAATAATATACAAGTAGTACGCTCTGCTCGTTACGACCTTTGGATGTATTAATAGGTGCCAGAGACTGTGCATCATCTGCCTCACATCACATTATTGTTTTTGATGACAAAAAAGTTTATTACCAAGTGTCTGGTTCATCGTCTGCGCCCTTTTCTTGATACCGTGATCAGTCCATTTCAGAGCAGCTTTCTCCCGCACATCTGATAAGAGTGGCTAATTTCAGATGCTACGGAAGGAAAGAAGGGATATATGGCTTAGATAGATGCCTATGTATGAAAAAATCACTGGGATTGGAAGAGACTCTCTTTTACTTTTTCCAAGGAAGATTGTGGATCTCATTCTTTGCTGCCTTTCATCTTCTAGCTCAAAGAAACTCTGTAATGGTGGGGAACGCACAGCTTTTCATCCAGGGAAGAAGCTTCGTAAAGGGATCAGTGCCAGGTGATTATATTCCTTCCTATTTTTTTTGGAATATGCAAAGTAGCCTAGCTCTGTTATTTTCAAGAATTTTAATAATTGGTTGAACCTGAATGACGCGGTCGAATTGCGGTCTGAGTTTAGGAAATGAAGTTATCCCTTTTTCCTGGATTTCCAGGTGGCATGTTAAGAAAACTTATTTTTCTTTCGAAGGGAGCTCAGATCTTTCCGATCGCCCTTTTCTTTCCGAAGCTGGAAATTTGACTTTCTCGTCTGATTCATATAAATCTCGTCTTCTTTCATCAAGACAGAACTTCCTACCTTATTATACCTATTTTCTCTCATTTATGGTTAATAAAGTAGTAAGGAGAATTAGTTTGTAGTGGCAACGTTTTCACATAAAATTCATTTCAGTTCTTTTTTTGAGTTGCCGAACTTCTTCACTTATGATGTGATCACGGAGATAGTGGAGAGTCAATTTCTCATTACCGCTTATAACCTCTGTGGTAGTGGACCAACTTTTTAGCATAAAGAGCGACAAATAGTGCGTCGACAACTCATCATCCGAAGGATACTCAATCGCCATCAATTGATTAATTATGTGGTTGAATTCGCTTATGTACTAAGCTCCTTTGGCAATTTTGGAGGTGAAATAACCGATGCAGGGGATGAAGTTTATTGGAGCTCGAGGTTTTTTCGTACTTGTCAGAGAATTTATTGATAAACCCATTCAAACTGATGTGCCAGAGAGCCGTAAACAGGCTGGCTATACCTGTGATCAGGATAGCCTGAATGCTATCTTATAAGAGATAGATCATGAGAGAAGGAATGTGGAACTGGTAGATGAGCCTGTTGAACAAGAGCTTTTAATGCCAGAGTCTGAGTCTAGTGAGGTTTCTCAGAAGGAAGTGTGCCTTCCTGGCTCGTAACGTTAGTAGTTACTCGCTGGGGGAAAGGGAGAAGTTAGTCTGGGAGAGGAGGTACCAGTTACTGATACAAGTGCTGTTAAGCCAATCTAACCACCAGTGGCAGCCTTGAAGGAGACCCCTGGTACAGCAATAGTGGTGTACTCAACTACATCCAACAAGTCTGACAACACACACCAGGCTGGCACGAGCTTCCCAGAGCCAAGGAGAAGTGCAAGATTGAAAGTACAAGCACTTTCAACATCCATTATGCACAAAGCCACTCTAAGAGCACAAAATAAAGGATAAGGGGTTGCACAGCTTAGAGGTAACACACTTTTAGACCAGTTTCCCTATAGTAGACTCTGAGATAAGCTCAATTGTTTTCAGTTTAGAGATTCATTTTGAGGTAGAAAGATTAAATAATGAAAGAAATCCAGAAAATGAATAGCTGTTCACTTTAAGAGATAGTACAAAAAATAACGAGTAGATAAAACTCTAATCTAGATGTAGTTACTGTAGTTGCCCCAGTGAGTGGGGTGAGTAATTTCATTTTGAAATGAATATTCTCAATTAGAATATTAGAGGATCACCAAATTTACATCATTGCTATTCAAGAAACAAAAAGAGAGAACTAGAATCTTTTATTACATAGCATACCATATAGAGAAATGGCATTGGTTACCAGGAATTGAATCAGCTGGTGGCATATTATTTGGCTGTTAGAGTAACAAGGTACAAGTGATGAGATGTGATAAATATAGATTTTCAATTACTTGAATTCTTAAAAACAGAATTGATGCTAAGGAGTGGGCTTACACAATTGTGTATGGGTCCCACTGAGAGTACACTAAAAGTTAGTTTCTGGTCTTAATACATATGATAATCTCGATATGCCTATTATTTATCTTTACTTCTTATACGTTTGTTCCAATCCTCAAAGCTCCTTGTTCGGTTTATTGAATCAGTGAGTGTAAGGCGCTTCGCAAATCTTTTTTACTTTTGTAAGACCTCGCTAGATTTCTCTTTTTCATATAGAAATGTAACGAAAACATCTACTTTCATAAAGGATTATCCCATTATGAGCATAAGCGGTTACGCCTGAAGTGAGCAGGCTAGCTGATCTGAGAACTCAGAAGAATACTTAACATTTTAGGGTTCGTGTTTAAATAGAAATACTCGCATTGCCCACCGCAGACAGAGTCTTTTTTGAGGTGAACCCAAGGGGAAGGATTTTTATTCAGCTTTTCCAAGATATGAGGGCTCTCTTTAGGTTAATCCAGGATATCTTTCTTTAGTGCCGGAGTCTCTGGCTCCTTCATTCACATTACCAATTATCCTATTTTACTATATATTCAATAAATGATCCAATGTTACGACACTCATATTTCTATTGACGTAAGCTACTCTACTCACTATATTCACTATACTCATGGACACTCTATATGAGGAAATGGTAATTTTACAAGCTCTTTACTTTAATACAAAAAGATGGAAGAACTAAGCTGGGAGGTAAAGAGCCTACATCTCTTGTTACCACTGGATCAATTGTTACCAACTAACTAACCTGGTATTGAATACGAAGGGAGTACTTTTCTCATTGGAGTCTGCGGATAAAGTCTACACTATGGGTCAAGCTTCACGTAAATGCTTTATTATCTTAGTTGTGGAGTAATTAATTGGATTATTATGAGGGAAGGCCCGCCCATAAATTAGTCTACGGCGAAGGAGCTTCATTCACTAACCTTACTAACCCCTTCCTTTGATTCCTTCACACCCCGGCCCACTTATATCTATACTGCGAGGGTGGGCAAAAGACAGAGACCAAGAAAAAAGAGTAGTCGGGGCGGAAACAGGTAAGTAATAGTGCTTCACAGAAAAGAGCACTTCAGGAGTTACTCGTCAAAGTAAGGGTCTTCGGCCATAAGCATACCACACTTTCTAATCGCCTCTTACCATACTGGCACCTTTCATTTCAAAAAGAAGAGTTCCGAGTCATACCTACATTCCTTTATGGAAGCTGTCTCCTTCATTCACTGGCCAAGATATGAGTTAGAGCATGGTAAGATCAAACCTGTGGAAGTCAACTGACACCAGTAAGACAGGAGTAGACGAGCAGACAGATAAGAAGAACTGGGCAAGCTTGAAGCAGAACTACTGAAAGAGGAACTACCGGAAACTTAAATCCGGGAAAAGCAGGAGTCACAGGCACCTCCTCAGGAGCTGGCTGATTCTCTGTGCCAGAACTTGTCTACTCTCCACCTAGAAGCTGTTTGAATTCGAAATTTTTGATGCTTTTTATTTAAATAGTAACTGGTATATCTTAGAGCTAAGTCATTCTTACTTTACCAGTTCCATTAGTTTGATTTAGGATTTTGGTCGTATTTGCTTGCTTCATTGCCTGGGAGGGAAATCCAATAGTAGGAGAATCCAGCTGTCATCAGCTCCTTATATGAAAGATCATTTGATTTTCTGTTTGATTCTTTTGGCAAATTCTATATAATATTTAAAATATGTAGTATTTGTCATACTTGCAAGTAAGACCAAAACTAGTTTTCTAATCACGAAAATCTGAGAATTGGAATCTTGGATTGGTCGGTCCTTTCAGCATTGAGACTCGTGCTATCTCCACGTCAAACCCCATCACATCCCTATCGAACAGCTGATGGGTGCAGCAGGTTGCAGGGCTGTAGAGGATATGGTAGGGGTAAAGTGAGGAAATTTAGGATTTTCAAATATGAAGAAGATTGGCATCGCTAGTGAGAGATTCATCATTCACGTGGAGACTTGAACAGGTTTCCCTCGCCTTCTGATATGACTTTGAAGATAAGATATGAATGCACTGCACCGGGACACTCTGTACAGTCTGTCACAGTCACAGCTAATCATCCAAATGACTCGTCGTCCCATTTTTACAATTGACATCACCTTGCCTTTTCATTCATGAGTTGGGAGTTGGCAGCCTAGTCTCGTACTTTTTTTAGTTTTTATTATATTTATAGTAAGCGTCACAAAGAGCTTATTATATCCCCCTCCCTTATTATTAAAAGGAAAGCAGTGACACCGCTTACGAGAGCAAGGGAGGATTAATTAGAAAATCTTGAACATGAGGATCGATGTTTACTTTCTTCCATTTGCAAGGGCTCCCTTTAGAGTTGCTTTGCTCCTGTACTGGATTATCCCTTAAAGTGAAAGTTCCAGTGAAAGCGGAATCCCAATATGCGTGATAACGAGAAGGAAGTGCCAGTTTGAATACTGAAAGTATCAATCCCTCAGTATCCGTGCGCCGGGTTTAGTTTAAGCAGCCATCTTGGTTGCCTTTATGCCATTCCAGCCTCTCCCCCAGCTATTCTTTATTTGATCCTCCTCCATAAAAGAAAGGGATTTCCCCGTATAGATCAAATAGCAAAGCGGTCCAATACCCTACCAGCAATCTCTAATTATGGTTCTTTTGAATCTCCCGGGTGACTCCCTAGCTCTCAAGCGTTTCAATATCCAAATCTCAAGATAAATCATTCGTCGGGATGCAAGCTTGGAAGGAAAGCCTATTCTCCCTGAAAAAGCCAGTCATCTTGTACGCTAGGAGACCCTTCCTGTTCCCCGTTATCAAACCAAGCCTGTTTCAAGCTCATAAGGTCTTGGATCAGGTAGTTTTCAAGCCCGTACAATCTTTTCCCTGCGCCGTAAAGCACCAGTCCAGAAAACAGGTATTTCGAAAGTAAGCTGAGGATAAGAGTGAGTTATGCCCTGTAAACCCATTGCTTTTCCCGCCTCTTTATATTCCCGAGTTGCTTATCTTCTAGCCGGTTTACAGCAAGGGAGGGCTAGCCGGACAGTATAGACGAGCAGAAGTTCGCAAGGCAGTTTCAGTGTTGTACGGAAATGTGAGAGTTCTTTGTACTATTCCAAATTTGATACGGAATCCATGAGAAAATCCCCAAAGCAAAGCCAAGAGAAGGGCTCCACTCCAAAGAAGCAAGAAGCCGCCTATCTATCCCTATGAATAAGTAGAGCCTGTAGCGCTTTTACCCGCAGAACTCAAACGGGTTAATGGATCGGGAAAGTTTTGAACCTCTCGCCTTTGTTCGTTGAGCGTCTTTTTAAAAACCCGCACTTGATCTCACTCATTTTATCCTTCTCTCCAGCGAGCGTGGTATACATAATTGAATTTCTATTCATGTTGCGGTGAAGCCACGGAGCGGTAGATTCAAAAGTTTTCATGGCAGTCGGTGGTTGACGAGTCAAGGCGCTTCCTTCTGCGGCCTAGCTTATTTCATCTTGACTTTGACTATTAAACACTCTAAATTTCCCTTAAATATCCAAATCAAAATGATTGTTGTCACGACAATCGATAACGATCAAAAACCTTAGCGGCCGCAACGATAACCACCAAAGAGATCTTAAATACTTTCGTGAAAATCCTTCAGACGACCCTCAATGAAATCCATTGTGATTTGACTCCAAACCTTCATTGGTACGGGCAAGGGTTGCAGTAAGCCCGGGCTCACCACATGCTAACTTTTGCTAATCTGACACACATCGCATCCTTGCACCCATTTGTAAACCTCCCTCTTCATTCATTCCCGGCCTGTATAGATTTCTTTTAAGCCACTGAGTTTTTTCAAGTATTCAAGAGTGCCCACCTTGAGCTGTACCATGCAATTCTTTGACCATTTAACCCCCCCAATGTATATTTTTTTCTTCTTAAGAACCCCATCCTCTTCAGTCCAATCAACAAACGAAAGAAAGATTGAAAGCGAGGGAAAGCCCAATTCTGCCTGGAGTGAAAGCAGGTGCTGTCTCTTCTCCCATCTCTCGTACTTTACTATGTGATTCTTTCTTCTCTCTATTCTTTGAGAACTCCTAGTTAACGTTTCGCCCTTTGTGTTCCTTAAATCAACCTTTTCCTCGGTGCATCATGTTGAAGACTTTCACCCTACTTACTCGGCCATGCTTCCTACTGGTCAGTGGAGATGCATTTTCCAAGCCCTCACATTTTGAATCACATCTCATGGTATTCCCAAACGCTACTGTGAGTTCCTTCCATTGGTGCCTTCTTTGTTGTTTTCAACCCGGACTTCTCTATTATTTTTGGATCGATAAAGCTATGCGTGCTACCGCTATCAACCAACACGGTTAGTCAAAGGTACCCCTCTAGCATTTCCCTGGATCCTAATCAAGTCCAGACTTAGACTAGCTCCAATGGCATGCAATGATATCATTACCTCTTCTTGTTCTCTTTGATCAAAAGGGTTTGGAAGCAACAGCTCAACCGGGTCTTCTACACCTTCTCATTCCTCTTCTCCACTTTCTTCTTCAGGCCAAGCATTTTCAGGCTACCCGATTTCTTCACCGCTGACCGCATGTAGCTGTTTTGATGCACATTTGTGCCCCGGCACCCATGGAGATGGAAAATCCACACCCGCGGACACCGTCTCCTGCCCAGGGTGTTAAAGAAGGGATTGACCGGACGGAAAGGCTGGGAACTTCTTGAGTAGGTGGGTCGTAAGAAGAAAATAAAGAATTCAACGGAAAGCACGAGTAAATATAAATTTAAGTCTATCTACAATCCCCATATTCTGAATCAACATCACCCGATTGGCTCATAAACACCACTACGAACTGAAGGAAGGGCAGTTTAAGGCAATGATTAGACTTTGTAGCCCGACCATGAACTATTACCAAATCTGGGCAATTTCTAAGGCGCTGCTCTATTGGTCCGACCTTTTCTTACTAACAATTTGCATCTTTACAAGATAAACTTCCACTGGGAAGGAAAGAATGACTCCTTCTGCTCATCCGTATCTATCGGTAGGCGGGGAGAAACTTTGCGGCTTGGTCTGAATAAGGTAGACTTTTGTTTGGAGTAGAGCGGAATAGAAAGAAGAATTTACTCTTCCTTACTATACGTCTTTTATGGTAAGCTTCGTGTAAGGAAATTCTAAGGTCTTTTTGTATGTAAGCCATTCCTGGGATTCAATAAGGAGAGAGCATAGGAAAGAGGTATCTTAGCAAGTGAGAAATCCATTTGTCTTGTGGGGGGATCTTTTTAATTTTTCAATATATCGCCCAGCGAGTAACTACTAACGTTACGAGCAAAAAGAGTAGTAGTTTTAGAAGAATATTCTTACAAAAGGAGCGTTTAAGTCCTTTTGTATGCGAGTGAGAGAAAGGAATCTCTTGGGTGGGAGTGCACTTGAAGTCATTGGCCAACCTGTGGAAGTTTCTTTCGTGCCATTTTAGAGTATTGAGAGCAAACAGTTTACCTTTACCATACCTGCCAAGCAAGAGTGTTTTTTTGCAAGCTTTTTATAGCGGGCAGCAAGTCTCTGATCCATATTTCAAGCAGAAGTTTGAAAGGGGATCAAACTGTTGATAAAAGGTTCTATGAAAAGCTAGCAATCCAGTGAGTTTTCCAAAAGCGAGGCTAACAATAGCTATTAAGTCTACTCTTATGGAGATGATTGAGTGGAAGTTGGATAAGGATTAAAGTCGGATAGGGTGGGAGCAAATCCAGTAGGCACAGGCGGCGGGCTCTTACTTCAACGGTAGACAAGAAGGTGGAGTGAAAGCCCATACAATAGAAGAGGGTAGATAGATAAAAAGAGGTAACTAGCTAGCCCGTTTACCAGTGTACTGGGCCTATGGAGGGTAGGTGGAGAGAGCAATTCAGCGCTGGGTTAAGAAAAGAAGGCTGCCGTTTTGTAAGGTTTGTTACTTCCATAACTTCTCAAGATTTGATGGAATTCTTTTAATCAAACATCTGAAAGTGAATCAAAAATACAAACGCCATTAATGAAAAAGGGTATTCTCTACGAGTTATTAGTATCTATTAGTGGAAGGAGGAATAAACTATTCCGTGATTCATTGAAGCTTCTGCCTGGGAGCCTCAACAGTCTAGCTTCAAGTCTATGCCCTGATCTAGGTACGTCAGGAGATATAGATCATTCATCTGTCAAAATATAAATTTGGAAAGAGGGGAAGAATTTTTTTTATATATTTTGAAGGATATTTATCTACTGGGTGGTATAATGCTGAAAGCTCCAGATATCTACTGGACTCTTTACTCAATTGACATAGCGACGAAGATGAAAGTCTCCTCGCTAGCTCTAACTATCTTGAGAATTATTATGATCCGGGTCAAAGACCTATTTATATCCCTACTCACAACGAAGATACATTCGTTCGTCGTGCTTACTATGGTGGACATACCGATGTATACAAACCATATGGTCAGAAATTCTACTATTACGATGTTCATTCATGGTATCCATATGTCATGGGAGTAAGATGATATTGGTGAACCTAAATGGGTAGGAGATTTTCTAGAAAAGAGCTTTTTTCGATGAAATTTTAGATGCTTTTCTCATAGAAAGACTTTGCACTTTTAGTTTTCTCCATTTTTTCCATCAACTTTAATACCAAAAGGAAAGGAAGAAGAGGAGCTCGGCGGAATAGAAAGGGCGTAGCGCAAAAAACCCGGCGCATCTACGAGAGGTTTCACTAGTACTGTATTCTTCTCTCTATTGTAACATGCTATATGCTATATTCACTGTCTTTTTCCTATCTTTATTCTCTTATGTTCTAAATATCCACTATAGACAGAATGAATCAACTCACTCATTTATTATGAATCTTTTCAAATATTCTCTGTTACGGATAGGAATAGTCAATAAAGTTAGTTAACTAGTAACTTGCTTACCTGTGGAACAAGCAAAAAAAGTTATAAAAGAATATCTAGCTAGCCAGAACACCTTCTTCTACTTACCATTATTCTTCCGAAGAAAGCCATTTCTTTCGGCAAGCAAAGCCAGTTCGAGGCAAGCTCTCAGCTCAGTCAGTTCAAGCTTACTATAGATTTTTGAGGAAGCCATCTTTTTGAAAGTGATGTGTTATTACCAGCGAGCAGATGCTAGACCACTCCCTACCTCCTTTGTTCAAAGTTCCTTCTACTCATCACCATTTGATGAAAAATCACTAAAACCAGTGATAGAAAGACATCAAGCTTTTTTTTCTTGAGGTGTATTTAATTAATGGAATGAAAAGCTATTCCTTCTTTTTTTAGACTACCTTTCAATGCAAATTTATATTACGTAGGGAAACCTCATTGAGAGTTACAGGACTTCTTATAGATTGAATTCCCAATTTTCTTCAATCCGTCCTAAAAGTTTGATTTGAATAGGCGGCGCACCAAGAGCTTAAGCTATTCTAGTCAGGGTGGTGTCTTATTTATTTATAGTGTTCAATAGAGAATTCTGGCACCCTGACCTGGCACCAAAGCCGAAGCGAACGATCAAACTAGGATTGGCCCCGAAGTAAAGGCTTGCTCAGGTCACTAGCTTGAAAGCGGATACCAAAATTCCCAATCAAATAGTAAGCAGGGCAAGCATGCCCTTTATAGAGGGAAATACATCCAAGGGAACTCAATCCACAAAAAAAGGGTTTTTGCTTTTGGGAGAAGAAATGGAACTGCAATTGGCTGAACGAAAACTCCAACTTCAACCGCCGGGAGAAGAAAGCCCCAGCAATCTTGTAGCTTTCCTTATGTGTTATTATTAACTCCAAAGCCTTTTTTATTTTTATATCAGCAGCCGAGCTACGAACTTTTTGACCATAGACTAGAGGCATGTATATCTTTTTAATTAGCTTACGATTCAGGTTATCACAAACTACCTTGGCGAGCGAGTTTTTCATTTTCCAATTTTTTCTTCAAATAAGAAGATAGTTCACCTAATAGAGAGTTTGACAGATCATGGATAAAAGGGGTGCCAGTTTTGAAAAAGAAATTGGCTTTTTCAGCCAAATTTTTATTGAGCAGAAAGTCCCTCATAATTTATTTGGTAGGCACTAGAGGACTCATCCTTGGTAATAGGTATGGAAATATGAGGATTACTAATAATAGTAAGACTTACTATATTTGCAATGAACTGAAAAAGGTTTTTTGCTTTAGCAGCTTGCTGAATGAAAGCCTCCGGATCGCTCAGTTCATTCCTTATTTATATAAAGGCCTTAATTGGAAAGTAACCAGTCTTCGCCCGGGAACGATTTTGAATGGAATGCCGTTGAGGCATATAACACTGTTGCGATTTGATCAGGAAAAAAAATTATTTGGTATGAGGTCCGGATCTTAATCAAAGAAAATAAGGCTTCTTGCTAAATCTCTTTCATGGAAGTGCTATAGACGACCAGTTCTCTAAATCCTACCCCTGAAGTCAATGAAGGCTGGTAGGTAGAAGGTGTACCCATCAACGGCTGTTGCTAGACTGATAAGATACTGTTCATAACGAGCCTGCTGAATGCGCTTAAAATATCCACGCCAGGTGCTTAATTTCTACTTATCCCTATTTTCATCTTTAGCCAACTCTTCTCCGAGTATATCATATACTATATGCGGTTTCACGCTAGCCAGGAATGCTAGCATAAGAAGGCCTTTTTCAGTTAAGCTATCTTTATTTTCTTGACTTTAATGAATTGAAACATTAAACTGTTTTTCTTGAAACCTTTATTCTGTAAGAGTGATATGATTGAACATACTATTTCACACGTTGTCCTATTTTTTAAAAGAAAATAAAAGTGATCGTATTCGCGACTTGTTAATAAGCGAGAGCTATTTCTCAAACCTACTTCCGGCTGGGTTCAATATCCACCCACAATATCATCGATTGAGATAAATTGACCGGGAGGAGTGTATGTATTGTTGCTTTTCGAAAAAGGCAAAGGTGGGCATATCATTGGAAGGTTCATCTTGATAGGCAGGATTTTGAGATAAAATAGGCATTCCACGTACAAGCTTTTCAACAAGTAAGTCAATTAAAATCAAAGTACGGTAAAGAATCAAGGAATTTGGAAGAGAAGATGGCCTACCTTTCAAGAAAAAGAAGGACCCAGTCATCCAGGAAAGTGAGACAATAGCTTCATTCAAAGGATGGGACGGATAGAGTGCCTGGGTGAAAATCTGTCTATTTATGAGTTTATGTAAATCTTCTCTTTTCTATTCTTGTTATGCGATTTGGTATCTAATCAAGCCAAATCTAGTCCCAAAAGGAATAGCTGGCTGGACATCCTCCCTTCTCTTCAAGAAAACTAGCTTTCTATTCAAAAGAAAGTTGTTACCCACTAATTGAAAGAAGAAATGATTATTAGAAAAGTACGGAATGCTATTTCATTTCATGAAATCATTAGATCAAGAATCTCTTTTTTTTCCTGGAACGAGCGAGCGGAAGACCAAGGGCTCACTTTCTTTCCAACCTCTAAGGCCTTGCTCCGACATATGAACACACTCAACAGAGGGAAAGGAACGGGGGTGAACAAATAGCTTTAAAGAGAGGAGGATTCCGCCTAATAGCATGTATCTCTATGAGTCTACTATTTAGTAGTTAGTGGTCCGTGAAAAAGAAGAAATAACTATCAATATGAAGAAGAATCTTTCTATACAGCAAGGTAAGGATTTACTAATGAGGAGCCTTTCCCTATTAAATACAGCCGAAGAAAGAAGAGAACTCTTTCATCTTTTTATTCCCACATTGATCTAGTCTAAGACTGCCCTTAGCTTACTTAGCCTTAGCACTACCCTACGCTGTATGAGAACCGGCAAAGCATACCTCCATCTTTCATCTGAAAGCTCAGTCTAGGAAATCTTCATTGATCTAAACATACTTGATAACATGTATTCCTACTGGAGCCAGGGATATTACTTTCATTGCTTGATCACGGAGCAAGGGGATAGAGTGGAGCACCAGAAGAAGGACAAAGAGCCCAAAGGAGCACAATCCACTTAAGGAAGTGCCTCAAGGCTTTATTCAAACCCTATATAAAATACGCCTTAGTCAAGGAAGGGGGTAGGAAGAGTGTCTTTGTATAATTGCCCATCCTTCTCCCGGAAGTAGGCAAAAGCAAATTACGGTCTCATCTAATATCATAGTGATGACTAGTCCTTCTTTCTGCCTTTTTTGAAGTTCAAAGAGAAAGAATGTTTCCAGTTTGTTTACTTGTTATCTTACTCCGCTTTTCAAAGAAGCTATGAGTGCACAACCTAGTCTGCTCGTGGTCATGTAAAGCCCATCTTTTTGAATAACTGCCTTTCAGAGCTCCTTCTGTAACAACGCGAAAGTGGCAGAAAAGCTCTCCCAATTTCTCCTTATTCAACTCGGTAAATTGAAATAAGCCCCTCCCTAGCTATCTCTATTAAATAAACCGGGCTTTGCGGTCTTACTAGAAACAAAAGCAAAAGCTTAACTCGTTTCGACATTAGTGATTTTCTCTGAATAAGGCTCCTAAACCAAGGCAATAGCCCATAATAGATATTAATCCGAAAGGACCGAACTGCCAATGAAATCCATTTATTTAGTAAGGCTAAGAAGAAAGAAATAGATAAGAGAGTTGCCCGAGAGTATGGGAACAGGTCCGGTAGGGAAGGCCCAAGATGATGAATGAAAGGGTCCGCCTCAACAGATGAACCCGTGACTGCAGCGACTGAGGAATAGATGAAGTCATTGCCAGCCCCGACCCCAAAGAAGCAGCATTTCCCTCGGTAAGGCCCGGGGACCATCCTTCTGACCCCGCGCAGTGAGCAAGCAGCAGGAAGAAGCAAGCATCAAGAAATTCTCCCTGAGCAAAGCAAAGACAACCAGTTTCTTTCTATTTTGAAGTACACCCCGGATTCTTATTACAGTGAGAACCAACCCCATTTCACTAATGGACAGGGAGGCCATAAGTTATCCAATTCCCATGTCTTACTCCAAATCTCTAGATAGGTTGGTAGAGAGGGGGTATGACCAACGAGAAGAAGGCCTGGGTAGGTGAGGCGAAGGTCTCATTATCTTAACAAGACCGGATCTCTTTATCTTAACAAGACGGTACAAGCCCCACCCAAGCTTATTAGTCAGGGTACACAAGAAAGGATTTAAAATAGATGGAAAAAAAGGCCCTTGCTTTACAGGTGTAAAAGTAAGTACCACTTACGTAGAAATGTCTTTCTTTAGATAACCCTAAATAATATAATTTGCTAGATGAGACTTTCAGAATCGAAGCGTAGTAGCCAAATAGCAGTAATTTCCGTCCATACGTCCTACTTCCACTCAGAAGGGTTACTGGACAAGAATAGGCCGAACCAAAGCTAGGAGCTGTCGATCTTTAAAACAAAATCGGACGAACCAAAGCTAGGTTTGATATGTAAGTCTTGCCCCCTGCCTACAAGATAGAAAAGCCTACTTTATTCCTGCCCAAGTACTCATGATCAGAACAAAGAGTACTATATGTACTCAATCTCAGAGTCCCGTAGACGATGCCCGCCCGAGAAGATAGGGCTTCTCCTACCAATTTGGTGCTTTGGAAGCATTTAC
>Ga0265323_10000640_pt1 | contig 19075 bp, 14 predicted proteins | sample 41225metaG_FD_193580 | JGI IMG/M metagenome (GOLD analysis project Ga0265323, IMG submission 193580) | Rhizosphere microbial communities from Carex aquatilis grown in University of Washington, Seatle, WA, United States - 4-12-25 metaG | ecosystem: Host-associated > Plants > Roots > Rhizosphere...
GGCGGCGCAGGTCGCCCTGTATTACCCCACCAACAGCGTTTGGATGGGGGACGACGAGGCCAACGCCGTCAGCGAAAAGCTCACGCAGCAACTCTTCGACCACCAGATCGACTTCGACTACCTCGACGAGCAGGTGCTCGGCACTCTGGGAACGCTGGAAGGCGGCGGTCTCAAGAATCTCAGCGGCCAGGTCTACCGCGGCATCATCATCCCGACCTCGACGGTGATCACGCGGGCGGCACTCGACCGCTTGCGCGCGTTTGCCGCCCAGGGCGGGAAGGTGGTCTTCGTGGGTCGCACGCCCACCCAGGTGATCGGGCGGACCTTCCTGGAACCCGCCGGCGGAGCGCCCGAATTGGGCTTCGCCGTTTTGGAGCCGACCCCGGAGATCACGGCACGCGTCGTTCAGGCGCTGCCCAAGCCGGACGTGGCGTTGGACCGCCCCTGCCCTCCGATCACGTACAACCATCGGAGCCTGGCCGATGCCCAGGTCTACTTCTTCTTCAACGAAAGCAACCAGAGGCAGTCGCGCACGGCGACCCTCGCCGGAGGCGGCCAGCCGCAAGTGTGGGACGCGGGCACGGGAACGATGCACCCGATGACTGGCGCCGCTGTGGGGAATGGATCCGTGACCGTGCCTCTCTCCTTTGCACCCTATGAAGCGAAACTCATCGTTCTGGGGCCGTTGCCCGCTGGGGCGGGCGAACCCAAACCGGCCCTGGCGGCCGATCAGACTCTCTTGGAATTGTCAGGCGATTGGTCACTCACCCTGGGCGACAAGATGCTGACCACGCCGCTGAAATCATGGGAGGACCTCGGCGTTCCCGCCTTCGCGGGCACGGCACTGTACCGGAAGGAATTTACAGCGCCGGCCACCAACGGCCCCGTGTTTCTGGAGTGCGAGAATGTTCGCGATTACGCCCGGGTGCGACTGAACGGTGTAGATCTGGACGCCCATGGCTGGCGGCCCTATCGCTGGGAAATCACCCAAGCGCTGAAACCCGGAGCGAACGTGCTGGAGATCGAAGTTCAGGGCTCCGGCAGCGGCGGACGCGGTGCTCCCGGCGGCGGCGCCACCCTGCCGACCACCGGGGTGGGCACGGCAGGTATCAAGCAGCGGCGGTATAATCCTGGCCCAGTCGTATCGGGCCTGCTCCCAACCGTGCGGCTCACGACTTTCGGAGATCGCAACTCGAACCCATGAAAATCCAATTCCCCTTCAGCAAAATCTCCTGCCGGAGTGCCCTGCTCTGGTCGATCTGCGCCGTTCTGGCGTTGCATGCCCTGTCGGCCCAGGCAGCGTCGCTGCCGCGACTGCGCGTCTCGGACAATAAGCGGTTCTTCGTCAAAGCCGACGGCACGCCGTTTTTCTATTTGGGCGATACCGAATGGGCGCTCTTCCACCTCAGCCGGGAAGATGCGGAGCTCTATTTGAAAGACCGGGTGGCAAAGAAATTCACCGTCATCCAGGCCATCGCCACATTCTGGGGCGGCTTGGACCGACCGAATGCCTATGGCGAGACCGTCTTCGTGAACGGCGATCCCACCCGCCCCAACGAGGCCTACTTCAAGCACGTGGACTGGGTGGTGGACAAAGCCGAATCGCTCGGACTCTACATCGGCATGGTGCCAATCTGGTCGAAAGAGTATGTGCAGCAGGACCGTGCGCTGCTGGATCAGCCGAGTTACGGACCATCCATCCGATCGGCCATCCGCACCGCAGGGCCGTCGGTCGTGGACCAGGCGAGCGCGTACAGCTATGGCAAATTCCTCGGCAGCCGATATCGCGACAAACCCATCATCTGGATTCTGGGCGGCGACTGGTTCGCCTCCGGCGTGGAGGACATCTGGCGGGCCATGGCGGCCGGCATTGCCGCGGGTGACGGCGGGACGCAGCTGAAAACCTATCACCCAAAATCGCCCCGCAGTTCATCCCAGTGGTTTCACAACGACGCGTGGCTGGACTTCAACATGCTGCAAACCGGCCATACGAGTCTGAACCGGAACTACGACCTGGTCGCAGCGGACTACGACCGGATTCCCGTGAAGCCGGTGGTTGATGGTGAGGGAGGATACGAGGGCTATAACAACATCGAAGCCTACCTCGTGCGCCGGATCGCGTACTGCGGCGTTTTCGCCGGGGCCGCCGGATACACCTACGGAGCCAACGCGGTGTTCGGTGCGACCAGCCGCACGACTGACAGAGGCCCGAGGAAACAGGCACCTCACAAAGGTGCGGCGAGCGGAGGCGCCGCCGCAGTGCAGGATGAAGAAGCGCCGGCCAGGGCTCCAAGCATGCCGTGGAAAGAAGCGCTGCAACTGCCCGCGGGTGCGCAAATGCAGCACCTGCGAGCTTTGATCGAATCGCGGCCCATGCTCCTGCGGATTCCGGATCAATGGCTGCTCGTGAATGACCCCATGGGCACATCGGACCGCATCCAGGCCTGCCGGGCGTCGGATGGAAGCTATGCGTTCATCTACACCGCGACCGGCGCGAAACTGACGATCAGGCTGGTTGACCGCATCTACGAAAAGTTGTCGGGCAGTGCCATCAAAGCCTATTGGTATGACCCACGGCTCGGTACCTCGACCTATATCGGAGAGTTTCCCAAAACAGAGTCCCGAGAGTTTACGCCGCCATCCAGTGGACGTGGAAACGATTGGGTTCTCGTGCTTGACGACGCCGCCAAAGGCTACGCCGAACCAGGGAAGGGGCCCAACTGATAATCGTGGCACCGACGTCGGGTCGTGCTGATCTGGCCACCGGACGCGACCCGTCGCCAAGCTCGACGATGTGCTCAAGGGATAGCCACAGCGCGTAGCCGCGCCGCTTTCGGCGCGATGTTTTCCCCCGCACGTTAACACGTGCGGCTACGGGCTCTATTGCTGCGGGCACGGAGCGCCAAAGGCGCGTGGCCATCATAGCCTGGGGCAACGCCCCAGGAAACCATTCATCAAGATCCGGCCAGGGCTGAAAGCCCGATCCATCTTGGATAAATCGGGCTTTCAGCCCTCCAATTGATGTCACCACAAGGGACCTGGGCCGTTGGCCCAGGCTGGAAATCGGGCGGGCCTTTGGCCCGTTGCACGGGTTCGCCTCATCTTGAAAGCGAACTGGAAATGGCCCCAGCACGTGGCGATGTCGCCGCCGCCGGCTTGCTCGACCGCAACCTTGAAACACGGGCGATACGTTCCTCGACTTTTGGGGCGAATCCATGACATTACCGGACTGAAACCCCGTCGTAAGAAAGGACTCATCATGCGTGCTCAATCCAAAGTGTTAACAATCGCAATGCTGACCGGTGCGCTGCTTCTCCCGCTGGCCTGCCCCGGCGCTGCGCCGCTCCCCGCCATCAAGGTCGCCAACAATCACCGCTATTTCGTCAAGGCCGACGGCACGCCATTTTTCTGGCTCGGGGACACGGCCTGGGGCATTTTCAACCACCCCACCCCCGAGGAAGTCGATCTCTACCTCGCCGATCGCGCCGCCAAGGGATTCACGGTGATCCAGGGCGTGATCGCGCTCTGGGACTACAACTCCCGGACCAACCCCGACGGCCAACTGCCCTTCCTCAATCGCGATCTCGGTCAGATCAACGAGGCGTATTACAAAAATGTCGACGCGATCCTCGACAAGGTCGCGGCCCACGGCATGTACATGGCGGTTCTTCCGTTCTGGATTAAAAACAGCGGGAACATGCTCGCGAGCGGCGACAACCCGGAAAAGATGAAAGCCTACTGCCAATTCCTGGCCCAGCGCTACGCCAAACGAAACGTATTTTGGATCCTCGGCGGCGATGCCGGGGCGCTGAGCCCGAACGTGCAACGCGTGGCCGATGTCATGGCCGAAGGCCTGCTGGCCGGCGCGAAGGCCGCCGGCGTGGACCACATCCTGATCAGCTATCATCCCACCGGCCGGCAGAGTTCCTCCTTCTGGTTCCATGATCGCCCGTGGCTCGACTTCAATTCGATCCAATCCGGGCACTTCATTCAGACGACGAATTTCCGCCTGGTGGGAGACGATGTGGCCAGGTCACCTGTCAAGCCGACCCTGGACATGGAGCCGGGTTACGAAAACATTCCGAATAATCTGGTCCGCGATAACCCCGATGCGCCCCGCATCAAAGCCGAGGATGTGCGGCGATCGGCGTACTTGGCCGTCTTCGCGGGCGCGGCGGGACATTCCTACGGCAATGGCGAGGTCTATGAATTTTGGTCGCCGGACAAGGGGTTCACTCCGCCCGCCTGGTCGGCCAAGCTGCCCTTCCGCGAGTCACTCAAGCTCCCTGGTTCCGGTCAGGTGCAGTATCTGCGTTACCTGATCGAATCGCGCCCGCCGCTGCTGCGGGAGCCGAATCAATCGATCCTCATGCGCGAAGTGAGCGAACGCGCCACCGAGCGCACCATGGCCATGCGGGCCTCCGATGGCAGCTACGCTTTTGTTTACGTGCAACAGGGCAAGCCGGTCACCGTCGGTCTCGACACCCTGACCGGAACGGCGATCAAAGCCTGGTGGTACGACCCGCGCACCGGCCAGGCCCAGGCGATCGAAACCATTACGCGCGCGATGGAGCTTGGACAAGAGACCCCCCGAATCCGGGCGCGCGAGTTCACTCCTCCCGCGGGCGGCGAAGACTGGGTCCTGGTCCTCGACGACGCCACCAAAGGCTACTCCGAACCGGGGAAACGGCCCGCCGAATAGTGGTGGCACGGGCGTCCTGGCCGGGGGTTTAGGCGTTCCAGTTAAGATTCCTGGAGCAAGCTCCGGGGCATTTGAACAAACCATCTCGATGCCAATTCTCTCGCATTTTCTTCATCTCCGAAGTGGCTGCGAGCGTGAGCGAGTGGCAGTTCGTCCACTCGCTCACGCTCGCGGCCACCACCCGATCAAGCCGAAGCCAGCTTCGGGTATCGGACCCATGACGAGTATATAGGAGTGCCCTTAAGCACTCTGCCCGCCGCAAGAAGCCGTTCCGGCAAGGAACCTTCGGCCCCCGTGTTCGTCTATGATATCGTCATTTGTCCATGCATTATCAACCTTTCGAATCGGATGCCTGCATCGCACACTCGGTCATTTCGCCAGCGGTGCGGGTGCCAACTCGGAACAATTCTCCCACCATGAAAACCTATTTCAAATATGCCGTTCTCGCGGCCAGTAGCTGGGCGCTGGTGTTGACCGCGCGCAGCCAAGTCGATCCTTCCGCACCGCCGCCCGCGGTGTCGGACCCCGCGCCGCTGGCTCAGCCGCTTGCGCCGGCCGTCGCCCAGGAAGTCATTACCGAACGGACCAACGATCAGTCCGTTTGGGTCCCCGGGCATTATCGCTGGCAGACCGGCCAGTACGTCTGGGTGGCCGGTCACTGGGAAATTCCGCCCGTCCCGGGCACCGTCTGGGTCGCGCCGCAATGGCAGCCCAGCGGCGCCGGTTACATCCTGGCCGGCGGTTCATGGCAGACGGCCGTTGCAACACCACCGCAGGAAATCGTCGAAGTAGTGGTCGCTCCACCGGATCGCATGCCAATCGAACGCATCCTCGAAAGCGAACGGCCTTCGCCCGACTACATCTGGATCGGCGGTTTCTGGGCCTGGCGCAATGGTCGCCATGAATGGATGAAGGGGCATTGGGAATTGCCCCCGCGTCACGGCGCCGTCTGGATCGCGCCGCGCTGGGAGGCTTCCCCGCATGGATTCCGATTCGTCGCGGGCTACTGGCAGCATCCGGAAGAACGCATGGTGGTGCCCGCCCCGCGTCCGGAGGAACGTCGCCGGGGCGAGGTGGCGGTCGACCTCAACCTGCCCGGCCTCGAAATTGTCGTGGGTCGCGAACCCCCGCCGCGGCCGCGTGAGGTCGTGATCGAACGCCAGCGACCCTCGCCCCGTCATGTGTGGATTCCCGGCTTTTATGAATGGCGCGGCAATCAGCACGTGTGGATGCAGGGGCATTGGGAACTGCCACCTCGCGCAGGCGCCGTTTGGATCGAGCCGCGTTGGGAGCATCACGCCAACGGCTACGTTTTCGTCGCCGGTTTTTGGAAGTAGTCGCTCTCCCGGGCGCAGCGGTTGGCTCATCAAGCGCCATCCGCTGCCCGCCGGCCGAGCGCATCGCTCGGGCGTCCCGCTTAAACCGCGGCGGCCACCAGATCGCCGACTTCCTTCGTACCGTAGCCCATCTTGCCGGCGGCGAGAGTCTTTAGTTTCTCCCGCACGATCTTGATGACCGCGCTCTCGATGGCGTTGGCCATCTTGGTTTCGCCGAGGAAGTCCATCATCATTGCGCCGGCGCAGACCGCCGCGAGCGGGTTGATGACGTTTTGATTGGTGTACTTCGGTGCGCTGCCACCGATCGGCTCGAACATCGACGTACCCTGCGGATTGATGTTGCCGCCGGCAGCAATGCCCATGCCGCCCTGAATCATCGCGCCCAAATCGGTGATGATATCGCCGAACATGTTGTCGGTGACGATCACGTCGAACCACTCGGGATTCTTCACGAACCACATCGTGGTGGCGTCGACGTGGGCGTATTCGCGTTTGACGTCGGGATACTCCTTCCCGACCTCGTGGAAGGCGCGCTCCCAGAGATCGAAGGCAAACGTGAGCACGTTGGTCTTGCCGCAGAGCGTGAGCTGGGAAGTCTTGCCGGCCGCCACGTCCTCGGGTTTGAGCCCTTTCCAAGGCTGGCCACCGCGGCGTTTACGAGCGCATTCGAAGGCATAGCGCAGGCAGCGTTCGACGCCGCGCCGGGTGTTGACGCTTTCCTGGATGGCGACCTCGTACGGCGTGCCCTTGAAGGTGAAACCGCCCGAGCCGGTGTAGAGACCCTCGTTGTTTTCGCGGACGACAACGAAATCGAGGTCTTCGGGCTTCTTGTCCTTGATCGGGCAGAAGCGGGCGTCGTAGAGGCGGACCGGACGGAGGTTGATGTACTGCTCCATCTCGAAACGCATCCGGAGAAGAATGCCTTTCTCCAGAATACCCGGCTTCACGTCAGGATGCCCGATGGCGCCGAGGAGAATGGCGGGAAACTTCCGCAGCTCGGGCACGGCGCTGTCCGGCAGCACCTCGCCGGTGCGCAGGTAGCGGGCGCCGCCAAAATCGAAATACGTGTAATCGAGTTTGACGCCGAATTTGGGAGCAGCGGCGTCCAGCACCTTGATGGCCTCGCGGACCACTTCCGGGCCGGTACCGTCGCCGCCGACGACTGCGATCTTATAGCTCTTCATTTTGGAATAAGTTTTGTCCCGGAGGGCTGGTGGGACGGGGGCGGGATGCTACCGGGCCACCCCCATCGATCAAGCATAGAGAGAAGATAACCTGATTTTGGGCGCAAATCCGGGGAGTTTGTCATCCTGAGCGCAGCGAAGGATCCAGCAGCGCGTCGCCGGCCAGCAGCATTCCGATGGATCCTTCACTTCGTTCAGGATGACAAACGGGGGCGGGACGCCCGGGTCGTAGCCGCGTCGCTTACGACGCGGTCCCCCCGCACGTTAAGACGTGCGGCTACAGCCCGAATCTCAGTACTCGCCATGTAGCCGCGGCGCTGACGACGCAGACTTTCCGACCGCACGTCAAGACGTGCGGCTACACCAGCCAGACGAAACCGCGCAACCACTGAGGCGCCAAAGCCCCGGGGCCGATGCATGGCTGGCCTTGCAGTCGAGCGCCGGTCGCCCAACTTTGGGCGCATGTCCACGGCCACCGCCACATTGACCCCATGCTGCTGCCTCTGCGCGTTCAACGGCAGCAACCAGCTGGCGGTGCGCAAATCCGGCTCGACGATCGAGCTCGTCTTCACGGGCAACGATCTCGCGGCCGCGCAGCGGCAGCTCGAATCGGCGTTGACCGCCTGCACGCCGCCCGTGGAGTTCTTTTCGTTCGAAGCCGGTGGACACTCCTACCGGGTATTCTTCGTGCAGGTGGCCGGTGCGACGTGCGATCCCGCGATCGAATTCCAGTCCATCGAGCGGCTGGAACGTCTGCCCGCCGCCCTCGCGCCGGCGCTGGCGGCCCTCCTGGCCCACCTCGATCCGTTTCTGATCGAAATTCCCTACCTGCATCTCGGCGAAAACGATTACATCTACAAGTTTCGCCCCGAGAAGGAGCGCAACATCTCGATCTACGCCCACGATTCCACCGCGAGCGCACTCTACCAGTCGAAACTCTGCACCGCCATCAAAGCCCTCGCGCGGCAGCACGAGCGCAGCGCCGCCGCGCCGGTGGCGCTCGACTTCGGCGCGGTGCGCTACCTCGTGCCGAGCCATTTCGGTTTCTGCCTCGGCGTGAAAAACGCCATCGAGCGGGCCTACGAGACGCTGGCCGAGAGCCCCGGCCGGCGTGTCTTCATGCTCTCGGAGTTGATTCACAATCCTTTCGTCAACGAGGATCTCCTGCGGCGCGGCCTGCGCTATCTCCAGACCGACAAAGGTGCGCCGTACACCGTCGAAGGCCGCGTCGCCACCGGGGCCGGCGGTGAACGCCTGACGTGGGACACGCTCACGGCCGCCGATATCGTGATCATCCCCGCGTTCGGCGCGACCGACGATGACAAGCGGCGGCTCGTGCGCAAGGGCATCGCCGTGTACCAATACGACGCGACCTGCATGCTCGTGGAAAAAGTCTGGAAGGCGGCGCGGGCCTACGGACGCGAAGGCTACACCATCGTGATCCACGGCAAGCGCGAGCACGAGGAGACGAAGGCCACTTTTTCCAACACCCGGCGCCATGCCCACGCCGTGATCGTACGCAACATCGAGGAAGCCCGGGCGCTCGGCGCCATCATCGCCAGCGACAATCCGGCGGAACGGGACCGGTTTTATACGCTCTTTGCCGGCCGGCACACGCCGGGCTTCGATGTCGCGCGGCATCTCGCACGCGTGGCCGTGGTCAACCAGACGACCCTGCTGATGAACGAAACGCTCGCCATCATCGAACACCTGCGCGCGGTTTATCGGGTCCGGTTCGGCGATGAAACGCTCGTCGGTGGCACCAGCCGGCGCGACACGCTCTGTTACGCGACGCAGGTCAACCAGGACGCGCTGGCCCTGGCGCTGACCGAGCCACTCGACGCGGCGTTCGTGATCGGCGGCATGAACTCCTCCAACACCTACCAGCTTTACCGCCTCTGCGCAGAGAAGCTCGGCCGGAAGGCGTTTTTCATCCAATCCGAGGCGAGCATCCGCGACCGCACCGAGGTGGCGCATTACGTTTTCCCGGCGAAGGGGCCGGCCGAAAATCATGGCTCCATCGAAATGCGTCCACTCTGGCCCGGCGATGCTTCGCCCAAACGGGTGCTCGTGACCGGCGGCGCTTCATGCCCCGATGGGATCATCCAACAGGTGATCTCCCGGATCAACAGCCTCTTCCCGACGGACACCCTACGCCCGATCGACGCGGTCCTGGTCGATCTCTCCACCAGCGAGGCTTAAGCTCTGCACCCCATAATATTCAGGTGGTAGGGCCGGACCTCCCATCAATCAAAGCCGACCGGCCGTTCCGCTCAGAACCGGAAATTCATGCCGGCTCGCAGGCCCGAAAGACTGCTCATATCCACTTTGGTGAAGAAATCCGCCGAATCGGTTTTAACCTCCTGCTTGAACTCGCCGGTATTTTGGTAAACGGCACCGGCATAGAAGCCGGCGGTTTCCGTGATCCAGTATTCAATGTTGGCGTCGGCATAGTAACCCGGCAGGAAGTGAACCGACGAATCGCTCATGGTCGCAGTTATCGGATCGCCCGTGAGGGGCTGGAATTCCTGGACAACCGTATAAGTGGTGCCGGCGTAAACGAGAGCCGCACCGGCACTGACGGATGCGCGCAGATGCGCCGTAATGGGCAGAAACAGGGTGGGCCCAGCCCGGAACGTGAAGTACGCCCCTTTCAGTTTCCAGGAATTGGTGACGCTCGTCGTGTCGGTGACCGGGGCGGAAACAACGCGGTTCAGGGGTTCGTTGCCCAACAGCGTGACCGTGTCCGTACTCACCGTCTTGGCGGTTCCGTCGCTGTTCAGGACCGCATTACCGTTGACATCGACCACCGTCTGGCTGGTGGCCGTAGCCGTGCCGGTATAGGGCGCCGTCGGCGCCGGAGCGCCGTTAAGCGAATAGACATCGGTCGTGGTGGTGATCTTGGCCGGCACGGTGGATCGGAGACCCGCCTTGAGATCGTTGAGACTGAATCCGGCGGCGAGATTCCACTCGAACCGGGTCGCGATCTTGCCCATGTCGCGGGCGACGGCCACCTCGAAACCAAAGGCGCTGTCCGTGTTTTTCTTCCGCGAGCCGGTATCGATCATATCAGCCGAATACGAATGCATGGCGACATTCCCGGCGGGAGTCACCTGCGAGGCGTCAGCGTACGTCCAGTTGTTGGTCATGCCATCGGATGCAATCGGCACGTTTATGCTGCCCCCATTGCCATCATCGGAGCTGACGGAGCGTGTATCGACACTTACCGTGCCGTCGTGGTAGACGCGAGATACCCCGGTTCCAGTTGCATCCCCGATGCTGTCGGCAGCAGAGGCGACCAGCCCCCGACCGGAGAAGGAGGTCTTGGAGCCAGTCAGGCCGCGCATGCCCAATGAAAACTTGTACTTGGGGACGTAGATGTACTCGTCGGTCAGAAAAGTGAGGTTCTCCGGCGGCGGCGCGGTGGGGTGATCGGTTTCGTTTTGGGCGCGCAGAGCCACGGAGCCGAGGAGGGCGAAGGCGAGGAGACTGGTTCTCTTCATGCGGTAGGAGGGAGGCCGTGACAGCGACAAGAGCGACATTGTTTCGTTAAAACTGCGATGAAGTCATGCCGACATGCAAGCGTAGAGCTGAGGTCTGGCGATTTCAGCTGGACAATTGCGGTCCGGCATCGCGCGGCGGTCGATGGTCAGCGAACAATCGCAGCAACGGTTGAGACTGTGCCACTATCCGGGCTAGCTTACTCGTTGAATTCGTCGAACTTCTTGGCGGGCCCGGCTGCCTGGGCGGCGGCCGCGGCCGGCGGATCGGCCACTGCTGCGCGGTCCCGCAGGCTTTTCTCGCGCGAATTCAATTCCTCGAGCTTTTGCTCGATCTCCGTCTCTTGCTCCTGCTGTTGCATCATTTTGTCGAAAAGCTTCGCCTCGGTTTCGTTGATGAAACGCTCCCGCTCGGCGAGGGCCGCCTTCTGCTCTTTGAGCGAAACTTCCTGCCGGTCGAGCTCGGCCTTCAACGCCTCCAGCGCCGCCTTTTCTTCGGCGGAGACTGCGGCGCCCGGGCGCGGGGCGGCCGCAACGGCACGCCGGGCCGCTTCGAGCACTTTTTCCCGCGCGACGAGCAGGGCTTCCATCTCCGCGAGGTCGCGCTGCCGGTCGGCGAGAGTGGCGGCGAGTTCCTCGACCGCGCGCTCGCGCTCCTCCAGCCGGGTCTCGAGCAAGCGCAGGGAAGTCTCCAGTTCGGTCGCCTGATCCGGGTTGAGCGGCGTCGCACCAGCCCATGGCTTGCGGGTGGCTGAGACGATGGCGTCGATCGACCGGCGCGCCTCGATGGAGGCCTCGGATAGTTCAAACGGTGAGCGGGTCCCGCCCATGGCGCTCGGGCGGCGCGGCAAGGTCAGGGCTTGGCCCACCAGGTTTTTAACTGGAGATTTTGGCGACGGCGCGGGAGGGTTGGATTCGGCGGGCATGGCGGCTACTTTTTCCCGAAGAGGCGGGCGAAGAAGCCGCGCCGGAGCGGGGCCGGAGCGCCACTCGCCATCGTTGCGCCGGTCGCCGGCGGCGGGCGCTTGAGATACGCCTTCAGCAAATCGGCCACGACCACCTCGATCAGGGGATCGCCCAGCACCACCAGCAGACGCGCGAGCGTGGCCCCGGCCGCGACCTGTTGCTGGAGTTGCGCCAGATCGGTCCGGAACCAATCGGCTGCCAGGCGAGCGGCTTGCTCGCGCAGCTCGGCCTCGACCGTCTGTACCTGATCCTGGGGCGCTGAGGCGGCGGCAGCGGCCTCCTGGGGCGTGAGCTTCGCGCCGACTTTCCGGGCCAGCGCCGCCCGCACCGCCACCGGCTGGGCGCGCAATCCGAGCGCCAGCGCCTCCGGCAGATGCAGGCCCTTGGCCCCGGGGCGCAACGGCAGAAACTTCGCGAGCGCCGGCTCGTCGCTTTGCGCCAACGCATTGAGCAGCGCGCGAAAATCGCCCCCGACGATCACGTTTTGCGACAAACCCTGGGCCAGGATGGCGAATTCGCCGACGGTCAGGAGTTTTTCCAGCTGACAGAACTCGCGCGTGTCCGCCGCCAGCGCGACAAATTCGATCGGGAAGCCGGCAGGGATTTCGAGCCGCGCGAGGTTCTTCAGAAGCTGGTTGTCCCTCTGCTCCGAGGCCTCGACCTGCTCCACCATTTCGCCGAACGGGCTGTCGAAGGCGAGAGTTTCGCGGAGAATCGCGGCCAGTTGGTCGATGCAATCGGCCGGCTGGCCCTTGCGTGCCAGGAGGTCCCGCACCTCGTCGAAGGTGAGATCGATGTACGTGGCGGGCGTCTCATTCTGGCCCGGGACCGGCCAGTCAGGTCCATCGAGGTTTTGCGCCAGACTCTTGAGCGAGGTATCGACCATGATCGACGTGGCAAATGCTACGCGCACTTCGTTCCAGTCTTGGGCGGTAGATTTTGGGTCGGGCATGAAGAGGGTCCGGCGGCGGAATCCGGATTACCGGAGCGGGAGCCTACAGCCCGCCGCCCTGGCGTACAAGCTCGGCGGCGACCTTGCGGTAGTCGTTGACGACGTTGTCCTGCGACTCAGCGCTCGCCTCCTGGCTCACGAGCACCACGGGCAGGCCGAGCGTGACGGCGCGGCGCACGACCATCGCGTCGCGCACCTGGGCGTCGAAGATCTTGGCGGTGGGCGCCGCGCGCTTGGCGGTCTTGCATTGATTGAGGCGGAGCTGCATGCGCATCTTCGGCACTTCGATGTCGGTGCCGGTCTTGATCGAATTGAAGATGATGCCGTACACTTGGGCCGCCGGTCCCATCGCCCCGGTGCGGAAGCTCGCCGAAAGCGCGTGAAATTTGGAAAGTTTTTCCACCAGCAGCGTGAAACCGATAAGGCTCAGGGCATCGGGATTGGCGGGCACATAGATTTCGTTGGCGGAGAATAGGCCACACTGCGAGGCGCGCAGGATGTTGGGCGGGCAATCGAACAGGATGAAATCGTAGCCGCCTTCGATCTCGGCCAGCTGCTGCTGGAAAATCAGGAACGCCGGGCGCTTCGGGTCGCCGAGGTATTCGCTTTCGAGATCGACCAGGTTGAACGTTGTGGGCACGAGGTCGAGGCCGGGCAGCGCCTTGGCGCCAGCCTTGTCCTGCACGACGTCTTTCACGACGATGTCCCGCAATCTCGCGCGGCCGGGATCGAAGATCGAATACAGGGCGCCTTCGTTGGCAGCGTTGATTTTGTTCCAGCGTTCGAGCTTCAGCAACCAGATGCTCGCGTTGGACTGCGTGTCGAAATCGCACAGCAAGACGCGTTTGCCGAGCTTTGCCAGGCAGGCGGCCAGATTGACGATGAGCGAAGTCTTGCCGACGCCGCCCTTGTAATTGATGAAGGCAATTCTTCGTGCCATCGGGATTGCGCAATTCCGAGCCAGGATAAGGCGCTGACGATGCGAACATCGGCAGAGCCGCGCGAGTCCAAAACCTGGTCCCGACCTTTTACCGAATTTTTGCAGCGCGCAGGAGCCTGTCGGACTTACCAACGAAAATCGTATCTTCAGCGAGCAGCCTGTCGGACTTAGCAGCCGGGATTGCGTTGTGGATGGATATTTGGCGTGTTCCGCGACGAGCCGTTCCCGACAGGCTGCTAAACGAAAAGGCCTGAATCCATCCGCGGGAGCGGTGTTGCAGGACAAAACAGCGTTCGATCCACAAAAACGAAAGACTTGATCGGCGACAGACGGAAAATCCGGAAAATACCTGCACCGGATGATTCCCTGCAAAATGGCGCAGCCATTTTGTTTAGCAGCGTGGAGGACGAAGTCCGACACGCTGCTAGCCCGACAAACTCCTAGTCGTTCAGGTGGAATAGCACCGGCACCCGCATCCGAAAACTGACGACCTGACCCAGGCGGCGACCGGGTACGAAACGCCATTTCTCGACCGCCCGCAAGGTGGGCTCCTCGAAAGCACGGTGGGTTGAGCTCACAACCCGGGGATTAACCACGGCGCCGGTTTCATCGACGATGAACTCGACTTCCACCGTGCCAGTAACGCTTTCCGATTTTTCCTTAAACGGATAGACGGGGCTCGCCTGCGATCGGGCTTGCGGTGGTTTGTCGAGCCGGTCGGAGGGAATGATGTCATTTCCCGTCCCCAGACGCCTGCCAGAGCTGTCTCCTGGTCCATAGATGGCCGGAATTACCCGCGTATCACCAATTCCCGAGTGTGGGCGCGGGACCTCCACTGCGACGAAAATGCCGTCTTGTTTTGACGACCAGGACCTGTCGATCTCCCCCGTTGGAGGTGGTTCGCCACCGCCGAGCGGCTTGCTCACGGTATCGGAATTCGCGAAATCGTCAGGCGGCGGGAGCTCGTAGGGTTTGACTTCGATCTCAGGCCCCTGAGTCGGTGGCGTCCTTACCGGTACTGCCACCAGAGGCGCCGACACTGGGGGGCGGGTGGTGCCGAAGAAAAGAAACGCCAGCAGGGTGAGCACAAATGCGGCGGGCAGGGCGAAGTGGCGGCGTTCCAGACGTTCGAGGTTGTCCATGTTGGCCTCCTGGTTGATGTTCACTCATGATGACGCGCGACGCGCAGGTTTCTTAGGCGGAAACTCGCGCCCCGCGGACGCCGGCAAGGGCGCACCTTGTTTAAACGTCTGGCGATTCTCAGAGGGAATGTTACGTAATACGTATCATTCGGCATCGGCATGTTTTTTGAGGAAGAAGCCACAGAGTGATGTGAGGCGGCCAGCGTCACCCAGAAACTGGGATACGCCCCGCCGGCAATATCCGGCGATTGCAGGCTGGCCGTCGGCCGCGCGTTCGCCCACCCTACCCGCCTCTCCATGAGCACCAGCTGGCTCGCCAACGCCGATCCTGCCACCTTCTGGGCCCACCACGCGTGGACCGACTTCGCCGCGTTGCCGCAAAAGGAATACGCCGTCGTCGTGCTGCCCATCTACGGCTTCATCGACGGCGGTGCCGACCGGCCGCTCGATCAGGAGGAAACCCTCGGCGGCGCGCTCTTGCGCCGCGCGGTCGAGCACGTGAAGACGCACTTCACGATGCGCGTGCTGCCGCCGCTCCGCTTCGCGCTGGCGGCGAAAGATACCGGCCTCTTCGGCGTCGACCCGGAGACGGCGCACGGTCTGCTGCACGAGATCGCCGAAAGCGTGCGCGCCGCCGGTTTTCACAAGCTCGTATTCTTCAACGCGAGCCCGGTCAACGAACCGCTCGTGTCCACCGCGGCGGTGGACATCCGCGCCGCCCTCGGGCTGCGCACCTACGTCATTCATGCCCGCACGCTCGGCCTGGATCCGGCCCGGCATGCGGTCGAGGACGTCGCACCGATGGCCGAACACCTCGCGCAATTGCTGACTGAGATCCGCCGGCATCTCGCTCCACAACCCGGCAATTCCTCCGGCCAATCAAAAATCGAAAATCAGAATTCGAAAATTCCGTTCCCGTCCTACCGCTACTATTATCTGCCAGCGCTTACCCGGGCCCAGCTCACCGCCATTCCGGCCAAAGACCAGGCGCTGGTCGTGCTACCCACGGCGGCCATCGAACAGCATGGACCTCATCTGCCGGTCGGCGTCGATGCCATTCTCGGCCAGGCTTTGCTGGCCGCGGCCCTTCCCAAGATCGCCGGCCGCGTTCCCTTCTACATCGCCCCGCCCCTCACCTACGGCAAAAGCAACGAGCACCTCGGCTTCCCCGGCACGGTGACGCTTTCCGCCCGGACACTGCACCGTCTGTTGTTCGCGTTGGCCACCCAGCTCCGCGAGCTCGGTTTCCGGCGTCTCGCGATCTTCAACACCCACGGTGGCAACAGCACCGTGCTCGCCACCACCGTGCGTGAACTGCGCGAAACGCTTGGCCTCGACGCGGTGATCTTCCGTCACGGCTTCGAGCCCGACGTAAGCGCCCAAGAGGCCGCGTGGGGCTATCACGCCGACGAGTGGGAAACTTCGCTGATGCTGGCCTGCGCGCCCGAGTTGGTGCGGATGAAGCAGGCGGTATGCGAGTATCCCGCCCGGCTTGACGATCCCGGCGAGCTGCGTCCCGAAAACGCCCCGGCCACCTTCGCCTGGTTGACCAGCGATATCTCGAAAAGCGGCGTGATGGGCGATGCCACGAAAGCGACGGCCGCGAAAGGCCGCCGCTGGCTCGATGCCGCCGCCACCGCGCTCGCCGAACGTATCGCCGATTCCGCATAGGAGTTTGTCGGGCTCAGGATAAGAGTCCGGAATGAACTCGAAATTCCGTCGCGATGCAATCCGCCCCGACCGACAAACTCCTTAAACCGCCGCGAGGCGGCGGAAAATCGAAGGGAAAATCCGATGTTTGTCATCCTGAACGCAGTGAAGGATCCATCAGGATACTGCGCGCCAGCAACGCGCTGCTGGATCCTTCGCGATGCCAGGATGACCGATTTTTCTGACAGAGCTTATTCGCAATGGGTCCGATACCCCGAAGCTTGCCCGCCGCGGCGGGCGAGCTTCGGCTTGATCGAATGGTGGTCGCGAGCGTGAGCCCCTCGACAGGCTCGGGGCCCTGAGCTTGTCGAATGGGCGAGTGGATGAGCTGCCACTCGCTCACGCTCGCAGCCACTCCGGAAATGAAGAAAATGCAGTCGCCGCCCGCCGCCACTGGCGTCAGCCGATTATCTTTTCGTAGCTGGCGGCATCGAGCAGCGTCCCGGCATCCGCGGGGTTCGCGAGCTTGAGCTTGAGCATCCAGCCCGCGGCATAGGGATCGCGATTCACCGTCTCGGGCGCGCCGTTGAGCGCCTCGTTGACCGCCACAACGGTGCCGGCCACGGGCGCATAAACATCGGAGGCCGCCTTGACCGACTCGACCACCCCGAACGTCTCGCCGGCCTTGAGCGCCGCGCCGATTTTCGGGAGCTGTACGTAGGTGATGTCGCCGAGCGAATTCTGGGCGTAGTCGGTGATGCCGACGGTTGCGGTGCCATCGCCGGCCAGTTTCAGCCACTCGTGCGATTTTGCGTAACGGAGATCGGAGGGAACACTGCTCATGGTATGGGTTGGAGAAACGCGGGCGCTCGCGATCTCAACGGTTTCCCGATCGCGTGCAAGCACACTTCCCGGCGCGAGGACGCGCCGGGAAATCCGAAATCCGAAATCCGAAACAATTAGGAACCAGAAATTTCAAGACGGAGTTGCCCGGGCGAAGGGACACAAAGGTCATTTCAGCGTTTGAATTTTGGATTTGTTTCGAGATTCGTGCTTCGGATTTCGAATTTCCAAAACTTTGCATAGTATGAGCGAGATTTCGTTGGTGCGAAACCTCGGCACTCCCCACCATTCCCGTCCGCGCATTCAATACGGTATGCGCTGCGGATTGCGCTCCCACTCGCGAAAGACCTCGATTCCTTCCGCGCGCAACAACGGCACCATCGGCACGCGGCGCTCTCCCGGCCCCCGCGCGATCTCGCGATAAAGCACGGCGTCGTCGAACCCGATCGCCGCGGCGTCGTCGCGCGTGCAGGCATAGACGATGCGCTCGACGTGCGCCCAGTAGGCCGCGGCGAGACACATTGGACACGGCTCGCAGCTCGTGTAGAGCGTGGCGCCGGAAAGATGAAACTGCCGCAACCCCGCGCACGCCTCGCGAATCGCGACGACCTCGGCATGGGCGGTGGGATCGTACGTGCTCGTGACGCGATTCTGTCCGCGCCCGACAATCGTGCCGTCCTGCACGAGGATGGCGCCGAACGGCCCGCCGACGCCGGAGGCCGAACTCGCGCGGGCCAGGGCGATGGCGGCGCGGAGAAAAGACTCGTCGGTATGGAAATCGGGTGGAAGCGGCATGACGGCAGCCAAAGCAGATTTGCCGCGGGGCGCGAGCGCGGACGCAGCGAATGCCCTCGACGAGATTCTGGTGCTTCTCATCCTCGGGAAAGACCGCCCACCCCATCATGAAGCTTTCCGCCGTGATTCGTTTTCTGTTCCTGACCCTCGCGATCCTGGCTGTCGCATGGTCCAGCGGTATCGCATACGTTTTTTACTCCCACATCGCCCCTATCGCCCATGCGACCAATTTCAACTGGAGCATCGCACACGGCGCACTGGTGGTGCGCTCATCGGCCGGCAGTGGCTCCACGCCGGTCGCAGTATTCGTTATCCTGATTGGCATACCCCTGATCGCCATCGTGGCAGCCTGGTGGTTGAACCGAGTCCTACCCGCGAAGTCACTGTTGATCCAAGGCGGCAGCATCGTGGCTGCCATCGGGCTCGTGGCGCTCGGCTACGGGCTGACGCGCACCAAGCCGGACGCGTGGGTGGGTCGGCTGCTGCCTCCGCTCAAACTCGACTATTTCGGCGCCCCGCCCGAACTGGCCGGCCATCCGGTGGTGCTCGAATTCTGGGCAACCTGGTGCGGACCATGCGTCGCAAACATTCCCCATCTGAACGAACTTCAGGCGAAGTTCAAGGACGCCGGTTTGGTGGTCGTTGGCGTCAGCGACGAGAACCGGGCGGTCGTCGAATCTTTCCGGAAGAAGACGGCCATGGACTACTTTGTCGCCATGGATCCGGATCGGTCTCTCAGGGGGCGGATGGGCGTGACGGGCATCCCGCACTCCTTCCTAGCCGACAAAACCGGTAAGATCATCTGGCACGGCCACCCCTACTACTTGACTGAGGCACAAATCGCCGCGGCGCTCAAATAGCGGTGGGGGCCGGCATTTCTCCCCGGGGCGAGAGACTTTGCTCGATGATCAGCGCGCCGGGGCGAACGGAGAATCGGGAGGCCTTCGTCAGCAGAAATCCGGTGGCAGCGGACGATCCAGGGGGCCTTCCAAAATCTCGTACCTGGTAGCGCAGGCATCCTTGCCTGCTTCCTTGGCCGAGGCAGGCTGGAAGCCTGCGCTACA
>Ga0265323_10000641_pt1 | contig 19060 bp, 18 predicted proteins | sample 41225metaG_FD_193580 | JGI IMG/M metagenome (GOLD analysis project Ga0265323, IMG submission 193580) | Rhizosphere microbial communities from Carex aquatilis grown in University of Washington, Seatle, WA, United States - 4-12-25 metaG | ecosystem: Host-associated > Plants > Roots > Rhizosphere...
GAAGTATGAAAAGCCGGATGGCGCTGGGAAAGCAACTGACGGTCAATTTCACCGCCATGTTGGCCGTGACGGTGCTGCTAAGCGGCTTCTTCATCGTCAATTCGGCGGACCTGCAGCGCATCCTGGAACGGGAAGTGAGCACGTCGGCCCAGCGTGCGGACCTGATCGGCCAATTGAACACTTCGCTGGCGGAGATGAAAGGCACCCGCCAACTCCTGATTGCCAGCGACACATCCACGGGCGACCAGCGGAGAGGCGTGCTGCGATCCACCTCCGCCAACGTGGATCGCCTCCTTGCGGCTCTCGATCCGCTCGTCAAAGAATCGCGCCAGCGGCAACTGCTCGATACGCTCCGCAACGCGCACCACTCCTGGGCAGCCAATCACCAGGACCTCACCGTGCGCTGCGCCGATTGCCATACGCCGGGCGCCGTGGGCATGGAGGGTGGAAATCAGCAGCACGGGCAGATGGAGCGCGCCTCGGAAGGGTTGGCACAGATGCAGCGGGAGTCGCTCGGGGCGGCTTCCGGCGAAGTGGACGCTTCGGTAACGCGAAGCCGCTGGCTGGCGATTGGTCTGGGATGCCTGGCTCTGGCGCTGTGCGGGTGGATTCTGAGGGTGGTGCGCCGCAGCATGACGTCCCTTCGCAAGACCACGCGCCTGGTGTCGGAAGGCTCCACCCAGGCGGTAGCCGCCGCCCTGCAGGTCAAGGACGCCAGCGCGACACTGGCCGAAAACGCCGAGCAGCAATCCCGCAACGTGAGCACCACATCCTCCACGGCCGAGGAACTGGCCACCATGACGCAAAAGAACGCCGAACTGGCCAACCAGTCGGCGGCTTTGATGGCTCGCGTCGAGCTTGGCGTACAGGCCGCCAATTCGACGCTGCGTTCCCTGCAACTGTCAATGGATGAGATCGCCGCTTCCAGCGGCAAGGTATCCGGAATCATCAAAGTCATCGACGGCATTGCGTTCCAAACCAATATCCTGGCCTTGAATGCGGCTGTGGAAGCCGCCCGTGCCGGCGAGTCCGGTCTGGGCTTCGCTGTGGTCGCGGACGAAGTGCGGAGTCTGGCGCAGCGGTCCGCCGAGGCGGCCAGGGACACCGGCAGCCTGATCGACGAGTCCGCCGCCAAGTCGATCGAGGGGCGGACCCGCCTGGACGAAGTCATCAAATCGATTGAGGAAATCACCGGCCGGTCTACCGAGGTCAAAGCACTGGTCGACGGTGTCAGCAACGGCAGCCAGGAGCAGGCCAAGGGAATCGAGGAGATCGCCCGCGCCGTCCGGCAGATGGAGCAGCAGATTCATGAAGTGGTGCGCAGCGGCGAAGATCTGACTTCGGCCGGGCAACGCATCTCCGCTCAAATCGCCAATGTCGAGAACGGCGTGGATCGCTTGCACTCGATGGTGGATGGAACCGGGCCGACGCGCCGCTGAGCCGGCCTACTGCCCGATCGCCTGCCTGAGGGCTTCGAGTTTTGCCGGCGAGCCGGTGAACAGGCCTGCTGGCGGGCGGCGATAACTGAGCATCTGGCGGTAGATCACGTCCTCGAGCGTGGAGTTGATGCCCCATCCGCCCCAGTACTGCAACCGCAGATCGCCGTCGCGGTTGAGATCCACGCCGCGAGTCCACTGTCCCAGGTCGTCCATCCGGCCCGCGTAGGTGGCGAAGAGGTCGATCGCCGAGAAGAACTGGACCTCGCGCAGCGATTCGGCCACCGGCGCGTAGTCGGCGCGGTCCAGCCGGGCCTGGATCTCGTCCAGGTCGATCTTCAGAGGCTTCAGAGTGCCCAGAAAGACCATGTCGTAACCTTGCCCGTTGACGGTGTTGGCCCACACCGTGGCGTTGGGAAAGGCGTCGAAAAACGTGGCCAGTTCGCTGCGGACCGTGCGCGCGTCGCTCTCGTACAGGGGCACGTACAAGGTGAACATGCCGCCTGGGTTCAGGTGACGCCTCACAGACTCAAAGTACTCCTTCGTATAGAGCGCGGCGGTGCCCTTGACGAAAACGTCCAGCGGGTCGCTGGCAATGATGTCGTACTTCTCGGTGGTGGTGAGCAGATAATGGCGGGCATCGTCGAAGACGATTCGCGTGCGCGGATTGTGGAGCACGTCGTAATCCTGCTTCGCAAAATACCGTGTGGATGTCGGTGGAATGATGGGCTCGATTTCGCACACCGTGATGTGCTCGATGGTGGGGTAGCGCGTGAAGGTGCCGGCCGAAACGCCGGCGCCGAATCCGATTCCCAGCACGTTTCCGGGCTGTCGGTGCAACAACGCGGGCAGATGCCCGACCATGCGTTGCAGGCGCATGTCGTAGGGCTCGGTGGTGGCTTCCACATGGCCGTTGACGTCCACCTCGGTGGCTCCGTCGCTCCAGCGCGTGATGGCAACCGAGGAGTTAATGCCCTCGGCGGTGTAGAGCAGCTCCGAGCTGGGGGCCGAAATCATGATACGGCGGCCGTAGGCGATGACTTTCCCGGGAATGGCGTCTACGCCCTTGGCGAGTACTCCGGCCAGGATCAGAGCGGCGGTCAGGGCGGCCGCCGGGATCTTCGAGGCATGCCCGGCCGCGTACGGCCACAGCACGAACAGCGCGCTGGCGGCGGAGAGAAGGAGGATAACGCGCTCGGAGTTCTGCGTTCCGATCCACGGCACCAGCACCAGGCTCACGCCCAGCGCTCCGGCGATGGCGCCCAGGGTATTGGCGGCGTACACCCCGCCGACCACCCGGCCGGAGTCCTCGCCCGGAGCGGCCAGCGCCGCGACGGCCAGCGGGAAACTGGCGCCCCAGAGCAGCGTGGGCGGCAGAATGGCCCAGAGACAGCGAACCATGTCGAGCTGGAAGGTAAACCAGGGACTGGTGGTGAGGAGCGGGTTAATGGGCCAATAAGGGAGCGAATTGGCGATCATGTACGCGGTCCAGGCAACCCCCAGCGACAGCAGCATCTGGCACCATCCCAGAGCCACGCGCGGCCGGATGGATCGCACCAGATACGACCCCACGGTGCTGCCGAGCGCCAGACCAGCCAGGAACACCGCCAGTATGATGGAGAACACATACACCGTCGCGCCCAGCATCATGCCCATCAGGCGGGTCCAGACCACCTCGGCGCCCAGGGCACCGGCGCCGGAGAGGCCGATGGTGATGTAGATGGGCCAGCGTCCGGAGCCCCCGGCCGGGACGGCGCCGGGCTCGGTGGCGGATTCGGGCGCACCGGAATCGCCCGCGGAAGCCTGGGCCGGGGTGCGTGCGGCCACCAGGAAGCTGAACAGGGCCACCGCCACGTTGATGGCCACGGCGGTGTAGGTAGCGACAGCCATGTTGTGGACGCGCAGCAGGTAGAAGCCGGCCAGCAGGCATCCGAAAACGGCGCCAGCCGTATTACCGCCGTACAGCAACCCCCACCAGGAAACGCCCCGCGGGGTGGAGGCGATCCAGCGCACGATTGCCGGCAGCGATGCCCCCATCAATATGGTGGGCGGCATCAGGCACACCGCCGCGAGACACCCGCGCAGGAGCATGCCCGGCATGCCGTGTTCAGCGCCGGCCACGTAGACCCGGTCGAGCAGCGGCAATCCGGCCAGAACGAGCAGGCCGAAGGCGGCAATTCCGAGTTCCAGGAAGCCGTAAATCTGCAACGGATGGCGCGCGGTGCGCAGGCGGGGCAGGCCAATGCTGCCCAGGCACAGGCCGCCCATATATGTGGCCAGCAGGAAGCCCAGCGATATCGACGTGGAGCCGATGGCAAGCTGCAGCAACTGGTACCAGACGATCTCGTAGATCAGCGCCGAACAGCCGCTGGCGGCGAACAGGATCAGCAGCCAGGGGAAGAAGCGCGACGCGTCGAAACTGGAGGGTGTCCGGGGTTCAGTGGTCATGGCGCAATGTGTGGACAATGATAACAACCGGTGCGACCGGAATCGGGGACTCTGCCGGCAGGCTCTGCCGCCGGGGGGCGGGGCGGCGCGGAAGGCTAATGTTCTCGCGCTGTTCCGCCGATCTCTCAATTAGGATGGCGGCGGACGAGATTGTCGAGCTGGAACTAATGCGCAACCGTTTCCTCCGTCTCATGGGAGACCTGAAGCGCGGCGCCCTGGGGCGCAACACCTTCGCTCCCTGGGAGGTGGAGCTGTTGCTGGACCTGGAATGCTGCCAGGTTGAGCCGAAGCGGCGTCGGCAACTGCTGGAGCAGTATGAACGCGCCGTGCAGCGGCAAATGGACACCGGGCCTGGTCCGCCGATGAAACTATCGGAGTACCTTCAATCCAGGACCACGCGCCGGCCTTCCAGCCGGTAGCGGCCGCTCAGGACAATGCGGATGGCTTCGGAGTAGAGGCGATGCTCCTCGCCGAGGATCCTGGCGGATAGCGTTTCGACGGTGTCCGTGTCTTCGACGGGAATGGCGGCCTGAAGCACGATCGGGCCGGCATCCAGGTCTTCATCCACGAAGTGAACCGTGCAGCCCGCGATTTTGACGCCATGCGCCAGCGCCTGGTGCTGCGCGTCCAGGCCGGGGAATGCGGGCAACAGCGAGGGGTGGATATTGAGGATGCGGCCGGGGAACTGCCGGATGAACCAGGCGCTCAGTAGGCGCATGAATCCGGCCAGGCAAACCAGGTCCACGCGATTGCGCAGAAGCGACTCCACCAGCATGCGGTCGTAGACTTCGCGGTCGAGGCCCTTGGAGGGGATGCACTCGGCGTTCAAGCCCCGGGCGCGGGCGATTTCCAGGCCGGCCGCCGCCGGGCGATTGGAGAGAACCACGGCGATTTCGGCGTCGATCTTCCCGGCGTCGATCTGATTGGCAATGGCCTCGAAGTTCGACCCGCGGCCGGAAATCAGAATGCCGAGGCGCTTCATCCCCCCGCCCTTCATCGATACTCCAGGCGAGGATGGGCGCGCTTCTGCGCCACCACGGCGCCGATGCGAAACGCCGGTTCGCCGGCTTTGGCGAGCAGGGCTTCCGCTCGCCCCGCGCTGCGGGCCGGAACGGCCAGGATCATGCCCACGCCGAGGTTGAAGGTGCGGCGATAGTCGTCTTCCGGGATGTTGCCGATGCGCCGCAGCGCTTCGAAGACCGGTGGAATTTGCCAGGCAGCGGTGTCGATGGAGATGGCCAGACCCTTGGGCAGCATGCGCGGCGTGTTGTCGGTGATGCCGCCTCCGGTGATGTGGGCGGCTCCCCGCAACAGGCGGGCGTCCATGAGCGCGCGGATCGGCCGCAGGTAACTTCGGTGCACGGCCAGCAGCGTGGCGGCCACGCTGAGTCCAGTCTCCGGAAGCACGGTCCCGGCCCCGTAGCCCGCCACCTCGAAAAGCAACTTACGGGCCAGGGAATAGCCGTTGGTGTGCAGCCCGTTGGAGGGAAGCCCCAGCAGGACGTCGCCCACCCGGATCCTGGTCCCGCTCAACAACTCGGAACGCTCCGCCGCGCCCACGATGAAACCCGCCAGATCATATTCGCCGTCGGCGTACAGACCGGGCATCTCGGCGGTTTCGCCCCCGATCAGGGCGCACCCGTTGGCCCGGCAACCGCGGGCCACACCGGAGATCACCGCGGCGGCGACCTCGGCATTCAGCTTGCCGACGGCGAAGTAATCCAGGAAGAACAGCGGGCGCGCGCCCTGCACGGCAATGTCGTTGACACAGTGGTTGACCAGGTCTTCGCCCACCGTGTCGTGGCGGCCGGCCAGGAAGGCCACCTTCAGCTTGGTGCCGACGCCGTCTGCGGAACTGACCAGTACCGGTTTGCGGAATCCCGCCAACTGGAACGCGGCCCCGAAGGAACCGATGTCGGTCAGCACGCCCCGAGTGAATGTGGCGCGGGCCATCTTCTTGATGGACGCCACGGCGCGATCGCCCTCGTCGATATTGACACCGGCGTCGCGGTAGCGGATTGTGTGGGAGTTTGGCAAATCCCAGTATAAGGCCGCGCGCGTGGCGGAGGATACCGGTACTGCACTCGGTACTGCACTCGGTTTCCTGCCCGGCGGGCTGCTCCCGCGCCGCGATTGGGACGGCCCCGCTCCCAGCCACACAGGGCGCCGAGTTACCCGGAAGCCAGGGCCGCGATGGGGCGGACTTACAACCCAATCTACCTCGCTGGAAGGCCAGCTGCCAGGCCGTCCGGTTGTCAGCCGGCGCGGAGAGCGGCCGGGTCGCGGCCCGGCCCTGGACGTGCGGATCGGATGAAATGAAACAGATATGAATCGTTATTAGATTTTCGCGAGGTGCTTCATGCGGGTGCCGCGCAATGCATCATGCAGGTTAACTTATGTTAAGTCCCACTGAGTCAGGCGCCGTGTACCAGAAGAAACATCACGGGCGGCCGGCCGACTTACTCGTGCGGGCGTCGGAGTCCATCAGGATGGTGACCGGCCCGTCGTTTACCAGGTGGACGTGCATCGCAGCCTGAAACACGCCGGTGTGCACCGGAACGGGTCCCCGTCTGGCGCATTCGACAAAGTAGTTGTACAGATCGAGAGCCTCCGCGGGCGGCGCGGCCATGTCGAAACTTGGCCGGCGGCCCTTTCGGCAATCGCCGTAGAGTGTGAATTGAGACACGATGAGCAGCGAGCCCGCCGCGTCCCCGATGTTGCGGTTCATCTTGCCGGCCTCATCCGGAAAGACCCGCAGGCCGAGCGCCTTGTCCACGAGGTAGTCCGCATCGGCCCTGGTATCGTATCTTGAAATGCCAAGAAGAATTAGTAATCCGGTACCTATGGAGGCGCGGGCGCTACCACTCACTTCCACCCGCGCCTGGCTCACTCGCTGAATGACGATTCTCATCGCAACCTCATCAGAGCAAGTCTCCCATCGCCAATGTTGACGAATTGGAGTACTTGTATCTTGACACAATTATGTTATATTTATGCCGGGAGAGAACATGGCAAGGAGAAGCCAAGAAGATCTGACTACATTACAGATGGCGCTTGTGGGTTACGAAGTGGAGCGCCAGAAGATTGACGACCGCATTCGCGAGATTCAAGCTAAGTTGAAGGGGAAACTCGTGACGGCGCAGCCCGCGGCCGCTGAGAAGAAGCCCGCGGCGAAGCGGATTCTCAGCACGGAAGCGCGCAAGCGGATTGCGGCGGCGCAGAAGAAGCGCTGGGCCGAGCATCGGAAGCGGGTGGCAGCAGCCAAAACCGCGGCCAAGGAATCCTAGGAGCATCGGTTCGCCGCGGAAAGGGCCAGCGGGTTTCCCGGCCGGGAGTTACCGCCCCGGAGGGTTCCTTGCCGGGGTGAAGCCCCATTCCAGGCGCTCCACGACGTCTCCGATGGAGCCTGTGGCTGTTACGGCTCCGTTCAGGAAGAATACGGCGCGCGTGCAGATAGACCGCGCGAACGAGATGTCGTGGGTCACCAGGATTTTGGCCTGCGGGAGGTTTTGCAGTAACTCCGCCAGCGAGCGCCGGGAGGGCGGATCCAGAAACGTGGTGGGCTCGTCCAGTACCAGAATCTCCGGATCCATGGCCAGGATTCCAGCAATAGCGACTCTTCTTTTTTCCCCGGCGCTCAGGTGATAAGGCGCGCGGCTCGCCGCGGCGCGCATCCCCACGCGCTCCAGGGCGGTGATGGCGCGCTCCGTGGCGGCCTCTGGCGACAGCCCCAGATTGAGCGGGCCGAATGTAACGTCCTCCAGCACCGTGGGCATGAATAGCTGGCTGTCGGAATCCTGAAACACCATTCCGATCTTGCGGCGGATGGCCGCAAGGTTACTCCTTTCGACCGGCATCCCGCAGACGGTGACGCTCCCGCCGTGATCCCTTCCTTCGGCCCCCAGCAGTCCATTGAGATGCATGGCGAAGGTGGTCTTGCCGCTGCCGTTGGCCCCCAGCAAGGCGACCGATTCGCCGGCCTCCAGCCGGAAATCCACTCCCCGCAGCGCGACGGTGCCGTCTTCATACCGGTAGTGGAGATTGCGCACTTCGATCAGGGGCGGCACTAGCGGAACCTCTCCACGGCGAACCGCACGGCCACCGGCACGAGCGACCCAACGATCGCCAAAGCGGCGTCCGCCCCGCCGAAATCGAGCGCCCTCGAAGCCGGAAACTGTCCCTGGAAGCCCCGTGCCAACATGGCTCGATGAATCTCCGTGGCGCGTCCATGCGACCGGGCGAATAACACTGCCAGCGCGCCCGCCGCGGCCCGGAACCGGGCCGGCCGCCCCATCACCCCGGCCGCCGTGGCCCCCCGCGAGAGCGCGGCTTTGGCCATATGTTGCGCCTCCTCCGATATGACAAAGAGATAACGGTACAGAAACTTGACCACCATTAGAAGGAACCGCGGCGCGCCCAGCGCACCTAGCCCGCGCAGCAGATTTGGAAGCCCGGTGGTGGAAACAACCAGCAGCACTGCCAGCGCGGAGAGGTAACTCTTCACGGCTAAGTGGACACCCCTGGAAGCATCGCCGGCTACCCAGCACACCGCGGCAAAGGCGAGCGAAAACGGCAAGACCACCGCGGCCCGGCCAAGCGCCCCGAACAGTGGAAGCCGGGACCATGCAATGGCGCCGCAAAGCAGTGCGCCCATCCCTACCGCCATTGGCAGTAACCCTTTGTTAGTAGTGGCTATGAGTACCAGGACTACTAGTAAGTTCCCTAACTTGGCGCGGGGATCACGGCGATGCATCGGACTGGACCGGCGGCTCCAGCTTTCCAGGACAGCATGATGCAACTCACACGCTCCGCTTCCGGGCCGCGGCCACACGCCCAATCGCCACGCAGACAAAGTAGATTAGCACCACCCCCGCCAGCCCCGCGCTGGCCTTGCGAATCCACCCGGATGCGAGGAACGAAGTTTCGTAGCCGGAAAGAGGAGTAGCCAGCAGCGCCTTGACTCGCGAGGCGATCCCGGAGGCCAGGCCCAGCTTCTCGATGCCGTCCGGAGCCGTGGAAGAAAACAGAACACCCACCGCCGCCAGGAGAACCGCCGCCAGGCCCGTGGCTGCAAGCGAAGCGTGGAAGCCGCGGCCTGGCTCCGGCCGGTGCACGAATCCGGGCTGGATGGCTTCCAGTGCCTTGACCACGGCCAGCGTGATCGCGCCTTCCACCGGAGCCGATATCAGGAATACCACCGCCGAAACGGCCAGCGTCTTCGACGGCACTCCCGACAATCGGAGTTCCGCCATCGCGCAGATGGCGCTTACCATCACCGACAGCGCTCCGCCCAGGAAGATCGCGCCGTTGCGCCAGCGTGTGGCCCGCGCCAGGCGGAACGGCAGATACCCGGCCCATACGCCCACCACCGCCATATTGAGTATGTTGGCGCCCATCACCAGCACCCCGCCATCCTGGAACACCAGCGCCTGAATGGCGATGATGGCGCTCATCACCACCGTGGCCGCCGGGGCTCCCAGGGTGATGGCCAGCAAGGCGCCGCCCAGCAGGTGCGCGGAAGTGCCCACTCCGGCGGGGAAATTGATCATCTGTGCGGCGAAAACGAACGCGCCCATAACACCCAACAGAGGCGCCCTGGCATCGTCAAAGCGCCGTTGCGCCTGGCGCGCCATAAGCACCACGGCCGGCGCCGCCAGCGCGTCCATGGCGACCCACACCGCAGTCGAGAGATAGCCGTCCGGTATGTGCACGATTCGCCTCCCACGGTAGCACGATTGCCCGATTCGTGCCACCGCGCCGAACGTCCCCAGGCCCCAGCGGCGGTGATAACATTGAGTACGCATGAGCAGCCTCAGCCGGATAGGCGTGGCCATTGACAGCGAACTGCTCGGCCAGTTCGATGCCCTGCTGCAACAACGGGGATATACCAACCGGTCCGAGGCCTTTCGCGACCTGATACGCGACCTGCTGGTGGAGAAATCCTGGGAATCTCCCGACAGTCATGTGGTGGGCACCGTGACGCTGGTCTACGACCACCATGTGCGCATGCTGAACGAGAAACTGACCGGCATCCAGCACGACCACCACCATTCGATACTCTCCACGCTGCACGTTCACCTGGATCACGACAACTGTCTGGAGGTGCTGGTGGTGCGGGGCAAGTCGTCTGCGGTGCGGGCGATCGCCGATACCCTGATCGGCACCAAAGGTGTCAAACACGGCCGCCTGACTATTACCACCTCGGGAGCGGGATTGAAATGATCGTAGGCACGGGAGTGGACGTGGCAGAAGTGCCCCGCATACGGGCATCCATCGAGCGTTTCGGGGCGCGCTTTGTGAGCCGCATTTTCACGCCCGCCGAAATCGCTTACGTGGAACGCAAGGCCAACCGCTTCGAGCGCTATGCCGCGCGGTTCGCCGCCAAGGAAGCCGGCATGAAAGCCATCGGCACCGGGTGGAAGCGCGGTGTAACCTGGCAGGATTTCGAAGTCGCCAACCTTCCATCGGGGAAGCCGACATTGAAGATGTACGGGGTGGCCGCGCGGATCGCGCAATCACTGGGTGTACGGGGTGTAGCGCTTTCCCTCACCCACACTTCGGAGATCGGTATGGCCCACGTGATCCTGGAGGATTGAGCGGGGCGGATGGCACTAGAAGTACCGGTTTTAACATTCGGCTGTAACTGAAGTCCGCTACGCTGGATGTAGCGTGTCGCGGCACGGTTCGGATGGAGCCGCAGGCCGTATTTAGAGGCAATGGGGACTTCGGTCCTCGAAACAGTTTTTCGTGAATCCATCGCGAGAGGAGACAAGCAGTGCGCCTATCCAATTGGAAGTCATCGGCAAGTTGCGGGTTCGCCGCCATGGTTCTGGTGGCGATCGCCTTACAGGCGGTATCCGGCGGTGCGGCCTGGGGCCAGACTGCCGGGAGCGGACTGATTGCGGGAACGCTGACGGATCCGAGCGGCGGGGTGGTGCCGGGCGCCACCGTGACCGTCAAGCATGCGGAGACCGGAACCGAGCGCACCGTGTCCACGAATGAAGTGGGCATCTACAGCGCGCCGTTCCTCCAGCCGGGGCACTACGAGATCGTCGCTGCCAAGGCGGGCTTCGCCAAAGTGGTACGCACCGGGTTGAATCTGCAAGTCGGCCAGGCGCTCACCGTGGATCTGGCCATGCCCGTCAAGGCCACCGCCGAAGCAGTCACGGTCACCGGCGAGGGCGCCCTGGTGGACACCTCCAAGACCGAGGTATCCCAGGTTGTGAGCGAGGGGGCGGTCACCAACCTGCCGATCGCCGGCCGCCGCTGGGACAGCTTCGTCCTGCTCACGCCCAACGTCACCACCGACGGCACCAGCGGACTGGTTTCCTACCGCGGCGTCTCCGGCCTCTACAACTCGAACACCGTGGATGGCGCCAACAATAACCAGGCCTTTTTCTCGGAGGCTCGCGGACGGGCCAACAGCGGCGCCTATGTCTACAGCATGGATTCCATCATGGAATACCAGGTGAGCGCCAGCAATTTCAGCGCGGAACTGGGGCAGGCCGCCGGCGGCGTGGTGAACGCCGTCACTAAGTCCGGATCCAACCTCCTCCACGGCGACTTGTTCTACTATCTGCGCTACCCCACGTTCAATGCGCTGGATTCCTACCCGAAGTCGCGCGGCACCTACAGCCAGCCCATCCATCAGTGGCAGCAGTTCGGCGGCAGCGTGGGCGGCCCGGTCATCAAGGACCGGCTGTTCTACTTCGCCACCTACGATGGATCGCGCAAGGTCAACCCCGTTACCTACACCAGCAATGTCTTCAGTTCGACCGTGAGCGCGTTGCCGTGCCCGGCGCAGGTGAGCGCCCAGCAGTGCACCACGGCCAACGCCTTCCTGTTCGGCTTGCAGGGCAGCTTCCAACGCGCCACCAATCAGGACGTGGCTTTCGGCAGGCTCGACTACAACGCGACGCCGCGGAACCACATCAGCACGTCGTTCGACTTCATGAACTACCGCGCGCCCAATGCCTACAGCACCTCGCCGTCTTACAACAACAGCTCGCTCAGCACCAACGGCAGCTACGTCTTCCACGAGCGCATCTTCGTGGCGAACTGGGAATCCACCCTCTCCAACTCGGCCGTCAACAATTTCCGTTTCCAGTGGGGCCGGGACCTGGAAGTGGCCGGCGCCAATGGCACGGCGCCCTACGTCAATATTGGCGGTTCGGGAGGCTCCTCCAACCTGGGGATCTACGGCGAGAACTACGCTCTCCCGCGCACGGCCGAGCCGGACGAGCACCGCATCCAGTTTTCCGATACGCTCACCAAGATCCACGGCCGCCATTCGTTCAAGGCCGGCTTCGATGGCAACGTCATCCACGAAGTGATGATCAACCTGTACCAGGGAACCGGCAACTACAGCTACAGCGGAACCGCACAGGCCTCGTTCAATAACTGGGTGATCGACGCTTTCGGAATCAACACGGGCGACGGGCTGACGGGCAGGCACTACACTACGTTTACGCAGGTCAACGACGCCATCACGCACATCGGCAAGGACGATTTCTACAACAACGACTGGGCCGCTTTCATCGAAGACAGTTGGAAGGCGAACTCCAGGCTGACCGTAAACATGGGCTTGCGCTACGACGTCTCCACCATTCCGCAACCTCCGCAGCCCAACACGTTGACGTCGCTCACCACGCTCTATACTTCCACCATCAACATCCCCAAGGACCAGTTCGCCCCGCGCATCGGGATCGCCTGGCAGGTGTCGCCCAAAACCGTTTTGCGCACCGGCTACGGCATCTTCTTCGCCAAGACGACGAACAGCACCTACTATGCCACCCGCGTGGAGAATGGCGTGTTTCAGCAGACCTTCACCTGCAGTCCGGTCGCAACAGCTTCGAATTACTGCCCGCAGTTAACGTTCCCCAACGTGATTTGGACGCCGCCGGGTGGGGCGATGGCCGCACCGTTCGCCGGCGCCCTGACGCCGCAGGTGGTCGCCTTCGCGCCGCCCGCAGCCTCCCAGGTGACGCGCGGCATGGCGCCCGACTGGGTGAACCCCCGTACCCACGAGGGCGAACTCACCGTGGAGCGCGAGTTGCCCGGCGGACTCAGCGGCTCGGTCGCCTATGTGGTGAGCCGCGGCCTGCATCTGCCGATCTTCTACGATTCCAACCTCGCCCCCTCCACTACCACCAAGAGCTACGACATCCTGAGCTCCAGCGGCGCCACCGCTCAGACCTACACGGTTCCCTTCTATACCAACCGCATCAACCCCAACACCGGTGAGGTATTCATCGGCTCGACCGACGTCAATTCCTGGTACAACTCGATGGTCATCACCGTGCGGCGGCCCATGCGCAAGGGCTTGGAATTCACGGCGAACTACACGTTGAGCAAGGCATTCGACGGCGCCCAGGTGGGAGGGGCGAACGGTACCTTCAACGGCACGGACTATCCCATCGACCCGTACAATCGCAAGCTGGAATACGCGCTCTCGGATCTCGATCAGCGCCACCGGTTCGTGGCCAACGCCGTGTGGATGCCCTCCGCAAAGGATGTCCAGAACCGGGCCACCCGGCTGATTCTGGATGGCTGGGCATTCTCCACCATCGTGACCCTGTCCACCGGCCAGCCGGTGACGCCCTATATCAGCGGCTACCCGTCGGCGCTGGATGGCGGCGTCTCCGGCGGCGTCGCCTACGCGGGCGCCACCGCCGGCCGCGCCGGCTGGCTCGCCCGCAACGCCTTCACGGCTCCCGGTTTTCACGACTTCGATTTCCGGCTGGGGCGGCAGTTCACCCTCGGCGAACGAATGCGGCTCTCGCTCATCGGCGAAGCCTTCAACCTGTTCAACCACACCAACGTCTCTGGCGTGAACACCACCGCGTTCTCTTACGCCGCCGCCGGTTCGGGCGCTTGCGCCGGCCATACCAACGCGTGCTACAGCCCCAACGCCACGTTCCTGGCCCCCACCTCCACCAGCAACCTGATCTGGGGACCGCGCCAGTTGCAGCTCTCCGGGCGCCTGACGTTCTGATTCCCGCCGGCCTCCAGACGCCCGGGGGCCGGCTCACCGGCTTCGCCGCGCTATCATAGGTCGATTCCTATGACGCTCGTCGGGGTTCTGGCAATCCTTCTCTGCGCCGCCTTGGCGATGGTGGCACGCCACATCCGCCGTTTTCGCGGCGTCATGCTGGAGCAACTCGCGGCCTGCCGGCGTGCCGACTACGAAGGCCAGTTGAAGATAGCCGAGCGTTTCCGCGTCAACGGAAGCCGGCCGCCAACCTATTTGTTCTTTCGCGGCCTGGCGTGCCTTCAACTGGGGCGCCTTGAAGAAGCCGAGCGGCTCCTCAGGGAAGTCCTGCCGAGGCTGCCCAACCCGGTATTGCAAATGGCCAGCATCTACGGCCTCGGCCAGGTGCTGATGGAGCGGGGATTGTACGACGACGCGGTGGCGTGCTTCGAGACGTGCATCGAGGAATTGCCAGGCCGCGGCTCCGGTTTCGGCTATTGCGGGATGGCCGAAGTGCGGTTGCGGCGCGGCACCCAGGATGAGGCGGCGCTGGAGGCTGCACGAAGATCCGTCGAGGCCAACCGCACCAGGCCCGTGCGCCGCGGCGAGCTGAGCGCCGAGGAGCGCGCCTTGCAACTGAGCGTGTCGCTCGGGTTCCTCGCCTGGGCGCTCGCCAGGAATGCGGCTGCCCCAGCCCAGGTTGAAGCCGCCCTCACCGAGGCCTTCGCGCTCTGCGGCCAGTCCAGGAAACCCGGCTTGTCCCGGATCCACTACTGCGCCGGCCAGGCGTACTCCGCGCTCGGGAACTCCTCGGAAAGCGCGCGCCATTTCCGATCCGCCATTGAAGCCGATCCGGTTGGCGTCTACGGGCGCCTGGCTCGAGCCGCGAACTGCACCACCGGGTGACCCCGCCGGGTTCGTTACCCACAGTGGAGACAGCATCCCTCATGGGAACCCCCGCGTATTCGGTTTCCCCCCGCGCGCCTCGGCCCGGATCCGCCGCCGCAACGCGTCTGGCTCATGAACCGGCTTCCCGTTTGGCGGGACGGCGTTTGCGGCCACTCGGCGACCGTGCATTCCGCGCCAGGTATCGGGTCCACTGCGCCTCCTCGCCGGGGGCGTCCAGCACCTCGGTCCACAGCGTCCGCAGTTCCGCCGTCTTCTTCCGCAGGCGCGCAGCCAGAAACCGCTCGGCCTGAGCGCGCTGGGGCGTGGCCCGCATCGCCGGATCCAATACGCGCCGTGTGGCGGCGCAATCGTTGATCTCGCCCAGCACCTGTTGCAGGCCCCGCAGCCGCTCGATGCGCGCTTCCAGTCCGGGGCCGTAACAGGGGCGGAACAGCTCCAGCGTGTAGCGCAGGCGCTTGGCCGCCAGGCGCACGCGGTGCAATTGTTCCGGTGACGGGCGCGCCGCCAGATGCGCGCGCACCTGCGCGAAGAAGTCCGCAGTCAGGCGCGGCAACTCGCTGGCCGCGTTGGCCGCCGGCCCGGCCCAACCGTTCCACGCCGCCTGGCGCAACCCGGCCATAGCCTATAGCTCCAGCCTGCGCGGCCAAGCCCGCGACAACCGGCCGTCTCGCCAGCGCCGCACCTCGGCCAGAAAGTCGCCGCTGCGCTTTCGCCGCTCGCCCCGCAGGCGCACCACCACCGCCGCGCGCGGCGGGATTCCAGCCTCCCCCAGCAGGGCGATGGCGATATCGAGATCGCGTACCGCGCCGGCCGCATCCATCAGAACCCGCAGCCGCTCGCGGAGCTTCTTCCACGAGCTGCCCGGATAGAACTGCGCGAACACGCGCAGGCAGCGGCTCAATCGGCGCACGGAAACGCGCAGATCGTGAATCGCGCCGGCATCGGCCGATTCCGCCGCCAGCTCCGCCTGCCGCGCCATTCGATACAGCCGCGCCGCGGTTTCGCCCCTGGCGTAATCGCGCATGGTCATCACCGCGCCCCCCGGATCGGGCGCGCCTTGGTCAGAACGATCTGCCGCTGGTACACCTGGCGGAACACCTCGCCCGCCCGCTCGGCGCCCCACTGCTCCAGGTCGATATCTCCATGCGAGGTGACCAGCAGCGTAACATCTCCGTCCCGCAGCCGGCACTCCAGATTGTCGATCCGCCGCTCGTGGCTGCGGTCCAGGTTATCGGCCATGCGCACCAGCGGGATCATCAGCAGCAGGATGCGCTTCTCGTCGGCGGGCAGGCCCTGGTAGGAGCTGTGTATCGGGCTGGGCATGCTCTTGCGGTGGTAGCGGCAGAGGTGGGCGATCAGCAGCCGCTCCCGCTCCGTGAAGCCCGGCATATCCGAATTGGAGACCACGTAGTAGGAGTGCTTGTGATGGCTCGACCCGCTCACGTAATGGCCCACGTCCAGTAGATGGGCGGCGGCCTCCAGCAATTTGCCGCAGGCTGGCGGCAATTGGTGCAGCGGCTGCAGCGCGGTGAACAACAGGTTGGAGATGTTGGCCACTTTGCGCGCATGATCCAGGGCCACGCCATAGCGGCGGCCCATGTCCTCCACTTCGCGCCGCTGGTCGCGGCTCAGGCGGGAAAGCTCGGCGCCCACGTTGCGCGCCGCCAGGTCGGCGATGATGCCGTCGCGCACACCCGCCCGCGAGTAGAAGACCGAGGGCAGGCGGAATGCCTGCATGAAGTCCAGCAACACCGCCACGCCCGGCACGATGATCTCGGCGCGCCGCGGCCCGATGCCCCTCATCCTGCGGCGGCCCGCCAGGCTCGAGCCGGCCAGCGCGGCGTAGAGTTCGCGGACCTGCGCCGTGGAAACGCGCAAACGGTCGATCTCCTCCCGCTTCGAGCGGGGAACGCGCGCCACCGCGCTCGATACCGCCGAAGCCGTGGCCGACGTGGCGATGGCGCGGTCGCATTTCCAGCCCGCCAGCCGGCGCACCGCGGTGGACAGCTTCTCGCCGATGTACTCGTGCAGTTGGTGCAACTGGCGCGGCGTGGGCGGATCGTCCTTGAGAAAGTTTTCGTACAGCCGGACGGCTCCCAGCGGCCGCGAGAACGCCTGCCGCAATACGCCGTCCCCGGCGGCGACGATCTCCGCGCTGCCGCCTCCAATGTCCAGGATCAGCACCCGCTTGCCGGTTTGCGGCCAGTTGCTTTCCACCCCCAGATGGATCAGGCGGGCCTCTTCGCGCCCCGAGATCACCTCCACCGGCGCGCCGGCGGCCTCTGAGGCGCGCTGCAGAAACTCCCGCTTGTTGCGCGTGTCGCGGATGGCGCTGGTGGCCACCGCGCGCACCCCCACCACGTCCAGCCGGCGATACAGCCCGGCCATGCGCGCCAGCACCGCGCAAGTGGCAGTCATCGCCTCTTCGCTCACCGAGCCGTAGCGGAACACGCTCTCGCCCAGCCGCGTGACTTCGCGATCGGAGGCCAGGATGCGCGCAATCTCGCCCGGCACAACCTCCGCCGCTTCCATGCGGACGGAGTTGCTGCCGATATCGATGGCCGCGTACCGGGGCATGCCTTAATCATAGCCTTTGGCCGTACACTCTCCGCGTAACCTTTTTGCCGCGCTCCGAGAATACTAGGTGACTGCGATGAGCGACCCGCAACTACTTGCGATGGCGGCCGGCGGCGACCAGGCGGCGTTCCAGATCCTCTACGAGCGCCACCGCGATCCGGTCTACCGCTTCGCCTGGGCGATGACGCGGTCCCAGGCCGACGCCGAAGAAATCGTGCAGGACAGCTTTCTCACGCTCCTTCGCAAGGCACCGGAGTTCCGCCCGGAAGCCGCCTCGCTGCGTTCGTGGCTGCTGGGGATAACGCGCAACCTGTGCTGCCGCCGCCGGGGAAAGGCCGCGGCCGAAAGCGCCGGAGCGCTGGAAGAGGCGTCCGGCGACGCCGGCATCGAAGCGGCGCTCATCCGCAACCAGACGGCCGAAGCCGTGCGCCGCGCCGTGGCAACGCTGCCTGCGCCGCAGCGGGAAGCCATCGTGCTGTTCGAGTTCGAAGAACTCTCGCTGGCCGAAACCGCCGCGGCACTGCGCATCGATCCCAACGCCGTCAAAGCCCGGCTGCATCGCGGACGGGCGCGGCTCCGGAGCGTGCTGCCGCGCCTGGCGCCGCAAGGGAGATCCGAATCCTATGAGTGAACCGCAACGCGACCCGGAATTCGATTGGATGCGCCCGGAATGGCGGTCCACGCGCGTGCCGCCATCCGCCGATGCCGCGGTCCTGGCGGCCTGGCAGCGCCTCTTTCCTGTGGTGCGCCCCGTCCGGCGGTTCTGGTTGCCGCTGGCCGCCGCGGCACTTGCCGCATCGGTGGCTGTGGTGCTGCTCCAGGTGCAGCCCGCCGACGCGGAGTACCGGCCCGTGGGGCAGCCCCACATCGTCGTACTGAGCCAGGGAGAACGTCCATGAAGACCCTCGCGTGGTTGGCCGTGCTGGCCGCGGCGCCGCTGAGCGGCCAGGAGACGGTGCGATTCCAGTTGCCCAGCGGCGCCGTGGTGCACTACCAGCCCTTCGCCGGCTCGCGGCCCGCCGATGGCATCGCCCAGGTTTCCGGCGGCCTTCGCCGCAGAATCGACGACACCAGGGGCCGGCCGGCGCTGGCATTCGACGTCCATGTGGACCCGGTTGACAGCTCCACGCTGCGGCTCTGGCTCTCCCGGGTTCCCGGCGCGCCCTTCTTTGCCCAGGCGCCGGCGCCCCGCGATCTGCATCCTGGCGACCACGTCATGCTGGACGTGCTGGAGCAACCCGGCACGGGCAGGAAGCTCTTCGACACGCTCTGCGCCGGCTTTCGCTCCACGCCCATGCGATTGCCGCTGTCGCCGCCCCACCCGCCTTCCACGATTGCGGCGGGCGCCATCCTGCGCCTGGACCGCGCCCGGATCAAGGACGGTGACACGGTGATTGCCGGCAGCTCCAGCACCGTGTCCGGGGTGCGCGTTCGCATGGCGTTTCCTAACGGCGGCGAGTACACCGTGTCGTCCGAGCCGGGTCCCGGCTTCCGCCTGGAAGCGGTCCTCTACGAGCCGGGCGCGCACACCGTCCTCGTCTTCCCCGATGGTGACACGCTCTACGGCGTGGTTTGCGCCTCCGCCATCCTGGACCAACCGGGTTCCTGGCTGGTGTGGGTGCGCCGGGATGTCAGCCCCACCGTGGCGCCGAAACCGGCGCCGGCGCCCGGCTTTCCCGAGGAGCAGATCCGCGCCCTCTCCGGCTTGATCCGGCCGGAG
>Ga0265323_10000642_pt1 | contig 19025 bp, 18 predicted proteins | sample 41225metaG_FD_193580 | JGI IMG/M metagenome (GOLD analysis project Ga0265323, IMG submission 193580) | Rhizosphere microbial communities from Carex aquatilis grown in University of Washington, Seatle, WA, United States - 4-12-25 metaG | ecosystem: Host-associated > Plants > Roots > Rhizosphere...
AAGAACTTTCATGGGACCGACGTACCTTCCGCCGACATAGCTGTCTGAAATTACTTCATCCTGCTCATTCAGCATAACGAGGCATGGTATTCCGGGACCGCAATATTTCTTTTTAATAGGAGTTCTTCTGCCGGCGCTCCAACTAAGTCCGACCCAGGGCATGTTTGTCAGCTTCATATAGTTCATCATTGCTGTTTCATCATTGTCGCTGCTGACGAACAGTATTTCGAATTTGTCTCCCCCACCATTGGTATTATAGAAGTCTACCAATTTCGGGGTAAATGCGCGGCACGGGGAACACCAGTGCGCTGAAAAATAGAGGAGGATGATTTTTTTATCAGTAACTCTTTGCAGATCCGCTTTAGATCCGTTCGCTGTAGTAAGGTCAATTGCGTTTTCAGCCAGAAATGGGTGCATGCCTCCATACGAGGCAGTATTACTCGCGGAGGATTGTGCATAGGTACGCTGGGGTGCGGAAGGAACGGGCCGGACGGTATTGGTAAGCAGCCACTTGCCGGTTTTCCTTAGCAGCACCACGCGCCCGTTAAAAGTAACTGCACTCCCATCTTCTGCCGGGGCGCGGTTAACAAAAAACCACGTGCCATTCTTTTTCAGAATTACAGACTGCCCATCATCGGTGGTCGCTCTGATGTCCTGCGAATATGCACAATTGGCGACAAGAAGGACTATGGTAAGAATGTATAACCGGATTGCTTTCATAAATAACCTCTTTCATCGAATACGAGAATCCAGAGGTTTCTCATACCCCATCCGCAGAATTCGTTTTCCGCCGGATTCAGTTAGGATGATGGCGGAATGGTATCAGAAAAAGAAATCAATGTCAAGCTATCAATGCCCCAAAGTCAATCTTTTTTTACGGAAGCAGGCGCATCTCACGTACTTGCTGAAGAGATGGTAGAGGCTATCTCAAAAACTCCTAAAAATGTCATTCTAAGCGGAGCGGATTGAATGCCGACCCAAGGGGGTTCCTTCGGAAAGGCATCTCCCAAAGGGGTCAGCATGACATTTACAAATGCATTCTACATCGAAACCATCTTTTAGATAGCTTCTAGTAGTACGCAAATATCAAAATCAGTCAATCAAAAAAACTCTTGTCAAAAGCGATCCAACAGCGTGTAAACCACCAATCTCTTCATGCTATTTCAGAACCACTAACTTCCTCGTTTGCACAAAACTCCCGGCTTGCAGACGATAAAAGTAAATTCCACTCGATACATTTGCTGCATTCCACTGCCGCATGTAGCTGCCGGCGGATAACTCTTCGGAGACAAGTGTCGCCACTTCTCTTCCTGTCACATCAAATATTTTGAGTGACGAAAACGATTTTGTTGGAATGCTAAATTCAATGTTCGTGGTCGGATTGAATGGGTTGGGATAGTTCTGGAATAACGCGAACGCTGCAGGAGCTCCGTTAGGTTTGACATTAACTCCTGTCGATGTACCGGTGGTGAAAGAATCTATTGCCGAGAATGGACCGTACCCCGCGGCATTGTGTGCGCTCACGCGCCAGAAATATTTCGTTTGGCCTGCAAGCCCGGTGACTTTTTTTGTTGTGTCGCCGACGATCGAATCGTTTACGGCGTACGACGAGAACGCGCTGTTCCCGGAAAGCTGGAACAGGTATTTGGTCGCCATGGCATTGGAGTCCCACGTGAAGACGAGAGTATCCGGGTGTTGATTTGAAGAGCCGTTTGCCGGGAAAACAATTCTCGGTGCGGCCGGAAGAACAACGTACCGCGCGACGGCGAACGCATCGCCTAACATGATGTCTTCGTCCCAGCCCGCCGCGACAATCTTGCCGTCGGGTTGTATGAAAGCGGAATTTGCGCCGTCATAATAATTACTTCCGCCGCTGATATGATTTCTTATCGTGCCGGTGGTGTTGAACGAACTGTCTAAACTTCCGCTGGTCGTGTACCTCGCAATCGCGAATGCATAACCTACCGCGTCTTCAGACCAACCCGCTGTAACAATCTTCTCATCGGATTGCAGTACAACGGAACATGCAATATCATTACTGCTATTGCCTCCGTTGAAATAGTTTCTCATTGTGCCGTCCGTACCGAACGTATTGTCGAGGTTTCCATCCGTGGTATACCGGGCAAGAGCGCATCCTCTATAATAGCCGGACGAATCTATGGATTGGCCCGCCGCGATAATCTTTTTATCGGATTGTATAGCAACAGCGTTTATGGCGTCTTCCGAATGGCCGCCGGCGTAGATATTGTTTACAGTCGTGCCGTACGTACCAAACGCGCTGTCCAAATTTCCGTCCGTTGTAAACCTCGCGAGTGCGAATGCAAGTCCGGTGTTGGTGGAAGAATAGCCGGCTGTCACAATTTTTCCGTCGGATTGGATAGCAATCGAATTTGCGCAGTCACCGTTATTGCTTCCGCCGTTAATGTAATTTCTCGCCGTGCCGCTGCTGCCGAAGGTGCTGTCTACGCTTCCGTCCGTGTTATACCGGGCGAGCGCAAACGCATAATTATTCGACGCATCTCCCGAGCGGCCCGCAGCGATAATCTTTCCGTTGGACTGCAATGCAGTTGCATAGGAATAGTCGGATTTGCTATTTCCGCCTTTGATAGTATTTTTTATCGTGCCGTGGTTTCCAAACGTCGTGTCCAAATTTCCTGCCGTATCATACCGCGCAAGCGCGAATGCAATATGGCCTGCAGCATCCGTTGAATATCCCGCAGCGATAATCTTTCCATCGGATTGTACAACGATAGAATTTGCTTCGTCGTCTATATCACCGGGATCGATGAAATTTCTTTTCGAGCCATGGTTTCCAAAAGCACTGTCTACACTTCCATCCCTGTTAAACCTGGCGATTGCAAATGCATAATAGTATGAATTATCCTCGGAGCGGCCCGCAACGACGATCTTTCCATCGGATTGCAGCGCAGCCGAAGTTGCCCTGTCATCCATATTATTACTCTTTCCGCTGTTGATGAATGTTCTCACGGAACCATTTGTTCCGAATGCGGGATCGAGTATTACGGTTGCCGCAAGAGAGTTGAATGCAGCGCTCGCTCCATCCGGCAAATTCTTCCTGAAAATCTTTTGCTGCATTGCGCTGCGATGACCCCCTAATCTGCCTTGCGGTTGTCCCGGCAATGATATGGATTGCGCTGCGACCGTCCCGGTTAAAAACAGTACGCTAACCATTATACAGAAAGAGAATATATAGACGAAGACTTTTTTCATAAGAAATCCTTTCTTCTAGGAAACAGACAATTGCAGCAAGACAACCGAAGCTTCCGATAAAACGCAAAAACCTCCATCATCTTTCGAATCCGGAGGTTCACTGTCCTCACAACCGCTCCCTCACTTCCCCAAATTCGGATGGTTTCTATGCGTAAATGTATGAGTAATCGATTGGAGAATCAAGAAAAAACCCGGAGGAAGTTTTGCCGAAATAAAGTGAATGAGATGTCCCGAATAATGGATATAAAAAAGCCGCCTCAGGTTATCGGGGCGGCTTAATAGTTTGAAACATCTGAAAAAAATCGTATCACGCGAAGACGCAAAGATGCATAAGCTTCATTTTTAATATATTTTGCGCCTTAGCGACTGGCGAAGCCATCTTCCAAAGGAATCCCTTTGGGACCTTCGGGATTTGCGCGAGGCAGGCTTTCCTGATTTTCAGAAGTCTCAGTTCCTTCATCTGTCCTGCAGAAAATTAGTCTTTTGAAACCTTCACAAGCACAACGCCATGCGGTGCAACCGAAGTTTTAAACTGAGCGTCAAATGCGCCCAGATCTTTCTGGCGCCACAAGTCGCGGATCGCGCACTTGACCGTGAATCCGATCTGCGCGAGGTCAGCCGTTATTTCTTTTTTTGTCTCTCCCCTGTTGAACAACCCAACGGCTTTTGATCCGTCCGCAAGTTCTTTGACCCAGACTTCACAATCGCCGGATGCTGATACTCTCCCGGCCTGTTTTCCGAGAGGATCCTGATTGATATCAATAACCTCGTCGTTTGTGAGAAGACCGAGCGTGAAATCGTCAAGCTGCGTCATATCGCAGCCGATCAGAAGAGGAGCCGAAAGGAGGCACCAGAGACTTATGTGCGTATATTGCTCATTAGGCATTAAGCGCGTAGGATGAAGGCTCGGGCCCCAGCCGACCATGCCGACGACAAGCATATCCGGGTCGTTCCAGTTTCCCGGTTTCGCATATTTCTCATGGCCTGCCTGGTTGAATCCGATACCCGACATGCTTTCCCATGTATCTTCGATATCGCCCGTTGTGCGCCAGCAGTTTCCGCCGACTTTCCCGCCCCATTCCCACACATTTCCCATTCCGTACTGGCATAAACTGAAAACGATATCTCTGTTAACTTTATTGAGAGCGTCCCTCATAACATAATACGGTTTCATAAGATCGTTTATGCTGGAGGTATTTCCTTTATAAGAACACCAGTCGTATTTCAAATAATCAACTCCCCACTCGCCGTATTTTTGCGCATCTTTTTCTTCATAACCGAAGCTTGCGGTGCAGCCGCCGCAGGTCAAGGGGCCGGGTGAAGAATAAACTCCCATTTTTAATCCCTTGTTGTGAATATATGAGCTGAGCGCTTTCATATCGGGAAATCTTTTATTCGGAATAATGAATCCGTCCTTGTCTCTCGGAGCGCCCAGGAGCGTCGAATCGTCTACGCCTGCTTTAGTTTCCCAGTAATCATCAATATTAATATACGTCCAGCCGTGACTAATGAGTCCGCTCTGGACCATTGCATCGGCGGCAGCTTTAACCTTCTCGGCGCTGACGGAACCGGCAAAACAGTTCCAGCTGTTCCATCCCATCGGAGGAGTCAAGGCTATCTGTTTGCCGCAGATGAAAGAGAGTTTGCGTTCCGCAGAACCGGCGCTGTTTTTTATTTTTATCGTCACGGTATACTCACCTTCGGTAACAAGTATGCCGGTAATGATTCCGGTTTTCGCATCGAGCGCTAAACCCTTAGGCAGATTTTCAGCAGAGTATTCGAGCGGACGATTTCCCGTAGCCGCAATAGTATATTGAACCGGGGCATTGGGCCTCACGCCGAATACTCTGGCACCGTTAATTCTCGGCATGGCGGAGGGTTTGGGCGTAAGAACGGCAAACTCGCTCTTCCTTGCCCCGATATATTCATTATGAATCAATTTGATTCTATCAAGACCGACCGTCGCGGATCCATCCTTTAAGATTTTATCCCCCATTTTTTCCGAGATCTGGCTCACGACGAACGCGTACTTCTTCGCTACCGGCGATAAATCGCCCCGACTCCAGTCTTCATACCAGATTTTATCTTTTCGGGTCCACGAAATTTCAAGAGCATCGGCTGCGTTCGTAAAATCCTTTTCTATGAGAGACCAGATCAGTTCTCTGGGTCCCATCCCGGTAAGGGAGAAATAGAAACCGGAATCTCCCGCATTGTTGTTGACCTTGAGCAGAAGCTTATTTTCGCCTTTCTTCAGATTCAGTTCGGCGTTATCCTGGTTGGGTCGTACTGCGCGGTCGACATCGCGGCTGAGAATCAGCGAGCCGTTAAGCCACACCTTGATCCCGTCGTCGCTGCCGAAAAAACCGCTGATTGTCGTATCGCGGTCCGAAGTAATAGTCCGGAGGAGATACGTTGAGATATTGCCGGCAGGAGGCAGGTTGATGACAATGCCGTCTTTCCAATCGGGTTTCGGTTCCCACTTTTTATCTCCGTAGCCAACGGAGATATCGGCGTTATCCTCGGGGGGAAATTTCTGTCCGAACGATTTTCCGGCTTCGCTTATCCATGGTCCCGTTACATACCAGGGTCCCAACACCGGTGTGAATTTAATGGTATTGCTTCTTTCTTCTTTAGCAAGTTCCTCTCTCGATCCGATCAGTGTTTCCATCCAGGTTCCTTTTTTAAGATAATACTTTGGCGTCTGGGCGAAACTAATCGATATGAGGGATATAAGAAAAGCGGAAGAGATGAAGATCAGTTTTTTCATATGTCCGTATTTGCTGTTTGTGGATGTTCCATGCGGCCTGCTTCAGACAGGGCGCTTCATGAAGAAGGTCTTCTTTCTATTTCGATGCGTTGTTATTGGGCGGAAGAGTTTCGATTCGTTTAAGGATATCGTCGATATAAACTTTTGCGAGATTCCGGTCGTCGAGCCCAACAGTCCCGGCAAGAAAATCTCCCTTATAAATAATTTCAACGGGACCGTTATACCGATCGCGCACAGAATACAGTTCGGCTGTGCCCGTATCGGTCGTTCCCCCCGGTGAAGTTTTTATGAATTCTCCGAACGCTCTCGTCGCCTCCGCAGCCGAATCGGCGGCGATCACAAAAATGCGGAAAGGCTTGCCGCCTCCGTAGCGGGCAACGTATGCCCGACGAAAAAAAGCATACCCAAGAAAATTACTTGCAATATACTGTTCTGAATTGAGAAGTTTTTCCTTCACAGGAAGGAGGTTGAGAATTCCGGGAAGTTCGTTACGCTGCCGTAGATGAGAATCCAATGACTTCGCGATCGTTGTCATTGCATCAAGCGCTTCCTGGCCGTGCATTTGCGTCATGATCTTCACATAGTAGATACCGGTAAGAAAATTCAGGACGCCTTTCTCGCGATACGCTTGAACGCCAATGTCAATAAAGGTATAATCCGGATTCCGTTCCTGCGAGTACATGCCGAACGCGTCAACCTTGGAGTCAAACTTATACAACTCCACCCTGATCTCGGAATCGTCTCCCTTCTGGTATCTTCCAATGTGCAGGTCGGCGAACCCGTATTCCAGAAAGAGGTCGGCGGCACCGTCGATGATGTCCCAGAGGTTATCCGGTGTATATATTTTTTCGTCCTGAACAAGCGTCCATCCCTTGAAAGCGGGGAACATCGAAGAGGAATCCTGGGCCGATGCAAACGATGCAAGAGCAATCGAAAGCAGAGCTATGATGAAAGAAGCAATGTGTCTCATAGACAAACCATCAGGACAAAAACTCAGACGGCACCTCGAGAAGACGCGCGATGTCCGTGACGCGTTCGGAAACCGGAAATCCCTTTACACATTCCGCATGGCACGTCCCGCAGTCTTTGCATGGATGCGGCGGAAGGTCCAAACTTGAAAGAAGTGAATGCGCCATAGCAACATCCCTGTAGCCGTAAGTGTACATATACGCCCGCATGAGTTCAGGAATTGGCAGCGACTTGGTGCAGCTGGAAACGCACCGGTCGCATCCCGGGCAGTAGAGCCCGCCGACATCTTTTCCGGCTGCAAGGTCCGCACGCTCTTCATTCGTCAGCGCAACATCTTCGTTCACGCTTGCGTTGACCGCGAGCTGGTCGAAATTCGTGATCCCCGGTATTGCCGTCGTAACGTGTTCATCCTGGAGGACGAATTTCAACGCAGCTTTGCAGTTGACCGGTTTCTTCCTTTCTTTGTCGAGATAGCCTCCCGCCATGGTCTTCATCGCGACAATTCCGATACCGGCACCGGCAGCTTTAGCGATGACACGTTTCATTTCCGGATAATTATCCTGTCTGTAATTCAGCGCAGTCAGAACAACTTCATAGATGCCGCTGTCGATCGCCGCCTGGATCACTTCCGGTTGATTCTTGTGAGTAGATACACCGACGTGTTTCGCCTTCCCTTCTTTCTTTGCCTCCCGCACGGCTTCAAGCATGGCAGGAAAAAGCGCGGCGTCGCGCGCCGAGATGCTGTGCACATACAAAATGTCAACATAATCGAGTTTGAGACGCCTCAGGCTTACGTCCAGTTTTTCCAAAAACGCCTTGCTTGTGGAGCCGGGCTTCAGCAATCCGGTTCCGTTATCGGTTTCCTCAGGGGCTACTTTTGTTGCAACGACGAAAGAGTTCCTCGGATAATCTTTGAAAACCTCTCCGAGCATTTCTTCGTTCCGCCCATCCTGGTATCCGTGCGCCGTATCGAAATGCATAATGCCTGTTTTCATGGCCGCGGGAATAAGCGCCGCGTTGTCGGCGCGCATCACCCCCATGCTCACGATGGGGAGTTCGATTCCTGTGGCGCCAAGTTTGCGTTTGATGAGCTTTTTTTCGTCGGTTGGCGAAGCCGGTTTGGAATAACTCGCCACTGCCTTTGATGTTGAAGCGATAAGAACTCCCGCCCCGCCAAGGGCGGCTGATCGCAGGAAATGCCGCCGGTCGATTTCATTTGATTTCATAAGAACGTGCTTTCGAGGAATGAAATGAAAAAAAATTGTTTAAAGGTTGCCGGGAATATGTTTTTCTCTCTGCCGGACGATTGCCGGCCTTCTTCCAACATGGAGAGCCATTCAGCGATTCCGTGTCGTGCTGCTTCGTGCGGAAAATGTTCGGGAGAGATTTGAAACCGGCACGATGCGATTATCGTGTAAGGGAGGTAAAAGAAAGTAGTCCCTTGCTGAGTGTGTCAGATGAATCTAAGGTTTTGCCGAATCAAACACAACACTGCCAAGGTGGCGGTACTGGGCTATTTGGGTTCAGAAAGCGCTTCGTCGTCCTTCTCCCGAAGGGCTAAGGCAAGAGCCTTTTTTAGATAGGTTCTAACAACAAAGCCTCCCAAACAAGGAGGCTTTTATGTTTTCATGCAAGCAACCAAAACGTAACTACGCTTTTGTAAGATTTTTTTGCTGCCTCAAGATTACCTATTCGAGAGGCTACTTCACAACGATCAACTTCTTTGTCTGCACAAAACTTCCCGCCTGCAGTCGATAGAAGTATACCCCGCTTGCAAAAGCCGATGCGTTCCATTGCCGAGTGTATGTGCCTTCCGACATTTCTTCCGAGACAATGGCTGCTACCTCTCTTCCAATAATATCAAACACTTTCAGCGTCACAAAAGAACGCGATGGCAGAGTAAAAGAGATTGTCGTCGATGGATTAAACGGGTTGGGATAGTTTTGGCGCAGTTCTGTTGTTACCGGCAACAACGTGTTATGCGAGACTCCTGTTAAGAGTGTACCATGGCTGTTAATCCGCTGAGCGTAAATATCGGTCGAATAAATACTCAACTCATCGCGCCAATCCTGCCAGGTAAGGACTGCATCTCCCGCTCCATCGCCGGCCATCGTTATTGTCATTTTGGTACTGGGGGCAGTACTAATAGAAGCTCCTCCGGATATCCATTGAATGGAACCGGAAAGATCGATGTGCTGTGCGCGTATAACTGCAACATTCTGCGCCCAGGCAACGATCGCGCCGCCGGATCCATCGCTGACGATATTCGACAAATAATCGTCGACTGTCGAGCTATCCAGAACGGTCCCATTCGCCGCCCAGTGCTGATCGCCGTTGCCGCTGATCCGCTGGGCATAAGGGTTAGCCGCACCGGATCCGCCATTCTTCGTGCGCATCCAGACAATCACCGCACCGCCGGCTCCGTCACTGACCATTGCTGGAGCCCACTTCGACTCGTAGTGTACCGTATCAATAGGTGCCCCGCTGCCCCATTGAATTGCGCCGCTCGCATCAATACGCTGAGCAAACTCAGCTGCCGGATCAATCCGGCCATCCTGCCAGGCGACGATCGCGCCGCCGGCACCATCGCTGATCATGGCTGGTGACATCTGTGCATATATTATGGAAGGCGCAGGGCATACGGGAATGCCGTTCGTTGTCCACAAAGCTGTACCTGCTGCAGTAACATGTTGCGCGTATATTCGATCGGAAATCGGATTGGTTGTTTCACGAAAACTTACCCACGATACAATTGCCCCCTCCGCTCCATCATTGATGATGACGGGATTCATTTTATCCTGGCCGAGATCTGTCACGGTTACGTCGATTGGAACGCCATTTCTTTGCCATTGAACTGCACCGCTCGCATTGATGCGCTGCGCATATACTGCCCAGATGCCATTATCTGAACGCCGCCGCCAAACGAGAACTGCGCCGCCGCTTCCATCGCTTGCAATAGCGGGAGAAGATTGGATGCTTGCCGCCGTCGTGTCGACCTGAACACCTTTGCTTGTCCATTGCATAGAACCGGAAGAACTGATGCGCTGTGCGTAGAGATAAGCATACCCGGTGCTGGCGCCTGGATCATCCAACCAAGCTATTATCGCACCGCCGGCTCCGTCGCTTGCGATGACAGGAGCAGATTGGGCATCGGCGAAAACCGAGTCTATCGGGATTCCGTTCGAAGTCCATAATTGAGTACCGGCAGCGTTGATTCTTTGAGCATAGATTGTCATCCCGCCGCGATCATCTTCCCATGCAATAAACGCGCCGCCTGCTCCATCGCTTGCAATGGCCGGAGTCTGACTCGGCAGAGCACAGATTGCGTTGTTGACGCCGGGATTATTTGACCATTGCGCAAATGTGAGCCGGCATGGTATGCTAACTGAAAGAGCGATCGCTGCGAAAATAAACGTGCGGGAGAAAAATTTCATAACGTGAACTCCGTTTCAATTGATGGTCTGTTCTATATGATGAAGGATGCAGCATGATACGTGTTAACGAAGGGTTATAGCGGAATCGATTTTTAATACACTTGAAAGAAAATCCAGCCGAATCTCATGATTGAATTTTCTGGTTTGGAAGCATAATTGCTCCTGAATCAACGAGCAGCATAAAAAACAAAAACCTCCATCATCTTGCGAATCCGGAGGTTCAATTTCTTCTCAGCCTTTCACGCACTTCCCCAAATTCAGGTCGTAAACCTGCAATAATGTAATGGGAATTGATGCGAGAATCAATACGACATAATCAACATCGCTACGGGAGACATTTTATCCTCTTCAGCTTGCCATTACCAGAAGGGAAAACCAAACTACGCACTGGCACATAAACTGTGGGCAGGTCACTTCTTGACGAGGATTGAAATCCTCAAATACTCCTTGGTCATTTTGAACCGGCGGCATTTATTTCTCACTTAACTTATTCCCGGTCTACGACCATCCTTCTACTCCGCCTCCAGTTTCTCTCGCCGGCTCAAGAACTCCTGAACATCGCAGACAGCTATTTCACCCCACGGAGACGCCGAGAATTCGACCGATTATGGCGGTCACTGCCATAGCCAACGCGCCGCCAAGTGTGACGCGCAACGATGCACGGCCCATAGGCGCGCCGCCGAGATAACCGCCAAACGCACCGAGAGCAGCGAGACTTACAAGCGAGAGCGCTGCGATTAAGGGAATATGAAAACCCGCCGGCGCGACGAGAAGAGCTGCGATCGGAACCACGGCGAATAACGCAAAGCTTGCGGCTGATATCCACGCCGCTTGCATCGGACGCGAAAGAGATGTCTGGTCGATTCCAAGTTCATCGCGCATGTGAGCGCCGAGTCTATCACGTTTACTAAGCTGCTCAGCGACTTTCATTGCGAGATCGTGCTCAAGGCCTCGCTTCATGTAGATCATCGCAAGCTCTTGCAGTTCGGCTTTCGGCTGCGCCATAAGTTCTCCTTCTTCACGCTTGATGTCAGCCTGTTCCGCGTCGCGTTGTGAGCTAACGGAAACATATTCGCCCACCGCCATCGACATTGCTCCCGCAACAAGGCCTGCCACACCGGCGACCAAGACAGCCCCGTTCGATGCGGAGGACGCCGCGACTCCAATCATAAGGCTTGCGGTCGATACGATTGCGTCATCCGACCCGAGCACGGCAGCGCGCAACCACCCTGCGCGTCCACTTCGATGCATTTCCTTGTTATCCATACGAATGACAGCTTTCGCCTTACTGTGCATATATCTCAAGCAAATATTTCGCAAACCCGCGGCTGAAGCCCGTCGAGCGGCCGGTAATAAACCAAATTGATTTTTCGGTGACTGCCCATTTGTCCTTTGTTGTTTTCGTCGTCATCTCTTCCTTATATATAGAACAGTCATTCGTCCTCTCACTGGTTCAATTTTCAAGAACTTTTGTTCGGCTTGTGCTTAATGAATGTGTTCGAATCAAGTTCTTCAAATGCTAATTGAAGCTCTTCCCGAGTATTCATCACAATTGGGCCATACCAGGCAACCGGTTCACCAATAGGTTTTCCGGAAACGAGAAGAAAGCGCAAATGGTCTTTTTCCGTCGAAACGGAAATCTGCTCCCCATCATCGAACAGCACTAACGTGGCATTTCCGATAAAAGGGTCTTGTTTAATGTCGAAGTAGTTGACGCCTTCAACTTCATAAGAGAACGGATCCTTTTCCTTGCAGAACAAACCACTTCCTTCTATGATATATGCAAAAACGGTGTGGCCGGACACAGTGCGATGAGTGAATTCGGAATGGGGCGGAACAGTGATATCAAGATACTCGGGATCGGTTACGATATCCCGCACAGAACCTGCAGTACCATCAACCTTCCCGGCGATGACTTTAATAGTCGTTCCTCCAACAGTAACCGAGGAAATTTCTTTGGCAAGAATACCTCGATATCGTGGATCCATCATTTTATGGGATGCAGGAAGGTTTGCCCAAAGCTGAAAACCGTACATGCGACCTTTCGAATCACCTTTAGGCATTTCCTGATGAATTATACCGCTGCCCGCCGTCATCCATTGCACGTCGCCGGGACCAATTACGCCTTTATTGCCCATGCTATCAGCGTGTTCAACGTCTCCGGCGAGCACATATGTGATAGTCTCCATGCCGCGATGGGGATGCCAAGGAAAACCTTTGAGAAAATATCGAGGCTCGTCGGAACGGAAATCATCGAGCAAGAGGAATGGATCAAACAGAGGAACTTCACTATTGCCGAAAGCTCGATGCAGATGCACTCCAGCGCCTTCGATTGTAGGTTTACTCCTGATAACTTTCCGGATTTTTCTATTTTTCGCCATTAGAATTTGCCCCTTTCGTATTCGGGATTATTATTTACCTAATCCTAACTGATTCACGTATGTTTGATTATCCCAGAACAATGATTCTTCAATCATGATGCCGTCTTTCCACTGTCCCACAGTACACATCGGCAATTTGAATGATTTGCCGGTTGGCTTAATGAATTTTCCGCCGCCGATGGGCATCGGCAGAGTAAATGTTCCTTCCATAACGCCGGTGACACAAGTCCATTCTCCGTTCTTATCACCGAAGCGAATCGGGTGCTGTTTGATCCGCGTGTCCGGCGCATAAACGAACAATGCTTTGAGGTCAGCAATATGTCTCTCAATTCCGGTTGTGTAATGTCCATCCGGCCAGTTCACTTTGATGTCTGCTGAATGGCTCTCGTGCAATCGCACCCATTCCTGATTGCTGAACACGACGTAGTCAAGCGTATCGAATGTCGTGAGGTTTTTCTCCAGGGTCAGTTGCCCGTCAGCGATGGCTTTCATCTTCGTTTCGTCCTGGTCCTGCCCGCAGCCTGCCAGAAAGAAGAGTGACGAGCCGAGGAGGACCAACAAGAACGCTCCTATCGGTGTACGCGATGCATTCTTCATACGTATATCCTTTCGTGATTTGTTGATGGTTATTTGGTTTTAGTGAGTTCCGTATCAATAATGATCTTCACGTCCGGTGCTACGTGCAAGACGTTTTCGGCGGATTTTTCATCGTAAGAGATGTGATAGTCGAAGCGATTGATAGTCAGCTCTGCCCGGAAACCGGTTCGTGTATTTCCCCAGGGATCTTTGATCGTTGCATGATACGCAACGTCGAATTTCACGAGCTTTGTTACATCTTTGATGGTGAGGTAACCTGAAAGCACATACTTGCCGTTGCCTTGCGGTTCAAAGGCCGTGCTTTTAAACGTCATTTGCGGAAAGTGTTCCACATCAAAGAACCGGGCAGTTCGCAAGTCCTGATCCCGCATGTCGACATTTGTGTTCACACTTTTGGTCTGAACGGTGAAATTTATTTTCGCATCGGTAAAGTCGTCCTTGTCCGCTGCCATGGTTCCGTCAAACTCCATGAATTGTCCCGCAATGATCGAGATGCCGAGGTGTTGCACCTCGAACTTTGCCGATGTGTGCGCTTTGTCGCTTGTCCATTTTGTCGCTTGCGCCGGCAAATTGATTGCAGGAATGAAAAGAAGCATAAGGATAGAGAAGAAAAGACGCTTCATAGGAATCTCCTTCATAAAAAAATGGTCATGATACTTTGAATGAAGTCATGGAAACAGACCCCATGACGATTTTGTCGTTAAAGAATTCGATATTCTCGCTTTTTTCTTTAATGCCCAGAATATACAGCATTGGTAAAAAATGTTCGGGGGTTGGAACGGAGAGCATGGCTGCATTGCCGAGAGAAGAATAGTTGATGAGATCGCGGTGATTTCCGTCAACGATGCGCCGTTTGAATGCTTCATTCGTTTCCTGAGCCCAGTCATACGCCGTATTCGAATGCTGCCAATTGACAAGGCCAAGATTGTGAACCATGTTACCGCTGCCGATGATGAGCACGCCTTTGTTCCGCAGGGGTGCTAGATCTTTAGCCAAATCGTAATGCCACTGCGGCGTTTGATAATGGTCGAGGCTAAGCTGCAACACCGGAATGTCTGCCTCAGGATATATTCTTCTCATAACGCTCCAGCAGCCATGGTCGAGGCCCCACTTTGTATCGAGTTCCACGGCCGCCCTCTTGATGACATCCTTCGTTTGCCGTGCCAGGGCAGGACTTCCGGGTGCGGGATATTGTACGGCAAAGAGCTCCTCTGGAAAACCGCCGAAGTCGTGAATCGTCTCCGGCTTTTCCATGGCCGTGACAAACGTGCCGCGAGTTTCCCAGTGTGCGGAGATACAGAGAATTGCATGCGGACGGGGAAGTTCATTGCCCAGCGCTTTCCATCTGATGCTGAATTCCGTCTCTTCGATCGCGTTCATCGGATTCCCATGCCCGATGAACAGGATTGGCATCGTCTTCCCGGTCTCCGGGAATTCATCGCCGTATCTTTTCAGATCCTGAAGTGTTTCCACGGATTTACCGTTTTCAATTGATATCGTTGTGGATCCTGATTCGACCGACAGGGCAATCTCCCGCTGAAATTCCGCTTTCGACTTCTGTTGAGCCTTGTTAAATTCGGCAATGAATTCTCAATGCTTATTCGCTCCCGCCACTATCATATTCCCACATTTGCCAGAACGGTGCAGAAATTGCTGATGTCTGCGACGAGCACCGGATGCGATGCTTCGAAGCCTTTTGCCGACTCCGTCAGACCTGCGAGTGAAAGCTTAAGCAGCTCAGGATTCTTTTTCTGCCGGGTAGCCTCGTGTGTTGAACGTTCAATGAAGCCTGCGATGCTCTGCGCATGCTCAGAATCGGCCTTTGATACTTTGGTGATTTCAGATTCAAGCTTCGAAAGCAGTTTCAATAAATCAGTCCTTCCCCGCTTTGTCATGGAGCCTTCCTGCTGAATTTTTGTTTTGATCTTCTTCATCGTGCTCTTAATCATGCTATCTCTCCGACCTAATGATGGTTTTCAATCCCTGACGGCGCTTTATCCTGCCGGGCTATTTCCTTACCATTGCTCTTTTCAAGATGTCGTCATTAAACTTCATGCTGGCGTGGGCGCCATTGCAGAATGGTTTATTGTCGGAGGCGCCGCATCGGCAGAGTGTCACTCGATTGCGCGTCTCATAGCGTTTGCCGTCCGCAGATTCAATCGGGATGCCTCCCTGAACCCACAGCGGCCCGCTGCAACCGAGCGCTGGATCTTCGACTATACCGATCGAAGGTTCAAGCGGCTCCTCTATTTCTTCCCGGGTTTTTTTGTCATGTATGACCAGACGCCCTGCCGGGCAATGCATCGCTTCACGTATTACCAGCTCACGCGCGTCAGTGTCATCTGTCTGTTCAATCAGACTCCAGATTTTGCCGCCGGGGTCACAAAACCTCGCGAACGCACAAAGGTTTTCTGCGTCACTTAAAATCAGCGTCGGTCCGTCGAGTTGTTTCGCCTGCCGGGCGTATGGAGTGCGGCTCGCTGTTTCTTCTCCGTCGAATCCGGTCCTCACATGACTGCCGTCGCAAAAAGGCATCTTCCGCGATTGTCCGCACCGGCAAAGAGCATACTCGCTTCCAGTCTCGAAAATATTTCCTGCCTTCCAATCCCAGGACATACCATCCTGATCGGGGACTATTTCCTGAATGCGTAAAGAGATCATACCCGAAACGAGATAGGGACCATTCTCGCTGATGACAATATGTTTATCCTTAGAATTTGTTTTCATTTCGTTCGCTTTGGTTGTAGAAGCATTGTGACTTTCTGCGGCTAGATTTATGGTTGTCAAGTTTAACGAAATTGCGGTTCGTTAATTATTTGCGGAGCTTGAGTCTCTTGTGATGTGCTAAGATATTCCGAGAGCAACCATTCCCGGGCTTCGTCAAATGTCTGAAAGACATCTGAACTGATTCCATAGCTTCTTGACTTGACCGACACGAAATGCTGCAAGACGTAAGGCAGGTCATGTGAGGAAGCAAACGCAAGGCGGTAGTTGTAACGATTACCCATTAAAGCAAAAAAATCCGTCATGGTCTCAATCTCTTCTGCAGGCCTGGTATGAATACCCTGCGATTCTCCAAAATTAAATAATAAGATGGAGCCCGCCGGCCGTTCAGGATCGGCGAGCGAATTAAGAAGAGTTGCGCGGAGGTCGTTTACGGTATATTCTCCGACCGTGTAGATAACAATGACATTAACGTCGAATCGATAATTCACTGGCATATGGTGAACACCTCCTTAACATTTGTCTTAGTAATATTCCTCTGTATTATGGATTGGATCTGATTTCGTTGAGTCCGGATCAGATGAGGAAAATGGGGAACGCGGATCGAAGTTAACCACGTCTCTGAATCTTAATAGGGATAATACCTTAGATGTTGGGTAATAAGAATAGCCCGAAAGGATGAAAAAGGAATTAATCCCTTATTGGCGTCATTTCCAGGAGGATTTTACGCCGGCCACGATTGATGCGCGAAAGGCATTATGATTGCTTGAGTTCTTTCAAAAGAGGCGGGAGTGCTCGATAGACTATAGAAGAAAACTCTGCGTGACAGCAGTGATCCGGAAATATTCTGCCTCCGCTGGATTCATAAAGTACCAAAGTAACTTCAAATATTGCGTCCTCACCGCACACAGGACATGAAAGGGGCGAAATAATAGCGTCCAATACCGTGGACAAGGAACTTGCCCTAAGCTTTATGTCCGGCTCTTTGATATCGTCCAATATCGTTATGCTATCATCAAGCCGAAGATTTATTTTTATCATGAGACCTTTTTATGCGGTTTCCGATTGTTCATCTTAATTTAGAAGTCAGTTAATATTTTCAGACTGACTTTGGCCCTCGCAATAAACCGACAAGCCCCAGAATCGAAGCGATGGCGCCGCTTACCAACATCCACGTCGACTTGTCAGTTGCCGAGCCGGTGAAGAACCGGGAGATGTCGGAATTGGTCGAATTATACGCGTTGATGCCGAATATCAAAAGAATAATGCCGCCGGCAAGAATTGCGATAAAGATAACTCTCTTCATAGATAAACTCTCGGTTCGCTTTTTATGTTGAGCGTCACGAAACAATCACACAGCTTTTCGTCCGCGAATGATCGTGAACTAAACAACTCCTCACAACTTTGCGATCACTTTGCGCACTTCTTCCTTGGTCTTGCCGAGTTTTTGCTGAAGTCTTCCCAGCAGTTCTTTATCTTTCCCCTCAGTAAAAAGCGGATCATCATTTGTCAGGTTGGCGAATTGTTGTTTGAGCTTACCGACGGATTCATTCAAGCTCCCTTTCATGCTGAGCATGTTCATACGACACCTTGATGCGATTTTGAATAAATGTGAATTAAAAAGCCGGCAGAGGCCCTGATGCTGCAATCAAAGTAGAATGCAGAAAAATATACTAACGATCGGGCGGAAGCGTAATAGCCCAAAAGGACGAATAAGTAGCTAATCCTTTTTCAGCAATGAGGTGCGATGGCGAGAAGCGGGTTGGGGATTTAGGTCGAACCGAAAAGTTAAAAGAAGTTTAACCGTGTTTCTTGGTTTAGAGTCAGCTGTGTTAATTTTGGGAAGGCCGGTCGGAACGGGGTTTGGATATCTCCTCGTCGCGTGAATAGTTCGCGATCTGAAGACGGCTGTGCAATTCTAATTTCTCTAAGATGTTATGGATATGACTTTTGACTGTGAAGGTTGCAATGTGGAGATTGCTCGCAATTTGCTTGTTGCTCATACCGTCAGCTATCAATGCAATAATTTCCTTCTCCCGCTCCGTCATCCGAATAAGCCGCTTGATATTTCCTTTCCCTCTCAAGAGAGCCTGTTCGGCGATTTGAAAGAAGAGTGTCCCGGTCATCGGGGTGGGGAGCACCGTCTTTCCAGAAACTACCGCTCGAATCGTATAGCTCACATCCTCAACTTTTGCGTCCTTCAGAATGAAACCGTCCGCTCCCGCTTGCACAGATTCCATGATGTCCGCTTGTGCGGGAGCAAGACCCATCCCGATAACCTTGATGCCGGGGAATTCTTTCTTCAACATCCCCGCTATTTCTATGCTGTTTTGATTTCCTAATCCGAGATCCAGCAGCACAACATGCGGTTTCACCTTGCGTGTAATGGCTGCTACGTTATGCCCGCCATCGGAGACAGCCTTGATGATGAAATCTTTCTGCTTGCCGAGTAGAGCAGTAATGCCATCCCTTAGGATACGGTTATCTTCTACAAGGAGTATTCGGATTTTCGGCATGGGCACTCTAAATAATCGTCATGTGCGGGCGCGCCTGAACAACAGAACTTCTGCCGGCACCATTAAGTATTTATGTCGGTCCGCGCCAAATTATACTATAAATATACTCCCGTTTGTGGAGATTGTCAAACTCATAGGGCAGTCCACATCACACCAAGAACATCCCCACTTTCTCGTTAAATAAGGGATTAATCCCTTTTTCATCCTTTTGGTCTATTCCCGATTTTCAACATCTATAGTAATATCCTTATGAGCATTCGGAAATGAGTGTATCTTCTATTTACGGGACTGAAGGCCATTTCTCGAATAACCAGCAAAGGGGAATCACAGGTGCCGTTGACCCTTATTGAAGCAAAGGCAGGATAAAAAACCGGGAAGCTCAAAAACACATGCGAATCATAAAAGT
>Ga0265323_10000645_pt1 | contig 19018 bp, 13 predicted proteins | sample 41225metaG_FD_193580 | JGI IMG/M metagenome (GOLD analysis project Ga0265323, IMG submission 193580) | Rhizosphere microbial communities from Carex aquatilis grown in University of Washington, Seatle, WA, United States - 4-12-25 metaG | ecosystem: Host-associated > Plants > Roots > Rhizosphere...
CCACGGCGGGTGCCGCTGGCCGGAATCCCCGCTGAGCGCGCGGCAGGCGCCTCGGGCCGGAATCCGCGCTGAGCGCGCGGCGAGTGCCTCCCGCCCGAATCCCCGCTGAGCCCACGGCGGGTGCCGCTGGCCGGAATCCCCGCTGAGCGCGCGGCAGGCGCCTCGGGCCGGAATCCGCGCTGAGCGCGCGGCGAGTGCCTCCCGCCCGAACCCCCGGTGAGCCCGCGGCGAGTGCCGCCGGCCGGAATCCCGCCGAGCGCACGGCAGGCGCCGCGGGCCGGAATCCGCGCTGATCGCGCGGCGAGTGCCGCGGGCCGGAATCCGCGCTGATCGCGCGGCGAGTGCCGCTGGCCGGAACCCCCGCTGAGCGCGCGGCGAGTGCCGCTGGCCGGAATCCGCGCTGAGCGCGCGGCGAGTGCCGCTGGCCGGAACCCCCGCTGAGCGCGCGGCAGGCGCCTCGGGCCGGAATCCCCGCTGAGCGCGCGGCAGGTGCCGCCGGCCGCCCCTCAAAAAAACGCTTGACACCGCGCTGGTTTAGTACTAAATAACTAGTATGAGGTATCCGAGCGGCACTCTGACCGGGCAGGAACTGGAAATCATGAAGATCGTCTGGGAACGCGAAAGCGCTACCGTCCGCGATGTCTACGAGACGTTGCTGGAGCGGCGCAAGTTAGCCTACACCACGGTCATGACCATGATGAAGATCCTGGAGCGGAAGAAATACCTGAAGAAGACCGAGGTGGACCGGGCCTACGTGTACCGGCCGGCGCAGCCCAAGCGCCAGGTGATCGGGGACATGGTAAAGGAGTTCGTCAACCGGGTCTTCAACGGGAGCGCGCAGCCTCTGCTGGTGCACCTGGTGGAGGATCACGAGCTGACCAGGGAAGAGCTGGAAACGATCGCGAGGTTGCGGAGGAAGCCATGAACACTGGATTGGCGTGGGACAACGTGGTGGCCTACAGCCTGCAAATCGGGTTGCTGGTGGGGGTGGCGTCGCTGGTGCCGGCGCTGCTGGGGCTGCGGCTGCCGAAGGCGCGCCTGGTTTACCTGCAAATTCTGCTGGCGGCCTGCCTGGTGCTGCCGCAAATGCGCGCCTGGAAACGGGCCCTGGTAATCGTGAGCACGCCGGTGACGGCGCCGGTGGCCGAGGTGGCTCCGGTGCAGGTGGCCGCACCGCCGGTGCGCTGGACGCCGGCTGAAATCGGTCTGCTGGTGCTGGCGGCGGGCGCCCTGGCGCGGCTCCTCTGGCTGGCGGCGGGCTTCTGGAGACTACGCCGGTACCGCCGTCATTCGACGCCCTGGCGCGGCCCGGCGGTGGCGTTAGGCCCGCGGCCGGAATACCGCATTTCGGAGGACACCGGCAGCCCGGTGACGTTCGGGCTGCGGTCCCCGGTGGTGCTGTTGCCGCGGAATTTCGAGGAACTGGCGCCGGCCATGCAGGAGGCCGTGCTGTGTCACGAAGCCCTGCACGTGGAGCGGCGCGACTGGGCGTTCACGGTGGCGGAAGAACTGGTGCGCGCGGTCTTCTGGTTCCACCCGGCCATCTGGTGGCTGCTGGGCGAAATCCAACTGGCGCGCGAGCAGGCGGTGGACCGCGAGGTGGTGGAACGGACGCAGAATCGCGACCAGTACGTGGACGCGCTGCTGGCGGTGGCGGGCGCGCGCATGCCGCCGCTCCTGGCGCCGGCCCCGCTGTTCCTGCGCAAGCGGCACCTGAAGCAACGGGTGATTGCCGTGGTGATGGAGATTCGCATGTCCAGAGCCAGGCTGGTATCGACCCTGGCGGCGGGCCTGCTGTTGCTGGCCGGCGCGGGCTGGTTCGTAACGGCGGCGTTTCCGCTGGCGGCCGCGCCACAGATTGTGGCGGATGGCGCCGGGGTGACGGTGGAACTGAGCGGCGCCCAACTGCTGCACCGCGGGCCGGTGGCGTATCCCGCCAAGGCGGCCCTGAAGGGCGTCGAGGGAACGGTGGCGGTGCAGGTGAGGCTGGACGGCAGCGGCAATGTGATGGACGCCAGCGTCGTCAGCGGGCCGGATGAACTGCGCCGGGCCGTGCTGGAATCCGTGCTGGGCTGGCACTTCGCCAAAGGCTCGGCGGGCGGCACGCGAACGGTGACGGTGAGCTTCCAGTTGCCGGCGCCCGGGCAGGTCCAGGCGGCAGCGGTTTTCGGGCTCGCGATCGCTCCGGAGCCGCGCGCGGAAGCGTCAGCGCGGGCGCCGGCGGCGCAGCCAGCGCAAACGCCGGGAGATGCATCCGGAATTGCGGCGTTCAATTCGTCCCACATCGCGAGATTCGACATCCGCGGACTCTCCGACCAGGCGCGCAGCGATCTGCTGGCGGCTCTTCCGTTCCACGTGGGCGATGAGTGTTCCCCCGGAATGCTGGAGAAGATCCGGGCGGCGGCGCTGGCTTTCGACGAACACTCGGAGGTTTCCTCGAACACCTACAAAGGCCAGACAATCGTGACCGTCATGGCGCCGTCGGCCGCGGCTGCGGCAGTCCCGGGTGGCACGGTTTCGTTCTCCATGCGCGCCGCATCTCCATTGCCGGGACCCATCGAGGTTGGCGGCCCGGTCCAGGCGAGCGCCCTGATCTACGGGCCCAGGCCGCAGTACCCGCCCATGGCCAGGCAGGCGCACATTTCGGGCGTGGTGCACCTGCACGCCACCATCGCGGCCAATGGCACCATACAGCAGCTGGAGGTGATCCCACCGTCCCATCCGCTGCTGATACCCGCTGCGATGGAAGCCGTCCGGACATGGCGATATAAACCGACGCTGTTGAACGGCGAGCCGGTTGCGGTGGAAACCACCATCGACGTGTCCTTTTCCCTGACCGAACAACAGCCCGAACAGCAACCCGAGTTGTAGGATCCGCGGCGGCGCGGGGTTAAAGCCGCTCGAACAAAGATCGATTGCAGTGCTTCAGGAGAGTACTATGTCCAAGACGAGATTGGTGTCGAAATTGACGGCGGGGCTGGCCATGCTGGCTTCCGCAGGCTGGTTCGTAACGGCGGCGTTTCCGCTGGCGGCCGCGCCACAGATTGTGGCGGATGGCGCGGGGGTGACGGTCGAGCTGAATGGCGTGCAACTGCGGCACCGCGGGCGGGTGGGGTATCCCGCCGAGGCGGCCGCTAAGGCCGTCGAGGGAACGGTGGCGGTGCAGGTGAGGCTGGACGCCGGCGGCAACGTGATGGACGCCAGCGTCGTCAGCGGGCCGGATGAACTGCGCCGGGCCGTGCTGGAATCCGTGCTGAGCTGGCACTTTGCCCAGGATGCCGCGGGCAGCACGCGGACGGTGACGGTGAGCTTCCAGTTGCCGGCACAAGCGCCGGAGTCCGCGCACGGGATCACTCCCGAACTGCGTACGGAAGCGGCGGCGGAGGCGAAGACCCTCGGCAGCCTCGCGATGGCTCCCAAGCCGTCGCAAATCGCCAGCATCGACGTGCGCGGCCTCTCCGATCAGGCGCGCACGGACCTGCTGGCGGCCCTGCCGATCCACGTGGGCGACACCTTCTCGCCCGAGACGATGTTCAAGGCCATGACGGTGGCTCGCGCCTTCGACGAGCACCTGCACCTCTCGGCGGGGACCTCGCCCAAGGGCGAGACCTTCGTGACCATTGCCTTGCGGGAAGCGTCTGCCGTCCCATTGGCGAGCGGCACGGTCAACGTGTCCCAGAACATCGCGTCTCCAGCGGCGGGCGCCATCCAGGTGGGCGGCCCAGTTCAGGCGGCCGCCCTGATCTACGGGCCCAGACCGCAGTACCCCCCATTGGCCAAGCAGGCGCACATTTCCGGCGTGGTGCACCTGCACGCCACCATCGCGGCCAATGGCACGGTGCAGCAACTGGAGGTGATCCAACCGGCCCACCCGCTGCTGGCGCCCGCCGCCATCGAAGCCGTCCGGACGTGGCGATATAAGCCGACGCTGATGAACGGCGAGCCGGTCGCGGTGGAAACCACCATCGACGTATCCTTCTTCCTGGTCGACGGTCAAACCCAGATGTGAGGCATGCCGCGGTTCTTCCGCCGGCCGCCGTGCCGACGCTTGTGCGGGGTCCAGCCGGGTGACCCCGCACCTCCCCTTCACCGGCTGGGCGGGCACCGGCCGCGCCAATACGATGCCTCGCTGCCGGCTCCCGGCGCGAAGCCCGCGGACTTGCAGAAACCCGTCCCCGGCCTCCTCTGCCGGGCGCTCCACGTGACTACCCGCCGCGAGAAGCGGAACGCCGGCGGGTGGATTCTCAAAGCGCCACAAGTCGCTGCTGGAATCGCTGCGCGCGCTTTCTGGCCGACGGTCAAACTCAGATGTGAGACGTACAGCGATTCTTCCGCCGGCCGCCGTACCGGCGCTGCGCGGGGTCCAGCCGGGTGACCCCGCACACCTCCCCTTCACCGGCTGGGCGGGCACCGGCCGCGCCGATACGATGTCTCGCTGCCGGCTCCCGGCGCGAAGCCCGCGGACTTGCAGAAACCCGTCCCCGGCCTCCTCTGCCGGGCGCTCAGCGCCCCAAGCCGCTTCCGGAAGCGCCGCGCGCGATCGGGTTCACCGTCGAGCCGGGCGGCGCCCGCAGGGTTCCCGGCGGTGAGCCGGTAGCGGCGCGGGGATAGCTGCTATATTCGTCCTTTCGAAAGGACGCCCCCGTGAATCGACGTGTGTGGATCGCCGCGCTTGCCCTGGCCAGTGCCCGCGCCGCCGCCCTGGTGCCCGCCGGGCTGCGCACCGAAGCGCAGACCGATCCGCTGGCGATTCAAACCGCCCAACCGCGGCTGAGCTGGATCCTGCGCGCGGCCGGGGCGCGGGATACCGGGAAGGCGCAGTCGGCGTACCGGATTCTGGCGGCTTCATCGGAGGCGGCGCTGGCGCGGGACCGCGGGGACCTGTGGGACACGGGCCGGGTGGTCTCCGGCCGCACCATCGAAATCCCCTACTCCGGCGCACCGCTCCACTCCGGCGCGCAGTGCTTCTGGAAGGTGCGGGTTTGGGACGAGGCCGGCGCCGCCTCGCCCTGGAGCGCGCCCGCGCGGTTCGGCGTGGGCCTGGAGCCGGGGGATTGGAAAGGCCGGTGGATCGCGGCCCAGAGGGATGGCGCCACGCCCGCTCCGCCGATGCCCCTGTTCCGCCGCGCCGTCCGCCTGGAGGCCGCCCCCGCCAGGGCCATCGCCTATGTGTCCGGCCTGGGCCAGTACGAATTGCGCATCAACGGCCGCAGGATCGGCGAACGCGAACTGGCACCCGGCTGGACGAACTACCGCAAGACTGTCCTCTACAACGCCTACGATGTGACGGGCGCGCTGGGCGCCGGGGACAACGCCATCGGCGTGATGCTGGGTGACGGCTTCTTCAACGTCTTCGAATCGCCCAACCGGTACACGAAGTTTACGGGCACGTTTGGCCAGCCGCAGTTGATGGTGCAGATCCGCATCGCCGGCGCCGATGGGCGGACCACGGATATTGCCAGCGATGGCGCGTGGAAGACCCACCCCGGCCCCATTACGTTCTCGCACGCGTACGGCGGCGAGGATTACGACGCCCGCCTGGAGCCGGCCGGATGGGACCGCGCCGGTTTCGACGATGCCGCCTGGAGCCCGGCCATCGCCGTGGGCGGCCCGGGCGGCACGCTGGCCGCCGAGCAGAACCCGCCGGTCGAGGTCGCGCGGGTGTACCGCCCCGTCAGCGTCACCGGGCCCGCGCCGGGCGTGCGCGTCTACGACCTGGGGCAGAACTTCTCCGGCTGGCCGCGGATCACGGTCACCGGGGAGGCCGGCGCCACCGTGAAGCTGATCCCGGGCGAGTTACTAACTGCCCAGGGCCTGGTCTCGCAGGAGAGCTCCGGCGGCCCGCAATGGTTCACTTACACTCTGGCCGGCGGCGGCGCCGCCGAGACCTGGCACCCGTGCTTCAGTTACTATGGCTTCCGATACGTTCAGGTGGAGATTACCGGGAGGGCCGGCATCGCCGCGCTGGATGGCCAGTTCCTGCACGCCGCCGCGCCGGTAACCGGCCGGTTCTCCTGCTCCAAGGAGTTATTCAACCGCATTCACCGCCTGATCGACGCCGCCATCCTGAGTAACATGCAGAGCGTGCTGACGGATTGCCCGCATCGCGAGAAACTGGGCTGGCTGGAGCAATCCTACCTCTCCGGCTCGGGCATCATGTATAACTACGATGTCCAGACGCTCTACGAGAAGATATCGGGAGACATCGCGGAAGCCCAGACCGCCGGCGGCCTGGCGCCGGACATCGCGCCGGAGTACGCGGTTTTCGCGGGCGGCTTCCGCGACTCGCCGGAGTGGGGCAGCGCCATCGCGCTGGCTCCGTTCCTGGCGTACCGGCACTTCGGCGACGAGCGCAACCTGGCCGCGCACTACGAGGAGATGAAGCGCTACGTGGACTATCTGGCGGGCAAAGCCGCTGGCGGCATCCTCTCGCACGGTCTGGGCGATTGGTATGACCTGGGGCCGGCGCCCCCGGGCCGGGCGCAACTGACCAGCCTGGAGGCGACCGCCACGGCCACGTATTCTCAGCTCCTCGCCGTGCTGGCCCGCATGGCGCGCCTGCTGGGGAAGACCGCCGACGCCGGCCGGTTCGACGCCGCCGCCGGCGCGGCTCGCGACGCCTTCCAGGCCAGGCTCTATCGCGCCGATACCAGCGTCTACGACCGCGGCAGCCAGACCGCCGCCGCCATGGCGCTGGCGCTGGGGATTGCGCCCGAGGCCGATCGCGGCCGGGTTCTGAGCCGCCTGGTGGACGACATCCGCGCCCACGCCGGCCACACCACCGCCGGCGACATCGGCTTCCACTACGTGATCCAGGCCCTCAGCGAGGGAGGCCGCTCGGACGTGGTCTACGACCTGCTGGCCAACCCCGAAGCCCCCAGCTACGCCGCGCAGCTTGCCCGCGGCGCCACCGCGCTCACCGAGGCCTGGGACGCCGGCCCGCGCTCCTCGCAGAACCACTTCATGCTGGGGCACGCCGAAGAGTGGTTCTACCGCTACCTGGCCGGCATCGACCTGGACCTGGCGCGCGCGCCCGCCGAGCGCATCGTGCTGCGTCCCACGCCGGTGGGCGACGTGACTTCGGCCGAGGCCACCGTCGATAGCGTGCTCGGGCGAATCGTCAGCCGGTGGAAGATCTCGGGCGGCCGCCTGGTGTACGACGTGGAGGTGCCGCCCAACGCGCGCGCCACGGTGCGGCTGCCCGGCCTGGAGCGGGAGATCGGGAGCGGGGCGTACCACTTCGAGGTGGCTCTGATCCGCCCGTAAGCCGGCGGACGCCAAGCGCGCCCCACAGCCATCCGCGATATAGTGGAACTTCCACACCGCCATGGGCCGCATCCGCATTCTCCCCGACCAGGTCGCCAACAAGATCGCGGCCGGCGAAGTGGTGGAGCGGCCGGCATCGGTGGTCAAGGAACTGCTGGAGAACTCGCTCGACGCGGGCGCGAGCGACGTGCGCATTGAAGTGGAATCGGGCGGGCGGCGGCTGATTCGCATTGTCGACGATGGCTGCGGCATGCTGCGCGACGATGCCCTGCTGGCCTTCGAGCGGCACGCCACCAGCAAGCTGCGCGACGTCAAGGACCTGCTCTCGATCTCGACGCTCGGGTTCCGCGGGGAAGCGCTGCCCTCGATCGCCTCGGTTTCGCGCCTGCTGCTGGAGACGCGCTCGGAGGAGGAGACCACCGGCACGCGCATCGAAATCGCCGGCGGCAAAATGCTGCGCTGCGAGGAGACGGCGCTGGGGCGCGGCACCGCCATCGCCGTGCGCGACCTGTTCTACAACGTGCCGGCGCGCAGGAAGTTTCTGCGCACGGAGCAGACCGAGCTGGCGCACGTGGCCTCGCTGGTGACCCACTACAGCCTGGCGCACCCGGACAAGACCTTCCAGCTTTCCAGCGGCGCCTCCGAGCTGCTGCGCGTTACGCCGGTGGGGACGCTGCGCGAGCGCGTCTACCAGGTCTTCGGCGCCGGGACGCTGGATTGCCTGGTGGACATCGGCACGCGCGAGCGCGACCTGTTCGTCCCCGATCCGGAAGCGCCCGTGGCGGGCGAGCCGGGCGATCCGCCCACGCGCCGCTTCAAGCTGACCGGGTTTTTCTCGCGGCCGCAGGTGCAGAAGGGGAATCGCAACTCCATCTACATTTTCGTCAACGGCCGCCTGATCCGCGACCGCCTGCTGCTGCACGCGCTCTCCTCGGCCTATCACAATCTGATGCCGCCCTCGGCCTATCCCTTCGCGCTGCTGTTCCTGGAGTGCGCGCCCGAGGAGGTGGACGTGAACGTGCACCCCTCGAAGACCGAAGTGCGGTTCCGGCACGGCAGTTTCGTCCACGATTTCGTGCGCGACACCCTGCGGGAGCGGCTGATGGAGGCCCGGCCGGCGCCATCGTTCTCGCCCGCGCCGCGCCCGGCCGGCGCCGAACAGCCCGCCGCGCGCCTGCCTTACTCCGAGTTCAGCCAGATGCTGGAGAACCAGGCTCCTCCGGCGGAGAGCCTGGACCCGGACCCCGCCGCGCCGGACCGGCCGGCCACCGAGGAAGAGCTGCCCGATTTCGCGCTGCGTCCCCCGCCGCCGCCCGCGGCGCGCCTGGACTTCAGCGCGCCGCCCATCGAAGTGACCCAGGGGCCGCCGCCGTCCGGCAAGCTGTCGCGGCGCCTGGATGCCCACGGCGAGTTTCCCTCCGAGGCCATTCCGCCGCCGGAGTTTTCCCTCTCGGTGCTCTCGGATCTGCGCCCGCTCGGCCAGATCCACGAGAGTTTCATCGTGGCCGCGGGCCGCGACGGCCTGTGGATCATCGACCAGCACGTGGCGCACGAGCGCATCCTGTTCGAGCAGGTGATGCGCCAGCGCGCCAGCGGCCGCGTGGAGATGCAGCGCCTGCTGCTGCCGCTGGTAGTGCCGCTCACCGCCGCCCAGCAGATCGATTACGCCCGCATCGCCGGCGAACTGCACGCCTCCGGATTCGAGACCGAGCCGTTCGGCAACCGCACCATCGCCGTGAAAGCCGCCCCGGCCGCCGTGGGCGCGGCCGATCTGGAGCGGATGCTGTTCGAGATCCTGGAGACCGCCGAGCGTGAGCTGCGCGGCGCCTCACTGGACGATCTGCGGCGCTCCATCTGCGCCTCGATCGCCTGCCAGGCGGCCATCAAGATCAACACCCGCCTGGACCCCGCCAAGATGGAATGGCTGCTGCGCGCGCTGGCCGCGACCGATTGTCCCATGAGCTGCCCGCACGGCCGCCCCATCGCGCTGCACTATTCCACGCGCGAGATTCTGAAGGCGTTCCACAGGATGTGAGGAGCCGGACCTTCCCACACGGCCTTCCCCCGGGCGGCCTGGCCGCATCGCACTTCCGCGGCGTCTACATGCGCGGCGCCCAGTACCCGGGCCGCACGCGCACCAGCAATTCCTTCCGCCCCTTCACCCGCAGTTCGAAGTTGTGGAACAGGCCGTCGGTGAGCAGCGGCTCGGGACGGTACAGAACGATGTACTGGTGGCTCAGTTCGTTGTGGATGTTCTCGAAGGACTGTTCCAGATCCTCCACGCGGAAGGGGAAGTAGGCGCGCCCGCCGGTGTTCTTGGCAAAGTAGGTGAGCACCTTGTTGCCTTCCAGATCGCTGCGCGTGGTGTCGGTGGAAATGGTGTAGACCACGGTGTCGGCGCGCTGCGCCATCTCGAGCGCCTGGTCGCGGGTGAAGTGGCTCTGGTTGTCCTCGCCGTCGCTGAGGACCACGATGGCGCGGCGGTACTTGGTCTTGGGCTGATCCAGCGCCAGCTTGTCGCGGCAGGCGAAGTAGATGGCGTCGTAGAGCGCGGTGCCGCCGCCGGGCCGCAGGCCGCGGATGGCCTCTTCCAGCACGCCGGGGTCGCTGACCAGGTCGGAAACCAGTTGCGCGGTGGAATCGAAGCTGATCAGCATGCCGCGGTCGGTGTTGGTCCGCATGACGCTTTGCACGAACTGGCTGGCGGCCTCCTGCTCGAATTTGAAGCGGTCGCGGATGCTGTTGCTGGTGTCGATGAGGATGCCCAGGCGCAGGGGCAGATCGGTTTCCGCGCTGAACTCCTGGAGGGTCTGCGGCCGCTTGCTTTCGATCAGCTCGAAGTCGTCCTTCGTCAGGTCGGTGACGAAACGGCCCTTACGGTCCATGACCGTAAAGAGCAGGTTGACACGGTTGACGTCCACGGAAATGCGCGCGCCGATATCTTCGGATGGGGCCGGCGGGACGGGATTCTGCGCAACGGCCAGGGCGGAGGCCAGCGCCGCGGCGGCCAGGGGAAGTCCCCGGAGTCTCATATGTCCCGATTATACAGTGGGGCGGGCGCTCGCAGCCGGCCCGCCCGCCCGGCACCCGCCCTACACCACGCCGATTTCCAGCCCGAAACGCTGCAACTCCGCGCATAGCCCGATCAGCGTCCCGCGGAGCTGGGACTCGAACACGGGCCCGGCTTGGGCGCCGCGGCCGGCCTTGGCGGTGGCGCGGAACTCGGCCACGATCCCTGTGGCATGCCGGCCCACGGCGGCCAGGCGGTCGGACGCCGCCGGCTCGGCGGGTGCGGCCACGGGCGCGGCCACGGGCGCGGGGGCGGACGCGGCGGGCGGCATCAGCGCTTTTTGCGAATCCCGCACCCTCTGGGCGGTCTTCTGCACGTTGGCGGAATTCAGTTCCAGGGTCTCGCCATTGAGCTCGAGCGCCTTGTCTTTGATGAAGGGCGCCACCAGGCGGTAGGTGCCGGGCGAGATTCGCACCGACTGGGTGTGCTCGAAGTACTCCGGCCCGAACTCCTCCAGCAGGCGGATGAACAGGTCCGCCTGCGCGCGGCTCATCTTCAAGTGCAGGGGGCAGAACTCCCTCCACTTCAGTCCCAGGCTCTCATGGATCTTCTCGTTGCGGGCCTGCCGTATGGCGGCCGCCTGCGCCGCCGAACAACGCGCGGCAATGGCGCCGAAGGCGACGCCCTGACCCAGGACCTTTCCAGATTCGAACGATGCGCCGTTGCCGGGCGTGCGCGCGGTAGTTGCTGTTTTCATGGCTTTCCTCGGGCCACGGCTTGACTTAAGCCGTGGAGAAATCGTAAGTAGTTGAAATCGTGGGGCTTACAGCATGGCCACGGCTTGACTTAAGCCGTGGCCTCTCCCCCTCGATTCAACCTTCTCACACGACCCCGCCAGGGACGGCCTCGGAATAGCCGCCAAACCCCGCAAGCGATTGATGGAACGAAAGATAAAAAATCCCTGATTGGTGTGACTGGGTTTCGCGGGGTGGCGGGATTGGAGGTGCGGCGCCGGTTGACGTAGGATAGCCGTATGCCACTCGTGAGCCTTATCGCGGAAGGCGTGGGGCCGTTCAAATCCCTGGAGTTGGATCTGTCCAACGGGAGAGGCGAGCCTCACCTCGGGCCCCACATTCTGGCGGGCGTGAACGGGTCGGGCAAGTCGACGGTTCTGCGGACCATCGCCTGGGTGCTGGACCGGGGCCAGTGCGGGTTTCCACACGATGAGTGGCAGCAGATGCTTCGAGGACATGAGACGTCGAGGGCGCTGCTAGCCATGCGGCCACACGGACTTCACCCGATAGTATGGGCCTGTTCGAAGGGCTCAGGAGATGGCGTCAAGGAGAGTCTGGAGGTCTGGGCGAGAAGGTCTGCCTCCAGGGTGGCCGGAGAGAGCAGCATGATCGAGCCGGCAGTTGAGATCGGCCCGAGGATGGGGGCCGCGCCCGGTCAACTGACTCGCAACCGCAGAGGGCACGGCCTCAGACCGGCCTCGGGTCCGGACAACACGTGGATACGGTTCCCGCAACTGGATGCGCCGGCCAATTTGCCTGGTGGGCGCCTGTTCAACTACGCCGCGTACTCGCCGTCCAGGGCGCTCCGGCACCTGAGCGCCCCCGATCTTTCCGCTGCGTTCCCCGAGCCCTCCAGTGACTGTCTGGCATTCGAATCCACCGTCCAGAACGAGGCCATTCAGTCGTGGCTGCTGAGCCTGTACAGCAAGCGAGCCATTGCGCGCGACAGCGGACAAACCGGGGAGAAATATACCCAGTCGCTGGAACGCTTCGAAGCTGCCCTGAGCAAGATCTGCAACCAACGGGTATCGTTCGATGTCGATATCGAGCCCCAGCTCCAGCCATGCATCCGGATGTCGGGACACCGCCTCAATTTTTCCCAGCTTCCCGATGGCGTGCGGAGCACCATCGCGTGGGTTGCCGATTTCATGATGCGGGAGGATCTGGTCGAATGGGATCCCGCCCTCGCCGGGCGGCGGCCTGGTGTGCTGCTGTTGGACGAGGTAGACGTGCATCTGCATCCGATCTGGCAACGCCGCGTGCTGCCCGCCATGCGCGAAGCTCTGCCAGACGTCCAGATCATCGCCACTTCCCACTCGCCTTTTGTCATCTCTTCCTGTCCAAATTCGAAGGTTCACGTTCTCGATCTCGACGCCAACGGCGAAGCCCACGTGCGGCCACCCGTAGATGCTCCCATCGGCGATTCGGTGATGACCACGCTGAAGGGGATCTTCGGCGTCGACAGCCGCTTCGACATCCTGACCGAGCGGGAGTTGAACGAGTGGGACGAACTGAAAAGACATGAGGTGACGGGAGATCTGCCAAGCAAGGGCAAGGATCGCCTCAACCTACTGACCACCCGCCTTAGTGAACGGAGCGAGGAATTGCGCGCCCTGGTAGCCGCACCACGCCAGATGCCGAAGGCGCTCCTGGACGACTTGCTCGGGACGAACCGTCCGGCGGGCAAGCCGGGAAGGAACCGAAGAGTCCGAGCCTGATGCCGCTTCCCATGGTCCACACGCCCCGCCATCTTCCAGCGCCGCCGAAGCTGGTGTCCAACGCTGCACGCTGGACCGCCCGTCATCAGCGCATCCACGCTGGCGAGGCCAAGGGCGACTGGGCAACCAGGGACGCAAAGAGACTGCTGCGTGCCGCGCTCTACAAACTGGCCCACGGAAAGTGCGCTTTCTGCGAGAGTCCTTTGGGAGTAAGCGGGTACCTCGAGGTGGAGCACTACGTCGCGAAGTCGATCCGCCCGGATCTGGCATTCGATTGGCCCAATCTCCTGCCGGCGTGCCAGTGCTGCAACACCTCCAAAGGCGACCAGGACCACAGTGGCGCACTACTGAAGCCGGACATCGAAGACCCCGAACTGCATTTTTGGATTCACCCCAACGGCGAGATCATGCCGCATCCGTCCCTGGGTGAGGCCGGAAGGCGCCGCGCTCTCGAGACCATCCGGATCTGCAATCTTCAACGCCCGGCGCTTTGCACCCAGAGGGCGGACATGTTGAGCCGGGTCAGCCGGTGGGTGGAGCTTACACTGGATCCTGCTGCCGCTGGCGGGCCGCTGAAGGAGGAATGGGAGTGCCTGTCCCACCCGAAGACCGAGTACAAGCTTGCCGTGCGCCACGCCCTCAGACCAAAGGGGCACGCTGAATTGAGCGTGAAGGACAAGGACAGATTCGAGGGTCGCTAAGAAGAAACCCTCTGGCCAATTCTGCCCTGGCCTTCCTCACCCGCTCAACCGCTTCGGCCAGGACGCTTCCGCCATCTCGTCGAACTCGCCCGGCTGCACCGGGCGGAAACGCGGTTCGAGGCTCGACAGGGCGGCCAGGTCGCGGGCCATCTCTTCGCTCGGCACCTCGGCGGTGGCCAGGTGGAGTTGGCCCAACCAGGCGGTCGCGGTACTACTCCGGCAGGCTCCGTGCCATCCACTTCTCCAACTCCGGCGCCAGCGGCGAGACCACCACGATCTCCTCCCCCGTGGACGGCGAATGGAACCGGATGCGGTGCGAGTGCAGGAAGTAGCGGCCCAGCGGCGGTCTGCCTGCCACTTTGGCGGGCGCCCCGTACAGCACGTCGCCCGCCACCGGGTGGCCGATGCTCGCCAGGTGCACGCGGATCTGGTGGGTGCGGCCGGTCCCGATGCGCACGCTCAGGAACGTGAATCCGTCCAGGCGCCGCAGGACGGCCCACTCGCTCCAGGCGGCGCGGCCGGTTTCCAGGCGCGCGGTCATGCGCGTGCGCCGCACCGGGTCGCGGGCGATGGGGCGCTCAATGCGGCCGCGCTCACCCTTCACCGTCCCGTGTACCAGCGCCAGGTAGACCTTCTCCACCTGCCGGGCGGCAAACTGAGCGGCCAAGCGGCGGTGCGCCAGGTCGTGCTTGGCCACCAGCAGCACGCCGCTGGTGAAGCGGTCCAGACGGTGGACAATCCCCGGCCGCAGTTCGCCCCCCACCTGGGAAAGCGCGCCGAAGCGGTGCAGCAGGGCGTTTACCAGCGTGCCGGAGTGCACGCCCGCGCCGGCATGCACCACCATTCCGGCGGGCTTGTCGATGGCCACCAGGTCGGCATCCTCGTAGAGCACCGCCAGGGGGATTTCCTCGGCCGTGGCGCGCAACGGCGTGGGATCGGCAGGCACCACCTCGACGGTCTCACGGGAGCGCAAAAGGTAGGACGGGCGGCGGCTCTCTCCATCCACCTGAACGCGGCCCAGGCGGATCCACTCCTGAAGCCGCGAACGGCTGTATTCCGGCAGCCGCTCGCGCAGCATTTGATCCAGCCGCTTGCCGGCGTCGCCCGGCCCGGCCGCCAGGCGCAAGGCCGGCGGCAGCGGTTCACTCATCGTGCTCGTCCGGCGGGGCGTGCCTGGGCGGTCTCGCCGCCCCCTGCGCGATGGCGCTTTCCGGCGCGCGGGAACGCTTGTCGTGGAACTGAATCCGGCAGTACCGGCAATGGAAAAGCTGCCCGCCCGACAGACGCGCCTTGATGTGGTACCAGCCCCAGTGGATCGGATCGATCTTGTCGGGTTCCTTCAACTTGGTCAGCCGGATGGTGCCGCACTCCGGGCAGCGGGCAAATTCGCCCAGGCGATACTGAAATATCCGCGGTACGTACTCCTCGCTGTCGCACCGTTTGCAGTAGTATATGGAGGAGTAGCGGAGGCGCTCCAGCAGGGTCCGGTGAACCCTCCGCATCCGCCCGCCGCACTGAGTGCATTTCACCATTCCTGGCCTCGTTATACCGCAATTGCACACGGGGTACAAGCCGCGCCACAATATAGTGTCGTCCAATCCGCTTCATCTCATTATGCTGGACCGCATTACCGTGCATGGCGCGCGCCAGCACAACCTGAAGAATATCGACGTAGAAATTCCGCGGAACACCCTTACGGTGATCACCGGACTGAGCGGCTCGGGCAAGTCGTCCCTGGCCTTCGACACCATTTATGCCGAGGGCCAGAGGCGCTACGTGGAAACCCTGTCCACCTACGCGCGCCAGTTCCTCGACCAGATGGAGCGCCCCGACGTGGATTCCATCGACGGGCTCAGCCCGGCCATCTCCATCGAGCAGAAAACCACCAGCCGCAGCCCGCGCTCCACCGTCGGCACCATCACCGAGATCTACGATTACCTGCGGCTGCTCTACTCCTCGATCGGCGTGCCCCATTGCCCGGTGTGCGGGAATCCCATCTCCCGCCAGACCACCGAACAGATCCTGCAACACGTCCTGGCGCTCAAGAGCGAGGACCGCATCATGGTGATGGCGCCGGTGGTCCGCGGCCGCAAGGGCGAGTACAAAAAAGACCTGGAAAAGCTGGCCCGCCAGGGCTTCGTGCGGGCGCGCATCGACGGCACGCTGCGCGGGCTGGACGAGGACATTGCGCTCGACAAGCGCAAAAACCACACCATCGAAGTGGTCGTGGACCGGCTGCTGGTGAAGCCGGGGATCGAGAAGCGCCTGGAGGCTTCCATCGAGACCGCTACCAAGCTGTCCGGCGGCCTGGTGCTGATGGTGGTGGTGGGCGGCGCCGAGCGGCTCTACTCGCAGAAACTGGCCTGCACCGAGTGCGGCACCAGCATCCCGCAACTGGAACCGCGGTCGTTCTCCTTCAATAGCCCGTACGGAGCCTGCGAGGCGTGCCACGGCCTGGGTTGCACCTGGAGTTTCGACCCCGCCAAGGTGGTGGCCGAGCCCTCCAAGCCGCTTTTCGATGGCGGCCTGGGGCCGGGCGGCAATTCGGCCGCCGTCGAGGCGCGCGTGCAGGAACTGGCCAAGGCCCACCGCATCAATCTGAAGACGCCCTTCGAGAAGCTGACCAGGCGGTCGCGCGAAATCCTGCTGGATGGCGCGGGCGGGACGCCGGGGATTCTGGGGGCCCTGCGGGAAGCCTACGACAACTCCGGCGAGACCTACCGCGAATGGCTGGCCGAGTACATGTCGCCGGCCAGTTGCCCGGGCTGCCGCGGACAGCGCCTGCGGCCCTCCAGCCTGGCGGTGCGGGTGAAGAATTTCTCCATCGCCGAGTTCACCGCGCTGCCCGTGGCGCGCGCCATGGTGAGCGTGCGCAACTGGGAACTCGACGAGCGCGAGGGGCAGATTGCCGGGCGCGTGCTGGACGAAATCCGCCGCCGCCTGGAGTTCCTCTCGAATGTGGGGCTGGATTACCTGAGCCTGGACCGCTCCGCCGCCACGCTCTCCGGCGGCGAGGCGCAACGCATTCGCCTGGCCACCCAGATCGGCTCCAAACTGCGCGGCGTGCTGTACGTGCTGGACGAGCCCTCCATCGGCCTGCACCCGCGCGACAACAACCGCCTGCTGGACACCCTCACGCATCTCCGCGACATGGGCAACACCGTGCTGGTGGTGGAGCACGACGCCGAAACCATCGCCCGCGCCGATTACGTGGTGGACCTGGGCCCCGGAGCCGGCCGCCTGGGCGGCGCGCTGGTGGCCGCCGGCGATCCGGCCCACATCGCCTCCGTGGCGGCCTCGCTGACCGGGCAATACCTCTCCGGCGCGCTCTCGATTCCCATCCCCGCCCACCGCCGCGCGCCCACCGGCAAGAGCCTCACGATTCGCGGCGCCCGCCAGCACAATCTGAAAAACCTGGACGTGGAGATCCCCCTCGGCCTGCTGACCGTGGTAACCGGCGTATCCGGCAGCGGCAAATCCACGCTGGTGAACGAAATCCTGTACCGCGCGCTGGCGCGGGAAGTCTACGGCTCCCACGAAGAGCCCGGGGAGCACGATTCCATTGAGGGCATCGCCAACATCGACAAGGTGATCCGCATCGACCAGGCCCCCATCGGCCGCTCGCCGCGCTCCAACCCGTCCACCTATACCGGCCTGTTCACGCCCATCCGCGAGCTCTACGCCATGCTGCCGGAATCGCGCGAACGCGGCTATCAGCCGGGCCGTTTCAGTTTCAACGTCAAGGGAGGGCGCTGCGAAGCCTGCCAGGGCGACGGCCTCAAGCGCATCGAGATGAACTTTTTGCCCGACGTCTACGTCACCTGCGATGTGTGCCGCGGCCGCCGCTACAACCGCGAGACGCTGCAGGTGAAATTCAAGGGCCGCTCCATCGCCGACCTGCTGGACTCCACCGTGGAGGAAGCCCTGCCCCTGATGGAAAACCTGCCGCAGATCCACGCCAAACTGCAAACCCTGTCCGACGTGGGCCTGGGCTACGTGCACCTGGGGCAATCCTCCACCACGCTTTCCGGCGGCGAGGCGCAGCGCATCAAACTGGCCAGGGAATTGAGCAAGCGCCAGACCGGCCGCACGTTCTACCTGCTGGACGAGCCCACCACCGGCCTGCATTTCGACGACGTACGCAAGTTGCTGGACGTGCTCGGCCGCCTGGTGGAACTGGGCAACACGGTGGTGGTGATCGAGCACAATCTGGACGTGATCAAGACCGCCGACTGGATCGTGGACCTGGGCCCGGACGGCGGCGAGTACGGCGGACGCCTGGTGGCCGCCGGCACGCCCGAGCAGGTGTGCCGCTCGAAGAAGAGCTACACCGCCGAAGCGTTGCGAAAGGTGCTGCCGTGACCCGATACGATAAGCTTCCGCTGGATTTCGACCACCTCCACACGGTGGGCCTGCACGCCCGCGGCGGCAAGGTGAAGACCGCCGATTTCGCCTTCCCCTACCATAAGGGCGACGGCGTCCGGGGGCTGATCGAGTCGCTGCCGCGCATCCTGGCTGGCGACGCCTTCCGCGCCGTGGTGGCCGCCATCGGCGAGGCCCGGCGCACCGGGCGGGCCATCGTCTGGGGACTGGGCGGCCACGTCATCAAGTGCGGCCTGGCGCCGGTGCTGATCGACCTGATGCGGCGCGGCTACTCGACTGCCTTCGCCATGAACGGCGCCGCTTCCATCCACGATTTCGAAATCGCCCTGGCCGGCCAGACCAGCGAGGACGTGGAAGCCGTGCTGCCGGACGGCCGCTTCGGCGCCGCCGAGGAAACCGGGCGCGAGATGAATCGCGCCATCTCCGGAGGCGTGAGCGAGGGGCTGGGCATGGGCGAATCGCTGGGCCGCTGGCTGGAACTGGGCGCGAACCCCAGGCACGGCGAAAGCAGCCTGCTGCTCCAGGCGTATCGCAACCGCACGCCGGTCACCGTCCACGTGGCCGTCGGCACCGACACGCCGCACACCCATCCGGCGGCCAGCGGCGCCGCCATCGGCGAGGCTTCCCTCCGCGATTTCCGGCTGTTTGCGGCCCTGGCGGCCGATCTGGATTCCGGCGGCGTCTACCTCAACGTGGGCTCGGCCGTGGTGCTGCCCGAGGTGTTCCTCAAGGCCGTGTCGGCGGTGCGCAACCTGGGCCACCCGCTGAGCGGCTTCACCACCGCCAATTTCGATTTCATCCAGCATTACCGCCCCCGCGCCAACGTGGTGGAGCGGCCGCACGCGCAATCCACTGGGAAAGGCTACGCCATCACCGGCCATCACGAGCTGATGATCCCGCTCCTGGCCGCGGCCCTGATCGAAAACGATGGATAACCCCGAACCCCTTCGCGAAGAGAATCTCCCGACGCCGCCCGTGCCGGGAGCGCCGTTGCCGGTGCCGGGGGCCACGCCGCCCGTGCCGGGAGCCACGCCGCCCGTGCCGGGAGCCACGCCGCCCGTGCCGGGAGCCACGCCGCCCGCGCCGCTGGCCACTCTGCCCGCGCCGCTGGCCACTCTGCCCGTGCCGGGGGTCACGCCGCCCGTG
>Ga0265323_10000646_pt1 | contig 18984 bp, 14 predicted proteins | sample 41225metaG_FD_193580 | JGI IMG/M metagenome (GOLD analysis project Ga0265323, IMG submission 193580) | Rhizosphere microbial communities from Carex aquatilis grown in University of Washington, Seatle, WA, United States - 4-12-25 metaG | ecosystem: Host-associated > Plants > Roots > Rhizosphere...
GCCTGCATCGAAGCGGTGATGCGGGCGCCCTTGATATTGCCCTCGATCGCCCACTCCTCGTTGCCGAGGGACCAGAGAATGACGCTCGGGTGGTTGCGGTCGCGGCGGATCATACTCGCCAGCTGGCCCAGCTGCTCCGGGCTCGGGCCCATGAGACGGTTCTCGTCGAGCACCAGCAGGCCGAGACGGTCGCAGGCGTCGAGAAACTCGGGCGTCGGCGGGTTGTGCGAGCAACGGTAGGCATTCACGCCAATCTCCTTCAACCGGGCAACGCGGAAGGCCTGCAGCGCGTCGGGCAGCGCCACGCCCACGCCGGCATGGTCCTGGTGATTGTTGGTGCCGTGGATCTCGACGCGCCGGCCGTTGAGGAAGAAGCCGTGGTCGGGGTCGAAACGGATGGTGCGGATGCCAAAGGTCGTCTCATAACGGTCCACCACGGCGCCGCTGGCGCGGATGATCGTGACGAGCCGATACAGCGCGGGCGACTCCAGCGACCAGAGCCGCGGCTGCGGGACATTGAGCCCGCAGGGCAATTCGACGGTGGAACCCGCTTCGAGCAAAAGCGTGCGCACGGCGCCGGTGGCGATTTCGCGGCCGTCGGGATCGACAAGGCTCTCTTCGATATCGAACGTCGCGGCCCCGACGCCTTCGTTGGCCACGGTCGTGCGCGCCATGACGCTGGCCGCGTTTTCCGCGACCTCGGTGGTCACATACGTGCCCCAGTGCGCCACGTGCAGCGGCGCAGTCTTGACCAGCCACACATGCCGGTAGATGCCCGCGCCCTCGTAGAACCATCCCTCCTCCATCGTGGCGTCCACCCGGACGGCGATGACGTTGTCGCCGCCGTAGTTGAGGTAGTCGGTCAGGTCGTAGCTGAAACTGGTGTAACCGCTCGGCTGGCGGCCGAGGTAGAAGCCGTTGACCCACACGACCGAGTCGCGGAACACGCCGTCGAACTCGACGCTGATGCGCCGGCCGAGGTCGGCCGCCGGGATGGCGAACGTCTTGCGGTACCAGCCGATGGAACGCTCGGGAAAGTTGCGGCCGATGGCCTTGAATCCATGGCTGGGGCTGGCCTTGGCGTCGAACGGCGCCTCGACCGCCCAGTCGTGCGGCAGATCGAGCCGGCGCCACCCGCGGTCTTCGAACGCCGCGGCGGCCGGACCGTCGCCGTAGCCGGCCTTGGTCACGTAGGAAAAGTAGCCGGTCGCGTGCTCGAAATCACGGGCTGGATCTGAGGGGTGCCCAAAGGCGAACCGCCAGTTGGCGTCCATGAGCAGACGCTCGCGTGGCACAGGGGGCGCGGAGTCATTGGCGGCAAGCCCGGGTGCTGCGAACACCGCGGCGACAAACAGGGAGCGAATGATCGGATTCATGGGGTAAACCGGAAAACATCAGTTTTGCATGATTCCGTCCGAAGGTCGAGCCGCTCCTCGCGATTCCCGGCAGGCGCCTCATCCGGGGGACGGCGCGCCGGCTTTCGGCGAGGCAGGCCACCCCCGGTCGATGCTTCCCCTGGCGGGCGCGAGGATCGCCACAGTTCCGTTAACGGCATTATTGCCAAAATGCGCGACGCGGGTGGAATCATTCTCGGCTCGCCCGTCTACTTCAGCGACATCAAGCCAATGCTGAAAGCGTTGATCGCTCGCTCCGGCCGCGTGGGCAGGACCGAACTGACATCGTATTTACTCGGGATTGGGGCCCAGATCCCAGACGCAGAGGATCGGCGTACCGGATCAGTCGGCCGCTTTCGCAAATCGCGCCGGCCATCTGCATCATCGGCTCTGGCTCGGGCTGGGCGCAGTTATCAGGCAAAATATAGGTTTGACCCACAGTTCGTCGACCAACGACTGCAAGGTCCCCATCTCGCAACGAATCCGGACGAACGCCGAGGTGTTTCGATCTCGACCGCCTTCCATCATCAACCTTACCTCCCGAAACCCATTCAATCATGAAGATCAGCGCTTGGTCTCTCACCTTTTGCCACGCCGTTTCATTCGGCGCGATGGTCCTGGCCGCCGCGGCCCTGGCGTTTGGCGTTTCCCTTCGTGCAGGCACGGGCCTCGCTCCTCCCCCGTCGGATCCCTACCAGTTCCACAATGTCGTGATCGGGGGCGGCGGATTCGTAACCGGCATCGTCTTCAGTCCCGCCGAGACGGGCCTCGTCTACCTGCGCACCGACGTCGGCGGCGCCTACAGGAAGGACGCGCGCTCGAAGGAGTGGGTGCCCCTCCTCGACTGGGCCAACCAGACCGATTGGAACCTCTACGGCGTGGAGAGCCTCGCCACCGACCCGCTCGACGCACACAGGGTCTATATTGCGGCCGGAACCTACACGGATCCCACAACCCCAAATGGCGAGATCCTGCGTTCCCTGGATCGCGGGGACACCTGGGAGCGGACGCCCCTGCCCTTCAAACTCGGCGGCAACGAGAGCGGCCGCAATAACGGCGAGCGCCTTGCGGTGGACCCCAATGACGGCCGCGTGCTCTTCTTCGGGACGCGCGCTTGCGGTCTCTGGCGGAGCGGGGATTACGGGACCACGTGGGATCGGGTGGCGGCGTTCCCCGATTACGACGAGGCGCTGCCGGCGCCGACGAACCCCCGGTGGCGCGCGCCGCAGAAGGTCGGGATCAACATGGTCTTCTTCAATCCGCGCAGCGGCCGCCGCGGCGCGCCGACCCCGGTCCTCTACGCCGCCGTCTCGACTCCCAATGCGAGCCTCTTCAAGAGCACGGACTCGGGGGCGACCTGGAACCCACTCCCGGGCCAGCCGCTCGGGCTCCGACCGACCCGGGCAGCATTCAGCACAACCGGGGTCCTCTTTGTCAGCTACGGCAACGCGGCCGGTCCGAATGGGATGACGAACGGCGCCGTCTGGAAATGCGACACGTTTTCAGGCGCGTGGACCGAGATCACCCCGGAGAAGCCCGGGCCGGGCCACGCCTTTGGCTACGGCTCCGTGGCCGTCGACCCGAGGCATCCCGACACTGTACTCGCGGGGACCTGGAGCCACGGCAATCCCTTTGACGAGATCTTCCGCAGTACGGACGGCGGGCGCACCTGGACAGCGCTCCTCGGCCAGGCCCAATGGGATCATGCGCCGGCGCCCTATACAACGACCATGACTCACCACTGGCTCGCCGATCTCGAGATCGACCCCTTTGACTCGGACCACGCCATCTTCCCGACGGGCTACGGCATTTGGGTCACGCACGACCTCGGGGCCGCCGACCGCGGCAGGCCGACCCTCTGGAGCTTCGAGGATCAGGGGATCGAGGAAACCGTCCCCCTTTCGCTTGTGAGCCCGCCGGCGGGATGCCATCTACTCAGCGGCCTCGGCGACATCGACGGCATGAGCCACGACGACTTCCGGGTCTCGCCGCCCGCGGGGCGCTTCGGGACCCCGGCCTTCAAAAACACGGGCCGCCTCGCCTTCGCATGGAACCATCCGGAGATTGTGGTCCGCTCCGGCAACACCTACCACAACGACCTCGTGACGGCCGGTTATTCGAAGGACGGGGGGGTGACCTGGAAGGCCTTTGCGGGCGAGCCTCCGGGCACCATCGGCGCCTATTGGCGCGGCGAGGGACCGATCGCAGTCTCGTCCGACGGGAAGACCGTCGTCTGGTCGCCGACCGGGGTCGCGCCGCACCTGACAATGGACTGGGGCGCCACCTGGTTTCCGTGCGTCGGTTGCTCGCCCAACTTGGCAGTGGCCGCCGACACGGTGAATCCCTCCAAGTTCTACGCCTATGACACCGAAGCCGGCACGCTGGTCATGAGCACCGACAGGGCCCGCAGCTTCAAGGCCACGGCGGGGGGCCTTCCCGTCGTCAAGGGCCGTTTTGGCCCCGCCCCAGGGAAGCTGTTGACGGTCCCGGGCCGTGAATCCGAGCTCTGGGTGATCGCCGGCGGCGTCCTCCTCAACTCGCACGACGGAGGCTTGACTCTCCGGCCGCTTCCGAATGTTTCCGCGTCCCAGATCGGCTTCGGCAAGGAGGCGCCCGGCAGGAGTTTTTCGGCCCTCTTCCTGGTGGGCAAGGTCTCCGGCATCGAGGGGATCTTCCGCTCCGACGACTACGGGTCCACGTGGGTTCGCATCAATGACGGGCGCCACGGATACGGTTCCATCGGCGTCATCACAGGCGACCCGAGAATTTTTGGCCGCGTGTATATCGGCACGTTCGGCCGCGGCATCATCTACGGCGACCGGATTTGAGGCAGCAGAACCTGCCGCAGCATCTAATACGTGGTAAGCGTGACGCGCAGCACCATGGGCTTTTCGCCAAAATCGATGCCGGAGTTCAGGTCGCTCCCATCTAAGATACGCAAGAACTTGAAGCTGCCGTTCTCGTAGGTTCCCTTCTCGATATGAACGAATTTCCGGTGTTGCCATTTACCATCGATCAGCGCTGAGGGAACCATTTCAGTGCCATGTTCGATGTACTGGGTCTTCCGTTGCTGCTCGGTGCCGCCCGGAAAGAAGTCAACGTGGCAGAAGTATCCAGTCACCAGGAATTCGTTGGCCCCAAGTTGGGCCACCAGGGCGCGCCCGACCGGCGTCGGATTCCACGAGGGGGCGCCCCCCCGGGACACTCCGTACGATACCACGGCGTCCCAGGATTCGAACGGCAGCGTCTGCGTGAGATTGCCCTCGTCTCCGCCCGGGAAGTTGAAGTGTGGCGGCTCGGCTATGGCCTTGAGCTTGCCTTCAAAATTGAGGCGGGCGATCTCCCGCTGCATCGGGCCGATCAGCCGGTAATTCATTGCCCAGGGCTCCGCCTCCTGCTGGGGAACATCCGCCGCTCCAAACGGTGCGAATCCTAAAGTCTGGAGACCCAGCGCCGTGAAGAAAAAACGGGCATTGCTGGCGCCACCGGTCTCAGCCACGTAGAGAGCATTGTCATCGCGGTGATAAAGCTCCAGGTCCTTAACATACGAGGCGGGGTCGCCCCGGTAATCGTCGGGTGCCAGAAGGTCGATCGCCGGCGCCGCGGCTTTCCAGATGGGGATCACATTGTCGGTGGGGCCGCCGCTCTCGTATCGACCGGAAGCAGCCGCTTCCACGCCGGGAGGGCCCGGCCGGAGCGGGTCGCGCAAAGCGCAGTTGGCGTCCATCGGCAGGGGATAAACCGCCTTTCCCGCGGCGGCCACTTTCCCAACATAGCTCGCCACTGCCCAGGCATTGAAGTACTCGTCCGCATTGGGACCAAAGGCTTCCTGCCAGTTTGGTGATGCCGAAGCGGTCTTCGCCGGCATGGCCTTGAGGACCTCGGGCGGTACCGGCGCTTCGAAAAGCTTCTGCGCGGCCGTAGAGAAATCGCGGACGGTTTCCCAGGTGCCGGTTTCATTCTCCACCTGAACCAGGATGACGATGCGCTGCGGATCGGTTTCCTTCAGGTGTCGCATGAGAGCGGAGAACGCAGTCTTGTCCGCGTCGAGCGTTGCGGCCGCGAGCGGTGACAGAGAGTCCACCGGCTGACCGTTTCTGTTGAGCACGTGCGGGTAGCGCACCGGGTCCAGCTTCATCCAGTCGGGGATGTAGTGCGGATGACCGTTATAATATATCCCGAACCAGAGCAGAACCATATGAACGTTATGCTGGCGAGCTTCTGTCAGGAGCCGATCGATCATCGTATAGTCGAACTGTCCGGGTTGCGGTTCGAACTGCTCCCAGTAAATCGGCACTTCGACCGTGTTCGCATTTAGATGCTCTATGTTAGGCCACACGTCTGGACTAGTCGTCCACTGACCCATCGATAGGTCCTCTACACCCAATATCAGATATGGAGCATCGTCGACGAACAGCGCGAAGCGTCCGTCCTTTTGCACCAGGTGGGGAAGCGGATGCTCCTCGCCCTGCGCCTGAAGCATTCCGACAACGAGTGTGGTCGCAAGAGCGGCGAGAACAGTGGAAGGCATTTTCATCTTTGGCACTCCTGCTTTGTGAGAGTAGGGCGCGGTAGCGGATGGGCCGCTGCGCCCAGATTGGGGTCAGGGCTAGGAGGCAAGCCTAGCCGCTCAACTCGAAGGAGGTCAATGCTTGGCGTGCCGGCATTGCGCCAGCTGCTCACACGCATGCTCTGGCGCGGATGGCGCGGCGTTGAGCATCTGCTGCATTGGTCCCAATGGTGAAGACGACATTCATACGACGCACTCCGCTGCCACTGCCGAACACGCGGCTCACCACTGCCTGTCTTTAATCTGCGACTGTAGTCCTGAGGGGCCGCTTGACGTAGTATGGCTCTGTCTCCTAAATACGCTTCCCCTCGCCGGGAAATTCGCACCTACTTGAGAGAGCTTTTCCGGAGACCCGATTGCATTGCAAGGGATGGATTAAGATGAAGCCGATCGTTCGCACACTTGCCCTGTTCCCCCTCTCTTTGACGGTATGGAGCGCGTTCACCTTTGCTCAACAAGGCCGAGCTCAGGCTGTCACCGAGATCGGCGGCCAGAAGGTCGTCACCCTCACGCGCCCCGTTTCCGGCGCCACCAAGCCCGAGTTCACCGGCGTCACCGTTCTACCCGGCCGCGGGATGGACGTCCTGCAGGTCACCGCCAACTTCCCCGGCAAGGGCAACGTGGATGTGCTGGCCTCGCCCGATCTGGCCTCCGCGGCCAGGATATTGGACCAGGAGGATAACGAGATTGGGGGCAGGGCCTACACGATGGGCGCGGCTTTCCTGGTTCCCTACCCTAACCGGATTCGCGGCAAGCTCTCCGCCGGCGGCCAGGCCATCACCACGGAGTGGGAGGGCCACACCCTCACTTTGCCGGCCAACAGCAGGGGCCGGAACCCCGGCGCCGAGCGCCACGCCATGCACGGGCTCATCCTCAAGGCTAAGACCGACGAAGTCCGCGTGACGGACATCCTGGGAGGCCAGCAGGTCGCCGGCGTCGTCCATGCGGGGGATTTCGGCGGCCACTGGCTTTCGAAGACCGACCTGGACTTCAACATCGCGCTGACCGCCGAAGCCGTGGACGTCAGCATTGTGGCTAGGAATGTGGGCCATGAAGCCGAGCCCATTGCCATCGGGTGGCACCCCTACTTCAACCTGCCCTCCGGCGACCGCACCCAGGCTCGGGTCCGCGTCCCGGCGTCCACCGTGGCCGAAGTGAACAACTATGACAGCGTCTTCCCCACCGGCAAGATTCTGCCCGTGGCAGGAACCAGGTTCGACCTGTGCGCGCCCGCCGGCCAGCCGCTGGGCAATGTCTCCTTCGACGATAACTGGAGTCACCTGGAATGGAAGGGCGGCGCCGTCACCGTTCAGGTCATCGATCCCGCCGCATGCTACGGCGTGAGTATCGAGGGGCTCTCGCCGGAGATCAGGACCATCCAGATCTATGCGCCCCCTGCAAAAGGATTCGTGGCGGTCGAGGACCAATACAACTTCGGCGACCCCTTCGGCAAGGAATGGGGCACGACCGATACTGGCATGGTCACGCTGAAACCCGGCGAAAGCACCACGTGGCACGTCCGGCTGCGCGTCTACGTGCCGTAGCAATCCCTATTCGACACGCAGAGTCGACTTGCTGACTTCGGCGGAGGATCGGCCCACGAGGACTTCGTAATCTCCCGGCGCCACCGTGCGCTTCAGATTGAGATCATAGGCCTCGAGCTTGTCGGGCGTCAGATCAAATGTGACAGTGCGGGTTTCGCCGGGACTGAGCGTAACCCGGGCAAAGTCCTTGAGCTCCTCGACGGGCCGGACCGGCATGCTGACAACGGCATGGATATACAACTCGACGACCTCGTCCGCCTTCACGCTCCCCGTGTTCGTGACATCGACGGACACCTTGGCCGTCCCCGCGGGGGCGATCTTGGCCGGGGAAACCTGCAGGTTCTTGTAACTGAAATCGGCATAGCTGAGGCCGAAGCCGAAGGGATAGAGGGGCGTCGAATCGGCAAGGACGTAGCTGCGCATGCGCGAAGGCTTGCGGTCGTAATAGTCGGGGACCTGGCCGACCGAGCGCAGGAAGGTGGCCGTGAGCTTGCCGCTCGGGCTCACCTTGCCGAAGAGGACATCGGCCACCGCATGGCCGGTCTCCTCGCCCAGGTACCAGCACTCGACAATGGCCGGGGCGCGCTCCTGGAGGTCATTCACGGAGAGTGGGCCGCCGTTGATGAGGAGCACGACGACGGGTTTGCCGGTCGCGAGGATCGCGGTCGCAAGCTCATGCTGGCGGCCCACGAGTTCCAGGGTGTCCCGGTCCCCGCGGTGATCCTCGCTCCACGCCTCGCGGCGGAGCAGCTCGTTCTCACCCAGCACGAGGACAACGGCGTCGCTCCGGAGCGCCACCTCGACGGCCTCGTCGGTCAGCCGGGAGTCGTCAGCCGGATCGTTCAAAACCGGGTTCTCGTTCACGCGCCAGCCCGAGGCATGGTTGACCGTCAGCTTGCAGCCCTCCGCGTAGAGGACCTTCATTGCGCTCCCCCCGAAATCCTTGAGGCCCTGGAGGACGCTCACCCCCTCCATCGGCACCGCCGAATAGCCCCCGAGGTGAATGTCGGCCGCATTGGGACCGATGACGGCGAGCGTCTTGATCTTCGAGGCGTCAAACGGGAGGACATGCTTGTCATTCTTGAGGAGCACCATCGCCTCGTCCGCCGCCGCGCGGGCGAGCGCCCGATGCTCAGGCGTATTCGTCACCTTCTCGGCATTGTCAGGATCGACGTAGGGGTGCTCAAAGAGCCCGCACAGGAACTTGACCCAAAGAACTCCGGCGGCCGCGCGGTCGATTGCCGCCATAGAGACCTTCCCCGCCTTGGCCTCCGCGGCCAGGGTCGAGAAGCAGCGGCCCTTTCCGCCCAGGTCGTAGTCGACCCCGGCCTCGAGGCAGAGGATCCCGGCATCGGCATAGCTCGCCGCGGCATGGTGGTCCTCGTACACCACGTCTAGCCCGCCGCCGTCGCTCATGACAAAGCCCTCGAAGCCCCACTCGTTGCGCAGGATGTCCGTCAGCAGCTTGTGGCTCGCATGGTTGGGGACGCCGTCCCACTCGTTGTACGAGGCCATGACCGAGTGCGCGTGCGCGACCTTGACCGCCATCTCGAAGGGATAAAGGTGATTTGTCCGCATTTCGCGGTCCCCGAAGCTTAAGGGGGCGATGTTGCGCCCCCCCTCCGACTGTCCGTGGCCGGCAAAATGCTTCAGGGATACCGCAACATGTTCCGAATCGATGGTCTCGCCACGCCCCTGAAGCCCGAAGATGGCCGCCATCCCCATCCGCGAGACGAGATAGGGATCCTCTCCGTAGCACTCGTCGAATCGGCCCCAGCGCGGATCGCGCGCCAGGTCGAGGACCGGGGACAGCACTTGGCGCACCCCGTGGGCGCTCGCCTCCTGGGCCGCGACCGTGAACACGCGCTCAACAAGCGCCGTGTCCCAGGTGCTGCCAAGCGCGATGGCCGCCGGAAAGCTCGTGGCCCCCGTCGACATGTAGCCGTGCACGGCCTCCGAGAACATGAAGACCGGGATGCCGAGCCGGGTCTTCTCTCGCATGTATTTCTGGATCGAATTCAGCCGGAAGATCCGTTCGCGCGGACTCGCGCGGAAGAGCCGCTCGCCTCCGCCCCACACCGAGCCGGCTCCGTTGTAGAGCGCCGCCGCGTCGGTGCCCCCAAGGAAATTGCCCTGCTCGTCGACCGCGTGCGGATCATGCGTGAGGTAGTTCTGCAGCTGCGCCACCTTCTCGTCCAGGGTCATCCGGCCGAGCAGATCCTTCACCCGGGCGTCGATCGGCAGCGAAGGGTCCTTGTCGGGGGCCAAGGGCGCGTGCTGGGCAGCAAGCGTGGCCGCGAGGAAAAATAGGGCGGAAGCGAGGAGCCGGTTTCTGGGTGCCATGGCGGGTCTTGCGGTTGGGGTTAAAGAGGTCCTGGAGAAAGCATCAATTCTAGTGTGCTTTGCAAGCCGCCGTCAGCGGCCACGAGAATCCGCGCACTAAAATCGAACGCTTACCTACTAAGTGTCGAATTAATACGAAGCTTAAGCCGCGGCAACAACCCGACGGCACGGTTATCGGAACGTTGTTCATGGCCTCGGCAATGCCATAAGCCACAAAACAGCAGGCCAGAAGCGGCAGCATATAGTCGTATTTTCCCGTCAGTTCGATCATGAGCACGATCCCGGTCAGCGGGGCTCGAACCGTGGAAGTGAGGAGCGCTCCCATGCCGAGTACGGCAAATACTTCCGGATGGGACTGGTTCAATAAAACATCACTCCAGGGCAATACCGAGTGGGAATTGTCCGCCCACGCCTTCCGAGGGTTCGCCCGCATTTAACGACCATATCTTTCCGGCGCTAGAAGAGCTAAGGCAGTTGCTGAGGGCCGCCGGGTTGGGTGAGATCGAAAATCGAGGATGCGGCCGATTGTTTCTTGGCCCGCGCCGTTCGCCCTGCGCCGGAAGTCGCTTCCGCTCGTACCGGCGACCCTGTTTGAGTCGTCCCCAGTTGGCGCCAGCCGTTTTGTCCGATTCATCACGGTGACGCGCGCGCCGGGCATTTGCTATCATCAAGATCTCAGCCCACTACCGGACATAGGAGAGCCAAAACGCCATCACTCAGGCAATGATTTCGGTCTACTGCACCGTTTCGGGGAAGACACTTGGTCGGTTATAGTGGATGACTATGGCGAATGCCGATCGGAAGGTTGAACTGCAGGCGTCGTGGCGGCTTCCCCGAGTTCACAGGAACGGATGTAAGCGCCGAGTGAAAGCACATCGCCCTTCCTGCCGGGATGGGGCAAAGAGTAGTCTAGGTAACCGCCGTGGTACCCGCGCCAAAGACGCGTGAAATGCCTGCGGTCTGCCGCAGGCGAGGCGTTCGGTGGCGCGGGGTGAGCGAGATAGTTCGGGTATTCGCGACACCGTTCACGCCAATTGGTCCAATGATAGAGGACGAAGATTGCGACAGCTATACCGCCGAAGATTCGGATGAGGTCCATGCTTTGTGTCCCGGCTCCTGTTGTGAATTCGCTCAGGCTACAGGCGGTGGTCGCTGCGATCGGGCCACCCTGCGGGATGCACGGACTGGGCCGGTCGGACAAACCACCGCCTTCGTCTGAAGACGTGTTAGTGAAACGGCGGCCCGACCGTTTCTATTGCCTCCGGGGGCGAATGCCCCCGAACCCGCCGGTATTTAGGACCCGTTCGCATCAAGAGTGCAAGCTCGCCGAATTGACGAAACCATAGTTCCGTCTTGTTTCGAGCACCTCACCGCCTGGGAGATGATCGGGGGCGAAACCGGCATTTCCCCCTCGCGCGCCAGCGGGCTCGGAGGCGTGCGACTGCTCGCGCGCCACCAGAAATTCGGAACAACAAACCGTTTTGGGCTGCAGTTCGGCCTCAAGCTGCCGCACCGGTCGCTTCGACCAGAACTTTGCGACGGCCGCCTGGCTGGCCAACTGCTCGACCGTGGATTGCAACTTGGCACCGGTACCCCAACCTGAGCCTCGGAGCTTCTTGGTTCACGCGCCCAACCGTGAGTCTAGGCGCGTTCGTACAGGCAACGCTTGAGCAGCCCCTGTCGGTCCGCTTCAGCCGCTTGCCGCTGCCTCCGCGCGCCGTTTCGTGCGTTCTCGCAACGCCTCGTATATCGGAACATTGTTCATGGCCTCGGCGAGGCCATACGCCACGAAACAGGACACAAGAAGCGGCAGCATGTAATCGTATTTTCCGGTCAATTCGATCATGAGCACGATTCCCGTCAGCGGTGCGCGGACTGTGGACGTGAGCAGCGCTCCCATGCCAAGAACGGCGAACACTTCCGGATGTCCGGCCCAAGCTGGAGCGATCCAATGCGCGGCGCTTCCCGTCGCTAGGCCACCCAGGGCGCCGATAACGAGTAGCGGCGCGAAGATGCCGCCGGCCGCTCCCGAGCCATAACTGAGCATCGTGAGAATGAACCGTGCGGCCACCAGCACGATCACTCCGCGAATGGCGATCTCGCCAGCCATCGCGTGTTCGGCCAATAGCACGCCCGATCCACTCACCTCGGGATAGATCCAAGCGGCGAAACCGACAACCAACCCCACCAGCGCACCGAGCGTAAACGGCGGCCACCTTCGCAGCCGGTCGAAGCCATCGAGGCTGGCCAGAAGGCAGCGGTTGAAAAGGACCCCGCCGAAGCCGGCGATGGCTCCCACCAACAGCGCGACCGGCAGCGCATTGAGCGACGGCACCGGCATCCCCTGCAGGGCGAAGACCGGTGTTTCACCCGTCAACACCCGGCACACGACATCGGCGGTGACCGACGCAAGAAACGCGGCGACGAATATCACCGGCGTGAAAGCACCGTGCAGTTCCTCAAGAACGAAAACTACTCCTGCCAGCGGTGCATTAAACGCCGCGGCCAAACCGGCTCCCGCGCCGGCGCTAATCAGAGCCTTGCGTTCACCTTCGCCTGGTTTTACGCGGAACCAGGTTGAAACCATGAGTCCGGTCGCACCGCCAATCTGGATCGTTGGACCCTCGCGCCCGAGCGCCAGTCCACCGCCGATACTCGCGAGGCCCCCAAAGAACTTCACCGGCAATACCCGTTTCCAGCGGAGCTGCTCTTCTCCGAGCACGACAGACTTGATATGCGGGATGCCACTTCCTGACGCTTCGGGGGCAAATCGTCGCACAAGCCACAGTCCCAGCCCTCCTCCCACCGCCCCCAGGATCAATGCCGCCAGCAAACCATCGATCGACGACAATTGATGAAGCCAAGCGATCCTATGGAGTTCCGACCATTGCAGGACCTCGCGAAAAGCCGAGGAGATCAGGCCCGCGACCAACCCAATCACAAGCGCCTTAGGCAGAATATGACGCCTTTTTACCTCTTCGGACTTTAAGCCTGAGCCCGGTTTGGGATCCAAATCCATGTCGAAACTTACCGCCTGGTCCGATCGCAAGACAAGAATGCAATGCGCCAGGCATCCCGTCGAATTTGCCGCGATGCCGCGAACTCCCCCACCGCCGGATCCTGGTAGCAGCTTTGCGGGTTAACCCTATCGCGTAATCCGCCGGCGAAGCTTCAACCTACCCTGTTGTCGAACTCTCGCGTGCCGCCGAATGTGCTTTTGATCGACTGGCTTCGCGACCGCAGACTAACGCCGTGGCCGACCTGGCAGTCATTCACGGTGGTAGAGCCACCAATTGACCCAACGATCCGAGGTAGGGGCATACCCCATGGTGTCGCCGCTGCCGTTGGCGTAGTGTGATTTGGGGCGCCGACGCAGAACGTAAGGAAGCCTGATCAGCCTTGCTGCGCGCGTCGCCCGGCACGCCGAAGGCGAAAAGGAGCGGCTGCGAAGAGCCGGCCCGTGAATCAGTTGCGTCATATGAATATCAATACCAATGCTCCCACGCCGGAACTGTTGCCCCAAATGGGTGCCCGAGGCATCCAGCTACAGGCTTCGGAGATCCGACTCGGCGAGCAGGCCAATGTGTTGGCGGCTCACGAAGCACCCGCTCATCGAGACTGGTGCCGTCGGGCTGCGCCCCGTGGCGAAGACTACCCCGCGATGGAAAAGTCATGCGCCTGACTGTGGCAGCGACCGAGAAGAGATAGACTTCAGACTAGCAACTGCCGTATGGACAAGAAAACAAGCCCCTCGAACGTCGGCTCGGTTGTCTCGGTGCGTGGCAGCGTCGTGGATATCCGTTTCGAGGAGCAGTTGCCGCCGATCTACACGGTGCTACGCGCCGGACATGAACGGCGCATCGTCATCGAAGTGCTGGCGCAGCGTGACGCACGCCACGTGCGAGGGATCGCATTAACGCCTACCCAGGGTCTCGCCCGCGGCATGGCAGTGGAGAACACCAACGGTCCGCTAAAGGTCCCCGTGGGGAAAGGAGTTCTTTCACGAATGTTCGACGTGTTTGGCAACGCCATCGACCGCCAGGCAGCGCCGTCAGATGTCCAATGGCGCTCGGTGCATCGCACCCCGCCGCCGCTGGCACAGCGTTCCACCAAGTCTGAGATATTTGAAACTGGCATCAAGGTCATCGATGTGCTTGTGCCGCTGGAGCGCGGCGGCAAGGCGGGACTCTTCGGCGGGGCTGGCGTAGGCAAGACCGTTTTGCTCACCGAGATGATCCACAACATGATCGGCCACCAGGAGGGGGTGAGCATTTTTTGTGGCATCGGCGAGCGTTGCCGTGAGGGTGAGGAGCTCTACCGCGACATGAAAGAAGCCGGCGTGCTGCCGAACATGGTCATGGTCTTCGGCCAGATGAACGAGCCGCCCGGCAGCCGATTCCGTGTGGGCCACTCGGCGCTGACGATGGCGGAGTATTTCCGCGACGACGAACACCGCGATGTGCTGCTTCTCATCGACAATATCTTCCGTTTCATCCAAGCCGGCATGGAGGTGTCCGGCTTGATGGGTCAGATGCCGTCGCGGCTGGGTTATCAGCCGACGATGGGCACCGAGCTGTCGGGATTGGAAGAGCGCATTGCCAACACCGATTCCGGCGCGATCACGTCGATCCAGGCTGTGTATGTTCCGGCGGATGACTTCACCGATCCCGCGGCTGTACATACGTTCTCCCATCTCTCCGCGTCGATCGTGCTCTCGCGCAAGCGGGCAAGCGAAGGGCTCTTCCCGGCCATCGACCCGCTGCAATCCAGTTCCAAGATGGCCACGCCAGGCATCGTCGGCGAACGGCATTACACCCTGGCGCAAGAAATCCGGCGGACGCTCGCACAATACGCGGAGCTCAAAGACATCATTGCCATGCTCGGCTTGGAGCAGCTTTCGCCGGAGGACCGCAAGGTGGTTGGCCGCGCCCGCCGGCTCGAACGTTTTCTCACCCAGCCCTTTTTCACGACGGAACAGTTCACCGGGCTCAAAGGCAAGCTCGTCAGCCTCAAGGATTCGCTGGATGGGTGCGAGCGCATCTTGCGCGACGAATTCAAGGACTACCCGGAGGGCGGTCTCTACATGATCGGAGCGATCGGCGAAGCGAAGGGTAAACCGAAAGCCGCTCCCCCTGCAGCGCCAGCCAAAGCCGAGTCAGTGCCCGATGCCAAGGCCAACCCGAAGGACGCGAATGCAGCCAAGGCTGAAGTCCAGACGGATACCCAAGCGGGGCCGAAACCGAAACCTGCCTCGGCCGCCAAACCCGACGGTACTCCCACTGACAAGGCCGCCCCAGATCCCGCGGCCAGCGCCACACCCGAACCAACGCCGAAAGTGGAAGCGAAGCTTCAACCGGAAAGCCAACATGTCGGCGGCACTCATGACTCTTAAGGTTCTGCTGCCATTCCAAGTCTTTGCCGAGAAGACCGGAGTCTCACGCATCGTTGCGGAAACGCGCGAAGGCTCGTTCGGACTTCTACCCCACCGGCTCGACTGCGTCGCCGCGCTGGCGCCAGGGATTCTCACCTATGAGACTCAAGCCGACGGTGAGGTCTTCGTTGCCGTTGATGAAGGAGTGATGGTCAAGACCGGCTTGGATGTGCTCGTTTCCGTGCGCCGGGCAATCGGCGGAACGGATCTCGGGCTCCTGCACGATATGGTCAAACAGGAGTTTCTGACTCTGGACGAACATGAACAGAGCGTGCGCTTGGTAACAGCAAAACTGGAAACCGGATTTCTCCGTCGCTTCGCGACTTTCCAACATGAATGAAGAGCCAACGAGGATCTCGAAGAACGAGCCGGATTTGGCTGGGCAGATCGGCGCGAAGGCGGAGCGCAAGCTCAAGGCGCGGAGATCTACCCAGGGCGTCTGGTTCGGCTTGGGCATGATGGGGCTGATCGGCTGGTCCGTGGTCGTGCCAACGTTGCTCGGTGCCGCGCTTGGCCTGTGGTTGGATCAACATCATCCGGGCAAGCATGCCTGGACGCTGGCGCTAATGGTGGTCGGCCTCGCGATCGGCTGTCTAAATGCGTGGCATTGGGTCGCCAAGGAAGACAAGGCCATGCAGGAGGATCAGGAGGGCGACGATGAATGAAGTGCTGACATGGGCACTGGCAGTGGCGGCTGGTGCGGGACTTGGCACGATTTTCTTCGGCGGCCTTTGGTGGACGGTGCGCATGGGCCTTGCGTCCAAGCAGCCGGCCCTTTGGTTCTTCTGCAGCCTGCTGCTACGGATGAGCATTGCCCTTGTCGGCTTCTATTTCATTGGGCTCGGCCATTGGCAGCGGCTGCTCGCTTGTCTCCTCGGTTTCGTGCTTGCGCGTTTTGTCGTGCAGCTCCTTACCGGTTCGCCGGTCGAGCCTCAACATAGCTCAGCACTGGAGGTGCATCATGCGCCTTAGTCCTGACCAGCTGATCTTCTGGCAATATGGGGTGTTCAAACTCAACGGCACGATCGTGTTCACCTGGGGCCTGATGCTCGTGCTGGCCCTCGGTTCAAAACTCATCACGCGCAGACTTTCCACGGAGCTAAAGCGCTCCGGCTGGCAGAATCTTCTGGAGATCGTTGTCACCGGCATCGACAAACAGATCGAGGAAGTCGGGCTTCCTCATCCGGAGAAGTATATTGGATTTCTGGGCACGCTGTTCCTGTTCGTTGCCTTGGCTGCCCTTTGCACGGTTGTTCCCGGCTATGAGCCGCCGACGGGCTCGCTTTCGACCACGGCCGCACTCGCACTGTGCGTGTTTGTGGCAGTGCCGCTCTTCGGCATAGAGGAGCAGGGTCTGGGCGGCTACCTCAGGACCTACGTACAACCGACGGTGATCATGCTGCCCTTTAACCTAATCAGCGAACTCTCGCGCACCCTGGCCCTGGCGGTCCGTCTCTTCGGCAATATGATGAGCGGGGCGATGATCATCGCCATTCTCCTCACGATCACGCCGTACGTCTTTCCAATCGTTATGACGGCGCTCGGCCTTCTCACCGGCATGGTGCAGGCCTACATCTTCAGTATCTTGGCCGCAGTTTACATCGCGGCTGCCACGCGCACGCGCAAGCCCAAGACCAATGCGGAAACCGCGCCAGCGCCCGCGACTTGAAACAACAACGGATCAAATAAAGGACCCACCATGGATAACATGACACTCATCGCGGTAGCCTCGATTGCCACCGCTGGCCTTACCACGGGCATCGGCTGTATGTGCCCAGCACTCGGCGAAGGGCGCTCGGTCTCGACGGCGCTCACCGCGCTGGCACAGCAGCCCGACGCTTCCGCCACCATCACCCGGACCTTGTTCGTCGGTCTGGCGATGATCGAGTCCACTGCCATTTACTGCTTCGTGGTCTCGATGATTCTTATCTTCGCCAATCCGTTTTGGAACCACGTCATCGCCGGGGCGACCCAAGCGGCAGGAAAGTAAGCCATGCTCATCGACTGGTTCACGGTCGGCGCGCAGGCGCTCAACTTCCTCATTTTGGTGTGGTTGATGAAGCGCTTCCTCTACAAGCCGATCCTAAATGCCATCGACGCGCGGGAGAAGCGGATCGCAGCCGAACTTGCCGATGCCGCCGCAAAAAAAGCCGAAGCCCAGAGGGAACACGAAGAGTTCCAGCACAAGAACGAAGAGTTCGACCAACAGCGCGCCGCGCTCTTGAGCAAGGCGACGGACGAGGCGAAGGGCGAACGCCAGAGACTCCTCGACGAGGCTCGGAAGGCAGCCGATGCCTTGAGTGCCAAGCGGCAGGAGGCGCTGAGAAACGATGCCCATAATCTTGGTCCGGCCATCAGCCGCCGGACCCAGCAGGAAGTGTTTGCGATCACGCGAAAGGCGTTGACCGATCTCGCCACGACGAGCCTAGAAGAACGCCTGGGCGAGGTGTTCACGCGCCGCTTGCGAGAGATGGACGGCAAGTCAAAAGATGATCTCGGTCAGGCCCTCAAGACGGCGTCTGACGCTGCCATTGTGCGCAGCGCGTTTGACCTGCCGGCGGAGCAACGAGCCGCAATTCAGAATGCGCTCAACGAAACCTTTTCGGCCGACATTCACCTCCGGTTCGAGATCGCGCCGGACCTCGTCAGCGGGATCGAGCTTACGACGAATGGACAGAAAGTAGCCTGGAGCATCGCCGACTACCTCGCGTCGATGGAAAAGAGCGTCGGCGAACTGCTGAAAGAACAGGACAAACCAGTACCCAGGAGCGAGCCAAAAGCGGAAGTCACAACCGAGCAAAAGCCTGAGGCTAAAGCCCCGCCAAAACCGTTGTCCAATGAAGAGGCAAAGGCCGAAACGGAAGCTGAACCCAAGGCTGAGTCCAAACCGGAAACCAAAGCCGAGATCAAACCTGCGTCCAAAGCAGAGCCGACGACGAACGCCAAGGTTGCACTCACGTCTGGTACCAAGGCCAAGTCAGAAGCAAGGGCCGCGCCGAAGTCAGAAGCGGAGGTCAAGGCAACGCCTCAGGCCAAAATCGAACCGAAAGAAGAGGCCACGGCCCAGGCCAAGTCCATGTCGGAAGTCCAAGTGGAGACTGGGCCTGAAGCAGGGTCAGCGCCCGAACCGGAAGCTGAGGCCAAGGCGGTTCCAGTCGGATCATGAGCGCCGCCCCGGAAACCCTGCAGGCCGTCTTTGACCGCACGTTCGCTGGAATCGGCCAGGCGCGGGCATCGTTCACGCCGCGATTGGTGTCACATGAGGTCGGAATTATCACGAGCGTTTCCACGGGCATTGCCAAGGTATCCGGCCTTCCTAGCGTAGGCTTTGAAGAGCTAGTGGAGTTTCCCGGCGATGTGTTCGGCATCGCGTTCAACGTGGACGAGGACGAAATCGGCGTCGTGCTGCTCGGCGAGTACTCGCATCTGCACGCGGGCGACGAAGTCGAGCGCACGGGCCGGGTCATGGATGTGAGCGTGGGGGACGCCTTGCTGGGGCGCGTGATCGATCCGCTCGGTCGGCCTCTCGATGCTGGCGGGCCGGTCGCCGCCGCCGGGCGTCTGCCCATTGAACGCCCCGCCCCGCCCATCATGGACCGGGCACCCGTCACCGTGCCGCTTCAGACCGGTCTCAAGGTCATTGATGCGCTCATTCCCATCGGTCGCGGCCAGCGCGAGTTGATTCTGGGCGACCGACAGACG
>Ga0265323_10000651_pt1 | contig 18917 bp, 19 predicted proteins | sample 41225metaG_FD_193580 | JGI IMG/M metagenome (GOLD analysis project Ga0265323, IMG submission 193580) | Rhizosphere microbial communities from Carex aquatilis grown in University of Washington, Seatle, WA, United States - 4-12-25 metaG | ecosystem: Host-associated > Plants > Roots > Rhizosphere...
CAGGAAGTCGCTGACGTTTTCCCACAGCAGCCGCGGAAAGCTCTTGTCCAGATAGCTGCGGATGGAGACGTAGCACTCGTCGCACTGGTTGCTGCCGGTGAACTCGCGGATCATGCTCGTGCGATCCTCCAATGCGTAGCGCTTGAACTGCATCGAGCAGGGCTGCAGGGCGCCATCGGCGGTCACCACCAGGAAGCGCAGGCCCGCCTTGCAGCCGGGCGTGCCGCCATTGGCGAAGTAGCGGCGCGTGGCCTCCAGCGTGGTGGGCGCGTTGACGATCCAGTTGGTCGAGTCGCGGCGCGTCTCCACCTGGTCCAACTGGCGGTTCAGCTCCGCAAGTTGCCCGGCGGAGCCCGGGAAATAGTCGCGGCATCCGGTGCGGCGCGCCGAGTAGGCGCTGTAGCAGAGGTTGACGCCCCACTGGCGGGCGCGGTCGGCCACGGCGCCGATCTCGCCCAGGTTCTCGCTGGTGATACAGGTATTGAGGACGATATCGTCGTGCCCCAATTTGGCCAGGCGGGGAATCAGGTCCTCCAGATGGGCGTAAAGGCCGGGATAGACGCGGAAATCGTCGTGGCGCGCGTCGGGGAAATCCAGGCTCACGGAGAACTGGTCGATGCCCGCCGCGCGCAGTTCCAGGTACCGCTCCGCGGTCATCAGGGACCAGTTGGAAACCAGGATGGTGTAGGGAACCCTGGAGCCGCCCTTGATGGTGCGGACGATTTCGGCCACGTCGCTGCGCATGAGCGGCTCGCCGCCGGAAACCTGCACCACGCACGGCTGCAGGGCTTCCATGTAGCGCCGGTAATCGGCGGGCTTCAGGTTGCGCGACTCCTCGCGCGGTCCTCCGTGGTCGCAGTGCTTACACCAGCAGGTGCAGGCGTCGGTGACTTCGAAAGAAACCACGATGGGGCGTTGGGCGAGCCAGTTCAGAGACCCTCGCCCGATGATCTGCAGCGAGTCGATCAGCGGTACCTTGCGCAAACGTTTCGGCCTTCTTAAGTGGTGATGGTAACATGCCGCGCGCTATCCTCGGAGTGATGCCGCGCGATGCCGACCTGTTGCGAATCGTGGACGCAGCCATGGCCGATGCCGCGGGCAAGTCCGGCGCGTGGCTGGCCTGCAAGCCGGGCTGTACCCCCTGCTGCTTCGGCCCGTTCCCCATCAACGCCCTGGATGCCCTGCGCCTGCGGGACGGTCTCGGCGACCTCGGCCGCCAGGACCCCGATCGCGCGGCCCGGGTGGTCGAGCGGTCCCGCCGGTCGGTGGCGCGCCTGGAGGCGGCGTTTCCCGGCGACACGCTGCGCCGGGTGCTGGAGGAAGACGACGCCGGCCAGGACGAGCCCTGCCCGGCACTGGATCCCGCCAGCGGCCGGTGCGATCTGTACGGCGCCCGTCCCCTCACCTGCCGCGTGTTCGGCCCGGCGGTGCGCTGCGGCTCGGGAGCCACGGCCGTTTGCGAGCTGTGTTACGTGGGCGCCACCGGCGAGCAGATCGCGCAATGCCAGGTGGAGGTCGATCCCGATGCGCTGGAAGGCCGGCTTCTCGACCAGTTGGAGGAAACCGCCGGCCTCCCCGCGGAGACCATCGTAGCTTTTGCGCTCGCCCCGCCGCCGCGGCTTCCCTAATCGCCGAGCAACTCGAGCACCAGCGCCGGAGCGTTGTAGAGCTTGCGCAGGGCCTCGGTCATGCCGGCGGTGTGGACGGCGACTGCGCGGTTGGTAGTCGGGTCGTAGACGAAATCGCCCACCAGGGATTCGATGTTGCCGTCGAAGATCAGGCCGACCAGGTCGCCCGCGCGGTTGATGACCGGGGAGCCGGAGTTGCCGCCGATGATGTCATTGGTGGTGACGAAGTCGAGCGGCGTGGCCAGGTCCAGCTTATCGCGGCCCTGCAGCCAGCGGGACGGAAGATAGAACGGGTCCTGGTAGTTGAAGCTGGCGGCGCGGTCGTAGAGACCGAACATGGTGGTGATGGGCGGCGCCTTGGTGCCGTTCATGGGATAGCCTTCCACGGCGCCATAGGAGAGGCGGAGCGTGAAGGTGGCGTCCGGATAGGTGTTCTTGCCGTAGAGGGCGAAGCGTGCCTTGCCGAGTTGCTCGCCGTAGCGCTGCTCCACGCTGGCGACGTTGTCCTCCAGCCACTTGACCAGTTCGCGGCGCATGGGATCGAGCTGGCGCGCCTGCACGATCATGGGATCGGTGGAGGCGGCCACGGCGGCTTCGCCGCCTTCCACAAGCTGGCGGCGAAACGCGGGGTCGGCCAGCCTGGTGCCATTGACCGCGGCCGAGGCGGCGTCAGCCGGAGTCCGGCCATTGAGGGCGGCCTTGACGAAGGCGTCGCCGGGACCGAGTTCGGCGAGGGCCTGGGCGAGGGCGCCGCTCATGCGGGCGATTTCGAACGCGGGGTAGATGGGCGCGGGCGAGAACATGCCGAAGCGGAGGGAATCCAACTGGGAATCGTGATACCCTTCGAGCCGCTCGCCGTCGGGCTTCTTGACTTCCGAAACGTACTGCACGATCAGCATGGCGAACTGGCCCAGGCTGGAGTTGACCGAGCGGAAGCGGAGCTCGGTGGCGCGCGGGGCGAGCCTGGCTTGCGCCTGAGCGATGGCATCCCAGGCTCCGCCGTAAGCGGCTTTGCACTTGGGGTCGGCCATCACCTTGGCCTTGAAGTCGTCTTCCTCGCGCTGCTTCTTATCCATGACGGCCTTGTCGAGCAGGCCGAGGTAGCGGCCCTGAAAGGCCTTCTGGCTGTTCTCGGAATTGAAAATCACGGAGGCGGCCTGGCGCGCCTGCTCCTGGCCAAGCGCGGAGTAGCGGCGCAGGACGGCGATGCGATCCTTGAAGAGCCTCAGGATAGCGGGCTCCATAATGTCGCGCTCCAGAGCGAGCTGGGCCATGGTGTCGTTGCGCTGCGTGGAACCGGGATGGCCCACCACGAAGACCAGTTCACCGGCGGCTGCGCCTTTGGGGTTCCACTTCAGATGATCCCTGGTCTGCAGCGGCTTGCCGTTGTCATAGACGCGGAACAGGGCCATGTCGAGGTCGTAGCGCGGGTAGGTGAAGTTGTCCGGATCGCCGCCGAAGAAGGCGGTCTGCTGTTCGGGAGCGAACACCAGGCGGACGTCGGTGTACTTCTGGTAGCGGTAGAGCCAGTATTCGCCGCCCTGATAGAGGGTGACCACGTCGCTCCGCAGCCCGGTCTGCCGCTGGCTCTCGCTTTCGATCCCGGCGATGGCGGCCTTGCGGGCGGCAAACTCGGCGGCGGGTGAGGCAGCCTTCGCCACGGCCGCGTTGATGCGGGCGGTGACGTCCTCCATACTGGCCAGGACGTTGACTTCCAGATCCGGCGACTTCATTTCCTGCTCGGGCGTAGCGGCGTAGAAGCCGTCCTTGACGTAGTCGCGATCCCCGGTGGAGTTCTTCTGAAGCTGGCCGCGGGCCACGTGGTGGTTGGTGAGCAGCAAACCGTTGGGGCTGACGAAGGAGCCCGACCCGCCGTCGTTCAAGCGGACGCAGGACAGGCGGACGTGGTCCAGCCACTCCTGGGTGGGCGTGAAATGGTACTTCTCCTGCAACAACCTGGTGGGCGGGTTATCGAAAGTCCACATACCTTCGTCCGCCAGGACGGGGATGGCCAGCAAGGCGGCCAGGGGAAACAGAGACAACAGGCGACGGATCATGGTGCACCTCCTCAATGGAACCAACTATAACCCGTCGCGCGGCGGCGCGCCAGAGCGGCCTGAACCCTATCGCAGGCGCAGGCAAGGACGGCCGGGTCATTGTGGGGCAGGCATTCACCCTGCCCCACTGGTGTTAGAGGCCGAGGGCCCTGGCGACGCCCGCGCCGTAGGCGGCGTCGGCCTTGGCGCAGTTGGCGGCATGGCGGCGCTTGATCTCCTCGGGGGCATCGCCCATGGCGCGGGCGGTGTTCTCGAAGAGCGCCTGCTGCTGCGCGGACGTCATCAGGCGGAAGAGCAGGCCGGGTTGCGAGTAGTAGTCGTCGTCATCCTCGCGATAGTTCCAGTGTGCGGCGGCACCGTCAAGGGGAAGCGGCGGCTCGGCGAAGCCGGCCTGCTCGCGCCACTCGCCGTAGCTGTTGGGCTCGTAGCCGGGCGTGGAACCGTAGTTGCCGTCGACGCGCATCTGGCCGTCGCGATGATAGCTGTGAACAGGGCAGCGCGGGGCGTTGACGGGGATGTGTTGATGGTTCACGCCGAGGCGGTAGCGCTGCGCGTCGCCGTAGGAGAACAGGCGGCCTTGCAGCATCTTGTCGGGCGAGAAGCCGATGCCGGGGACGATGCTAGCGGGGTTGAAGGCCGACTGCTCGACCTCGGCGAAGTAGTTCTCGGGGTTGCGGTTGAGTTCCATCACGCCCACGTCGATCAGGGGGTAATCCCGGTGGAACCAGACCTTGGTGAGGTCGAAGGGGTGATAGGGGCACTTGGCCGCGTCACGCTCGGGCATTACCTGGATGCGCATGTTCCAGCGGGGGAAGTCGCCATTCTCGATGGCATTGTAGAGGTCGCGCTGATGGCTCTCGCGGTCGCCGGCGACGATGGCGGCGGCCTCGGCGTCGGTCAGGTTCCTGATGCCCTGCTGGCAAACCAGGTGGAACTTCACCCAGAAGCGCTCGCCGGCGGCGTTGATAAGGCTGAAAGTGTGGCTGCCGAATCCGTGCATGTGGCGATAGGAAGCAGGGATGCCGCGCTCGCTCATGGTGATGGTGATCTGGTGCAGGGCCTCGGGCAGCGAGGTCCAGAAGTCCCAGTTATTCCGGGCGCTGCGGAGGTTGGTGCGCGGGTCGCGCTTGACGGCGTGGTTGAGGTCCGGGAACTTGAGCGGATCGCGAAGGAAAAAGACCGGGGTGTTGTTGCCGACCAGGTCCCAGTTGCCTTCCTCGGTATAGAACTTCATGGCGAAGCCGCGGATGTCGCGCTCGGCATCGGCGGCGCCGCGCTCCCCGGCCACGGTGGAGAAGCGGGTGAAAAGCCCGGTCTTCTTGCCGACCTGGGAGAACATCTTGGCCTTGGTGAAGCGGGTGATGTCGTTCGTGACGGTGAAGGTGCCGTAGGCGCCGGAGCCCTTGGCGTGCATGCGCCGCTCGGGGATCACCTCGCGGTCGAAATGAGCGAGTTTCTCCAGGAACCACACATCCTGGAGCAAGGCCGGGCCGCGGGGTCCGGCGGTCATGACGTTCTGGTTATCGACGACCGGAGCGCCCGCGTTGGTGGTAAGATTCTTGTCTGCCATATCCATCTCCTTGTCCAGCCGTTGACAGGGCTGCTGTGTCTACTGACGGTATGACAGACGGAGGTGCTTTGCAAGGGCGGCGCTGGACGCGCGGCGGACTATGCCAGGCCGCTGCCTGAGGGCCGGGCGGGGAACTGGAAGATCCTGGAGCGGTAGACGCCCAGGCGGGCGAGGCGGAGGAGCACGGAGGTCTTCAGCACGCCGAGGCCGTAGATGGAGCTGCGGCGGAAATTGATGGACGACGCTTCGGGGAAGTAGCGCGTAGGGCAGGAGATCTCGCCGATGCGGGCTCCGGCAAGGACGGCCTGGGCGAGCATCTGGTTATCGAAGACGAAATCGTCGGAGTTCTCCTCAAGCGGCAGGGCGCACAGCAACTGGCGGCTGAAGGCGCGGAATCCAGTGTGGTACTCCGAGAGCTTGGCGCCCATCATGAAGTTCTGGAAGGCCGTGAGGCAGCGGTTGGAAATGTACTTGTAAACCGGCATGCCGCCGCGCAGGGCGCCGCCGCCGAGGATGCGGGAGCCCAGGGCGACGTCGTAGACGCCGTAGGCAATCATGGTGGCGATGGGCGTGACCAGAAGCGGGTTGTACTGGTAATCGGGATGAAGCATGACCACGACGTCGGCGCCGGCTTCCAGGGCCTTGGCGTAGCAGGTTTTTTGATTGCCCCCGTAGCCGCGGTTGCGCGCGTGGACTTCGACGGTGAGGCCAAGCTGGCGGGCGAGCGCGGCGGTGGCGTCGCTGGAGTGGTCGTCGACGAGGATGCGCTCATCGACGATTTCGGGAAGTTCGCGGACGGTGGCTTCCAGGGTCTTCTCGGCGTTGTAGGCCGGCAGGACGACTACGATCTTCTTTCCGTTAATCACGACTCATGCCTCGGATGGGAAACGCTGTAAACAGAAGTGTAACAAGGAGCGGGCTCCGGGCGCCGCGATCAGATGGAGCGCACCGGCATGGCGACCACGTCGTCGATGCGGATGGCTTCCTTCACCACGAAGGGCTCCCCGTAACGGACCCCGATCAGATTGCCGTAGAAGCGGGCGATGGCCCCGAGGCGGTCGCGGATTTCGGCTTCGTCGGGGAACAGGGCGGCGCCTTCCGCCGCCGAGCCATATTGGGATGCGTAGCTGAGCAGGGCGGTCATGCGGCGCTCGAAGTGGGCCGAGATATCGACGATGAAGGACGGCTTCACGTCGGCGTAAAGGCTGGAATACAGGATCTTCTGAGGGCGGAACGGCGTGGAATACTCGTCCAGCTTTCCCAGACCGGACAGGAAGCAGGCTTCGAAGCCCATTTCGCCGGCGCGGTAGTGGTCGGGATGGCGGGCCTGCCAGTAGGGCAGGATGACCACGCGCGGGCGAAGCTGGCGGATCTTGAGGGCCAGCGTCATGCGGGCGGCCAGGGTGTTCTCCAGGCGGGCATCGGGCATGCGGAGGTTGCCGCGCCAGGCCGCCAGCAGATGGTGGGCGGCGATTTCGGATTCGGCAATGCGTTGCTCGGGGGTGCCGCGGGTGCCCATGTCGCCGGCCGTGAGGTCGAGGATGCCGGTGCGGTAGCCCATTTCGGCCATGCGGATGAGCGTGCCGCCGCAGGTCTGCTCGACATCGTCGGGATGGGCCGCGATGGCCAGCACGTCGAGACTGGATGGAGGGGCGGAGCTGTCTGGAGGAGTCATGGGATGTCTATCCGGCGTAGTCGCCAACCTGCCAGCGGCGCGGGCGCGGGGCCAGGAGGCGCATCAGGAGGATGCCGGCGACGAACCCGCCGACGTGGGCGAAGAAGGCCACGCCTCCGGTTTGGGCATATTCGGATTCGGCGATGCTGCCGAATCCGCCCAGCAACTGGAGGAGGAACCAGTAAATCAGCATGAGCCAGGCCGGCAGGTCGAACGTGAAGATGAAGAGCACCCAGAAGAGCATGACCACACTCGACTTGGGGAACTTCACCAGGTACGCGCCCATGACGCCGGCGATGGCGCCGCTGGCACCGACCATGGGGACGTGGGAGAAGGGATCGAAAGCCACCTGGGACAATCCGGCGATCACGCCGCAGGCCAGGTAGAAAACCAGGTAGCGGGAGTGGCCCAGCAAGTCCTCCACGCATTTTCCGAACACCCACAGAAAGAGCATGTTTCCCAGGATGTGGACCCATCCCGAGTGGAGAAACATGTGAGTGACCAGGGTGGAGGGATGCGACGGCAGAAACGCCGGGCGGAGCGCGTAGAGGCGCATGAAGTGGTTCAGCAGGCGCGGGTCGGCCCATTCCAGGGAGAACTGGTGGAAGAAGACGGCCAGGTTCACCAGAATGATGAGCGCCGTGACGAACGGGACGGTATTGCTGCGCTGGGTGACCTTGATGGGGATGATGAACATTTACTTGGAGGATGGGGCGGCGCGGCCGGCCAGTTCGGCCAGCGAGCAGCGCTCGCCCGAAGCCATGAGCGCGCGCACTTCCCTGAGGCCGCAAATGCCGCCGCGGGCGCCGAGAGCGGTGCAGTTGAGGGCCGCCATGGCGTTAGAGAATTCGAGCGCCTCGGGCATCGCCATTCCTTCGAGAACAGCATAACAGAACGCCCCGTGGAAGACATCGCCGGCGCCGGTGGAATCCACGCAATGCACCACGAAGCCGGGGGAGTAGACGAACCTGCCGTCGAGGCGGGCCAGCGACCCGTGGGCGCCCAGGGTCATGGCCGCCACCTGCATGCCGTATTCTTTCTGCAGCGCTTCCAGGGCATCGAAGGGGTCGCGGTAGCCGGTCCAGTTGGATGGGAACTCGGAGCTGGCCACCAGGTAATCGACGTTGGGCAGGACGCGGTCGAAGCCCTCGTAAATGGTATCCACATCCACGGTGACGGGGATGCGGTGGCGGCGGGCGATGGCGGCGGCGTGGGCCACGGCGGGCGTATCGTGACCGTCGATGTGGAGGAGGCGGGCGCAGAGGATCTGATCGGGAGAGATCTCCTGCGGCGCAATGCGGAGGCAGTCCGGACGGCGCCAGAGGACCGTGCGCTCGCCGGTGGAGCGGTCGATGATGATGTAGGCGGACTGGTTGGGGCAGTTGGGGCGGATCAGCACATCGGTGAGATCGATGCCGGTGCCGCGCAGGCTGTCGAGCTGGATGCGGCCGAGGTGGTCGTCGCCGATGGCGCCAATATACTTGGCGCGGAGGCCGAGGCGCGCGCAGGCGACCAGGGCGCTCGAAACCTGTCCGCCGGGGCTGACGATTTCCTCGTCGAAGGGCACCTTGCCGGCATAGGCGGGGAAGTGCGGGACAACCAGGAGCGTGTCCGTGGCGTTGAGGCCGACGCCGACGACATCGAAATCGGGCATGCAAGACCATTGTAGCGGCGGGCGCGGGAGCCGCGAAAACTGCTACCATGCCCTTCGAATTGCCTGACACTCCAAAACCCGGGATCGACCGGCTCCTCATCGAGTCGGCCTTGCAACCCGGATTGCGCCGGCGGCTGCTGGATTCTCCCGAAGAGGTCTTCCTGGAATTCGACCTCACCGAAGAGCAGCGGGACATCCTGCGCAAACGGGATGACCGGCTGCTGGGCTTGCTGGGGGAGGCCATGGCGCGGCAGGCCGGCGGCGGGGCGGGTCCGGTGGCTTCGGCCGCCGAGGCGCAAGAGCCGCCGCTTTCTCCGCCGCCGCCGGCGGGGCGCCAGTTGCCGGATCTGCGATTGGCTCTGACGGTGATGCCGGTGGTGGTGGAGGAGGCCGGCGAGTGGCGCAGCCTGAGTTTCGCAACCTGGGTGAATCCGCTGCCCGAAGGAGCCGATCCCGCGGATCTGGGTCCGCCGGAGGGCGCCGTGCTGCCGGGGCGTCCGCTCACGCCGCTGCGGGCGGTGGTGCACGTCTCGGCGCAGATGGTCCCTGGGGCCGGAGTCGGCCTGACGGCATCGCTGGTGCAGTCGTCAAATATGGCGGCGGCGCCCGACCCGGACTCGGCTGGGCAGCCGGGCGCAATCGAGCTCGCCGCGGCGCCCGACATCTGGATCGCGGGCCTGGGCGTAGTCACGGCGGTCCAGGTGACCGGCGAAGTGGAGCAGGCCATTCGCGGGTCACGGGAGGTGCTCTACCTGGATACGGGCGTGGCCACGAGGGAGTATCTGGCCGGGTTGTGCCCGCGCGTCACCTCTCTGTACGAAGGCAACTACGTGGAGGAGGGCCAGCGCGCGAGCGGCTATGAGCGAATGGCGGGGCGGGTGCTGGAAGCCGCCGCCGATCATGGGCCGGTGGCGTTCGTCATCCATGGCCACCCGCTGATCGCGGTGCAGGCGCCGTTTCTGGTGATGGAGCGGGCGCGGGCGATGGGTCTGCGGGTGCGGGTTCTGCCGGGGGTTTCGGCCATCGACACGGTGCTGGCGGATCTGCGCCTGGACCCGGTGGTGCACGGATTTCAAATGTACGAAGCGACCGATCTGCTGCTGCGGCGCCGCCCGCTGCAGGCGGACGTGCCCGCGCTCATCTGGCAGATCGGGCCGGTGGAGACGTGCCTGCACAGCCTGCGGGTGTCGCGTCCGGAGCGCTTCGCGCGGCTGGTGGCGCACCTGAGCCTGTATTACCCGCCGCGGCACGAAGTGGTGGCCATCTACTGTTCCCCTCACCCGCTCGTGGCGCCCACCCTGCTGCGGTTCGCGCTGTAGGACATGGGGCTGAATGCGGCCCGGATACACAGCGGGTTCAGCCTGTACGTGCCCCCGGCCGGCTCGCGGCCCATCGAGGACCACGAACTACTGGGAAAGCTCTACAGCGTGGAGCACCTGCGGAGTATCACGCGACAGTAAGCCCCCATCGGATTGAGACTCGCCTGCCTAGCCGATGCCAGGATGGCGCCGGGCGTTCTGGACCATGTGGAGGAAGCGGCGGGCCAACTCGTGGATTCGGTCGGTCTGGCGGCGTTCGATGGCGTCGGGCGGGATCAACTCGGCGCCGATTCCCAGGGCCACGGCACCGGCCTGGATGAAATCGCCGGCGGTGTGCTGATTGACGCCGCCGGAGGCGATCAGACGCACATGGGGGAAGGGACGGCGGAGGGCGCGAATGTAGCTGGCGCCGCCGACCGGAGCGCAGGGATAGACCTTCACGAAGTCGGCGCCGGACTTCCAGGCGTGGGTCACTTCAGTAGGCGTGAGCGCGCCGGGAATCACGGCGACGCCGCGGGTCTGGGCCAGGGCGACGATTTCGGGATCGAAGCCGGGGCTGGACAGGAAGAGCGCGCCGGCGTCGAGAGACTGGCGGGCCTGGTCGAGGGTGAGGACCGTGCCGGCACCGGCGACGAGCGCGGGTTGGGTGCGGCGCAACTGGGCGATGAGATCGACCGCGCCGGGGACGGTGAGGGTGATCTCCACGATGGGGATACCGCCGGTGGAGATGGAGGCGACGGCGTAAACGGCATCTTCGCTGGAGGCGGCGCGGATGGCGGGAAGGATGCCCACATCGGCGATGCAAGCGCGTACTTCGTCCCTGTTCATAGCCGGAGATGCCCCTACTTGGGGTAGACGCGGAAATCGTCGAAGTAGGTAACCGAATCGGCGGCGGTCCACAGTCCCACCTTGCCGGCAGTGGCGAAGGTGCGGTCGTAGCCCTGGAGGATGCGGCGGTGGTCGATGAAGACCTGGAAGCGGTCGCCGCGCGCGGAGACCTTGAGGATGCTCCAGGCATTGATGGGGATATCGTGGGGAACGGCCAGGGAGACGCGCGTGCGCACGCCGTTGCGGACCTTAAAGACCACCACGTTCCGGGTCAGGGAGTTGACGCGGGCAAGATAGTAGTTGCCGGAGTCGCGATAGCGCCACACCACCCCGCCGGCCTGATCTTCCTTGCCGGAGACGGGTTTGATGCGCACGCTGACATCGCCATCGCGCAGGAATACGCTATTGAGGATGGCAAGCGGGCAGCGGCCGGAAGGGCCGGTGGAAGTCTGGGCAAGGACGTAGGGCTGGGTGGGAGCCGTGCTGTCCTGCAGGATTCGCCACTCAGCCGGAGGGCCGCCGTTGGTGGTGGCCACCGTCCAGCCGGCTGGCGGGCGGCCGACACTGCCGGAGTCGAACGTGACTACCGTACCAGTGGGGACCATCCATCCCAGCGAAATCAGTAAGGCCAAAGACTTCATAAACTGCGTGACAGGGCGCACGGCAGTCCTGCCCCGTCACCCTATATCCCCCATTTGTACCACGGCTCGGCGGTCGTGGCGTGACTGTATGTGTTCGTAATACATATCGGCAGAGTTGGCGGAGGCTTCAGGAGGAAGCCCGGGCCGTCTGTTTCCAGGTATTGAGGAGGGTGGCGGAGAGGATGAGGGCGCCGCCGGAGAGGGCCCATACTCCGGGCTTTTCCCCATGCACCAACCACACCCAGATGGGGTTGAGGGCGGGCTCGATCAGGAGGATGGCCGTGGCCTCGAAAGCGGTGACATGGCGGATGGCGCGGGTCAGGCAGACGTACGACAGACCGATCTGTGCCACGCCCAGGTACAGAATCACCGCGGCGTCGGCCAAACCTGGGGCTGGCCGGCTGGCGGATGCGGCCGCGGCCATGGGCAATGCGGCCAGGAAGGCCAGGATGTTGCCGAGAGCCACGGTCGCCAGAGGGGAGCCGCGCATCTGGCCGCCTCGCCCCAGCCAGCGCAACCCGAGCAACGTGCCGGCGTAGAAGACCCCGGAAACCAGGGCCAGCAGATTCCCCTCGGCGGGCGAGGGTGCGGTGCGAACGGCGGGCTCGCGGCCCACGAAGAAGAGGGCCAGGCCGCCGGCGATGGCCACGATATAGACCGCGTCGGAGCGGTGCACCTTTTCCCGGAGAAGCCAGGGGCCGAGCAGGAGGACGTACAGGGGCGCCGTGGATTGCAGAAAGATGGCATTGGCGGCGGTGGTCAGGCGGTTGGCGAGGACAAACGCAATCAGCGTGGCGGCATAGGCGGCGCTGACGGGCACCATGCGCCAGGCCCATCCGCGGCGGGCTTCGGGGAGAAACAGCAGCAGGGCTGCGGCGGCCACGGCGGAGCGGAAACTGGCGATCTGCCAGCCGCTGAGCGAGGCGGCCTTGATGGCCACGCCGCCGGTGGAGAACAGGACCGCGGTCAGTACCAGCAGCAGGCGATTGCGAAGAGGCGAGGTGTCCATGCCGGCGGGCTAGGTGACCGCCTGCGCCGCATGGTAGGAGCTGCGCACCAGGGGGCCGCTTTCGACGTGGGAAAAGCCCATCTCGATGCCGGCGGCGCGGAAGGCATCGAACTCCTCCGGGGCGACGTAGCGGGCAATGGGGAGATGAGCGGGCGAAGGTCTGAGATACTGTCCCAGGGTCAGAATGCGCACGCCGGAGGCGCGCAGGCCGCGCATGGTGTCGAGCACTTCCCCGGCGGTTTCGCCCAGCCCCAGCATGAGGCCGCTCTTGACGGGAGTGGCGGGGGCAATTTCGCCTGCCCACGCGAGCAGATCGAGAGAGCGCTGGTAACGGGCTCCGGGGCGAACCTGCCGGTACAGGCGAGGCACGGTCTCGGTGTTGTGATTGAACACATCGGGCGCGGCGGCGAGGACGGTTTCCAGGGCGGCGCGGCTGCCCTGGAAATCGGGCGTCAGGACTTCCACCTGGCAGCCGGGCAAGCGGCGGCGGATGGCGTGGATGGTGAGGGAGAACAGCTCGGCGCCGCCGTCCGGGAGATCGTCGCGGTTGACGCTGGTGATGACGGCGAAGCGCAGTCCCATGGCGGCGGTGGCTTCGGCGACGCGGGCGGGTTCATCGTAATCCACCGGCAGTGGCGCGCCTTTTTGCACCGCGCAGAAGCCGCAGCGGCGGGTGCACACATTCCCCAGAATCATGAAGGTGGCGGTGCGGCGATTCCAGCATTCGCCCAGATTGGGACAGGCGGCGCTTTCGCAGACGGTGTGGAGGCGAAGGCTGGTGACGAGGGTTTTCAACTGGCGGTAGTCTTCGCCGGCTGGCGCGGGGGCGCGCAACCATGGCGGGCGGGCGGGGGCGGATGCGATCGAAACCAGCATGCAAACCTATTGTAGATGGCGGGGGGGGGGCGGCGGGACGCCGACGCGGGCGGCGCCCTTGCACAGCGCCTCCCAGCCTGCCTGCGTCATGGGAATGCCGCTCTTGCCGCGCTCGGCTTCGGCACGCCATTCCGGATCGCCGGCCACCAGCACCTCATCGTATCCCGGCGCGGCCGGCGTGGATTTCATGAGGTTCACCAGGTGCTCCACCCGCGCCGTGAACTCCCCAACCGGCATGAACCGCGCAATGTCGATGGCGATGAACGTCTGACTGGTGCGCACTTTCTTGTCCAGGTAGCGGAGGGCGCCCACCTCGTCGGCCTGCGCGCCACCGCTCAGGACCGAGCACAGGATCTCCACCATCATGGCCAGGCCGCTGCCCTTGTACCCGCCCAGGGGCATGAGCATGCCGTGGTAGGCCGCGTCCGTGTTGGTGGTCGGCGCGCCTTCGGAATCGAACGCCCAGCCCGCGGGAATCTCCGGCCGGCCTTCGATGAAGGCTTTGTAAATGCGGCCCGCGGCGACGGTGGAGGTGGCCATGTCGAGCAGGAACGGGCCGGGGACGGACATGCAAATCGGGTTGGTGCCGAGGCGGCCGCGCTTGCCCTGCCACGGCGGCACAATGGAGGAGGCGTTGCAGATCACGATGCCGATCTGCCCGGCATCGCGCATCTTCTGGGCCCACCAGGCACAAGCGCCGAAGTGATTGGATTCGCGCGCCGTCACCATTCCGATTCCGTGCTGCCCGGCGATGCGGATGGCGTGCTGGCAGCAGGTGTGGGCCACCCACTGTCCCAGCCCGTTCTGGCCGTCGAAGGTGAGGCAGCAGCCGGTTTCGGAGACTACCGCACCGTCAGCGGCGGGATCCATCCCGCCCGCCAGCAACTGCTCCAGGTAGTAAGGGACCGCCTGGACACCGTGGGAATCCACGCCGCGCAGGTTGGAGGCGACCAGGGACGTGGCGGCAATCGACGCCTTGTGGGCGGGCACTCCCGCGGCGGCCAGGATACGCTCCACGAAGGCGGTCAGGACAGGGGCCGGAATAATCACTAAATCCTTTGTTGTCATATCAAAAAGTGATAGCGTGCGAGCCATCGCTGCATGGATTGTAACCTGATTGGCTAAAGCGCTGGAACTTTTTGGGGGTAACAGGTGTCTACTCTTTTGCAAGAGCGGAATTTTCCTGATAATTTGAGATCAGGATGAAAACGAGGCTCCCAGTGGCCACGTCCATTTTCGACCTATGCGGGGATCGGCCGGCGGAGAACACGGCGGAAAGCGACGACTTCCGCCTGGTTGAGGCGCTGCGTAGCGGCAGGGAAGAAGCCTACGAAGAGCTGCTCACGCGGTTCTCTCAGCCGGTATATGCCTTGGCCTTGCGTCTGCTGGACGACCCGGCGGGTGCCTCCGACGTGGTTCAGGAAGTCTTCCTCAAGGTATTCCGAAGTATCGCCAGTTTCCGGGGACAGAGCACGTTGAAGACGTGGATCTACCGGATCACGGTGAACGAGGCGCATAACGCGCGGCGGTGGTTCTTCCGGCACCGGCGCCGCGAGGTGGATCTGGATACGAACCCGGAAGACACGCGCGACTGGAAGGAAAATATTCCGGACGAAGGCCGTACGCCATTCGAGCAGGCGTTCGGTAGTGAGCAGCGCCACATGGTGGAAGCGGCGCTGGAGAAGATCAACCCGGTTTTCCGCGAGGCTGTCGTGCTGCGGGACATTTCCGACCTCAGCTACGAGGAGATCGCGGAGATTCTGGGTGTTTCCCTCGGGACGGTGAAGTCCCGGATCCTGCGGGGGCGTGAAGCCCTGCGGGAGGAGCTCGCGGGCAGCCTGAAACCCAGGCCGGCTTTGCGACTGGTGCCCAAAACGGCCGAGTGATGCTATGAGCTGCGAATACGTGCAAGAACGAATCTCTCCACTTCTGGACCATCAGGTGGCGCCCGAGGAGCGGGGGGCTGTGTTGGCGCACATCGAGTGCTGCCGGACGTGTAACGCGCATTACGAGTCGATGGTGAGCCTGCGTGGGGCGCTGCGGAGCGTGAATGCGCCGCCGGTTCCAGAGCGGCTGAACCAGAAACTGCGGGTGCTGGCGTCGCACGAGCATGCGCGGCGGGTATCGCGGTTGACGCTGAAGGCCCGCGTGGATCACTGGCGCGGCCGCATTCACCTGGTGATGGACAACATCATGCGCCCGTTCGGATTGCCGGCCGCCAGCGGCCTGGTATCGGCGGTGCTGCTGTTTGCGCTGCTGGCTCCCAGCCTGAGCTTCGCCCGGCGCACCGGCACCGACGAAGCCACCGATCTGGTCACCTTGCCGCAGTTTTCCGTGGCGAGCCCGGCGGTGAACGGTCTGAAGATCGAAGATCCCGATCCGGCCGGGACGCATTTCGAAACCGTGCTGGAATTGCAGATTTCTCCCGAAGGCAAGGTTTGGGACTGGAGGGTCGTGCAGGGCAGCCGCGAGCTGACGCCGGATCTGAAACAGATGATCCTGCTACAGACGTTTAAGCCCGCGACCTTCTTCGGCCGGCCCGCCTGGGGCACGTTCACGGTGGGCTACCGGCACGAGTTCCGGTACATCGTGAGGGGTTGACGCCTCCGGTGGCGCCTCCCAGGCTCGGACAGCATTTCCTGATTCGCGAATCCGTGCTGACCCGCATTGCGGCGGCAGCCTGCCCGGAGCGGGCCGAACTGGTGATCGAGATCGGACCGGGCCGGGGCGCGCTGACGCGCAAACTGCTGGAGCGCGCCAAGCGGGTGGTGGCCATCGAAGTGGACCCCTACCTGGCCGGTCACCTGCGGCGCCAGTACGCCTCCGAACCGCGCCTGGAAGTGGTGGAGGCCGACGTGCTCTCAACTGACCTGGGGCAGTGGGGGCACGTGCCCGTCGCGGGCAACCTGCCCTACTACATCACCTCGCCGATTCTGGAACGGGTCCTCCAGACGCACCCGCCGCGCGCGGTTTTCCTGATTCAAAAGGAAGTCGCCGAGCGTCTGGTGGCCGCTCCGGGAAGCCGCGACTACGGGTATCTGACGGTGCGCACGGCGTTCTTCGCCGGCGCCCGCCTGCTGTTCGAGGTGAAGCCGGCAGCCTTTCATCCGCCGCCCAAGGTGGATTCCGCGGTGGTGCTGCTGCATCCCCAGGCGCCACCCGCGGGGCTTGCCGATCCCGAGGCGTTCCTGCGCTTCGTGGCCCTGTGTTTCAGCCACAAGCGCAAGACGCTGCGCAATAACCTGGCCGGGCAGTACGGCAAAGACGCGGTGGAGGGCTGGCCGGAAGCCGGGCTGCGGGCCGAACAAGTGGCGCTCGAGGGATTCGTGGAAATGTTCGCACGGCTGGGCAAGCTACAATAAGCCGTTCATGCCTATCCAGCCACGCGTGGCGGCGCTGTCGATCCTGCTGGCGGTGGTGGTCTGCGCCATCGTCAATCCAGGCAACTTCGGCACTATCGACACCACCCGCCGTTTGCAGGCCGAGCGCTGGATCCGCCTGGGCGAGCCGCCCGTGCGCCGCGGCGACATCGATGCCAGATTCGGCCTCGTCGGCCGCCACGGCGTGGTGCATCCCTGGTATGGAGTAGGACAGAGCCTGGTGCTGCTTCCGTTCGATCTGCTGGTCGGCACGGCGGCCGCTCCCGCGCTGGAGCGGGCCGGGCTCGACGGCGAAAAGCAACGCCAGGTGAGGGAGCTGCTGATCGCGTTCCTGATGCAGGCTGTGCTCACCTCGGCGCTTCTGCTGCTGGCGCGCGCGCTGCTGGCGGGTTTCGGATTCGGGCCGGTGGCCGCGGCGGCGGGAGCCATATCGCTACTGCTGGCCACCACCTGCCTGGTCTATGTGCAGTGCGCCCAGGAGAACGAACTGCTCCTGGTGTTGGCCCTGACGGCGCTGGTTTCCATCCGGCGGTGGGAGACCAGTGGCGCGGCCGGATGGGCCGCCCTGGCCGGGGCAGCCGGCGGTTTCGCGGTGCTGGTGCGGTTGCCGTCGCTGGCCGACGCGGCAGTGTTCGCGGTCCTGGGCCTGGCAGCCGGAGGCGGCCGCAAGCGGTTCCTGGCGGCGTATCTGGTTCCGGTGGGGCTGGGCGTTCTGGCGGACCGCTGGTATCACTGGGTGCGTTTCGGCGAGTGGTTCTCCACCTACGCCACTATGCTGGGACGGCAGGCACGCATGCCCGGCGCGTCGGTGCCGTTCCCGTTTTCCTATCCATTCGGCAAGGGCTTCCTGGGTGCATTCGATTCGCCCGACAAGTCGATTCTGCTTTTCGACCCGCTCTTGCTTCTGGTGGGGGCGATGGCTGTCTGCAGGTGGCGGAGATTGGACCGGCGCATGCGCGCCGCGCTGGTTTCCTTCGCCGGCCTGCTGCTGCTGTACAACGCCTTCTACGCACGGTATTTCGATTTCGGCGGCGATGTGGCCTGGGGCCATCGCTTCCTGACGGTCCCGGTGCAGTTGCTGGCGCTGTTCGCGGTCCCGCTGCTGATGCGCGAGGGCTGCGCGCTGCCGCCGGTGTGGCGCCGCGCGGCCTGGGCGGTGGTGGCGGTTGCGGTGGGATTGCAAGTCGTGTCCACGACGATGGTCTCCGCCGTGGAGGTCACCCAGCGGGAACGCGGCGACTCGCATGGCGTGTTGTGGAACCGGGCGGAGAATCTGGCCGAGGCTGTCACCGGCCGGGTGGAGGAATCGCGTTTCGCGGGCATTCCCAGGGAATGGCGCGCGCTCACCTATCTCCCGTTCCAACTGCGGTTCCGATTCCCGCGGCTGGCGAACTGGGCGATGGCCGCCTGGTGGATCCTGGTTGTGTCGGTCCCGCTGCTGGTGCGCGCCGTGTGCAGAGCCGCGGGCGGCAACCCGGCATGGCTCCCGCACCGGGCGCGCACCGCGGCGGAAAAACCGTGACCCAACCGGCCGGGCGCGCTACTTAACGACGACGCCGGTGGTGGCGTTCACCAGAGCCGCGAAGCCGTTCTTTTGGCTTCCCCACATGATGTACCAGACGGGCGCGGCGTATTTCGAAGCATTGCCCAGGCGGAAGCTGACCTTCTCGCCGGGATGGGCCTTCACCCAGGCCTCCGCCTTTTCCAGACCGGTTTTGTAAGCGGCATCGGAATCGACGGTGAACTCGGTGGCAGCGAAAGGCATGCTGGCGGGAGTGGCTCCGGCCCAGTCCAGCGCATTGCCTACGTTGGCACCCTTGCGGATATCGGCGCCGCTATCGGCCACGGCCCAGGTGAACGTGCGTGCCTGCCGAAGGCTGGGGGACACGAAGACGACGGTCCAGAGTCCGGCCTTCCCGTCTTTGTTTTCGATATTGGGGATTTCGCCGCTGGCCACACTGAGTGCCAGAAGGTCGGTCGCCCAGGAGCGCGCCGTCTTGTACACCTCGAAGAACGCACTTCGTGCGGAAATGGCTTCGGGAGCTTTGGCAGGCTCCGTCTTCTGAGTATCCACGTTCGCAGCCGGTTTCGGAGGCTCCGAACACCCCGGCAGCAAAAGAGCGCCAAGCATGGCGGTTGCGGAGAGCAGGATTCTTTTATTCATAAAACACCACCACCCATAGTACTCCCGTGACGATTGCCGCGTGGCATGGGTTGCGGAGGGCGTGGGTGCAAGTACAGAGCAACGCCAGGAGGCAGCGCTGCTGGAAATGTCATACG
>Ga0265323_10000652_pt1 | contig 18914 bp, 9 predicted proteins | sample 41225metaG_FD_193580 | JGI IMG/M metagenome (GOLD analysis project Ga0265323, IMG submission 193580) | Rhizosphere microbial communities from Carex aquatilis grown in University of Washington, Seatle, WA, United States - 4-12-25 metaG | ecosystem: Host-associated > Plants > Roots > Rhizosphere >...
TAGTGTGGGATGAAGTTGCTTGGACCGAAAAAGGTGATAAGTTTTGGACTTCAGCAAAGCCAACATTACAAACTGGTGGTGCAGCTATAATGATATCAACACCAAACGGATTGGACCCAGTTTTTTATAAAACATTTGATGGAGCTAGAAGAAACGAAAATAATTTTAAAGCTGTTGAATTATGGTGGTTTAATGATCCACGCTATAATAAAGATTTATGTTGGCTTAAAAATAAGGGCAAACTTAATGAAATAAAATTAGTTGATGAAAATTGGACTAATGAAAAAAGAATCCAATTTATGGAGGATGGGTGGGAAGCATCATCACCTTGGTTTGAAGAACAAGTTAGAGATGCTAATGGTGATATGAAAAAGATAGCACAGGAGCTAATGTGCTCATTTTTAGGTTCTGGTGATAATTTTATTGCTGAAGAATATCTCAAAAGAATTCAAGATTTTGAAGTTAAAACCCCAATTCGTCAAGAATATAATGATAAAAATATGTGGATTTGGGAAGACCCACAAATTGGTGAAGATTATATAATGTCAATAGATGCTTCTCCCGGACATGGTGAAGATAATTCAACCATTAATATTGTTAAAACAATTGAAATTATTGAAGAAAAAGTTATAACAAAAAATGGTACATCAAAAAAAGTAAAAATAAAAAAACATAAAACCGAACAAGTTACTGAATATTATGGCAAAGTAACTCCACAAATGCTTGCTGAAATTGCTTATCAATATGGAAGAGCATATAATAATGCTTATACTGTTATTGATATTACTGGTGGTTATGGTGTTCAATGTGTTGAAAAATTAATTGAAATTGGTTATGAAAATATTCATTATGCAGAAGTTACTCATAAACCAAGTAGAGATAGATTATCCGGCTATATTAAAAAAGGAAGAAAAGCTATGGCTGATGGTAGTATTATTAATGTTGATTTAATTCCGGGATTTTTTATTGGAAGTAATCGTGCTTCAGTTGTTCTTGAATTACAAAGAGCAATTCATTTAGAAGATGTTGTTATTAGGTCAATTAGATTACTAAATGAATTAAAAACATTTGTAACTGTCGCTGGAAATAGAGTTGCTGACCATAAACGTACTTTTCATGATGATTCAATTATGGGGTTAAGTATTGGTCTATATGTTCTTAATTTTGATTTAGCTAAATATAAAGAAAGTAAAGGTATTACTGAAAAAATGCTTAATGCTATAATAAATAATAACGATATTAGTGATATAGGTAAAAAAGCTGATATCAAAAATAGACCAATGATTTCACCTAATAGTACATCACCTTTAAATCCATATGGAGCAAATGCATGGCTGTTTAATGGTGTTAAAAAGAAATAAGTGATGATATAATTAAATTAATATGGTTTATAATATCATTTCAAATTTCATACTACCACAATCATAAACTCTTAAATAATTTTTATTGTTCCTAATTTTAATATTTTTATTTATTAATTTATCTTTTTTAAAATCATGTTTGTGATATTTTTTGTAACTATGTTTTTCAAAATACCAATAATCAGGTTTTGTGTTTTCAATAAATTTAAAACCTAATTGCTTATATAAATTACCTTGACTATACCTTCTATCCACAAGAGTTATTATTAATTTTGGTTTATATGTTTCGATAAAATAACCAAGAAGTTTATTTGCACCATCAATTACTTGAATATTTAGTTTATTGCAAAATCTATTAATCTCATATTTATCATTATGTTTATAGTTCTTATTAAACGTCATGATTGATACTAATTCATCATTATAGAATAAACCTAGTCTGATTTTACAATTAATATCACCTTGTATATGATTATCATTTAAGAAATTGCTTGTGGTTATTTTATCAATTTCTTTAAGTGTACATTCATTGGCTAATATCTTATTATCAAATATGTTTAATTTATTTTTTATAATACTTTTAACTATATCCTTTTTTAAAATCCATTCATCCTCAAAAATATGAAGTAATTGTATGCCTTGTTGTTCACATAAATTTGTTTTATTAAGTTGACAATTATCATTTTTAAATTTATTTGAATGATAATATATGCCGTCATGATCGATACCTAATTTATTTGTAGATATATAAATATCAATTTCTTTATTATCAATTTTTAGTTTTTCTGTTTTAATATTTAATTCATTATTAATGAAATCTCTAATCTCAATTTCTTTAATTGAACTATTATCTTTGATGGGAAAACATATAGTACAAATATTTTTTATTTTAAGATTTGTTCTATTATATACATTATCTTTACTTATAATGAACTCATTATGTATTGGACAATAATTTTTAATTTTAACAAAATTCTTATCAATAATTTCAATATCATCTTTTTTAATATCTAAACGTTCAATAAATGAATTAATTGTATTATCTTTATGATGATTATGCATGAATGATTTAAATTCATCAGTATTTGAAAAGTTTTTTACGCCATATTTTCTAATATTCGTTACGACTTTTCTTTCTAATATTTCATTAGATTTAGACGGATTATCAACGCCATAATTAATTTTTAATGTTTCTTTTGATTTATCTCTAACTATTTTTGATTGCATAGGATATTCAACACCATTATTTTTTAATGTGGTGGCTTTTTTCTTTTCAATAATAAATGCACACGTTTGAATACATTTGTTAGAACAATAATCCAGATATTTATTATATTGATTATAAAAATTTATTTTATTGTTACAATTTTCGTTTTTGCATTTAGGTAATTCTTGAATATTATGAATATAATTATATAATTTTTGTTTCCAATTAAATGTATTGTTATTGAAATGATAATTATTATATTCAGTAATTTTTAAATATTCATCAGGTAAATTCTTTTTAAATATCAATTCTCTGTTTTTACTTCCAATTTTATTATCAATACTTAAATATTCAATAAGCTCATTTACTTCCATCAATAATTTTAATTTGTTGGTAAAGATATGCTAAATATTACTGAATTACCATTATTTAATTTAAAAAGTATTTATAAAAAAGACTTTTAAACGAAATTAAAGTATTTATAAAAAAATATAAAAAATTATAAAATGGCAGACGAAAAACAAACAAATAAAATAGAAAAAAGTACTATTTACCAACAACTTAATAAATTGATGAATCTTGATGGCTTTGGTTTTCAAGATAATCAACCAACAACTGTTATGCAACAACAAGCATCAACTTTTCCACAAGAAAAATCAAAAATAATTATTAAGGGTAATAGTCCTGAAGAAATTCATAAAAAAGGTTTAGAGTTAGAACAAAAAAGAGAACTCCAAAATAAATTTTTTAGAACAACTGATAGAGGTTTTCAAAAAGCACTTCAGTATGAGGCAAGTAGACTTCAGATGTATATAGATTTTGAGGGCATGGAGTATTATCCTATCATCAGTAGTGCATTGGATTTATTTATGGAAGAAGCTACAACTATTGGCTTAAATGGTAAAATGTTAAATATTTATTCCAATAAAGAAAGAATAAAAATGTTATTGGAGGAATTTTTTTATGATACTGTAAATGTTAATGTTAATCTACCTTTTTGGGTAAGGAATACCCCAATTAAATATGATAGTATTATTCCATTATTGAATGGTGAATCAATTACTATAAAAGAATTATCTGAAAGACTAAAGAAAAATCCAGATGAAGAAATTTGGACATATTCGATTCAAGATAAAACAAATAAAATTGTTGCTGGTAAAGTAATTTGGTGTGATTTAACTAGAAAAGATAGTGATATATTAAGAGTTACTTTTGATGATGGTACTTATATTGAAACAACACCTGACCATGAATATATGCTTAGAAATGGTTCATATTTGAGAGCAGATGAATTAAATATTGGTGCTAGTTTAATGCCATTTTATACTTTAACAAGTTATATTTCAGGATACGAAAAAGTTTATAATCCTGCATCAAATCATCATGTTTTTACTCATAGAATTGTTGCACAAGAATGTGCTGAAGAAAATTTTGTTAATGATTATGCTGAAACTTCTTCAATACTAAATCATAATGTCATATCTGTTGAAAAAATTAATGAAAAATATGATGTTTATTGTATGGAAGTTGTTGGTAAAAACAATGAACAAGATAGACATAATTTTCCTGTTTGTAGTAAAGATGAAAATGGTGAATATACTAGAAATGGTGTCTTTCTTTCGAATTGTAAATATGGTGATAACTTCGTGCTATTATATGGTGAACGTAAGAAAGGTATTACTCATGTAAAACAAATGGTTAATTATGAAATTGAAAGATTTGAAAGAATTCAAGATGGTAAACCATTAGTTAAATTTAAAGAAAGAATGACTGGTGATGAATTTAATGTTTTTGAAATTGCACATTTTAGATTATTAGGAGACGATAAATTTTTACCATATGGTAGTTGTTTATTATCGGATAGTTACATAAAAACTAGTAATGGAATAAAAGAAATTAAAAATATTGTTAGGGGTGATGTTGTTATTGGTTTTGATGTTAATACACAGAAAAAAATTGAATCTAATGTTTTAGATGTTGTATGTAATGGAGAAAAACAAACATTTAAAATATCAACACAACATAATTATATTAAAGCAACTGACAACCATAAAATACTTATATATGATTATAGGGATAATACTTTTAAATATAAACTTGTTGCAGAGTTAATGATTGGAGATGAATTAATTATTAATAATAATGATGATTATAATGAATTAATAAAAATTGACAAATCTTTTGAGGTTAGGGAACATAAAAATAGAGTATATGACGATTTTACTGATGACATAAAATATGTTCCAGATTATGTTGATGAAGATTTTGCAAAAATATTTGGGTTTTTATTGGGTGATGGAAATATTACAACTAAAAGACCATACATGGTTTATTTTGCATATGGTATGCATGAAACAATTAATAGAAAATATATTCAACTACTTGAAAAATTATCAAATAAAAATATATATTTAAGAAAAAATAAAGATTATACTAATGGTATTGCATCAGCAGTGGTAAATTCAAAATCATTGGTGACTATATTAAAAAATATGGGATTTGAAGGTAATTCACATACTAAAAGAATTCCCAAATGGTTATTTTCAACATCAAAAAATATTAGAAAAGCATTTTTAGAAGGAATTCATGATGCAGATGGTTGTGTTTTTGTTGATAAATGGAATTGTAAAAGATTTCAAATTGAAATGGCTAACTATTCTTTAATTAATGATATTAAATTATTAGCACAATCTCTAGGATATAAAACAGGTAGTATTAATAAAAGAAAAAAACGTGAAAATGTAATAATTAAAGGAATTAAAGTAATTAATGTTGCAGATTCTTTTGTTCTATATTTTTATGAATCAGAAAATAATCAAAAAAAATCTTCCGAGATTAAAAATAGATTAACTAATGATTTTATTATCGAAAAAATAAAATCAATTGAGAAAGATGAAATTGGATTCGTATATGATATTTATGTTGATAATGAAAATCATAATTTTTATGCTAATAATATTGTAGTACATAATTCTGTTTTAAACAAAGTACGTAGGGTATTTCGTCAATTATGTTTAGATGCTAATACTAATATTTGGACACCTAATGGTTATACGAAAATTAAAGATTTAAAAGTAAATGATTTGGTATATTCATATGATTATAATCAAAATAAACCAATAATTAGTAAAATTAAAAATGTGTTTAAAACAGGAGAAAAAGAAAGATTTGGAATTAGAACGAGACATAGAGAATTAATTTTAACTGATACTCATCCACTATTAACAAAAGATAATGACGATAATTATCAATATAAAAATATTAAAGAAATTACTAATGAAAAATTAATTTTACCTACAATTAATGATGGTTTAGATAGTTTTAAAATTAAATTAGATAGTAAGGATTATTACGTATTACTGAATGAATCTGGTAAAGCTAAAATAAAAAACATACAATCTAATGGGATTATATCTAAATTACGAGAATTAAATTGTCAAACATCAATAAAAAATTTACATTCATTTATAAAAGGATATAATCGTAGTGTAAAATATGATGATTATCTTAAATTATGTGGAGCATTTAACTTAACATTAGATGATATTGATTTATATTATTTTAATTCACGAAATAAAGCAATTGTTAATAAAGAATTAGAATTTATTGTTGATCAAAATTTTGTTCAATTTTTTGGGTTTATGTTGGGTGATGGATGGATTAATTATTATAATAAAACTATTGGGTTTGCACTTGGTGTTTATGATATTGAAAACGAATTTTATATTAATTTATGTAAGTCAATTGGTGATTTTAAATATCACATTACTGAAGCAAATATTATTAGAGGTGGTCAAGTAAATTTCTATAGTAAAGAATTAATGGGAATATTTGAAAAATTAAATTTTAAAACTGGAGCATTTAATAAAATAATTCCCCAATGGGTGTTTTCATTATCTTATGATAATAAAATGAAATTTATTAGAGGAATGTTTGATGCTGATGGTTGTGATTCAAATGGATTATATTCATCATCAAATTATGAATTAATTAATAATTTAAGAATTTTAGCACAAACTTGTAATATTAAGGTTGGGAAAATATTAAATTATAAGGTATCGTCAGTTTTTAAATCAAAATTCATAAATGTTGAAGTAAATAGAAAACCAACATATAGTCTATATGTCCATTTAAATGAAATTGATTCTAAATCACAATTTATTGAAGAAAAAATTATTTCTATTCAACCATTAGGTATTAAAGAAGTTTGGGATATTGAAGTAGATAATGATTTACATAATTTTATTGCTGAAGGACTTGTTGTACATAATTGTCTGGCAGAAGATGCAATGCTTACATATCGAATTATACGTGCGGGCGAAAAGAAAGTATTTAAAATTGATGTTGGAAATATAGATGAAGATGATATTGAAGAATACATTTATAAGGTTGCAACTAAATTTAAGAAAACATCACAAGTAAATCCTAATGACGGACAAATTGATTATCGTTTTAATATACTTGGAAATGATGAAGATTATTTTATTCCAGTAAGAAATGCAAATACTCAAACTGGTATTGATACATTACCGGGAGCCACTAACCTTGATGCCATCCAAGACATTGAGTATCTGAGAGATAACCTTTTCATGGGCCTTGGAATTCCCAAGCCTTTTCTCTCAATGCAAGACGCTGCGGGTGGTGGTAAAAATATGGCACAACATGATATTAGATTTTCAAAGAAAATAAATCGTATACAACAAGCCATGATTCAGGAATTGAATAAAATGGCAATGATACATTTATATTTATTAGGTTATAGTGGTGAAGATTTAAATGGTTTTACGCTTACATTAACAAATCCAAGTACGCAACAAGAATTATTGAAATCAGAATTAATGCGAGATAAGGCACAAACCTATACTGAATTAACTCGTGCTGAAGGTGGTATTGCAGCAATGTCACATACTACAGCAAAACGTATGATTTTCAATATGAGTGATAGAGAGATAGTTGATGATTTGAAGCAACAAAAAATGGAAAAGGTTGTAATGCAAGAACTTCAAGATTCACCAGTAACAATTAAGAAATCTGGTTTATTTACTGATATTGATAAGCGTTTTGGTTCACCTGAAGAAGAGGGAATGCCAACATCTGGTGCAACAACACCTGAAAACAGTTTACCGCCATCAGGTGGTGCTCCTGATAGTGGTATGTCACCAACCCCTACTGGTGGTGCTCCAGCTTCTACACCTGCTCCTATGGGTGGTCAACCTTCTGCGGGTAATGCTTCTGGTGCTCCAGCTTCTGGTGGTGAACCGATGATGGAAAATAAAAAATTAACTGACGAAGAATATGATAGTCATGTTAAAAAATTGGTATATGGAAGCAGTAATGAGACTGAGATTAAAAATGAAACAGTACGTGCTCAAATAATTCAAGAAAATAATGAAATTAATGATTCATTAAATAATAAAGCAATGAATATGATTAATGAAATTGATTCTTTATTGGAAAATCATGAAAGTATTAATACTAGGCAGAAAATTGTTGAGATTAAAAATGATGAAATAGTAGATTTTGATAATATTGAATTGATTGATTAATTTAGATATTTAAATTATATGTTGAATTTATAGATATTTACAGTATTTATTATCAAATAGTATAATATGAAAAATACCAATATTGGAATTGTTAATTTGATAATTTCAAATAAATTAAAAGGTTCTTATTTCAACACTAATTTGATTGAAGAATCGAAGATAATTACTTCTAATTTTTTTGATATTGTAAAGAGTTCACCTATTTTACAATTAGAATTTAAGGTATTCAATAACATTGAAAATAAATGTATTGAAAATGATGTTGTTGCAACAAAATATATTGATAATAATATTAAATTATTTGAAGTTTATACTATTCAAGAAATTGATAAAGAACGTGAAAAATTAAATATTTTTGTTAATGAAAATGAAATTAAATTAGATAATGAAAAGGTTAAATTATATAATGCTATTGATAATTTAATTAACGAATCACTTCAAAATTATGATAGTATTGATGTTGATAATATTCACGAATCATTTACATTAGTATTAAATCACATAAAAACACCTAAGAATTTATTATCTGAAAATATTGATGAAAAATCTATTAATGAAGATGTAATTGAAATTGCAGTAAATAAATTTAATGAAAAATATGAATCATTAAATGAAGATGATAAAAATTTGCTTACAACACTTATTAAATCAAATGATGAAGAAAAACAAAATCTTCTTGAAACATATAAAACTGAAACGATTACTATTTTAGAAAATATAAATAAGGATAATACTAAAGATAGTATTGTAAAAGCCATTCAAAAAATAAAAGAAATGGTTTATAAGCAAAATGTGGTTGATGATAATATTATTAGTTTATATGAATTAAAAAAGGAATTACTTTAAATTCTAAGATTAGTTTCGTCAACTTCTGCTTTATAGGAGTCAAAATTTTGATTCATCCCTAAATCATCATAGCCAAAATATCCATGTCGATTACCATTTTTTTGTGTTGGCTTACTACCTAAAAGATTAAATATTCTTAACACATAATTTACGCCTTCTAATTCATATCCTGCTTTATGTTTAGCAGCCTTTTGTATTGATTCACTATAAGAGGGTGCTACAAGTCCTTCGCCTCGACTATAGCCAAATAAAGTACTACTAGTAATACCTTTCGAATATTTATCTGAAATATATTTAAGATAAACAAATTGTGCTTTAATCATAATTTCAGGATTATCGCAAATATTTTGATGCCCAAATGGTCTATTTCTTTTTCCAATTAATTTTGCAACATTGAATGTATCTTTATCAGATGTACTTCCAGACCAACCCACAGTAAGTGCATTTTTTTCTTCTTGAGTAAAATTTTTATTATTTATAATCATACTATATACAGTTGTTGCAATAAATTGATTAATTCCAGATGCAGTACTTGTTAATGGATAATTCCATAAATTATATCCAGATTCAACATATGCTTGAGCAGCAACAACATTGGGGTCGATTTGGTATTGTTTACCGTATTTATTGAACCATTCAATAAGTGCTTCACCTAATTGCTGATTTGTTTCAATTAAGGTTCCATTATATTTAGGTTTTGAATACCAAATTTTTGTTGGTAATGTTTCTGGGTAGCAATATGGTAGCGGACCTTTACCTTTACCAACTAGTAATGAATTTCCAACGCCTTCACATACACTTCGAATAAATGATTTACCTTGTTCTTTTAATGTTATATTTGCCATATTATGATATTTTAAATGTATACATTGAGTTATATTGAGTTTGTGGATAGTTTGTTAAAAGTGCGCCTTGTACAATTTGACCAGCAGATAAATTACTAATATCCTCATCAATACCAACAAATGCTACAGGACTTAATACTCGTGGTGATGGATATTGTAATATTTTTGTTCCAGAAAATGTTGTCATCATTTTATTTGGGGTGATATTATGTTCAACATTTAATATAATGTATGCACCATTAAATAGTGGGACGTTTTCTATTTGAAAATATTGTGTGGGTTGTATCATTGCATTACCCATTGAAGTAACAGTTGCTTTATATGACCTATTTTCATACATATTATAAAGGTTTTGACCTTTTGGTGTTGGTGCAGATATTTTATTATCTCCAGCAAGTCTTGCAAGAATATTAATTGATTCATTAGTATCAGTATATTCTTTACTATCAATTTTTATATCAGTAAACATTGATTGATTTTGTTCACCAAATCTAACTCTAAATGCACGTACTTGTCTAAATGGGAATTTTAAATTATTTGTTTCTTGTTCTTGTTTCGTATCACTTGAGGTAGTATTAAAATCTGGAACTTGTGGAACACTTAAATCAATAATACCATCGTTTACAAATCCATTAGTTTCTGAACTCGATGTTGATGGGTAACTTGATGAACCACCAATATACATACATACAAATGCAGATGCATTATTATTTTGAGGAATATTAGTAATTATTTTAAATGAATTTTCCCAACCATTTGAATCAAACGACATAAAATTTTGGAGAGGAAAAAATTCAAATCCATTTGCTGACAATAATTGTGATAATACACTAAAAATAGAAACATTAGTATCTTCAAATAATTGTGGTAATAATTCTGCATTAATCATAGTATCACCAATTGGATTCATTGCTCTATCAACAAATGCAAAAGAATCAATTAAATTTTTACCAGTATCATTGTATGGGTATCCACTAATTGTTTCAGTAGGACTTGTTAACCATTTATCATTAATATTTTTAAATGAATAATATGTTTGTGTTATAACGTCAATATCACCTTTTATTTTATCGTTTTTATCTTTTTCTTCTTTTATTTTTTTATTTATTCCTAGAATTTCTTCATTTAATTTTACAAAAAAAAGACTAAAGAAATTGTCATCCCATTTTTTATACAATTCGTTGTTTTGCCTTGCCTTAAGTGAGGTGTAACCACTATTATAAGTAGTTTTCATTTCAAAAGTAAGTTGGCTAAAAACGGTTATGTTTTTTCTTGTAATTAATGGACTAAGTAAATCAGAAAAATATATTCCTTTAGCACTTGTTGTGGTATTTTCAGATTTTGGATTTAAGAGAATATCATATCCAACATTTAAATTTTTATATGTACCATTATGTACTTCGTTATATAAATTATTTATTTCTTTTAGTAATGTTGGAAATCCTAAAGAATCGTTATAATAATTAAGAAACGCTTCCTTAAATTTTGCTCTATCATTTACTGATAAGTATGTTTGAATATCATGAATATCAGCAGCAATAAAATTACCACCGTTTGGTAAATATTGACCCACACCATTTACATAAAAATTTGTTATAGTATTAATCCAAGGTGATGTTGAATCGTCACCTTCAATTGCATCAACTATTGCACCAATATATAAAGGTAAATATGTTGGAACTTCAATTGCTGCAGGTGTTGTAAAAACCAATTCATTTAAACCATTAGGATATAAATTAAATGGTCCTAATGCATATCCAAAGTTTGATAATAATATTAATGCACTTAAGCGTCCATTATTTGGATATAAATTATAATTGATAACATCGTTATATATTAAAGTATCGACTGTTTTTCCTTGAGTTGTACTGTACGATAAATAATCTCTCCATAATTCAACAATGTTTGTTGCATTTTTTAAATTATTACTGGCATATGTATGAGTTTTATTACCAAATTTATTACCAGTAGTTAACGATTTATTAAAATCTGTAAATATATTATTTTCAACATTATTTTCATTATTTAATGCTGCAGAATTCATATTGCCTAGATATCTTGTCTTAAGAACGACATTATTTTCAGTAAATTTGCCATCATCATCTTTAACATCTTTAACATATAAAACATTTTCTTGTGTAAAATCATACCAAAATTCACGAGGACTACCAATAAAAAATGTTTTATACCAAGGACCTTCTACATTTGCAGTAAATTTATCAATAGGATTTGTAGCATTTTCTGTTTCAGTTTTTTCTCGTAAGTTAATTGGTTCTGGATATAAATTAATTCCTTCAAAACCAATATTATTTTTATCAACATATACTAGTCCATTAGTATTATCTGTAGGTGTTATTGGAAATTCTTTTACGCCATTGTTTACATTATTTAAATCGTATAAATTTATACCATTTTCACTAATTTTAGATATATAATTATGAAAAGATACTAATCCATTACTTTTCCCATAATTCGTTGCTGATGTTTTAACCAAATCACTAAATTCTGGATTTAATTGTGCTCCAAGTGATGCAGCTAAGTTTGCAGCCTCTGAGGTTGCATATAGATTAATATATTCTTTAGTTACATTATTATCATTTTCAAATACATTTGGAATAGTGCCTTGTGATAAAATATAATATCTTCTTAACAATGTTTGATAAATTCGTTCTAACGTATATTCAGTTCCAATATATGGACTTGCAGGAGATGCACCACCAAGTATTGAATCAAAAGGTGATACTGGTATCCATTTATATGTACCATCATCATTTTGTTCTGTTCTCATATTTAATTGAGACTGAATATTTTTTTGTGTTTGAAAACTATCAATAAAATTTTGAACGAGAGTTAATTCTGGAAAATCGATACCTTGTTTTTGTAATTCAATTGGTGCAATTCTTTCTTGTTTTATTCCACCAGCAATGTTAGATTCTCGAATTATTAATGGAAATGAATAGATTGTTATTCCTTTTACATCATTTGAATTATTACTAGATATAATTGTTTTATTAGAAATTTCATTGTGTGATATTTCTGCAGCATTTGATGTTTTTCCTAATATTTTGAAAAAAGTGTCAACATCATCAAGAATAATTTTAAATATGTTATAAACAGTTGGCATCATACCCAAATCATTCATAACAATTTCATTAATTTTATTATTAATATCTAAAGCAAATTCATTTTTTTGTTTATTTAAGTCAATATTTGTTTTATATAATTCAGTATAATAATCTGTGATATCAAGCATAACATATCTTGTTGATATGTATGTACCAGATTCAACATTATATTTACCATATTCATCATTAGCATCTGGAATATTTTTGTTTGATATTGATGATGGTGTGGTTGAGATAATATTATTACGATATGTATTTAAAACATTTTTTAATTCTGTGATACGACCATTATCACCAGTATATTGTGAAATTGGATTTAAGATTGGATTATCGTTAGTATCTGCTGGTTGAATATTAGTTCCAGCAACATATCCAATACATAATCTCATATTTGAATTATTGACAGTTCCAGATGTTGATTGTTTTTTCAACATATCGTCAAATTGATTCAATGTTTCAATTTTTTGATAATCTGAATTTTGATTAGATTGTGTAGTTGGAATTTGTTTTACAAATGGTGATACTGGTTCTACCAATTTTACGATTAAATATGGCTTACCTCTACTAATTAATTCTTGATTTCCTTTATATTCGCTTAACATTTTAATTGTATTTGTGATACTAGTTAATTTGTTAAGTGCAGCATCATAACTTTGGCTTACAGGTTGTGATTTAAATTTTTTTTCAATATCTGAATATAAGTTTTTTAATTTAAGTATTAATTCATATGTGGTTTTTGGTGCTTCTTTTGATTCAGGATTCATAGATGCGCCATTAGTAATTAATGGTACATTTACAATATATCTAAATAAAATATCACTTAATGGTGCAAACGTCATTGCAACAAAATCTGCATTAATTATAAAATTACCGTTTTCTGCTTGAAATTCTGTGGTATATTTAACAAGATGTAATTTATATGTTAATGCTTTACCATAATATCCTTTAATTGTTAATTCAAATATTGGTGGTGGAAAGTCAAATAATACCCGATATGGTGAATTTTTAGTGTTAAAAAATGATAGACCTCTTATATCTACAAATTGAATTGTAACTTGTGGTACATATGATGAATTAACAGTTACTTTAATGTTGGTTATTCCAAAACTTTCAAGAACATCTTTATTATCCATACTACCATCATAATAATTTGTGGTGAATTTTAAATAGTCTGGATTATTAGGTGAGTTATCTTGGTTTACACCTAACATATTAATCTTTTTTCCATTATCACTAACCACAGTTGAATTAGTGATGACTGACCTACCTTTACTTGTAGCAATTAATTCCGCAAAAATAAACATATCTTGATATTGTGGAATACCATTAACAATATTATTATTAATATTAATATTGTTTGGTTCTACAAGAATTATTGCCATTTTATTAATTTTTATATAAATACAGAATAAGAAAAAATATAAATATAATCAAAATAATTGAATCTTTTAAACTATTTATTAGAAAAGAAAAATGATGCTAATCCAATTAATATTACAAAATATCAATTTAATGAATCAAAATATATTTTTTTATTTATTCATTATTTCTGGTATATTATTCTTTACCATAACATTAATTATAATGAAAATATTAAAGAAAAAAGCAATTGAGTTGAAGTTAATACAACAACAGCACGTTGCAAAAGTTGATATAATAAGAAAAGAACATTCCGATACATTAGAAAAAATTAGAGTTGAAATGCTTAAACGTGAAGAAGAAAGAAGTCATCAATGGATGGAATCGGAAAAAGAAACATTACATGTATTAAATGGAATTTCTAGCATATTGGATTTAACTGAAAAAATTGATGAAGTTGAATCTCATAAAATTCTGAAAAAACTTGATGAAATTCAATTACAAGTAAAGAAATTAGCTGCATCAGAATAATTTTTATTGTATGTCAAAAAAATTAGATAAGCTTAAGGAAATTAATTCTCAACTTAGTAATATTCTAATAGAATTAGAAACTCAAATATTTGTTGAAAACATTGATAATTATAAAGAAAAGATGATACTTGAAAAGAAACTTAAATAAATTAACTTTTAAAACTATTTATACGAAAGATACTTAATATGAGTAAAATATTACAAGCAGGTGAAACAGGTTTTGGTGTTCTTATTGAATATGATTCAGGTTTTATTAATTCAAGTCTTAATAAAGATATACTTAATGAAAATTTCGAAATTAAACCTAATGAACCAGTTTTAGTTAATTGTATATTACAAAAATGGGGAGTTAAAAATAAAAATGGTCGTATCTATCCAAAAGATGTTTTAGTACCACAAGTAAAAATGTATCAAGAATTAGTTGATACTAATAGTGCTGTATCCGAAGCCGATCATCCTGACTCATCCATCATTTCATTACAAAATCTTTCACACATGATTACAAAAATGTGGTGGGGTACAGGTGAACATGAAAATGTATTATATGGTCAATTAAAATTAATTGTTAGTCCGGGATATATTAAATATGGTGTTGCTTCAGTTATTGGTGATAAGATTGTTTTGTATTTGCAAAATAAAATTAAGTTAGGAATTTCAAGTCGTGGTGTGGGAACACTTAAAGAAATTAATGGTGAAAATTTAGTTCAAGCAGATTTTGAATTAATTGGTTTTGATTTAGTTTCAAGTCCTAGTACTCCGGGAGCATTTTTATTTCCAGAAAAACGTGGAGATAAAAGTTTTGGTGAAAATTATATTAATAAAAATGGAATTCTTATTAAAGAAGATGAGAATAAAATAATAAATGCAATTGATAAATTCTTACTATAAGGAAGATATATAAATAAGAAATTTAATTAGTTTATCTTAAAACCACACTTTTTTATAAAAAGAATGTATTTATATAAAAATTATAGAATTAGTTATCATATAATAATATGAAAGAAGAAAAAAAATCATCAATAATCAAAGAAGCATTAGCTGATTATAATGCAATTAAGGAATCCGCAGTTGATAGTGCAAAAAAGAAATTAGCTGAAGAATTTCCAGAAAAATTTAATAATTTATTAAAAGAAGAATTACAAAATAAAAATAAAAAAAATAAAGAGTCATATAAAAAAATTGACGAAAAAGAAGAATCTACAATCGTAGATAAAACCAAAACAAATAAAGAATCTGATATGAAAAAAGAAGTAAAAGAGACCAAAAAGGTTGAAGAAAATGCTGGTAAAGATGGTATTTATACCGAACCAGTAAAAAAAGTGGCAAAAGTTGAAGAAGATGTAAAAATCACTGATACTGTTGGCAAAGGAGACCCATTTAAAGACAAAGCAAAGGGTGCTCAAAAAGTCGAAGAAACTGCTGGTGACGGCAAACCATTCGATGAAAAAGCAAAAAAACCACTTCAAACTGAAGAATTTAACATAACAGAACTTAATGTTGATGGTGTAGGTTCAGCTTTGGAAAATGCAGACAATGAAGATGAAGTTATTACAATGGATGAAATAGAACAAGAAATTTCAACAATGCAAGGACTTGGTGAAGAATTAAAAGGTATTGCACCTGAATCACCTTCATATATGGAAAAAGATAATAAGGGAATCGCATTTAATCAATTAGTTAATATGAGAAGTCAAATTGACGAAATGATTAAATCAATGAGTGGTAATAATGTAGAAGAAATGCAACAAGGTAATTTTCCTCTTGACAAAATGCATGCTGGCGATTATGACAATAAACTTATTGATGAAAAAAATGTGGAAGAAATGCATGCTGCTGGTGCAACTGATGGTGCTCAAACATATGGTACTGATGGTCAAATTGCAACACAACACACACAAGGTCCTACTGATAAACTTATTGATGAAGAACCGATTACTGATGACGATGTTGAAGCCGTTTTAGGTAAGAATGTTTCAGAAGAAGAAATTGAAGAAAGCAAAACACAAACTCATGCAAATTTGAGAAAAGTAACTGCTGCTATACCCGGTGACGGATATAGAGATGCTGCTGCAACTAGTAAAATGCGTAGTGGACTTCAAAATGAATCAGATAAAAAAATTGGTGGATTGATTGATGAAAATAAGAAATTAACGAAACAATTAAATGAAACCAAAAAATATAAACAATCTGTAACTACTTTGGTGGAACAATACAAATCTGCACTGGAAAAATATCGTAACCAATTGAAAGAAATGGCAACATTCAATACCAATTTGGCTCACGTAAATAACCTTTTGGTAAATGAAGGTTTGGCATTAACTCAGGAAGATAAAATTAAAATTATCAACGAATTTAAAAAAGTTGATACAATTACTGAATCACAGAAAAAGTATAAAGAATTCCTTACAGAAATGAAAGGTAGTCGTAAAACTTTAACTGAATCTATTGAAACTAAAGTATCTGCTTCGATACAGCCGTCTTCAAAGAAAAAACTTGATGAAGTAAGTGAAAAAACAGCCTATCAAAACGATGCTCATATCAATAAAATGAAAAAACTCATCGAAACGATAGAAAAATCAAGAAGCAAAAAAATAATTTAATTAAAATTAATAAAAAATAAAAAAATGGGATTTTTAATGGAATCTGCTGAAGTTGGTAATATTGGATTAAAACAACTTCGTGAACAAAGAGAAATAACTACTAACAGATGGGAAAAAATAGGTCTGTTAGAAGGTTTGGAAGGTAATGTAAAAGAAAACTGTGCTCAGTTATTCGAAAATCAGTTGTCACACATGATTAATGAATCATCTGATTCATCATCTAGTGGTCAATTTGAAACAGTTGCATTTCCTGTAATCCGTAGAGTATTTGCTAAATTGTTAGCAAATGATATCGTGTCTGTACAAGCACTTAACTTACCTATTGGTAAATTGTACTTTATTAACCCAAAAACTAGTGTTAGAGTTAATAGCTCAACAACTACTACTACTGCTGGTAATTTACATACTTCACCTGATGGTGCTTATGGAAATGCTGCAGAAAAAGCTGCAACTAGTTTAACACAGTTTGAAACACGTTCATTGTATGATGCATTTTATGCAACTTCATATAACGATGAAGGTACTTCATTATTTGACCGTTCTAAAGGTACTGTATCAATAACTTCTGGTGCAACAACTCTTTCAGCACCTGTAGTACTTGGTACAGATAAAACTGCTACTATTATTCTTAGTGGTTTCTCAACAACTAATGATGGTAAATTAATTGGTCCTGCTGGTGTTCAAATTGACAGCGAATCTTTTCTTGCTGGTTTAGTTGTTCATTCAAATAAAACTTTGACTGCTCCTTCTCCTTATGCTAGTGAATCAATCACTGCTGGTAGTGCAATTCCTTTCAACGTAAAAGTTCAAAAATATGGACAAGGTATTGTTAACACTAGAGGTCAAATCACACTTGTTGTTGATTTAACTTATCCGGGTGCAAATGGTTATCAACCATTATCTGGTACAACTGGTTCAACTACTTTCACCGCTACATACAGAACCTATAGCGACCTTGAAGAAGATTCAAGAATGGCTGAAGTAACTTTCGTACTTGACCAAGTTACAGTATCTGTAGAAACACGTAAAATGCGCGCTATGTGGACTCCTGAATTAGCACAAGACGTTTCTGCTTTCCATAATATTGATGCTGAAGCTGAATTAACAGCTTTATTATCAGAACAAATGGCTGCTGAAATTGACCGTGAAATTCTTCGTGACCTTCGTAGAGGTGCTGCTTGGACTGCTCGTTGGGATTACAATGGACTTCGTAAAGGAACTAACACTTATTATGGTGTACAGAAAGACTGGAACCAAACTTTGGTAACAAAGATTAACCAGATTTCTGCTCAAATCCACAAAGCAACTTTGCGTGGTGGTGCATCATGGGTAGTTGTATCTCCTGAAGTATCTGCTGTATTTGATGACCTTGAATATTTCCATGTAAGCAATGCTGCTCCTGAACAGGATAAGTATAATATGGGTATTGAAAAAATTGGTACTCTTAGTGGAAGATATTTAGTATATCGTGACCCTTATTCACCAGCTAATACA
>Ga0265323_10000656_pt1 | contig 18899 bp, 10 predicted proteins | sample 41225metaG_FD_193580 | JGI IMG/M metagenome (GOLD analysis project Ga0265323, IMG submission 193580) | Rhizosphere microbial communities from Carex aquatilis grown in University of Washington, Seatle, WA, United States - 4-12-25 metaG | ecosystem: Host-associated > Plants > Roots > Rhizosphere...
GCTGGCGCGCTGTTTGGTCGAGACTCCCAGGCGGGTGGTGAAGTGGAAGCAACTGCCGCGGCCGGGCTGGCTTTCGACCCACATGCGGCCGCCCATGATTTCCACCAGGCGCAGGGAGACGGTGAGGCCCAGGCCGGTGCCGCCGTACTTGCGGGTGGTGGAGGCATCGGCTTGGGAGAAGGGCTCGAAGATCTGGCGTTGCTTCTCGGGGGGGATGCCGATTCCGGTATCGCTGACGGAGAAGTGCACGGTGAGGCCGCTGGCGCCTGACTCGGTGTCCCGGCTTTCCACCTCCGCCCGGACGGCGATCTCGCCTTTGGCTGTGAATTTGACGGCGTTGCCCAGGAGGTTGGTGAGCACCTGGCGGAGGCGGGTGGGGTCGCCGACCACCATGGCGGGAATCTGCGGCGCCTGGCAGATCAATTCCAGGCCCTTCTGGCTGGCGCTCAGGCCGAAGCCTTTCATCAGTTGGTCGAGCAGCCCCTGGAGGTCGAAATCGATGGGGTCCAGGTCCAGCTTGCCGGCTTCGATCTTGGAGAAATCCAGGATGTCGTTGATGATGGTGAGCAGGCTTTCGCCGGAGCTCTTGACCATGTCCAGGTAGGTGCGTTTTTCGGGCGCCGTTTCGCCATCCAGGAGCAGTTCGGTGACGCCCAGGACGCCGTTCATGGGGGTGCGGATTTCGTGGCTCATGTTGGCCAGGAACTCGCTTTTGGCGAGGTTGGCGGCGCGGGCGGCCTCCTCGGCGCGCTGGCGCTCCTCGACTTCCCGGCGCAGTTCGGCGGTGCGTTCGGCGACGCGGTCGGCCAGACGGCGCTCGTTGCGCCGCAAAACCCGCACGCGGAGCTGATAGAAAGCGATCACCGCCCCGGAGACGGCCATGGCGCACAGGACAGCGAACCAGGGCGTCTGATAGAAGCGCGGGCGGGCCTCCAGGGGAAACGATGCGGAGCCTTCGCGCCAGGCGCTGTCCAGGTTGCGGGCGGAGACGCGAAAGCGGTAGGAGCCGGGCGGGAGGTTCGTATAGAACGCGACGCGGCGGTTGCCGGCATCCACCCAGTCGGCATCGAAGCCTTCCAGCCGGTAGCGGAACTGGATGAACTCGGGGAATAGGAAGCTGAGAGCGGTGTAGTGGAACTCCAGGCTGCTCCCCGCGCGGACCCACCCGCCGGGGGCGAGCGGTTCCTGCTGGCCGCTGACGGCGCGTTCGATCAGCACCGGCGGCGTGCTCCGGCTCGTCGCCAGCCGCGCCGGGTCGATTTCCAGAAGGCCGCCATAGGTTGCAAAGTACAGCTTGTTGCCGCGGCCTTTCCAGGCCGCCGGTGAAGTCCCGAAGGAGAACTCGCTGGTGCCTCTCATCCCATCGGCCACACCGATCCGCTGCAGCGCGACGGCGGACCCGCGTCCCTCGGCCACCGCGTCCAGATCCGCCCGCGAAACCCGCAGCATCCCGTTGCGACCGGCGATCCAGAGGTAGCCCTCGTCGTCTTCCAGCATCCAGGTCATCTCGGACTCCGGCACGCCCTGAGCCTGGGTAAACGCAGTCAAATGCGACTGGTCGATGCGGTTGAGCCCGGAAGCGGTCAGCGCCCAGATGCGTCCGGCTGCGTCGGCGTGCAGGCAGGACACGGTCTGGCGCCCTCCATGCCGGGCCAACACGGGGCCGAATCGCCCGCCATCGAACCGCTGGACACCGAGCCCGGTTCCCACCCAAACCGCTCCGCCGGCGCCCTCAGCCATGGCGAACACTGGCAGCGAGGCCAGGCCCTGCTGCTTGCCGAAGACCGTTGCCACATCGCCCTGGATTCGGGTGAGGCTGTCTCCCGAGCCGGCCCACACCGTCCCATCGCGTTGCTCGAAGAGCACACGAATGGGCGGCTTGAACTTCCACTGGCGCTCCGCCCGCCCGCGCGGCGCCCCGCGGAACCGTTGCAGGACGCCAGCTTCGCTACCAGCCCACAGGTTGCCGTGGCGGTCGCGGATCACCGGCCACATCAGGTCGCGCGCCAGCCCGTCCCGGGAGTCGTACACCGCCAGGTCTCCGGCAGCGCCCAGGCGCGCAATGCCGCCCGTAGTACCCAGCCAGATGTCTCCCGAGCCGTCCTGCTGGATGGAGCGGACGCTGTCGCTGGGAAGACCTTCGCGCATGCTGCGCAGGGTCACGCGGTATTCCTTGAAGCGATTGACGCCCCCGCCGGCGGTGCCGATCCACAGGCTGCCTTCGGAGTCTTCGTAGAGGCAGCGAATGACCTGATTGGAGAGGCCGTCGCGCGTCTGATAGCTGGTCAGCTTCCCCTCCGCCAGGCGGCTCACGCCGCCGCCATCGGTGGCGATCCACAGCGCGCCGTCGCGGTCGGTGAGCAGGGTGGTGATGCTGGATTGTCTGGCACCGGCGGGCCGGCCCACGGCGCGGAAACGCCCCTCCCGGTACTCGACCACCGCCCCGCCATGCGTGCCGGCCCACAGCACCCCGGACGCGCCCGCCGCCAGGCCCCAGATCGAGTTGTCGGGCAGCCCGTCGGCGGTGGTGAATACCCGTTCCACGCCGCCCTCGAAGCGGTGCAACCCGTTGTTGGCGCCCACCCACACGGTCCCCGCCGGGTGCTCCAGCAAAACGTGGACGTTGGATTCATAACCGCCCCGGAAAACGCTCGTGGCCCGGCCCCCTTCCAGCCGCCCCAGGCCTCCGTCAGCGCCGACCCAGAACACGCCCCGCGAATCCAACAGCATCGCGCGGATGTTGTCGCCGCGGGTGCCGATGTCCGAGGCCTTCTCGAAGCTGCCATGGCGGTAATGCAGGAGCCCGGTGTTCAGGGTGCCGATCCACAACGATCCGTCCGCCGCCGCCAGCATGGTGGTCATCACGCTCTGCTTCAAGAGCGGTGTGTTGGCGGCATTGAATACCGTGAAATTTACGCCGTCGAAGCGGGCCAGCCCGTCGACAGTGGCAAACCAGAGGTACCCGTCGGCGGTTTGCGCGATGGCCCGGACCGAGTCGTGCGGCAACCCGTTCGAGGACGTCCAGACGTCGTGGCCGAATTGTGTCAGCGCCAGCCTGGGATTCAGTCCCCAGGCAGGGATCGACAACAGCGCCACTACCAACAGCTTGGCCGGACGCACCGTCACACAAGACATATCGACCGCGCCGCGGCGGCCTTGAGAGCCACAGCCGCCCGGCCGGCTACAACCCGCCCCGGCCCCCGCGCCGCCCGCCCACGCCCTGAGCCGGGTCCGTGCCACGAAACGTCAGCGTCACGTCCACGGTGCGGGTCTTCTCATCGCGTGCCGCCTCGGCTTTGGTCGGGCCGAGATTGTCGAACATGCCTTCCTCCCGCACGCGCTTCAGGAAGAAGTCCGGATAATCCGGGTTGAAGGGGCCGCCGGCCTTCAGCGTCCAGGCTTTCCGGACCTCGGCTTCGGCGTTCAGATCCAGGCCGCGGATCTCCAGCCTGCCCATCTTGTAGACGTCGCCGGCATCCACGGCCACCGTCACATCCACCGTCTTCTTCGCGTCGTCGATGGCGCGACTGGTGGAGGCCCTGGCGTTCAGATACCCGGCGTGGGCCAGCGCCGCGCGGACTCGCTCCACGCCCTCGGCGACGCGGTCGAAGTTGGCGATGTCGCCCTTCTTGAAATCGCCCGCACGGAGCAGGCCTGCGGGGTCGAGAGGCGGATTGCCGGCGATCTCCACCTTACCCAGTGAGTAGACCTCGCCTTCAGCCACCGTCACCGTCACCCGGAGTCCCTGTACATCGGCGACGGATTCGGCGCGCAGTTTGGGGAACGCCACGCGGATTCGCCCGCGGGCTTCGTACAGCGGGCGGATGCTGGAGTCCAGCAGCACAAGGAAGTTGGTTTCCGCCCACGCGGTGCCCACGGCCACCGGCCAGATGGCTTCCTGCAGCAGGCGCTCGCTCACCACCTGGTTTCCCTCGAAGGACACCCGCGCCACCACCGGACGCGCTCCCGCCGGACGGAACACCACCGCCAGTTCCCCGGGCGCCAATTGCGCCACTTCCCCGATCACCTTGGGCGGCTTCGTGCCAGCAGAGGACTGGGCCGCCAGGAACTCCTGCAGCCACCCGGCGTAACGCTCCATCACCGCCTTGCTGGCCGGCGTATGGGCTGGGGAGAACAGGGGATCGCGCTCGCTCAGCACACGGGACAACTCCGCGGGGGACGATCCCAGATTCTCGAAGCGGATGGGGAAGGCGGGCATGGCTTCGGCCACGCGGAAGGTGGCCACGTAGGCTTTCCCGGTTTCGTCCGGCTCAAACGAGTACCCTACGGATTCGAACGCGCCGGTGGCCATCAGGCGCTCGCGCGCGGTCTCGAAGTCTCGCCGCCCGGCCAGGCTGCCGGCCGTGAGACCGGAGACGGCCAGGACCTGGGCGGCCGTATAATTGGCATTCCCCTCGACCGTCAGGGTCCCGATGGGCCACTTGTCCGGAGCCTGCTGTGGGGCTTGCGGCGGGGCCTTGGGCGCGGGTTTCCGGGGAACCGTGGATTGCGGAAAGCCTGCCGCGGCTGCCAGCAGGAAGAGCGTTACCATCCGGTTCACCATCCTTCCATGGTAGAACGGCGGGGCACGAGTCCCGCCGCTGCTGGCGCGCCCGGCAGCGCGAGCCGCGGAGGCCATCGCGCTCCGGCGCAGCTCCCGTATGGCACCGGCCCGCTGGCATCGGACAGGGACGCCACTGCCAGCCCAGAGTCCAGCGCGTGTTTGAAGGTGGTGCCGCCGCAATCGTGAGTCATGTAGCCGGGCACCGCTGCTCCACGTAGCGGCCGGATCCAAGAGTCCGGACCGCCTCGTGCAACCCCCAGCCGGGTGCCCAGCCGGGGTAATATGGCAGAGAAACCACCATGTCGACTCCCGCATCCGAACCGCTCGATCGCCTCCGGTGCCAGTGGTGCCAGAGCCTCAATGAAAAGTCCGCTCTCTCCTGCCGCTCCTGTGGCGCGCCGCTGGACGGCCATAGCCTGGTCTCGGAATCCGGCTGGCGCGAAACCCCGCGCATCCGCGACATGACCGAGATCCACTTCGGCAACAGCACCTGCCAGGTGGAAGGCGAAATCGTGCCCGTGGCCGAGATCAACCTGGCCTCCGGCGACGCCATCTTCTTCGAACACCACGTCATGCTGTGGAAGGAGGAAGCGGTGCCGCTCACTCTGATGGCGCTTTCCGGCGGCTTGAAGCGCGCTTTCGCGGGGATGCCGTTCCTCATCAGCGTGGCCAGCGGGCCCGGCCGCATCGCCTTCTCCCGCGACTCGACCGGCGAGTTGGTGGTGCTGCCGCTGCATCCCGGAATGGAGGTGGACGTCCGCGAGCACGCCTTCCTGCTGTCGTCGCACCAGATCCAGTATTCCTTCGTGCGCATCAAGGGGCTGGCCAACGTTCTCTTCGGCGGCCAGGGCATGTACATGGACCGCTTTATCACCACCGGCAGTCCGGGACTGCTCATCCTGCACGGCTACGGCAACGTCTTCGAGCGCGTCCTGAAGCCGGGCGAGAGCATCATGCTGGAACCGGGCGCGTTCCTCTACAAGGACTCGTCGGTTACCATGGACGTCGAGTTTCAAAAGCTGGGCACCGGCCTGTTCGGCAGCACCAGAATGAGCCTGGCGCGCATGACCGGACCGGGCCGCGTGGGCATCCAGTCCATGTACGTGCACAACGCCAGCGAGTAACTCCACGGGAGCCGGCTCTATGTTCTGCGCAAAGTGTGGATCGAAACTGCCCGAGGACGCCCGGTTCTGCGGCGCCTGCGGGGGGATGGTGGCCCGCCCGGCAGCTCCGCAGGCCGCCCCGCCAGTGCCCCCGCAGCCAGTGCCGGCGCAGCCAGTGCCCGCGCCGGCCGCCGCGCCGCCGAATCGTGCGGCCCGCTGCTCCTGGTGCGGCTCGCCCCTCGACGCCGCGGCCGTAAGCTGCCCCGCCTGCGGCGGCAATGTCTCGGAAATGGCAGTCTCCACGCGCTCGGGATGGCTCCAGTTGCCCGGCCGCAAGGACATGGCCAGGCTGCAATTCGGCCAGTCCACCTGCCAGATTGAAGGCCTCTACGTTCCCGTGGCCGATTTCAATCTGGCCGCCGGAGACAGCGTCTATTTCGCGCACCATACGCTGCTGTGGAAGGACGCCGCCCTCGCCATCGCCACCATGCCCCTGAAGGGCGCCTGGAAGCGCATCTTCGCGGGCCTGCCGCTGATCATGACCCAGGCCGCCGGTCCCGGCCGCATCGCTTTCTCACGCGACCTGCCGGGCGAACTGATCGCCGTGCCCATCCACCCCGGCCAGGCGGTGGACGTGCGCGAGCACCTCTTCCTGACGGCCACCGGCAACGTGGTCTACGACTGGTTTCAGACCGGGGTCTGGTTCAGCACCCGGAACGGCGACGAGACCGAGACGCACTATCCCGTGGGCATGTTCATGGACCGCTTCTCCGCCGCCGGTCCGCCGGGCCTGCTGCTGCTGCACGCCGGCGGCAACGTCTTCGTGCGCTCTCTGGCGCCCGGAGAAACCATGCTGGTGAAGCCCACGGCGCTGATCTTCAAGGACCCCGCCGTGCAGATCCATCTGCACTTCGAGCGTCCGCAGACCGGTTTCATCACGTGGGGAAGCTGGGGCAACCGCTATGTATGGCTGCGCGTGGTGGGACCGGGCCGCGTGGCGGTGCAATCGTCCTTCGAGCGCCTGCACGGCGAAGCCAGATCGATGCAGGGGCACTCCTACGCCACGGAAACGCGCTGGTAGCCGGCCGGCGCCTGCCCTCAGTTCTGAACCGGAATCGACAGGCCGTTCTGAGTGCTCACCCCGGCGATATTTGCCACGATCGGCTGGTCTCCGTCGGCCAGTGCCGGAATCTGCACATTGAACTGATACTCGCCCGCCGCTACCATCCCGGCCCACAAAACCGTCGCCGGAAGCCCGCCGATGCTGATGTGCAGCAACGCCGGGTCCGCCAGCGGCGCCGCTCCGTTGAAAACCACGCCGGCCGCTACCGCAGGGATGGTCGATCCAAACCCCGTTCCCCACATCTGTACGATCTCCCCCGGCTTCGCTGGCCGGGATGGGTAGCCGGGGAAGTAGTCCACGGGCGCGACTGGGGTTTGGTCCACATGCACCGCCCCCACGTACGGGACCTTCCCGGAAATCGCAAAGAAACCGGGCGCGCAGGCCGCCAGCGTCACCGTGCCGCTGGCCGTCCCGCTGCTGCGGTTCGTCACTACGACCGGCACCTCGCCGGTAGCCGTGTCCGCCGGTGCTTGAATCACGATCTGGCCGGGATCGATGGAATACACCGCCGCGGCCTTTCCGTTGACCGTGACACTCACGCCCCCCACTTCCAGGGGCAGGTTGTTTCCGGAGAAATCCGATGGCTGCCACAACTGCCAGGCAGATGCCAGATTGGTCCCGGTAATCGACACCCACGATCCGCTGGCCACCGCGGGCCCGCCGCTGGCATCGTTCGATACCCTGGCGATCGTCATCGGCGGCGGTGTCAAGCTTACCGGAATCAGCACCGGGTTCGCGCTCACACCGCCGACGGTTGCCACCACCACCAGATCGCCGGCAGGCAGGTCGCCGGGCAGCACAAGATCCACGCCGTACCAGCCCGGCGATTTAAAATATGCGCCCAACACCGTGGCGTTCTTTCCGCCCACCGTCACCGTAACTTTGGCAACCACCGGTGCATACGACTCCGGATCCGCCCCGTTCGGCACCGCCGGGTTCGTCACGCCGAATCCGTCTCCATACGCGGTCACCGTGTCGCCGGGCCGGGCCGGGCTCGACAGCGTGATTGGCCAGGACGAAACCGCAAAGAAGGCTCCGAACCCGGGAGGGAGGTCTCCGCTGGTGTAGAGTTGCGGCGCCTCCGGCGCCACCCCGACCGTGACCACCGCGGATCGCAGCGTCTGCCCGGCAGCCTGACTCGTCACCTGGATGGTCGCGCTGGTCCCCGAAATTTCAAACGGCACCTGTAGCTGGATCTCCGTCGCCGAGACGCTGTCGAGCGGCGCGGCTTTCCCGTTTATCAGCACCGAGACGCCATTCAGCGCGACGGGAAACGGGAAGCCTTCCCTGCCCTGGTACGAACTCGCCAGATTCGTGCCGATCACGGTGACCCACATGCCTGGAGCGAGCGGACCTTTGTCCAGCATCGTTGCATTGAGCACGTCGAGGATCACCGGGGGCGGCGATTGCGCCCAAGCCCCGAAACCGGCGAGCGCCAGGACCACAGTGCATCGAAATAGGATTCTCACTAGACCCTCCTGGTCCGGCACCCGCCCTCAATTCTTGACCGCAATCTTCAGGCCGTTCTGGGCGCTCACGCCGGCCACGCTGGCGGCGATCATCTGGTCGCCATCCGGCAGCGGCGGAATCACCACGTTGAACTGATACTCGCCGGCCGCCACCAACCCGGCCCACGAAACCGTGGCCGGCGCGCCGCCGATGGTGACGTGCAACTGGGTAAGATCCGTCAGAGGCGCGGCCCCGTTGAAGATCACGCCCGAGGCGACCGCCGGGGTGGTGGGCCCGAAGCCGGTTCCGAACAGCAGCACCGTCTCCCCGGGCGTTGCGGGCCGCGATGCCGTGCCGCTGCCGTAGTAGCCTGCGGGCGCTACATAAGCGCCGTCGGCGTGCACCGACGCCACGTACTGCCCCGACTGAAAGAAGCCTGGCGCGTACGCCGCCAGCGTCAACGTGCCGCTGGCCGTTCCGGTGCCCGCATTCGAAACGGTCACTGGCACGGCACCGGCAGCCGTGTCGGTCGGAACCTGGACGTTGATCTGTCCGGGACTGACGTACCACACCGCCGCGTCCTTGCCGTCGATTTTGACGCCCACGCCGTTCAGCGCCAGGGGCAGGTTGCTGCCGGAGAAATCCGAAGCCTGCCACGGCCGCGTAGTGCATGACAGATTGGTCCCGTAAATCGAAACCCACGATCCGCTGGCCACCGCAAGGCCGCCGCTGGCGTTGTTCGACACGCCGGTGATCGCGACTGGGGACCCGCAGACTGGAATCACCACCCCGGCCTGCGTATTCACGCCTCCGGCATTCATCGCCACGGGCAGATTGCCGCCGGGCAGGTCGCCGGGCAACGTAAACACCACCCGGTACTGGCCGGGCCAGTTCATCTCGGCCAGCAGCACCTTGGAGTTCTCTCCGCCTACGGTCACCGTTACCGGGGCAACCACGGACGCCGGAGGCGTCGCGATTGCCCCATCCGCCACCACCGGGTTGGTCGCGCCGAACCCGGTTCCAAGCCCGCTCACCGTGTCGCCGGGTCTGGCCGGATTCAAGGCTGTGATGGCCACGCCGGAAGCCGAGTGGAGTTCACCCAACCCCGAACTGCCACCGCCGTTTACCATGAACGCCGGCGAGACCGGCACTACCGCTACCGTGACTGGCGCGGATTTCACGCCCGACTGATTCGTCACCTGGATGGTGGCGGTGGTTCCCGTGACGCCGAACGGCACCTGGAAATGGACCTCCCCGACGAACACCATATCCACCGGCGCGGCCTTTCCATTCACCAGCACGGAGACACCGTTGCAGGAGAGCGGAAGGGGAGTCGTCGCGTTGCAAGTCCCTGTCGAGCTCGCCAGATTCGAGCCCACCAAGATGACCAGCATTCCAGGCGCGATCGCGCTCGGGAGGGTTGAGCCTTCGTTGCACACAGAGGTGATTACCGGGGCGGACAACTGTGCCCAGGCCGCGAAGGCGGAGAAAGCCAGGACGATGCCAACTTGACGCAGGATTCTCACGGTAGCCTCCGTTCCGAAATCAAATCAATGATATCAAACCATATTCAGGCCTCAAAATCGATTCATTTGGCCTGGCGATGGCACCCCGCCCTTCGCGCCGGGGCCTGCCAGCGCGGCCACCTGCACATGTCCTAAAATGAACTATTCGCACTTCGCCTCCAGGAGATCCATTGACACCGGAACGCAGTCGGGGAACCGTACAGGTGGTGGTCGCCACCACCGTGATGTTGTCGTTCATTTCGTTCTGGCGGGCGGCCGCCATCGTTCTGAGCGACCTGGCCTCATCGGCCTACTATGTGGGCGGCATCGCGGAACAGGCCATCGGCAAGGCGGCGCCGTGGTTCATCCTGTCCATCATGCTGTTCTCCTACGCGGTGCGAGCCATCTACATCGAGAGCTGTTCGATGTTCGTGCGCGGCGGCGTGTACAAAGTGGTGCACGAGGCGATGGGCGGCACGCTGGCCAAGTTCTCCGTCTCGGCCCTGATGTTCGACTACGTGCTCACCGGCCCCATCAGCGCCGTCAGCGCGGGTCTGTACCTGGGCGGGCTGATCAACGAAACCGGGGAGTATCTTCACATCGCCGGGATGCACGTCCCACCGCCCGCTTTCGCGGCCGGCTTCGCCGTAGTGGCAACCCTTTACTTCTGGCGGAAGAACATCATCGGCATCCAGGAATCCAGCGAGAAGGCCCTGCGGATCATGCAAATCACCACTGTCATGGTGGTGATATTGATCGTGTGGTGCCTGGTCACCATCTTCAAGACCGGCTACCAGCCGGTGCCGCTGCCCATCAAGGCCAACCTCAAGTTCAACCCCGAGTCGCTCGGCTGGCTGCATGGCACGATCGCTCCGGCCATCACCGTGATTGCCATCATGATCGGACTGGGCCACTCGCTGCTGGCCATGAGCGGTGAGGAGAGCCTGGCGCAGGTCAACCGCGAAATCGCCTATCCCAAGCTCAAGAACCTGGAACGCGCGGGCTTCGTGATCTTCATCTACAGCATGTTATTCACGTCGCTGGTTTCGTTCTTCGCCGTGATGCTGATCCCCGACGCCGTGCGCAAGAATTATCTCGACAACCTGATTGGCGGGCTCTCAATGTACCTGGTGGGCCCGGTGTCGGTGCGCCTGCTGTTCCACGCCTTCGTGGTTCTGGTGGGTACGCTGATCCTGGCGGGCGCGGTCAATACGGCTATCATCGGCTCCAACGGCGTCCTCAACCGCGTGGCGGAGGACGGCGTGCTGCCCGACTGGTTCCGCCATCCCCACAAGAAGTACGGCACCAGCTCCCGCCTCATCAACACCATCGTCGGCCTGCAGCTCATCACCATTCTGATCAGCCGCGGCGACGTCTACATGCTGGGCGAAGCATACGCTTTCGGCGTGGTCTGGAGCTTCGCCATGAAGGCACTCAGCGTGCTGGTGCTGCGGTACAAGCAGCCTGGCGCCCGCGAGTGGAAGGTGCCGCTGAACTTCCACATCGCCGGCACGGAGATCCCGGTGGGCCTGGGCCTGATCACCATCGCCCTGTTCGGTCTGGCCATCATCAACGTGCTGACCAAGAAGGTCGCCACCATCTCCGGCGTCAGCTTCACCATCGCGTTCTTTATCGTCTTCGAGCTCTCCGACATTTACAACCGCAAGCGCCGCGCGGGGCACGGCCAGGAACTCGAGAAGTTTCGCCTGGATACGCGCTCGGACATCTCCGTGGATTCCTGCGGCGTGCGCCCCGGCAACATTCTGGTGGCCGTGCGTAACCCCAACCGGTTGCAGCACCTGCAGCGCGTCCTGGCCAAGACGGACACGCGCAAGATGGACATCGTGGTGCTTTCCGTCCGCCACGTGACACAGGCCGGCTCCGGCGAGCACCCGCTGGAAGCCGGGCAGCTTTTCTCCGACGCCGAAACCAATGTCTTCACGCACGTTGTGACGCTGGCCGAGAAGGCCGGCAAGCACGTCGAGCTGATGGTGGTCCCGGGCCTCGATCCGTACGAAGCCGTGGTGCAGACCGCGGCGCGGATCAAGAGCTCGCGCATCGTCATGGGCCTTTCGCCCAAGTTCACGCCCTCCGAACAGGGCGCCGAGGTGGGCCGCTACTGGGAGAAGCTACCCGAGCCGCGCCCCTCGCTCTCGCTCGAACTGGTGCTCGAGAACCAGCGCGACACCGTGTTCTTCAACCTCGGCCCGCACCCGCCACGCCTCTGGCCGGAGGACATCGACCTCACCCACCGCTTGTGGCTGAAGTTGATGGATTGCGGCCTGGGGCCCAAGCTCCACCACCGCGACGTCCTGGGCCTGGCTCTCCGCCGCCTGGAAACCGAACTGGACCAGGGCGGCGCGCAACCCATCGTCGACGAACTCAAGCATGACGTGGAGTTCCGCTCTTCCCTGCCCGAAGCGGGCACGCCCGAGGATTAGCCGCCGCGCCGTTTCAGGGCGTCGCTGTAGCCGACAATTTACACCTCCGTCATAGGCTTGTAACCGGGCCATTGTTACCATCCTCTCTAACCCACCAGGGGACAAGGGGACTAACTATGAAGATCGCCCGCACTACAGTACTGCCAGTTCGTCTGGCCGCTGCCTTGAGCGTTGGAGCGCTCCTTGCAGCCGCCCTACCGGCTGCGCTCCAGGCCCAGCAGGCCGCCACCGCGACGCTCGCCGGGACGGTTGTGGATCAAACCGGAAACGCCCTGCCAGGCGCGGCCGTGACGGCCAGGAACGAGTCCACAAACGCGGCTTCCAGGACCACCACCGATGGCACCGGGCGGTTCGCCATGGCGGATCTGCAGGCCGGGGTTTACACGGTAGAGGTTTCCGCGCCCAACTTCGCCAGAAGCCGGCGCGAGGGCGTGAAACTCGCCGCCGGGGAGACCGGGGAAATCTCCATCGCCGCCAGCCTGGCGGCGCTGCCGCAGACCATCAGCGTGGAAGCCAACGTTGCGCTGGCGGCGCAAGCGGCCATCTCCCAGAGCTCGCTCGAAGCGCGCTCGGCGGAATCGTCCATCAGCGGGCACTTCGTCGAGAACTTCACCTCGCCGGTAGCCGATTACACCGAAGTGCTCAACATGGCTCCGGGCACATTTGGGATCAATCCCAACGGGGTGGGCATGGGCGACAGCAAGACCTATTTCCGCGGTTTCGCCGACGGGCAGTACACCATGACGTTCGACGGCATTCCGTTCGAGGACACCAACTCGCCCACGCATCACTCCTGGGCGTTCATCCCGGGCCAGTGGATCGGAGGAGCCAATTTCGACCGCAGCCCCGGATCGGCCGCCACCATCGGACCGACGAACTTCGGAGGGTCCATCAACCTGCTCTCCCGCCCCGTGCGCCAGGATCAGGATATCCGGGCGTCCATCAACTACGGTTCCTTCGACACGGCCCTGTACTACCTGAACTACGATTCCGGCCAGTTCGGCAAGAGCAACCTGACGCTGGACCTGCATCAGATGAAGTCCGACGGGTATCAGACATACAACGATCAGAAGCGCGACGGCGGCTTTCTGAAGTACCAGTTTCTGCTTTCCGACAAGACCGTCATCACCATCTTTGGCGGCCTGACGGACCTGTTCACCCATACGCCCAACACCAAGGGCCCCACGCGGGCGCAGGCGGCTCAGTTCGGGGACAATTACCTGATGAGCGGCGACCCCACGGCAGCCAATTACTATGGGTTCAGCCTGTATCACGTGCAAACCGATTTCGAGTACATCGGCATCTCTTCGGATCTGGGCGGCGGCTGGCGGTTCGACAACAAGGCCTACACGTATCGTTACTGGAACAAGCAGAATTACAACAACAGCACGACCACGGTCAGCTTGAACAGCGGCGTCGACAAGCTCAACGGGTACCGGAAGATCGGCGATGTCATGTACTTCACCCACGACGGCCCGTCCGGCGTGCTGCGCACCGGCGCGTGGTACGAGTGGGCGTACACCGACCGGTATCAGATTCCCACCGATCCGCGCACCTGGACGGACACGCCGTTCCCCAACTTCCACGAGCACTTCCTCACGCAATCGCTGCAACCGTTCGTGGAATACGAGTTCAAGGCTACTTCCCGGCTGAGCATCACTCCCGGCGTCAAGCTGGCCTACTACAACATGTACCTGAACCAGTACGCCGACAACGGCAAGACCATCGGCTGCCCGGGCGGCGTCGAGAAGAAGGACTCGAACGGGAACAACATATGCACGGGCGGCGTACAATTCGTCACCCATAGCGGGGGATACAACTCGTATCTGCCCTCGCTCGACGCCCGCTACATGCTGCGGGACAACTGGTCGGTGTACGCGCAGTACTCCACCGGCAGCGTGATACCGCCCAGCAGCGTATTCGACGTCGCTGGCGCCGCGGTCTCCGTGCTGCCCAAACCCACGCTGGCGAAGACCTATCAGACCGGATCGAAATGGAAATTCAACCGCTTCACCCTGGATGTGGATGCCTATTACACGCACTTCCAGAATCCCTACGCCACTACGCCGGATATCAACGGCGAGCCGATCTACTACCAGACGGGGCCCTCCAACACCAAGGGCGTGGAGTTCGAGAGCAACATCTACCTCGATCACGGCTTCAACCTCTACCTCAACGGCACGGCCGGCAACGCCAAGTACCAGAACACCGGCCTGTGGGTGGCCAACGCCCCGAAGAATACCGCTACCGCCGGTCTGAGCTACCAGCACCGCAACTGGGACGCGGGCATCTTCGACAAGCGCATCGGGCCGATGTGGAACGATGCCGGCTCCTTTAACCAGGCGGTTCCCATCGAGCATTTCAACCTGACGAGCGCGTTCTTCAACTACACGGTGAAGGGATCGTCGCAGTTGCGGGGCACCAAATTCCGGCTGAGCGTCAACAACCTCCTCGACAAGCACAACATCGTCGGCGTTACGGCGGCAGCCGCCAGCCAGCATCCCGCCGAGGCGCCAGGCGACGTGCTGACCATGTTGCCCGCGCGCAGCGTGATGCTCACCGTGACATTTGGTTTCGCGCCGGGCAAGCTGTAGATCTACGGCCCGCAGCCGCCAGGGGCGTCGTAATGCAATCGCGCCTCGCGGTGCGCCGCCGCCAGTTCGGCGGATGCGCGGCACCGGTCGCTGGCCAGCACCGGGCAATCCCAGGCCAGAGGCCCGTACGGCAGCACGCACTCGCCCCCCGGAATCTGTTGGTACAACCGGAACAGCGAGCCGGCGGTGGCGGGTGCGAAGCCTTCGATCAACCCGCGCTCGATGAGCGCCACGGCAGCCTCCCGCGGGCGGCCCATTCCCATCCACGCCAGCGCCATTCCCTCGGCGGACTCGGCGCGGCGCGGGTCCAGGCCGAGCGCGTAGCGGGAGGCTTCCAGGGCTTCCGGATACCGCCCCAGGCCCAATAGCGCGGCGGTCAGGTTCAGGTAAGTGTCCGGCGATGCGCCCCGCGCCGCGAGCGGCTTGCCGCTGGCCCGCTGGGCTTCGTCGAAGGCCGCTTCGGCGGCACGCGAGATCTCCCGCGCGCGCTCCAGCACGGCCACCGACTTCTCATACCACGCGCGGCCTTCAGGCGTCCCCACCCCGCCCACCGCGTCGCCTTTCTCGCGGTAATACACGCCCAGATACGCGGGCGTCAGCTCGGTGGAAAGCCGCGGCGGCAGCGGACGCAGAATGGCCCACGCCCGCTCCTCTTCCCCGATCGCGCGGTCCAGGTTGCCCCGCGGATCCTGATCGTAGAGCGACTTGGCCAGCATCTCGTGCAGCTTGAAACTGCCGGGCGCTCCCTCGACATCGGCCGAGGCCAGCGCCAGGTTGTCGTGCCACGCAGAATTGCGCGCGAAGGTGCGTGCCGATCCCAGCGCCATGGCGGCAGCCAGCAGGAGGGTCGCGGCTCTCTTCGAGAGGACCCGCTCCGCCAGCGCCACCGCCACCACCGCGAATGCCACCGAGGGCAGGTACAGAAACCGCTCGGCCATGATGGAACCGATGGGGACCGCCAGGTTGGAGACCGGCAGGATGGCGATGGCAAAGAATCCCGCGGCGAACAGCGGCAGCCGGTCGCGGCGCCACCGCGCGATGACAGTGGACAGAATGGCCACCACCGCCACGAACCCAATCCACGCCAGCGGATCGGCCGGCCCAGCCAGGGCGATTTCGTTGTACGAGCGGTCGCAGCGCAGGCCGGCGGGCCACACCAGCAACCCGAGATCCATGGCGATCACCTTGATCGCCGTCCATCGCGCCACCAGAAACCCAGTGGCGCGCAAGGGATTGTCCACATATACCACCTGCGGCGTCAGCCCTCCCAACACGGCCGCACGCGCCGCCCACAGCAGAGCGAGCGACGCGGCCACGGCGCTGTAGGCCGCCGCCCGCCGCCCACGCGGCAGACCCGGCGGCGCCGCGCGGCACAGGTCCCACAGCGCCATGAGGCCGATCAGCACGGCGGCGTTCTCCTTCGAAAACACCCCGGCCGTGGCCACCGCAAACAGCCCCGCCACCGAGGCGCGCACGCGCCAGCCTTCCACGCCGTCGAGCCGGGCGTAGAGCAGCAGCCCGCCGAGCACCGCCATGGCCGCCAGCAGGTCGGCGCGGCCGGCGATATTGGTGACGGCCTCGACGCCCACCGGGTGCACCGCCCACAATCCCGCGGCCAGGAACGCCGCCCGCGCATTCCCCAGAAGCCGCCGCGCCAGCGCGTGCACCAGCCACACGTTGCCCGCGTGCAGCAGGAAGTTGACGGCGTGGTATCCGGCGGCGTCCGTTCCGTTTCCCAGAACGGCGTAGTTGAATAGCAGCGACAGCGTGGTGAGGGGCCGGTAGAGCCCGTCGGCGAGCCTGGGCCACCAGTAGTTCTTCTCGAAAATCAGCCGCAGGTTTTCAGCCGTCAGCGCGCGGATGCGGTCGTCCAGCGTGAGCAGCGCCTTGGCGTCCTGCACCAGGCCGGAGGAGAAGGAATTGGCGTAGGCCGCCAGGGTCACCCCCAGCAGCGCGGCGCGCGCCTGCCAGTCCGTGAAGGCGCGCGGCGCCTCCGGCCCCCTGGACGATTCCGCTTTCCGGCGAGCCAACCCTCAGCCCTCCTCCACCATCCGCAGACGAAGGTCCCGCAGGTTGCGTAGCAGGTAGTCCGGACGCTCGGCCTCCAGTTCCTCGACCGGCCCCACGCCGGTCCGCACCGCGATGGAGCGGACGCCGCTGCCATGAGCGGCAATCACATCGTTGGGCGAATCGCCCACCAGGGAGACCGGTACGCCGCGCGCGACCCATCCCCGCGCGCGGGCTTCGCGGATGGCCAGGCGGGCCAGGCCCGCGCGCGTGGCGGCCATCTCGCCGAAAGCTCCGAACCGGAAGTAGTGGTCAATTCCCGCGCGGCGCAGCTTGTGCCATCCGATGCGCGTCAGGTTACCGGTCACGAGTGCCAGCAGAATCCCGTGCCGCGTCAGGCGGCTCAGCACGGGCTCGACAGCCGGACACAGCTTGCCGCGAATGTCAGGGCACGCGCGGCGGTAGTAGCGCTCGGCCGCGCGCTGGATCTCCGGCATCGCCTGGCGGATTTCGCCCCGCGGCACGCCCGCCTTGCGCAGCATGAGAGAGAGGATCACCGGATCAAGCATCCCCTGCACGGGAATGCCGGTGGTATCGGTCCGGATGCCGGTCACGCGACGAATCCCCTCCGCCAGCGCGTCGCGGTGATGCGGGCCGGCGCGCCGCAGCAGCGTGCCGTCGATATCGAAGAGAACCAGGGCGCGAAAGGTCACGGGGAACTGCCATGATAGCAGGGAAACCCGGCCCGCTTGCCCGCTACAATGGGCTGGTGGCACAAGCGAAATTCCGTATCGGTCTGGTGCAGATGGCCTGCTCGGTGGACCCCAACGAAAACCTCGCCAAGGCGGAATGGCGCATTCGGGAAGCCGCCGGCCGCGGCGCCCAGGTCGTCGCCCTTCAGGAACTGTTCCGCTCGCAGTATTTCTGCCGCGAGGAAGACCCCGGATTCTTCGACCTGGCCGAGCCGGTCCCGGGGCCCACGACCGAGGCCCTCTCGAAGCTCGCCCGCGAGCTTTCGATCGTGATCGTCGGCTCGGTTTTCGAACGGCGCGCGGCGGGCGTGCATCACAACACGGCGGTGGTGATCGACGCCGACGGCAGGCTGCTGGGGCTCTACCGCAAGATGCACATCCCCGAGGACCCGCAGTTCTTCGAGAAGTACTACTTCACCCCAGGCGACCTGGGCGTGCGCGTCTTCGAAACGCGGTACGCGCGCGTGGCGCCGCTGGTGTGCTGGGATCAGTGGTTCCCCGAGGCCGCCCGCATGGCCGCCCTCGCCGGCGCGGAAATCCTGGTCTATCCCACCGCCATCGGCTGGCACCCCTCGGAGAAGGCGGAGACCGGCGCCAGCGAGCACGACGCCTGGCGCACCATCCAGCGCGCTCACGCCATCGCCAACAACGTGTTCGTCGCCTCGGTGAACCGCGTGGGGTTCGAGGGGCCGCGCGGCGGCGGGCTGGAGTTCTGGGGCGGCTCGTTCATCGCGGACCCCTCCGGCGTGGTGATGGCCGAAGCCTCGCATGACGGCGAGGAGATCCTCATCGCCGAATGCGATACCAGGCGGATCGACCAGACGCGCCGCCTCTGGCCGTTCTTCCGCGACCGCCGCATCGACGCCTACCAGCCGCTGCTGCGCCGGGCCATCGACTGAACGGCGCCGGTAGACATTGAATTCCCGCTCGCAGCCTTTTACATTTCCGCCGATTCCATTTATAATTACCCGTTCATGTCATTAACTTTTCGAAGCTGCCTGCCCCTTCTGCTGCTGGCGGCTTTCAGTGCGCCCGCACAACAAGCCATCGGGATCAACACCGCGTGGGACCCCATCACCGATGCCGACAGGCAGTTGAAAGCCCCAACCGTAGAGAAAGATGCGGGCGCGGAAGCGCTGTTCTGGACCGTCCACGTCCTCGATGAGCACCAGGGACAAGACCTGCAACGGGTATTGAATCACTACATCCGCTTGAAGGTGTTCGACGAAAAGGGCAAAGAGAAAGTATCGACGATCGACATTGAATTCGCCTCCAAGGTCGGCATTACAAGTATCGCGGCGCGCACTATCAAACCAGATGGTTCCATTGTGGAAATGAAAAGCAGCGCCGTCTACCAGCGC
>Ga0265323_10000659_pt1 | contig 18837 bp, 16 predicted proteins | sample 41225metaG_FD_193580 | JGI IMG/M metagenome (GOLD analysis project Ga0265323, IMG submission 193580) | Rhizosphere microbial communities from Carex aquatilis grown in University of Washington, Seatle, WA, United States - 4-12-25 metaG | ecosystem: Host-associated > Plants > Roots > Rhizosphere...
ATACGCCAAGGAATCCGTCGCCGACTTCGCGCTCTGGAAGGCGCGCGTGCCGGAGGACGGCGACGTTTTCTGGCCCAGTCCGTTTGGCGAAGGCCGCCCCGGCTGGCACATCGAGTGCAGCGCGATGAGCACGAACATTCTCGGCCCGAGCTTTGATTTGCATCTCGGGGGCGAGGACCTGATTTTTCCGCATCATGAGGACGAAATCGCCCAAAGCGAGGGCGCGACCGGCAAACCGTTCGTCAAATACTGGTTGCACGGCGCGCATCTGCTGGTCGAGGGCAAAAAAATGAGCAAGTCGCTCGGCAATTTTTTCACGCTGCGCGACTTGCTGGCGAAAGGTTTCACCGGCCGTGAAATCCGTTATTCGCTGCTCACCGCGCATTACCGTGAGACGTTCAACTTCACATTCGACGGTTTGTCGGGCGCGCGCGCAGCGCTGGCGCGCATTGACGAATGCCTCGGCAAGTTGCGCGAAATCGCTGGTAGGGACGCGCTGCCGCGCGTCCAGGCCGACCAGCAGGTCGGCCCTACCGGATTGGTAAAAGATTTCACCGCCGCGCTTGACGACGACCTGAACATTTCCGCCGCGTGGGGCGCGGTTTTTGAATGGGTGCGCGAAACCAACCGGCGCCTGGCGGAAAATTCCCTGGACGCAGCCGAAGCCGCCTCCGCGCTGGCCGCGTGGGATAAGGTTGATTCCGTCCTCGGCATCGGCACAAAATCAGGGGCGGAGATTCCTGGTGAAATTCTGGCGCTGGCCGAAGCGCGGACCGCCGCGAAGAAAGCGAAAGATTTCAAACGCGCCGACGCGATTCGGGACGAATTGAAGACCAAAGGCTGGGTCATCGAAGACACGGCCAAAGGGCCAAAATTGAAGAAGATTTGAAAAAACATCGAACATCCAACATCGAACGCTCAACATCCAATTGTCACGGCATTGGATGTTGGATGTTGGATGTTCAGTGTTGGATGTTTCCTGTTTTCCCATGAAAAGTTTGTTCATTACATTCGAAGGCACGGAAGGCTGCGGCAAATCCACGCAGGTGGAGCTGCTGGCGGAACGGATGCGCGCACTGGGACATCGCGTGCGCGTGTTGCGCGAACCCGGCGGCACACCCATTGGCGAGGAAATCCGCCACACGCTCAAGCACAGCAAGGTGAACGTGACCATGGCCTACGAAACCGAATTGCTGTTGATGAATGCCAGCCGGGCCCAACTCGTTCGCGAAACCATCCGTCCGGCGCTGGCCGTCGGCGAAATTGTCCTGTGCGACCGCTTTTACGATTCGACGACGGCATATCAGGGGTACGGACGCGGCTTGGACCTGGCGTTGGTCAAGAGTGTGATTGACTTTGCCGTCGGCGACACGCGGCCCAACCTGACCCTGCTGCTGCACGTGCCGCCGGAAGTCAGCGCCGAACGCCTGCAGTCGCGTCAATCCACGCTGCCCTTTGTCCGTGACCGGATTGAGGAGGGGGACAGATATTTCTTTGAGCGCGTGGCCCAGGGTTACGAAGCCATCGCCGCCGCCGAACCGGATCGGGTGCAGGTGGTGAGCGGCACGGGCGCAATTGAAGTTGTCTGCGAAAACATCTGGGAACTCGTCCGGCCGGTTCTGCCGCGCATCGGACGCTGGTAAACGCGCTTCAAGGCTTGTTGTTTTGCAACTTTGCCTTTGCCTTTTCGATCCACGGCTGAAGTTCCTGTTTTAACGTCGCGTCTTGCACAATAACATTCTCCCAAGAAGCAATAGCCTTCTCGTAATCGTCGTTGATGAAATTAAGCAACCCTAGATCATAATAAATTTCTGAAGAATTGGGCTTGGAAGCTCAATGGCCTTTTTGCAATCTTCGACCGCGCCCACAACATCTCCTTTGCCATAACGCGCCCAACCGCGCGTTCCGTAAGCATGTCCATTCGTGGAACTGAGTTGGATCGAATGCGTGGCATCGGCAATAGCCGCATTGAAATCATTTTTCTGAAACTTCGCCCAACCCCGATCGTTGTAAGCCAGTGCATATTTCGGATTGAACTCGATAGCCTTATTGCAATCGGCAATCGCTCCATCCCAATCACCTTTCTTGAGCTTTGCAATTTCACGATCGCAGTAAGCGGTCGCATCCGTTGGATCGAGTTCAATCGCTTTGCTATAATCTGCGATTGCTGCATCTAGGTTGCCCTTTTTGTATTCCAAAAATCCGCGATCTGAATAGAGCAATGAGTTTGTCGGATTAAGCTCAATGGCGTGATTGCAATCAAAAATTGCGTCATCCAACTTGTTCAACTGGCGCTCTGCCAGCGCTCGATTAGCATAAACGGCAAAATTTGGTTCGAGTTGGATGACAAGAGTGAAATCAGCCACTGCTCCGTTCCAATCTTGGTTATCGTATTTTTGTCGCCCTCGCTCAAAGATATCACGAGCAGAGTCATGCCTAGCGCATCCGACGAAAAACAACAAGCTTAACAAGCAGAATACAATTGCGCGCGGAGATTGTATTGAAATACTCATGCGGAAACCATTAACAGTGAAATTGTGGCAGAGGCAAGCCACTTAATCTTGCCGAATTCACGGCAATGGTTAATCTTGGAACAGAAACCATGATCGAAAAAAACATCGGTGAAATTGAGGCGAAGATTCGCGGCGCGGACACCGTCAGCGAAGAGCGCAAACGCGAGTTGCTCCAGTTGCTCGGCACGCTCAAGTCCGAGGTCGGCAAGCTGGCAAAAACCCACGATGAACAAGCCGAGAGCATCGCCGGCTTCGCGCAACTTTCCGCCCATGAGGCCACGCGCGCCAACCAAAATCCGCAATCACTCCAGCATTCGGTTCAGGGATTGCGCTCGTCGGTGGACGGCTTTGAGAAATCCCATCCCAAGCTCGTCCAAATTGTCAACGCCATCAGCAACACCCTGTCGAATCTGGGGATTTAATTATTCGGAGGGGCGAGTTACACGAGCCCCAAACTTCAGCGACCGGTGGCAAAGATAGGGACTCGCAGAGCTCGCCCCTCCGATATTTACTTGTCTTCCTTCGGTTCCAGCTTCGCAATCGCCGCCATGATGTCGTCGGCGATCTGCTGGTAAATTTCCTTGAGCCGCGCCTTGGAACAATTCTTCGCCTCGGCTCGCAAGGTTTCAAATGGCATGGGCCGGCCATATTTCACCGCCACTGGTTTTGGCCGGGGAAATGTGATGTGCCGCCCGTAAGCCTCGAACGTTCCAAACGTCCGCACCGGCACGACCGGCGCGTCGGACTTGATCACCACCAACCCGATGCCCGAGCGCGCGGGCTGCAACCGGCCATCGCGCGTCCGTGTGCCTTCGGGAAACAAAATGATGACGCCGCCGGCAAGCAACCGGTCGAGAATGGCCTTCAACCCCGCCGCGCCGCCGCCGTCGCGATCCACCGGGACGGCGCTCCACGAGCGTAGCAACGCGCCCATCCCGGGAAACCGGAACAGACTTTCGCGCGCCAGATAGTTAATGCCCCGGTGCAGGCCGGACCCGACCAGCGGCGGATCCAGGAAGCTCGCGTGGTTGGAGGCCAGAATAACCGCCCCGGTCAACGGCACGCGCTCCGCATTAAAGGCGCGCCAGCGGAAATAAAACCGGTAGATCGCCCGAAAACCGAGCCAGCCAAGGCGGTAGCTGATGTTCATAAATGACTAATTCCTAAACCATAATGACGAAAGAAGCCCGAAGCCCGAATAAGCAGCCCGACCGGCACATTAGTCATTTGATCATTTGGAAATTCTTTAGTCATTTTCCCTGCGCCAGGCGCTTGCGGATTTCGGCCAGAATCAAACCGCTGGTCTGTTCCGAAGTCAGGCTTGAATTATTAATCACCTTTGCGCCCAACCCGATCATCAACGGCGCCACGGCGCGCTGACTGTCGCGCTGATCGCGCGCGGCGAGATTTTCCTGGACCCCGTCGGCCGCGCGGCGGCGCGAACGTTCCTCCAGTTTTGCGTCGAGATAAAATTTGAAATCGGTTTCCGGAAAAACATTCGTGCCGATGTCCCGGCCTTCCATGACGAGATTGCCGAACTGGACGCACTCGCGCTGGCGTTTGACCATCCATTTGCGCACCTGGGGAATCGCTGCAACGTGCGCCACAGCGGCGGCGGTTTCGGGCGTGCGGACTTCCTTTTCGGGATAATAACCGCCCACCAGCAATCGCACGCGCCCGTCCACGCAGACCAGCGACGTTTTCCATTTGCGGCACGCGGCGGCGACGGCTTTGGCATCATGCACATCAATTCGTTTCTGCAGGCAATGCCACGCCAGCGCGCGATACATCGCGCCGGTGTCCACGTAAATGTAGCCCAGCGCCCGGGCCACGAGCTTGGCGTTCGTGCTCTTGCCGCTCGCGCTCGTCCCGTCAATCGCAATCACAATCGGTTGTTTCAAGTTTTTCCTCGCAGCTGCGTCTCGGCAGAGCGCAGCAAATATATTCAGTCAGCGGCGCTCTGCCGAGTCGCCGCTACGAAAATTAATCCGCAAACAATTCCTTCAATTCCAGCTTCCGCCCCGTTTTGGCATCCAAAATTGTCACGCCCAGCCCCTGTGGTGGTGGCGCAGCCACTTTCTGGAAAAAGTTCGGGAACGTCTTTTTCACGCACGCGGGATTCCTGATTTTGATGCCCGGCACCTTCAATCCCAAAATCGCAAAACACATCGCCATGCGATGGTCATTGTACGTCTCAATCTCCGCGCCGTGAAGTTTGGACGGATAAACCGTCAGCGTATCGCCTTCCTCGACCACCTTCGCGCCGCACTTGGTCAACTCCGTCCGCAGCGCGACCACGCGCTCGGTTTCCTGGACGCGCAGGCGGCCAAGGTCAGTGAATTTGATAAATTCTTTTCCACGAAGCCAATCCTCCAACGGCGTGATTACGATTGCCGTCATGATGCTATCTCCAAGATCAACGGCTCTTGAAACTTCGCATTTTGAAGATTCGATGAAATTCTCATAAAGCTCACGAACTAGTTTTTGGTCCGCAAGCTTTCCATCTTTTAAAAGCGCTTCCAATTGCCTCAGCAAATTGGGAACACCGTGAAACAAAGGTCCCCAGCCTAAATAATTTTTAAACTTTTCGTCAATTTGCCATCCGGTTTTCGGCCAATTTAGGACTTCAATGTTCTTATCAATGTTGGCGTGGACTACGTTACCAAGACGAAATGGTTCTGGTAGAAATAGTTTTGGTTCGGGCAAATTTGGTAAATTTTCAATTGAAGGAGTGATCCGCCCCGCCGCCCAAAAATAACTCCCGCTGGAAGCATCCGGTTCGATTTGAAATTTCCCGCCACGATGCGGAAACGCCTCAATCATCTTTGATGTCATCGCCACATACGGCGATTCTTCGGCATTCTCACCGACCACTTTGACTTCCCAACCGCCTTGTTTTGCGCAGAGCAGCAGCGCCGAAGCAAACTGCGAGCTTTCTTCAATACTTACCGTAGCAGCCGACGTGAGTCGGCTCTGATTTCTCCCCGAAGAAGTTTGAGCCGACTCACGTCGGCTGCTACCGCCAAAAATTGTCGCCGGCAATTTGTCATTCGGCGAATCCACGCGATAACCCAGCTCGCGCAACGCCTGAAACAACGCCGCCTGCGGGCGCTCGTGCATTCGCGGCACGCCGTGCAGCCGGTAAACTCCCTTGCCCAGACAAACCAGCGCCGCCAGAAACCGCGCCGCCGTGCCGGCGTTGCCCACAAACAGTTCCAGCGGATTTTCCACCGTGCCGCCGCCGGGAATGGTTCCGCCCTGGCCATAAACCGTGATAGTGCGATTGCAAATTTCATCCGGGTCGGGCGCAACGTTCACCATGAAGCCGAGGTCCTGCAGACACTCGACCATGATTTGCGTGTCCTCGCTCCAGAGCGCGCCGGTCAAAATCGTCTCGCCGTCCGCCAGCGCCGCCAGCACCAGCGCACGGTTCGTGATGCTCTTCGAGCCGGGCACGGTGATCTCCGCGCGCACCGGTTTGTCCAGCGGCACGATTTCGATGAGATCAGGAAGCGGCATTTTAACCACGGATGGACACGGATGGACACGGATCGGTAGGGCGGGCAGTCCCCTGCCCGCCGAAGCGTTGGTTATGACCGATCGGCGCGCACGGAGTGACGCGCCCTACCATTAAAAAAAATCCATGTTTATCCGTGTTCATCTGTGGTTGATTCATTCGGGAGAAGGCGAGGCGCAGCCGGCGCACCAGTTGTCGCGGCGTTTTTTGGCGGTTTCAAAAAACTTCGTAATGGCCGTTGCGTCCCTCTTTTTCACCAACCGCTGGAATTTTTTTAAATCGGCAATAAAGGCGTCCAGCGACCGGCCAAGGTTTTTCCGGTTGGCCAGGGCGATGTCGCGCCACATTTCCGGCGAGCCGGACGCGATGCGTGTCGTGTCGCGAAAACCATTCGCGCACAACGCGGCCTGATGCCTTGGCTGTGCCGGACTCAAGACGTGGCTGGCCAAAGTCGCCGCAACGACGTGCGGCAGGTGGCTGGATCGGCTCACCAGTGCATCATGGATTTCCGGCTTCAATTCCAGCACCCGCGAACCAACCGCATTCCAAAACCGTTCGACCTTTTTCAGCGCAGCCCGGTTCGTTTTTTTAGTCGGCGTGACGATGCAAACCGTGTTGGCAAACAAATCAGCGCGGGCGGCGCTCACCCCGGTTTTTTCCGCGCCGGCCATCGGATGACCGCCGACAAAATGCGCGCCGGCTTTGGCCACCGGCGATTCGAGTTCGCGCACGACGCCGGCCTTCACGCTGCCAACGTCGGTGACTATGGCGCCGCGCTTCAAGGCCGGGAGCATTTCCCGAACGCGCGAACGCATTTGCCCGAGCGGTGTGCAAAGGATGACGAGGTCGGCATCCCAAACGGCCGCCAGCAAATCGGTGGTGGCATAATCCACTGCGCCCGCCCGTTCGCAGTCTTTGAGGCTGGCGGTACGGCGAACAAAGCCCGCGGTCAGGCGCGCGAGTTTCCGGCGTCTGACAGCCAGTCCGATGGAACCGCCGAGCAGGCCGACGCCGATGATGGTGATCTTCCGAAAATGCACGCCCTGAAGATAGCGGATGGAGGATGGAAGATGGAAGATGGAAATGACACGTGATTCGTGATGCGTGAAACGTGAATCATGCATCACGCCTCACGTTTCACTCATCACAGCTTGACGCTGCCATTTTTACGAGCAGCCTCAAAGCACGCATCCAGCACCTGCTGCGTTTTCAGCGCCCACATCGGCCAGTCATCGTTGAGTTGGCCCGAGAACACCTGGTTGGCGAAGTTGCGGAACATCCGGGCATCCTGCGCCGTCGGATGGCCTTGCACCATCGGATCCACGCCGGGCGGACACTTCGCGCCGGAATCGGCGACGCGGATTTCGGTCCGGTTGACCTCAAAGGCCGGCTCATAGCCATTGAATGGGTGGACGAAATCGGGCACCTGCAGCCAGCCTTGCTCGCCGCCGACGTTGACCCATTGCTGAAATGCCGCGAGAAACGAACAGTAAAAGCCCATGGAAACGTTGCCGCCGAAAATCAGTTCGCCCGAAAATTCCGTGGGCGAGGACGCGCGACCGGAGACCGCGTTGGAATGCGAAAGGATGCGGCCGGTGACCGTGTGCGGCAGTTGCCAGTTCATCGTCCACAGCGCGAACCGGATGTTGTACCAGCCGAGGTCGCCCAGGCAGCCGGTAGGCTCGAGCCGGCCGTCCACGCGGATGTTGTCACGGAGAAAATCCCCACCGCCCAAAAAGCTGAAGCCGGAGGAAATGCGCCGCACCGGGCCAACGCTTTTGTTGTCGTCGAGAATTTCGCGGACGCGGGCCAGGCGCGGGCTGTGCATGAACATGACGCCGTCCATGAATTGCACACGGCTTTCACGGCAGGCGGAAATCATTTCGTGCAGCCTGGCCGCACTCACGGCACAGGGCTTTTCACAAAGGACGTGCTTGCCCGCTGCCGCCGCGCGCAAAACCCATTCCTGGCGCAACCCGGTTGGCAGCGGAATGTAAACCGCGTCCACGTTTTTGGACGCGAGCAATTCCTCGTAGCTGCCCAGCGGCACCGGCGGGGTTTCAAATGGGGTTTGGGCCTGACATTCCGCGATAAATTGGCGGCTGCGGTCGCGGTCCCGGCTGGCCACGGCGGTCACGACGCAATTGCCGGAACTGAAAATTGCCCTCCAGTTTTTTCGGGCAATGCCGGCCGTGCTCAAGATTCCGAATCGTAGTTTGTTCATAAATTCAATCATCTCGCCGCTTCCCTCACCCGTTCCAAAATCACATCGGCCAGACGCGGTTCGCTGCCGATGGCCGGCGAATACCAGACGAGCCTGCCGTTTTTTTCCGTCGGATTGCGCCATGCGGGCTGTCCGGCGGCCAGACGTTGTTCAACCACCGGTTTTGCCTCGCCGAGCAGCACGGGAATGTCTTCCTGCGTGTGCAAACCGTCGCTGATAAAAAACGGCACCACCACCAGATTTTTCGTTGTCGCCAGTTGATAACATTCGGCGATTCGTGGCGTTTCTTCCATGAAAATCGCCTGGACGCCGGCATATTGGTTCATCGCCCGAATCAATTCGACCTGGCGTTCGATCGCCTTCCGTGAATTTTCATTTTTCTCCGTGCCGTGGCCGGCGATGAACAGCGTGATGGCTTCAGGCTTGGGCGCACGGGGGAAGGGAAATTGTTCCACGGTTTTTTTTACGCACGACAAAATGACTTCCGTCATGCTTTCGTGAGTTCCGACCGGCCGGCAGTAGTAAATGGTTGAGGGTTGGGGGCGTAAAGCCCCGTGGGAGCCACGCCCCTTTACGGGGTTGAGGGTTGAGGGTTCGGAAAAACCGAGTTCGCGCGGGATGACTTCGGTGCTGAAATAACCTTCGCTGATGAACAGGGGCACGATGAAGACGCGCGGGGCGGAAATTTCCGGCAAAACCTTTTTGATTTGCGGCTCCTGTTTCCAGAACGCCTCGCGGACGACGGCAAATATTTTACGGCGGCGCAATTCCGCCGCGTGCTGGAAGACCGGCGCGGCGGAATTCTCGTTTTGCGTCGTGCCGTGGCCCAGCACCACCAGCGCGGCATCGGAGAAATCGTCACCGTTCACATGACAAGGTTGGCGCACGCACCAGCCATTCGCAAGCCGGACTGAGATTCAAATCCGTTTCGCCGCCACCATCTTCCACCACTTGGGAATGTTTGGGCGCTACGACGGAACGCCGCATTCATGCGGCAGCGGCACGTGTGATCAAACGTCCTGCCGGATGAATCCGGCGTTCCTGGCGAAGAATGCTTTGAAACCTTTTGACACCTCGGACATCCTAAGTTCAAATTGTCCGCGAAATCAACCGACCTATGAAAACAACGACTTCGATTAAATTCATCGCCATCACGCTGGCCGCCATGTTTGGATTGGCCGCCGCCGCTTCAGCCGCTGACACCGCCGGCCAATTGCCGCCCGCTTCAACGAAAACCGGCGTGACTTATGCCGCCGACATCAAACCCATTTTTGAAGCCTCGTGCGTCAAGTGTCACAGCGGCGACAAGCCCAAGGCCCGGCTCAAGCTCGACACCCTGGACAATGCGCTCAAGGGCAGCAAGGACGGCAAGGTCATCACGGCCGGCGACAGCGCCAACAGCCTCATGGTCAAATGCGTCGCGCACACTACCTCCGACCACGATTCCTGGATGCCGCCGGCCCACAACAAGGCGAACATCGGGCCGCTTACGCCCGAACAAATCGGCCTGATCCGCGCGTGGATTGACCAGGGGGCGAAGTGAGCCGTCCACCAGGAGGCGCAAAAGGTAAAAATCTCCTTCATAGCAGGCAGCCGGATAAACAGTACAATTATTGAAATAGCTATTTCAATAATTGTACTTTTGCAAAATCCGCAAATGTCCGGATTTGTTCAAGCTGCCCGATGGCGGTGACTGAGATTGCAATAATGTCGGCGGTCTGCCGACTCGCCGCTACGCTGTCTCCGGCTTGCCGCGCCGAAGCTTCCGAGCAAAGGCGGATCACTTCAACGGTGCGCGCTTTTGCTGCCGCAACTCCTGCTGCTGGCGCAACAACTCCATGCGGTCGGTTTCGGAAGTTTCCGGCTGGCTCGCGCGCTGGATGGAGGCGGCAATTTGGCGGTCGAGAAATTGATTGCGCAATTTCAACATCACGTCGCCCAGTTGCTGGTCGGGATTGGGAATTGTGCGGTCCTCGGCGACAGCTTCGGTGACAAGGCCCCGCATTTCTGGTGATTCGCACTCGTCCAAAAACGCGGCGAGGTTTTTCCAGCTTTCATGGGTTTGCGCCGCGAGTCGCTTTTCAACAATCTGCCGGACCAACGGATGAAAAATCCAATTTACATCCAGATGCAACGCAGCCCAAGCGACCAAATCATCGTGCAGCAGCAAGAGTTTCAGCAACCAAAATTCCTGGGCAGACGGACGCGGCGTTTCGGCTTCCGGCTCGTTTGACGCTGAATCTTCGTTCTCCGGACTGCGAACTCCGAACTCCGGACTCCGGACTTTTGCAAATTCAGCGCGCACGGCTTCGGGGGAAACACCCAGGCGCAACGCGGTCTTTTGCGCGTATTTGTCCGCCAGCACGTTGTTGCCGGTCTTGTGGACGGCCTCGGCCATGCCGCGCAAAATGGCGTTCCGTCCTTTGTCGCTGTTCGCGTCGTCCAGCTTGCAAAGACGGTTCAAATAGTAATCAAAAAATCCCTCGGCGTCCTCCACCAGTTTTCGAAACGCTTCACCGCCGTTGGCCTTGATGAAACTGTCCGGGTCGTGCGGTGCCGGCACCACGGCCACCCGCACGGCCAAGCCGGACGCCAGCAGATGGTCGAGCGAACGCACGGCGGCATTTTGGCCAGCTTCGTCGGAATCGAAGCAGAGCACCACCTCGTCCACGTAACGTTTAATGATGCGCGCGTGGTCGGCGGTGAAGGCCGTGCCTTGCGGCGCGACGATGTTTTGCACCCCGGCCATGAAACAGGCAATCAAATCAAGCTGGCCTTCGCAAACGATGGCAAAACCGGCGTCGAGCAGCGCGCGTTTGGATTTGTCGAGGCCAAAGAAGACCCGGCTCTTGGTGAAAATGGGCGTTTCCGGCGAGTTGACGTATTTGGCCGTTTTCTCGTCGCCAGACAAAACGCGACCGCTGAAACCGATCACCCGGCCCTGCTCGTCGCAAATGGGAAACATGAGCCGCCCGCGGAAGCGGTCGTAGTAATTGCGGGTCTGGGGTCTGGGGTCTGGGGTCTGGGAGTTCGGGTCTGGCGTCTGGGATTTGGGGTCTGGAGTCTCGGAGTTCGGAGTTCGGGTTTCGGATTTGTGAATGATGAGTCCGGCCTTTTCGACGAGGGCGAGGTCGTGGCTTTTGCTTTTCGCCCAGTTGACGGTGTCGTCCCAGGCCTCCGGCGCGCAGCCGAGACGAAAGAGTTTCACCGCTTCCGGCGACACGCCGCGTTTGGTCAGATAATCGCGGGCGATCTGGCCGCCGGCTTCATTGAGCAGCGCGTTCTGCCAGCGTTGCGTGATTTGCTCGTGAAGCTGGAGCAACTGGTCCTTGATGTGGCGCGATTGCTGTTCGCCGGGGGTCTGATCGAATTCCAGGGGAATTTTCGCGCGTTCGGCCAGCCGGCGGACGGCGTCCATGAACCCGATGTTTTCGTATTCCTTGACGAAGGTGAACACGTCGCCGCCCTTGTGGCAGCCGAAGCAGTGGAAAATTTGTTTGTGCGGATTGACGTTGAAGCTGGGCGTCTTTTCCTTGTGAAAGGGGCAGAGGGCGGTGAAGTTGGCGCCCGCCTTTTTCAGCGGCAGATACGAGCCGATGATGTCCACGATGTCGCTGGCGGCGCGGATGCGTTCGCGGGTTGCGGGGGAGAGCGTGCCGGCCATGCTTGTTTGGCGACGCGACGCTTACTTCCTGATGTTCACCACCGCCGGTTTTTTCTCCGGCGCGGCCGCCGGCGACGGAGCGGTTTCGATCAGCAACGGGCCCAGGTAATCTTTGATGTAAGGCCCGGTGTAGGATTTGGTGAAGATCTGCCCCTGGATGGTGTACATACTGGGAAAATAGTTGCCGCTATACAATCCGCCGCCGAACCACTGTTTCACGTAGGCTTCGTGTTTTTTAATGTCCTGCTCCGTGTAGACCGGCGCGTTCAGCAAAGCCAGCACGGCCAGCAGCATGCAGGCGAAACGAATCATGCCGGACAACATCCCCAAATAGTATTCGCCACCGCCGAACAAACCTTTGTCGCCCAGGCGGCTGGCCAGCAGCCATCTGAGAAACATAAACACGAGCACAACGATCAACGCCAGAAGCAGATAACCAAAAATGCAACTGGGCAGCTGGCTCAACTGAACGGTGTTGACCAACAGTTGGGCGGCCATCGGATAACAAATCCCGCACACCACGACCAGCGACACCCATTTCAACAGCGGCAGGATTTCCTTGGTCATGCCATGCTTGCGCCCAAGGAACAATCCGATGATCAACATGCCCGCAACCACCCCGTCGAACCAATTGACCGGCAGATTATCGAGAGCCAGGTTTGGTATCTCCGCACCTATCATAATCATGAGATTAAATTCTTCAATTGAGAATGCCAATCAAATTATAGCCGGTTTCATGCCAGTTTCGGGCTTCAGCCGGCATTTGAAAAAACGTGCTGCCACAGGTGAAATCCTGTGCCGCGGCACGGTTTGCGCGGAGTTGCTCATCCGGCAAACGTTCATCAAGGCGGATTCGAGGAAAGCCAGAACTGAATGTCCGGCGCCTGCGGATTGCGCGGATCCAGCGCCAAAACCTTCGAATAATGCTGCCGCGCCAGCGCCAGATCGTACAATTGCTGCGCGTAAAGATTCCCCAGCGCCAGATGCGCACGCACTTCGTCCGGATTTGCCGCCAGAATCTTTTTCAATTCATTCACCGCGTCAGTCACATAACCCGCCGCCTTGAGCGCCAGCGCGAAATTATAACGCGCGTCCACCGAATCCGGCTGCATCGCCAGCGCCGTCTCGTAAGCGGCGAGCGATTGATTGAAGTTCCGCAGCCGAAAGGCGATCACGCCGTAATTGTATTGCGCCTCGAACCAGGCCGGATCCAGTTCCGTCGCCTGGCGATAGGATTGCAACGCGTCCAGCCAGAGCGAATTCTGCTCAAACTCCCGCGCCCGGGTGAACGCACCCGACGCCGCCCGCCGGTCGCCCGCCTTCGGCTTGTGCGGCGAAAGATACAGGTAACGCGGAAACGGCGGCGGAGCGGGCTGAACAATCTTGACCGGCTTCGGCGCAACCGCCGGCGCCGGCGCCGGCGCGGACGCAGTCTGCATTGGGGGGCTGGAATTTGCCGGCGGCAACGGTGTTACGCCAACGCGACTGCTGCTCACCACCGGTGGCGGCAGGGATGTCACCACTGTGACTTCGCTTTTTTCCGGCGCCGAAGAGCGAAACCAGTTCAGCGGATTCAGCTTGTTCAAGGCACCCGTTTTTCCCGTTGGCGCTTCTGGCGGTGTTTCGGCCACGGGCGTTCCGATAATCACCGGTTGCGGCTGCACTTTCACCACTTGCGGTGAAATCGCGGCCGGGCGCGGAGGATTCAGACTGGCCCGGGCGACCGTCTGCGTTCGTGACGGCCCGGCCGGGCGGACCGTGCTGACGGCCGGCGGCGTCCTGGTTTCCGGCGCCGGCGGTTGACTTTCACTGGCCGTGGCGGCCGCCGCCGGCGGTTCCAGGCTGTTCGCGATGTCGTTCACCGCGTCCCAATTCGCCGGGCGCGGCGTCAGCGCCAGATACGCGCGGTAATTTTGCAGCGCCAGCGCGTTGTCGTGCAAATACTGCTGCGCCACCGTCGCCAGGTTCAGCAAGGCCGGCGCGTAAACCGGCTGTTCCCTTGCCGCCGCCGCAAAAAATTGCGCCGCTTCGCGCTGACGTCCGCGTTCAACCCGCGCGAGTCCCAAGCCGTTCAATGCCTCGGCGTTGTTCGGACTGAGATAAAGCGCGGTGCTGAAACTTTTTTCCGCCGATGTGACATCGTGCGATTGAAGCTGCGCGAGGCCGAGCTTGAGCCAGCCTTCCGGCGCCTTGGGCCGGCGCAACGTGTAGGCGGTGAACTCGCTTTCGGCCGCGTCGGGTTTGTTTTGCTCCAGCCACAAACAGCCGAGATTGTAATGCGCCTCCATCAAATCGCGGTCGAGCGCCAGGGCGCGCTGGTAAGCCGTCACGGCATCCGTCGGCTGGCCGGCATACTGGCACGCCACCCCGAGATAATTCCATGCCTGCGCGTTCGTGGCCAGGAGCGACGTGGCGGTCTTGAAGTGCGCCATCGCTCCGGCGTAATCGCCGCGTTCCAAAAGTTTTTTGCCCCTGAGCAACGCGCGGGGGCCGGATGGCGAGCAACCCGCAATGAACAGGGCCAGCGCCGGGAAAAGCAACCAACGAAGATGGAAAACGGCGCGCCGCCCAAAAATTCCATTCTCCATTTTCCATCCTCCGCGCTCGCTTTGCGCATTTTTTATGGCCAGCATCGGCGTTGGTGGTAGCATCCACGCCCAAAAGTGTCAAGAAACGCGCAAACTGATTTCGTGCAAGCGGTCCGGCAACTGGCCTTGGCGGCGGCCGTCGGACTGGCGTGTTTGCCGGTCCGGGCCGCCGATTTGTTTGCCGGTCATTCCACCAACGCCATTGCGCGGGTCGTCACCGTTGAAAATGCAAACGCCATCTCCGATTTTCAGCCGGACTCCGCCCGGGTGCAGGCCATGCTGGATCGCGGTCTTACGAATTTCACCGGCAAAGCCACGGTCGCCGCCGCCTGGCGCTGCCTTGTTTCCACGCAGGAGGTCGTCGGCATCAAGGTGTTTTCCGCCGCCGGCATGCTCAGCGGAACGCGGCCCGCAGTCGTCGCGGCGGTGATTCACGGGTTGCTCGATGCGGGCGTGCCGGCGCAACACATTGTCATCTGGGACAAGCGCAGCGATAATTTGCGCGCCGCCGGATTTTTCAAGCTCGGCGCGCAACTCGGCGTGGGCGTGGCCGGTTGCGTGGAAGCGGGCTACGATCCGACGAATTTTTACCAGCCGGACACCGCCATCATCGGCAACCTGGTTTATGGGTATCTGGAATTCGGGAAAAAAGGCGAAGGCGTCGGGCGAAAATCCTTCGTCTCCCTGCTGGTCAGCCGGCAAATCACCAAAATCATCAGCATCGCGCCGCTGCTGAACCAGGAAAATGCCGGCGTTTGCGGACATCTATACGGCCTGGCGATGGGCAGCGTGGACAACACGCGGCGTTTTGCGGACGATCCCGGCCGGCTGGCCATCGCCGTGCCGGAAATTTACGCTTTGCCCGTGCTGGGCGACCGCGTGGTGCTGAACATCACCGATGCGCTCATCGGCCAATACGAAGGCGGTTCGCACGGTCTGCTGCATTATTCCTCGGTGCTGAACCAACTGTGGTTCAGCCGCGACCCCGTGGCGCTCGATACGCTGGCCATCAAGGAACTTGACCGCGAACGGCGCGCGCTCGATGCGCCGGCATTCAAGCCGAATCTGGCGCTTTACGCCAACGCCGCCCTGATCCAGTTCGGCGTGAACGACCCCGCGAAAATCCAGGTGGAAAAGCTGCGCTGAACCTGAAACCCGAAACCATCTCACAGGAGGGCACGGAGGAAACAGAGATTTTGAAGGAGTGGTCAGTAATCAGTAGCCAGTAGTCAGTGTTCACTGATAACCGATAACTGAACACGGATCATTGAGTTCCGATCACAGGCAACTGTCCTCTGTTGACTCGGTTTGCTCCTGTTCAAGATCAATTTCGATTTTCGGGCTGAAAGAACGGTAGGACAGGCCTCCTGCCTGTTTCAATTGAAGCAAAGAGAAAATATGGAGACCGGGGGACTCCCGTTCTGCGCTGAACCTCAGAACGGCCAGTTGATGCCGGCGGTGATATAAACCTGTCCGCCCAGATTCAATTGTCCGCTCCGGCCGCCGCCGCTGATGGTGGCATTGCCCAGCGACATGTATTGTACCCCCACGTAAAGGTCGCCGTTCTCCACCAGGTGGTACATCAAAGACGCGTTCACATAGCCGCCGTACACAACGTCGGTCGCGTCAACCTGCCCTTTGTACTTGTTGACCGAGGTGGTGGTGGTGATGGTTTCATTGTACTGCAGGTTTCCCGACACGATTCCGACGGCAGGTCCGACACCGGCTGATAAGCCGAAGTCCTCATTTAAATCCCAATACACCGATGGCCCCAGCCGGAAGGTGTAGAGCATCACGTCCAGCTTGCGTGAGCCAACAACGTCACCCGGCACCGGGTCGCCGGGTACTGGAGGCGGCGACGAACCGTTGATGCTCCAAGTGCCGGTGGGGCCGCCGCGATAACCCGCCGGGGGGAAGAGACTGCCGGGAATACCGGTGGTATCAAAAACATAAACATTCTGATCAACGTTCCCATGCAGGGACAGTTTGTCCGTGATGCTGATGGGCAGCAGGCCGAATCCGAAATCCCATCCGATCTTCGCGCTGCCCCAATCCCAAAGATTACCGCCATAGGCCAGGTCAAATCCCACAAACGCCACATCACTCCCTTCCGAACTGGTCCCGCTGGTCGGGGAAAACGACGTGGCTTGGTGCATGGACAACGTGTTTGCGCTGGCATTGTATTGAGATGGAACATTGTAACCCCAATCGCGCGTATATTGTCCGTCCCCCGACGGGTGGACATAGCCATCGTCAAAATTCCCCTGCGCCGCACCTTTGCCAGAAAAGGAAACTGTGTTCTTCACGTTGAAGTTGGCGCTGATATTCAGTCCGACCAGGGCCCCGACACGGAAATGGCGCGTCCATTCGTCATTCTCGGAAACCTTTTGAATTCCCCAGCGATCCCAGAGATCTTGGGACGGCTGTGTTTGAACGCGGGGTAGCGGTTGTGGTTGAGCCTGGACATCGGGAGGTATGGCAACGGGACCATTGGTATTCAGGGTTTGGCCGGGCGATTGCGATTGGGCCGCCGCAGTCATGGCCAGACTCGCAAAACAAAAGGACAGACACCACGCAAAAAAATCGCGGGTGCGAACGTTTCTCATGGAACTGGGTGACATGGCGTCAGGGGTTCAGGAATACGCGATAAAACCGCGTGGGGGTGTTGGTCGGATGACTCACCGTCTCCGGCGGCCCATAATCAATCCAAGCCGTGTAATTTGCCGGCGTCACCGTGATGGGCTGCGCCGCCAGCCAGTTCACCAGGTTGGAACTGTATTCCACCGTGAACGCCCGGTTCGTGAGGGTGGGAAATTCCAGGAACACGCCGCCGGAGGGCAACCGCGCCATCAACAAAATATTGGTTGGCATGAGGCCGCTCGCCGCGGGAGCCAGATTCGGCAGGGTGACGCCATCCGCCCGCAATTGTGAGTTGGTAAACGGAAATGGATTTTGATTGGGATAGAATTGCAGCAATAAATACGCGCCGCCTTGACCATTCGTGAGGGCGGACGCATAAGTCACAAACGGATTGCCATTGTTGGTGCCCATCGCATTGGACAACCAGTTGGTCAGCCCCGTCACGGTGACTCGGGCTGAATCCACCGAGGTCGGCCCCGCATTCGACAGGACGATGCTCTGTTCCAACCGTCCGCTCAATTGGTTGAACTTTTGCGTGGGGATAATCGTCGCGGTCAGTTGACCCGGATGGGACAGGAAATTGGACACAACGATATTGTTGCTGGCCAAGTTGTTGGCCGGAATGGGATCAAACACGCCGTTGGTGCTGACCACCGATACAAAAGGCAGGGTGCCCGCATTGGTGGGCTGGACGGTCAGATGCAAATTGGTGAAGGCGCCGCTGGCCAGCGTGCCGAGATTGAAAATGACGTTGCTGCCGCTGCCAAGACGCGTGAGGACAGGCGAGACACTTTTGTATCCCACACCGGTGGGGAGCATGTTGGTCAGAAAAACACTGGGCGCGGTGGCCGGCCCCAGGTTGGTGACACTGACGCCATAAACCATCCAATCGTTGGAGAAAACCTGCGAGGTCGGCCCCGTCATCGCCACCGCGAGGTCCGCCTGGGGCAAAGCCGGTGCGTTGGTAACTTGAGTGACCATGTTGGCGGTGATGTTGGTCACTCCAAAAATAGCCACTACAACCGTATTGGTGAAGAGGCCGACCTGCGTCGGTTCGGCCGTCACGGTCATGTTTTGTATCGGGGTAACGGTGTCGAGCGGGATGTTGTTGAATGAAAAACCATTTGCATTGGTGACCGTGGGGGCCGGACCGGGGATGATCGAGGCGCCCAGGAGCTGGGCTGCGGCCGGGAACGTGTTCGTGACAAAAACCACGAATGTTCCCGCCGTCAGATTGGTCAGGTTGATGGTGTAAGTCAGGGAATTGCTGACGGCGATGAAATTGGTCGAGCTCGTGATCGAAACGCCAATACCCTGCTGTGCCGCGGCCCGTGTGCCGATGGCCATCAACGCGACTGCCAACATCGCCAACGTCCGAAATTTGGAGAAAAACTTCATGCTAATGACAAAACCCATGTGTTTCCGAACTTAAACAGCGGTAAAGTGCGAAAGTTTCAAGGTTTTGGCAATCTTTGTGTCCGGTGGCAGCCCAAAAAGTGGCAACCCTTATTTTTCTTTCTCAAAAACTAATTCCCCATCCCTCCCGGAAAAAGAAGTTTCCGTTGAAAGCGGCACATCTTAACCGAATCCATGTAGTTGAAAAGAAGCCACCGATTGGGGATTGATTGGTGGTAGATGAAAACAACACAATCGTCGGGCACACGCCCGGATCACCAAACGGTGGCCGGGAC
>Ga0265323_10000661_pt1 | contig 18831 bp, 25 predicted proteins | sample 41225metaG_FD_193580 | JGI IMG/M metagenome (GOLD analysis project Ga0265323, IMG submission 193580) | Rhizosphere microbial communities from Carex aquatilis grown in University of Washington, Seatle, WA, United States - 4-12-25 metaG | ecosystem: Host-associated > Plants > Roots > Rhizosphere...
TTTGGGGCTCATTGACCATTTCATGACTGCAGTATCAAGACCGGTGACGACTTTGCTGACCAGGGCGGCCCCCCCGAAAGCGCCCATAAGCGTGGGCAGCATGGCGCCGCCGACTGCGCCGACCTGCCCCAAGCTTAGCCCCTTGATCACGCTGCCGACTTTCTCCAAGGCCGGGAGCAACTGCTCAGTGGCGGCGGCAAACATGTCCATCAGCTTGCCTTTGATCGCGCTGAGCTGAACGCCCGCCTCATGGAACGCCTCGGAGTCGCGCTGCATGCGGGCGGCCAGGTCGGCGGCGTCCTCCGCCGCATCCGACAATGCATGTGAATTGCCCAGCAATTGCAGCATCTGCCCTCCTTCGCGGCCGAAGATCTGCATCGCGACCGCGGCGCGCTCTGTCGGGTCCTTGATCTGCGCAAACCCCCGGGTGAGAGCTTGGAGCTGATCCAAACCGCTGAGATTCTTCAGGGCTGCAGTAGAAAGGCCGAGCCGCTTAAACGCGTCGTCTGTCCGCACTCCCATCTCATTGACCCCGCTCAACGCGCGCTGCAGGCGGTTGAGCACCATGCCGATGTTATCCGCCCCGAGGCCAGTGTTTTCGAATGCCCGGCGCAGCACCACCAGATCTTGGATCGATTGACCCGTGCGCGCCGAGAGCTGCGTGAGCTGGGTTCCGAGTTCGAGGGCATTGCGGAGGCCCGCGATGGCGGCAGCGGCTGCCCCCGCCTCGGTCGCGAATGCCCCAAGCCCAGCAGCCGAAGCGCCAGCCGAAACTGCCTCGGTGCTGATACCAGCCAGCCCGCCCTGCACCGAGGAGAGCGCAGACAACACGCCCGCGGCTCCCACTGCGGTCAGGACGATATTGACAGTGTTGCTCATCGGGCTTTCGTTTCAGGCGTGAACTTCATTCAGTCGCTGCGCTGGGCTCTATTGGTTGCTGTGACGCTATTCGGCTGTCTTTTGAGCGGCCCTATCGGATGGGTCATCGGCGGCGTGTTGATCGTGCTCTGCGGAGTCACATTTGTGTTTCGGGTGCTGACGGCGGTTCAGCGTTCTCGCTGAGCTGCTTGACAAGTTCGCGATAACCATCGCCGCCGGCCATCCCCCGGTTAACGACGGCCAGTTGCATCAGATCCAATTCGGCGCGCATGCAATTGGCCATGGTGAGCAGGGCTTTCAGGCGCCGGGGGGTGCAGTCAATGACCCGCTCCCAGTCGCCTCCGCAGAGGCCAAGACAACAGGCGCGGGCAACGAGATGTTCCCACTCGATCCATTCGTCTGCAATTTTTGTACGACGTCGACGAGCGAGATCAGCAGCGGTCCGAGGGTTGCGGCGGCGACCGGGTCGCTCTGGCCCCTGGCCACCGCCCTCGCGAAATTTAGCTTGATCGCGGCCGCCGTAAGTGCGTCGAAACTCTCATCTGATAGCGTGTCGACCCAATCGGCGGGCTTGCCGGCAGAGAGCGCGACCAGGGCGGGAGTATCCGAGCTGCCCAGGTGTTTGATGAATACGTAGAGCTGCCGGATCGATAGCTCCGCGAGTGTGATCGTTTCCTTTCGCCCGTCGCGGTAGGTGACCTCGACAGGCACGGCATTGACGAGTGTGGTGGACATGGGGGTCAGTTTGGTTTTGCGATTCAGGGGCGCCCAGCTCCGCTCAGGAGCTGTAGACGGCGTCCTTGGTCCAGGTGACGTCTCCGGTCTTGCGCGACTCGATCTTGATCGTGGCATCGGAGAAGGCCCCGCCGCCATGCGACATCTTGCCGTCGCGGGTGATGAAGCATGCGAAGTCGGCTTCGCTCTCCAGCGCCACGGTCCCACTCACATCGTTGACGTCGGGGATCCACAGCGTGCAGGTGGCATTCACGGCGCCGATGAGAGAGCCGTTGAAGATCTCCAGGAGGCGTTTGACCTCCTGCAAATCGAAGGTCCATTCCTCGTAACCCTTGGTGCGCACGGCGCGGACCTTGCGGAGCACGCCGTCGAAGCCGGGGCGTTCGAGGTATTTGATCTCCTGGGTGGGATTGTCTTCGAGCTTCGTCGCCTCGAAGACGAGCGTGGCGCCACCGGTGATCTTGAGCTGGATGATGCTCAGACCATTGAAAATGGAGAGGGCGGCATTGAAGGGTGAGCTGGGCAGTGACATGCTGAGAGTGCGCCAGTGGCGCGGTTGTGATTTTTGGTTACGAGTTCGTGGGTGAGAAAGGAGGAGACCAGGTGAAGTCGACGCCGACGATGAGCACGCGGGCGAAAGAGCCGTCGGTGTTCTCGCGCAGGTCGTGGCGCTTGAAGGCGAAAAGAGCGGCTTGCGTGACGCTTGGGTCGGTCGACGCGCCGTGAATTGTCGGCACCAGCATGTCGACCACAGCCACGGTCGTGAGTCCGGCGGGGTCGTCGGTCAGGCCGCGGTGGATGACGATCTCAAATTCCTCAGTGGATAACGCGCGGCCGCGAAGTTGACCTGTCTTGGCCTGCCCACTGGAAGGCATGACCACGATCGCGAGCGATTGCTCCGCGAGCGCATTCTCGACCTCGCTCGCGAGATTACCCTTGTCCTCGACGAGCACGCGGTAGCCGGCGAGCGCCGGGATGGCGGCGATCAGGTCATGCAGGCGATTCTGTAGCTGCTGCAGCATGGCGGTCAGAAATTGAAGGTCTCGGGCGTGCCTGGCGTTGTGCCAGCTCCTGGGAATTGCCCAAACGCCCCGCCGGCGGTCGGGCGCTGCACCTGAGTTGGCGGTTGCACGAAGAATCGGCCGGCCGCGACATCCTTCAGCCGCGCGATCGCGTCCTCATAATCGCGGCGCCGGGCGTCGGTGAGCAGCATCGTTGCAGCGCGGCCGGCGGCCAGGCGGGTCAAGAGATGCCAACGCGCGATCGCGAGCGCGGTCGATTTGAGTTCGGAGGGCAGCGTGCCGGAGTCGCCGACAACTCCACCGGCGCGGGCCGCGACATAGCCGCGGACCTCTTCGGTCGTATCACCGATCGCGGCCGCGATCGGATCGGCGGCGCCGGCGGCGAGCGAATAATTCGAGAGGGCGGTAACCTCCTGGGCGAGGAGCGTTGCCGAGATATCCGCGGAAGTGAGAGTAATCCAGGACATGGTCAGACGGCAGGTTGGGCGGAGACGATCTTGTGCGTGCGCTCGCCCGCGCGACTGGTGCGCCACCAGTAGAAATACATGAACTCGGGGATGTGCTCCTCGGATTTCAGGAGCGGCCTCAGTTGCTCCGCCCAGCAGGTGTCTTCGGTGAAATCGATCGCAGGAAACCGCACTTTCAGCGCGAGCTCGCGGCGGATCGGAGTCACATGGTAGGGGAATCGCTGGTATGTCTTGACGCCGTCGAGAAAGACGAAGCCGCGGTTCGTCGCATTCTTGAGCGAGTAGCTGCAGCAGGCCTCAAACACGCCGTCGCAGTATCGCTTCGAAAGATAGGTGATCGCGTCGGCCACCGGATTGCGGAGGATCGCTCCGAGCATTTTCGCGATGTAGTTGGGCGCGACCAGGTCGTCATCGTCGATGAAAACCACGAAAGCCCCGCGCGCCTGGTCAAGCAGCCGGTTGCGCTTCGCTCCGATGCTTTCCTGCCCGTCATCAGCCGCGAGCAAGAACTCAACGCGTTCGGTCCATTGCGGTGCGAGGCAGGCGAGCAAACGATCAAGGTAATTTGTGCGGCTGAAGATTGAGCAGACGCATATCGAAAGCAGCGTCCCCGTCCTGGCCCATTTCTCCTCGAAGCGCTTGCGATTCGCGGCAAGGATGTCGCGGTAATCCGGGCGGCGTTCAAACGTCGTCAGCTCGGTTCTGTGATCCACCGCGCAGCCTCCGCAGATCCCCAGCGGCAGTCCCGCGAGGCTGGCGCGGCGGCAATAATCATTGTCCTCGAAATTCCCACCAACGTATCGCTCATCGAGCACGCCGAGGGCGTCGATCGTCGAGCGGGGGATATACACGCAGACGAAGACGAGGAAGCCCGGCTCAGTCACGTTGTTGGGCTGCTGGGCCTGCTGGCGCGGATTGCAGCAGCGGCCGCGAATCGTTGCGCTGACGATTCCATAGGTGGCGCTCGCCGCCTGCAGGCGCTCGAACCCCCGGGTCGTTGCCAGCATGGCATCGTCGTTGAGCAGAATCACATCCTCCTTGCCGGCCGCGGCGATGCCGAGATTTGCGTTGCGCGCATAGCAGAATGGCTGCGCGCCCTCGATCCAACGGACATTGGAGACCGTAGCGCGCTCGGCTTGGGGAATCCCGTCGGCCACGACGATGATGGCCGCTCCCGGCTGATGCCGGCGCACCGCCATGACGCAGGCAGCGACGTTGGCGATCTTCGCCGATGGGATGATGATGGTGTAGGGCACGGAAAGTGAGAGTGAAAGTGAGAGGCCGCAGGGGCTTCAAAGAACCGCCCCGCGCTGTGCGGGGCAGTTCGAGAAAACTCCGCATGCTTGCTCAGGAGCCCTGGCTCGCGGTGACACTGGAGACCAGGCGTTGCAGGCTGGGCGCCTGTCCCACGGCCTGGCCGCGCATGTAGGCGGCGCGCCAGTTGGCGCTGCCCGCCTTGTGGTCCAGGAACTTCACGAGCATCATCGAGAAGTTCGTGTCCGGGTTGGTGATCTGCTCGATGATCGCAGTCGCGGGCACATCGCCCATGGCCTGCGTGTAATCGTTGGGCAGCCGGGCCGCGACCGCGAGGCAGTCAGGCGTGCCGCAGAAGCCGATCAGGTTTTCGCCCGCCGGGATGTTGCCGACCTGGTAGGGCTGGAACCCCGCCACCGGAGGCAGCACGTTCTGGGTCAACAGTCCCTTGAACTCGGCCTGGAATGCGGCGAGTTGTACGATCGAGGCATCCTTGCCCAGGGCATGGAACGCCGCGCCGTTCAACATGGCGAAGCGGCTGGCCGGAGGCACGCCGCGGGCGAGGAATGCCTCGTCCACGGTCTGCAGCGTGTCGCGGGACACACTGGTTGCGGCGATGGCCGTCTCGTGCGGGAAGTGCGCCACGGTCACCAGCGCCATGATCGCATCCCAGAAATCCTTCGCGATCGCGTAGAAGGCTCCTTCAACCTGTTCGCCGAACAGATCGCGCTTGGTCTCGGCGAGTTCGTTCGCATTGAACGAAATCGGGACGAACTGATGGGCATTGATCACGATCGGCACGTCGATCGTGGTCGAGCTTGCGCCCGCGGCCAGGTCGTAGCCGCCGGCGCTCGGGTCGTAGCTCTGGACGGTGGGCACTGTGCGCAGGCGGGTCATCACCGTCTGACCGAACGAAATCGGGCTGTCCGAGAAGTCGGTCGTGATGGCGAAGAGCGCCGGGAAGCGCAGCTTGAGCAGTGTGAGCGTCCGTTGCAGGATCAGATTGCCGGCGAGGGAGCCGAGCGAGTTGGCCGCGAGCAGCGGCAGCAGCTGGAACGCCGGATCCGCAATGAGCTTCCGGAGATCCTTCGCATAGATCGCCGCGCATTCCTGCGCGTGAATCTTGGTCGCACCGCACTTGGCCTTGTAGGCCTTGAGGATTTCGACCACGCCGTCGTGGACCTCGATCATGCCGCCGGGCTGGGTGACACGATTGAGCAAGGTCGCGCCGGGCAGCGCGGCCAGGAGTTGCGCATGGCTGGGATCGGACTCGATCAGTCCGCGCCACTTCGCCTGGATGGCCTCGTCCTTGGGCGGCAGCGCTCCGCGGGCGACCGCCGCGTCGACGATCGACTTGGCATCATCCTTGCGGCGCTGGGCGTCCTTGGCCTTGAGGGTTTCGAGCTCGGCCTCCTTTGCCTTCAGGCTCTGGAGTTCTGCGAGCTGGGCCTTGAGCGCCTGGCCTTCGGCTCCGGCGTTCGGCAGTTTGTCGACATGCTTCGTCGCGAGGGCGACGAGCTGTTCTTCGGTCGCGTCGGCGGGTGCGGACACCGCCAGCGCGGCCAGGATCTTGATGAGCAGTTCTTTCATGACTGGATTCTGGTTGATGTTCCGGGGACCGCCGGATGCGGGATTGGTGATTTCGGCGCCGGCCAATCGGGCGGCGATTAGCGCCGGCATTGCGGCGCCGAAAGCGGGAGCGTTCACCAGGCCGCCGGCGGCATGGCCGGGCATCAGCCGGGAAACGCGCTTGGTCTCCCGGTTGATCATGAACGCGGGAGAGAACGAGTAGTAGACTTTGCCACGCAGCAGCTCCTGCCCGAGCGAGGTCCATTCGACCTTGGCCATGATGCCTTGGGCCGGATCCCAACGGAAACCCGTCACCCAGGCGGTGGCCTCTTCATCCTTATGATCCTTGTCGAGGTAGACGCGGTGGCCCTTGGCGAGGATGGAGGCAAAGGATGCCGCAATTAACTTGGCGCCCGCTTCGTCGCAGAGGACGGTGGCCTGCGTGGGCTGGCCGTCGCCACCGAAACAGCTGATCTCGTGGGTGCCCGCCGGCATCCAGACAATTTCCTTCGGCAGTTCGCCGCCATCCGCGGGAAGTGCGAGCGGCCGGGCCGCCGCCAGGGCGAGGAAATCCGAGGAAGAGGCAAACAAGGCGATGAGTTTTCTGCTCATTTGGCGTTTGGATGTTTGGTGTTTGGCAGTTTGGCGTAGCTGTGGGCGGCGCCGGTGATCGCGGCCTCGGCGAGGGCGGCTTCAAGGGCATTGGCGAGTTCGCCCGCGCCGACCATCGTCGGAGCCAGGGCATCGAGCTTGGCGATGAATGCCTCCAGCTCGCCGACAACGTCCAGGTTGCCGGCCTCGATTGCGGATAGGAGCGGCGCGGCCGCCTTGCGAAGAGGCGCCATGTCGCGGGCGTGGGCGGCGGCAAGCGCCCTGCGGGTGGCCTCCGGCATCTGGTAATCGCCGGGTACAGCGGATGCCCCGCCGGATTGGTCCGATCCGCGGGCATTCAACGCGTCGCTACGAGGTACGGCGGAACGCGGCGAATCAACGATAAGGCCATTCGCCGTCGTTGTGGCTATGCTGGTATCCCCTAAACCGTCCTGGGCGGTTTGCGGGGCTTTGGCGGGATCGGACCCCGGGGAGCCTGCGCCCCCCGGGGCTGACCCCGACATTCCTGATGACACCCCGCCTTGCGGCGGGAGATCTGCAGCTGCTGGCGTCCCCCCGATCGTTTCCTCGCCGTCTTCGGGCTTGGAAAGGCCGTGGCGCTCGTAAAATTCAGAGGCGACAAAGCGAACACCGGGAATTGCGGACAGGACCTGGTCGCGTTGCGCCAGCTGCACAGGATCCGGATCGCCGGCCAAGTCAGGCACGACCGTCGGCGGCTCGGAAACATCCCCCCAGTTAAATTGCAGGAGCGCCGGCACCAGCTGGTAATTGAGCAGGTTGGCGCACCACTGCGCGGCCGAATGGAGCACTTCCCGGCGCACTTCGCCCTGCAGCTGCGCCTGGCCGCCACCGTTGAGCCCCTGTGAATGCTGCGCTCCGGAGCCCTCCTGGCCGAGGATCAGCAGGTCGCAGGCTTTGTCCGCCAGCTGCTGGATGAGAATCTGCGGATTGTCCTGAGAGCGGGTGACGGCGTCCTTGAAATCGAGCGTCGTGCCAGCGGGGAACGCCGCGAAGCCAGCGGTGCCCATCTGCTGCAGCATCTGTACCAGCGTCCCAAGGAGCTCGGGCCGGCTGGAGTCATAGGTCGCCCAGCGAAAGGGCACGCCGAAGATCTGCGCGGTGGCCAGCAGCCATTCCCAACCGAAGGTGATGCCGACCCAGTATGGAGCCAGGGCGCGCAGCAACGCCGTGGCGCCGGGGGCGCCTGAGCGGGCCTGCCAGATCCCGCACCAGAATTGCCCGGCCGGGAATGGCTGCCATGAGGTGCTGGTGGGCGTCGGCGTCCAGACCGTGGATCCGGAGCCCAGGAGCCCCAGCTCCGTGCCGTCGGGACTCCAGCCATAGCGGCGGGGCGAAAGCATGTGCGCGCAGCGCGGCAGGATGCCGTCCGGATTCTTCGTCCAACCGACTTCCAGGACGGAGATCCCCTTCCCGTATGCGTCCAGCACGTGATAGAGCGCGTCTTCAAAGCCGAGTTCGAGCGTGCCCGGCCGGGGTCGCCAGTTCTTCATCGCAGCCTCCACCAGGTCGGCTTTCTCCTTGGCGCTCTCGGTCGGCTTCTCCGAGCCCGTCGTATAGGGCTGGACCGTGAACTTCCCTCGCGACGCATTGCTGCGCACCTCGGCGAGGTTCTTCAGCAACCGCGGCCAGGTGTCTTCCATCAGGCTGAACAGCTCGTATTGATCGGTCAGCGAACCCTGCGCGGCATTCTGCAGCACCCAGCGGATCTGCGAGGGATCAAGCCTGCGGTTGGCCCAGAACATCGGGGCGAAGTCCGAGATCTTCGGCTGGACCAGGTCTGCCTTCGGCGCGGCCTGATTCATCTTGGTGGGAATCACTGGAGGCACTGCCGCCGGCACCGCGGCCGGCTTCGCGGCCACCAATTCCAGGGAGGTGGACGGGATCGGATCGGGAGCGCGGCGGAAGATGGATGGGAATTTCATCGGGGTCAGGCGAAGGTGGTGATGACAGGCCGCTGGATGATCTGCATGCCGGGCCTCGCGGTGCCCATGCGGACCAGCTGCAGCGTCTCCGCGGTGAAGGCGCCGGCCATCGGCGCCATCCAGCCGTGCAGCGCGAGCTTGGTGGAATCGAAGCTGTCGCCGTGGTTCCCGCTGCCGTCGACGTCGGCGTCGAAGCCGCCCTTGACCCGGCGCACGAGCCGGAAATCCTCACGGACCCAGCGGTCGGGCGGCAGCGGCAACTGGCCCTCTTCAAGCGCGTTGACGACCAGGTTGCCCAAATAGGTCTTCACCAGGATTTCGGCGCCCTGGTAAGTGATGCGCTCGCTCGCGATGATCAGATCGATCGCGCAGAACCTGCCCAGCTCCCGCCGCATATCGGTCGCGAAATACCGCTCGTTGGTGGCGTCGATCGCCAGCCGCCTGCAGCGCACTCCCGTGAGGACTTCGCGGAGGATCGCCCGGGCTTTCGCCGGATCGGCCGTCTTCCATCGGAAGAGCAGTCGCACCGGATAGTCGCGGCCGATGTGCGGCACGATCGAGATCGATGAGGGATTGCTCGTGCCTTTCTCCGTCGTGGCTACGTCATAGCCGACCGTCACGGGCTCGTCCCCCAGGCCAATCAGCTCACGCCAGTTGCCGGGCAGTTCGTTCTCGAAGGCCATGCATCGCGCCGCTTCCAGGCGCGTCTGCGCGAAATGGATTACGGAGAGTGAACAGGCGGCCGTGCCGGTCGCCGCCAGGCGCAGGCCGTAGTTGCGGTCCCATGCCTCCTTGTCGAGCGCCAGGGCACGGTGCTGTTCGATCGAGATCTCCTGCCGCGTCTCCGGATGATAGAGCTTGGCGCCGGCGAGCTCCGCATCGCTTGCGTCGACCCGGTGCACCATGATCCCCCCGTCGCCACGGTACCAGTGCCCGGCCGCGTTGGGGGTGAGTTCGCCCAGATCCGCGGGTGGCACAAGCAGCTCGTGCGAATAGTGCCCGCTGTCCGGCGGCGGTGTGGTGGACATGATCAGCCGGAAGGTGGGATCGCTCGATGTGATCGGCTCAACAGCATCCCAGAGGGCGCGGAAATCGGGAATGAATCCGATCTCATCAAGGAAGACTGTGCCGGTGAAGCCGCGGGCCGTGGCCGGATTCGGGGCGATGACCTTGAGCCGCGAAACCTTGCCGCCCGGGTGAGTGAACTTCACTTCGAGCTTGCCGGACAGAAATGCTTCGGAGAGCGCATCGAACCCGTCGGCCGTGGCCGTGTTCGTCTCCAGCTTCTTGAAGCGCTTGCGCAGCCGCTCCAACACGTCCCAGAAAACGCCGGCTGCGCGCAGCGCCACTTCGCCGCCGACGTTGAGCGACGCCGATGCCAGGATGACCGTTTCGCCCGGCTTCTTGAGCATGGTCTCCAGCGCCCAGGTCGAGAGCACCTCGGTCTTTCCGCTCTGGCGGCGCCAGAGCAGGATGAAGATGCCGTATTGCTCGCGCATCCGGTCGGCCTCCATCTGATAGGCTCTCCAACGACGCGCACTCATGGTGCATCCTCCCCGCGCTTGAGGCGGTTGATCTCATCCAAGGCGAGATCGATTTCTTTCTGCAGCCCGGCTCCGCTTTCTCCGCCGCGGGCGCGTTCGAGCAGGAGCCGGTTGCGATCGAGAGCCAGGTTGCGGCTCGTGACCCGCACGTCCATCGCGAGCTTTTGCCGATCGAGATCGATCTTCTGCTGAACGAGTGCGTTCTTCTCGAAATTCGCGATATCGGCGGGGGTTAGATCCTCAAGCATCGCGAGGAACTTGGCCTGGCCGAGCGCCGTGCGAGCCTGCGCATCGTAGTCGGCCGGGCAGTTGGCCTGGGCGACGAGCGCCGCCTCTTTCGCGGCTAGGAAGCGCCTCTCCACCTTTGCACCTTGGAACCAGGCTGAGATCGCCTGCGTACTCGGCTTGCGACCGCCCCACTCCGCCTTGGTCAATTCGGCGACCTTGGCAGCGGCCTCCGGGAGGCCGAGCCCGCCGGCGAGAGCAATAAACAGCTCATCCCGTTGAGCGGGCGTGAGGCGCGCGGCAAAACTGTCGGAGCGTAGCTTCACCGGTAGCGATGGTTAGCCTCGGTGCGGCCTTCAGGCGTAAGCCCCCAAAGGGGATCGCTATCATCATTGCGGCAAGAGACGACGAACCGGCGAGCGGCCAGCCGCTGCAATGCCTCTGTGAGTTCGCCGTTGCCGATCGGCCGGCTTCCGAGCGCCTCGGAAAGCTGGGTCCGCAAGACCGGCTCGGTCATCGGGAAAGGATCGGTCGTGAAGAGCGCTTCGAGAACGTGGGTTGAAGAAATCATGTGGGGCAGGGTTGGCCCTTGCTGCAGGGAAGGCGTTTGATTTCGCCGCGCATTTCACTGACGGCGCCGAGCAGGAGGTTGATCCGTTCATGCGTTTTGCTCGCGCGCTCCTCATTCTTGTTGTCGAGCTCCGCCATCGCTTTGATCAACATCTGGAGGCGTTCGCCATCCCGCTGTTCGAGGTGTTCGACGCGGCATTCGATGTTCTTCAGCTCTTCATGCGTGGCCATGCGAACGGCCAGCCGCGTTTCGAATGGCTGCTGTATGTCGACCTTCTGAGCTTCCGCGTTTTCGTCGATCTGTGCCTTCAGCTCCTTGGCGAGATCGGCGCGGAACTGCCGCAGGATCGCAAATCCTCCGGCGATCGCGATCAGCGCCAGCACACTGAAGCCGATGAGTAACGCCGCTGAGCTGGAAAAAGCGCCTTCGGGGATCATTTTCGGGGGGGGCTCAGAGGACGTTGGCCTGGCGGAGCGCGGCATCGGCCCGGGCTGCCGTACCGTCGGCTTCAGTGAGCCATTCGCTCTTGATCTGCTGCGCCTCGGCTGCGATCTGCGGCGCCTTCGCGGCGATCAGCTGACCGAGATGGTGCATCCCAGCGGACGCATCGCGGGCCAGCCCTTCGGCGTCCGCCTTCGCCTTGGCGGCGAACGGCGCCAGGATTGCGTGCGCGGCCGCTTCGATTGGCTTCAGCACCGGGCAAGCGAGCGCCAAAAGCGGTAGCAGGTAGGCAATCACCACGTAGGCGATTCCGATATAGAGCGCCCAGCGGATTCCCGTATCGACAAATTCTCCGAGAGCGCTGTTCGCTGCCAGCGTCGTTTTGAGCTGCCCCTCAAGATCAGTCTTTGCCTTCTTCGCAGCCTCGGCCTCTTGGCGCGATACCTCCAGGCGCTGCTGCGCTTCATGGAGCGCCTGGTCGGATGATTGCAGCGCCGTCTCGGCCGCGGCTCGGCGGCTCTCGGACGCGCTGGTCGCGTCGCGGATCAACTGCGTGACCCAGGCTTGCTCGTCGGCCGTCAATGGTCCCACGCCGGCCGCAAGTGCGGCTCCCGCCTTGTCATTGAGCCGACCGGCGAGGGCAATTGCAGGATCGGCCTTCGAGGAAGGGGAAGCGAAGTCGAGCGCCTGCCCGGTGGCGGCGGCCAGTTTCTGGCCCTCCTTGATCTGCGCGGTCTGCGCGGCTTGCTCCGCCTGCTGCGCGACATCGATCTTGCCCTGCTGCTGGTCGACCGCCTGGACCTGGGCGGTGATCTTCGCCGGGCTCGGCCCGGCGTTGAAGAGATGGAAATGAGCGGCCTTCCAGGCGACGGCACCGATCGCGATGGCTCCGGCGATCAACAGCACAACGGCGATGTGAATGGCTCCGCGGCAGGGATGCGCAATGGGGTGTAGTGCTACCATGCCCCCAGTTTTCGCGGCCCGATCGCGGAAACTGAAGCCCGCAAATAGCGAGTGATCGCGAGTCAGTGCAAGAGATCGCGAGTCATGTCGGATTTTGGCGGTTTTTCAGCGAAGGGCTGGAAGCCTGGATGCAAAACCCACCAGGTCCACGCGTCGGAAAAACGGATGTACCGGCAGCGGACTGCCTGTGGGCACTGCGCGATGATCTCCCGCGCGTAGCGATAATGGATCTCCACGCCCTGCTCCGCGAACAGATCGGCGAGCTCCTTCGCCATGACGAGCCGTTCAGCCGGTGCCTGGAGATTGGGGGGCATGGCTATTTCGCCTGCTGCAAAATCCTCCCGACCTCCTCCTTCGCTTTCACCTCAAGTGCTGCCTGCAGCTGCTCTATGGGCGGCAGCGCACGCGGATCCGGCGGTTGTGTGACCTGTGGCACCAGGCGCCAATAGACGCGCAGGGCCGTGCCGTCCTTGGCCGCCAGATACATCTTTCCGCCGGCCATCTTTTTGAAGAACAGTCCTGGGATCGTGTTGGCGCGCGGGAGAACGCCGTAAGCCTCGGCGCGTAAGGGGATCGCGAGCAACCGGCGTCCAGGCCCAGGCCGGATTGTTCCGCCGGTGACTTTGAAGCGGAAAGGTGCGGAGTCGATCCCGACCACCGCGCGGTCGGCCGTCGCCTCGCGCAATGCCGTCTTATCGCGCACCTCGCGATTCCAAAAATGCTGCGGGGGAAATCCCTGCTTGTTGCCTTCGCCCTCGCGCTTGAGAAAGTGCGCCTTGAGCTGTTTTTCCAGCTCCTTGCCCAGGCGCTGCATCATCGCCTGGCGCTGCGCCGGCGAGAGCGCCTGCAGAATCGCTTTGATCCTCGGCGTGGCCAGGTCAACAACTTTAATTTCGGGTGATAGCATCAGTAGATCCGCGGGTTCTTCCAGTCCTCCCAGTGGATTGCCCCATTGGCGCGGGTGCCGTGTATCGTGATGACCGTGCCGCCAACCCGGCGAATGTCCCACAGCGCCGAGGGCAGATCATCCCGATCGTCCTTCGCATCAGCTCCGAGCGAGTCCGGATATCCGTCCTTCCAGAATCCGTCTGCTCTGAGCAAATGCTTTGAACGTTCCATCACTGCATCAGGCAGGCCGCCGTCGTATTCGTAGCGCTGTCCATCGATATCGAAGACCACATGTGCGTTTCCGTGTTTCATGGCCGTAAGACTGAGAGGATGAATTTGAAATAGTCGGGATCCTTCTTGGCGAATCCGACCGGGTCTTCATAGAGCCGCTGCAGACCCATCGTCAAAACCTCGGTGGCGTGGGCCGAATCGAGCGAGTCGGCATAAACCCGGCCGGCATATGGGACGCCGCCGAGCTCGGCCCATTTGTCCTCGTAAGCCAAATCCTTGTCGTGATACCAATCGGTCCCGGTCAACTTGTTGAGAGATTGGGGCACCTCGCCCACTTTAATGCGGCTGCGGATGAAATCCTTGCTCGCCTGCAGGATCTCCGGATCGGAGCATTCGATGTGGTGCGCCAATTCATGCACCGTGCAGGGGATGGCGCCCGGGCGCACGTATGCGATCGCTAGCGCCGGATCATAGTGGCCCAGCGCATCGAGCACCTTCACCTTGCATGAGGCCGAGGGCGCGACGTCCTTTTGCAGCACGGAGCTGATGAACGCCTGAGCCTTGGCCACCTGCGACATTGCAGCGGTGGATGGGTTTAGCGAGAGTGATCCGCGCTCCGTCGCCGGCAGCGCAATAATGGCGTGCGCTTCCTCGATCGAATCGGCTTTCGCCACGGCATTGGCGAGGCGATCGACGTCAGGCAAAGTGACCGCCGCCGGCGCCGGCGTCTCGACCGGCGTCGCCACATCGGCGCCTGCCGGGAGATCTGCGGCCTGGGATTTCCATGAGACGGTCTCGCCGTCGAATGAGATCTGATTCCCGAAGGCTTTAATCATGGAATCGCGCATCTCAGGCCCGATTCCCTTGACGCTCGCCTGGAGTCCATCGTTCCAATCCTGCGCCTGCGCCGCGGAGGCGTCGCGGAGCATCTGCAGACGCTCTGCGGGGGCCTGGCCCTTGGGCAGCAGGCCAAGCGCTTCAGCCTCGGCGCGATCAACATCCTCCCATCCCATTCCGCTCTGAAAATCAAACGGCGGAGTTGGTCTGCCGAAGCGGGATAGCGCCGTCCAGATCGGCGACCATTTCAACGCGACTAACTCAGTCTTGCTCGCCCCTTCCCAGCCGACGGCCGCGCCCGCCTCGCCCCAGCGCGCATACCAGTCCCGCGGGACACGCCGGCTTTCGACCCTGATCAGTCGATAAGCTGGGGCCATGTCCAACAAGTTCGGATCGAAATCGGCTTTGTACGCGGCCTTCGCATTCGCGGACGCTACCTGAAAATCCCAGATCAGTTTCAATCGCCTGGTCGAAGTGATATCGGCGATATCATTGCTGTCACCCGCCGGAGCCCCGAGCAAGCCGCGCAGATCGGCGGCGAATCGCGCGCCGTCCATTCCCGTGCCGCCAGGCCGCGCCTGCTCCAAGCCCTGTAGGATCTTCTCACGCATCGCGGATAGGACGCGCAGATCCTCGATCGTCGAAGAGAACATTGCCTCTTCGCGCAGTGCCACCGGCACGCCAGCCCACTCGTCCGAGCGCAAACGGGACCCGATGATCGTCTTTGAACTGAAGTTGCTGACCGTTTCAGTACACGGGCTGGTCGTGATGGTGGCGTCGCTCATAAGGCTGATAGTATCCTCACACGCGCTTGATGCTGCGGACGAAGAACCGCCCGAAGGTCGGGCGGAAATCGCCGATGCCGATCAATCGGCCGGCGGCGGTCAACAACTCATGCACGTCCGCCTCGGCGAGGTATTCGGGCAGCAGGATCAGGAATGAGGCGGTGACCTGCCAGCCAGCCTTGAGCGCCGGCCTCGTGCGGTTGATCCCGGACCGCTGGACAACCGCCCGGCGCTTGTCCTCATAGTCCCAGGATCGCTTGCCCGTGTCGCAGAGTGGATCGAGCGTGATGATCGCAGCTTTGCAGAGATCGGCCGCGCTTTTTCTGGGTGACCGCGGATCGGGCCGGAACCGCGCAGCGCCGAGGATAGCCTGCCGGAAATACTCTCCGGGAATAGCCAGCGTGCCGCGCTCGGTGCGATAAATATAGCTCTCCAGATCGTCCATCCGCTTCGCCGCGGAGTTCTTCCTGGCGCTTGATTTTCCGGCGATGGCCTCGCAATTCCAGCGATGCAGAAGGAGATCGCTCGCGCCCTCGATTACGATGGTGAGTTGATACGGCTCGCCTGTGGCGATGGCCGCGGCGGCGCCGTTGGACGGCTCCGCGAGTTCAATGGGGGTCTTATTGTTCATGGGAAAAAATGCAGGTTTTGTTATCGCAGACCTGCAACTGCTCCTTGCCTTGCCGAGCCCTGCCGTGCCTGGCCAAACCTTGCCCAGCCATGCCCAGCCGAACCGCACCAAGCCAAACCACGCCGAGCCGAGCCCTGCCGAGCCAGTCCTAGGCGTGCCTCGGAAATTGTGTGAGTGATCAGAGGTTGAGGAATTGCAGCCGCCGAACTTCCTCGGTGTGCACTGCAAACGTCGTTTCGAGCCGAGCCCTCACTCCATAGCTGAGGAAGAGCACGCCGGTCAGCCATTGCGGCTGGCCGTGTTTGGTCTCGCCGTCGCGTTCCAGTTCGCTCAGGCGCGCTGCGAACAGATCGAGCATGCCGATCGCTTCGAACACGGCATACTCCAAATCGTTGGTAGTGGTGATCTGCCGCTCTGGCGGTAAATCCCGGTTCATGGGGTTGGTGGCCCCGAGGTTGTCTTTCATCGGTCTTCTTCCCTTCAAAGAGGCCGCCCAGGAGAAGGAGGAAACCTTGTCGGACCCGCACCACCACGTGCAGACGCCCTATCCCCCGAGCGGCCAAGGGTTCACTGGTTTCGCGCCTGATCCTGTTGGTGGACAGGTTCGTGAATGCGCGACCGGCTGTTTCCTCAACCGGCGCGGGCATCGACGTGCCGACCAAGGTGAAAGTCAAGATTGGAAACTCATCACTCATGCTTCGCGATCCTCCGGTTTGACGAACTCCAGTTTCAGCTCTCGAAAGAAATCTTCCTCTGTCTCGGTCTCGACGGCGGTCCGGCTGAGCAGCTTCTCCAGCCCCGCATGCGGATTCCAGTGCAACCCCACCTCGCGGGCGCGCCGGGAGAGCATGATATTGAACTCAGCGGAGCCCGTACGGCAGACAAGCAGCGTCGCCCAGTTGGCCGGCGTCACATTGCCAAACAGGTCCGCAGAGGCCGCATGGGCGATCCACAGATCGAGCTGGATTCCCCCCTGCAGCTCGAAGACGCGATACTGCTCGCCTGTCTTCGTGCAACGTGTCCGGCGTTCGCAGCGCGCGATCAGATCGTGCAGTCCGGCCTCGCCCTTGGGCAGGCAGACGACGTCGATGTCGCCGACCTCCGGACGCTGCCGGCGGATCGATCCGGCGATTTCGCAATGCTCGCAGAACGGCGCGAGGTCATCGCGGATCCGGTTGGCCAGGCGTTGTGCAGTGGCGAGCTTCATCGGAGAATCAACTCGGTTTGCACTTCATGCTCAACCGCGCACCGAGCGTTGAACCAGGCGATCAATTCTGAATCTGTGCGCGCCCGATAGACGCCTTCGCCCTTCGCTGGCTGCTGCTCAGCCAGGCGAATGAACCCCAGCTGGAAGAGCTCCGTCGTGCGCGGTCGCAGCGAGAGGATCGAGAGGCCGCTGGAAGCGGCAAGCTGCTGCGTCGTGCATGGGCCGAACTTCTTCCAGGCATTGAACACAGCCAGGCGCTGGCCCTGCAGGCGCTCCTGCAAGTCGGCCCAGGTCGCGTTACGAAAGTCGATAGGCTTCATGTCAGTAAGGCCCCGGATTCCTCATCCGCTCACTTGCTAATCTCTCGCTGATTATCGCTGCGGCCATGCGGAGTCCGGCTGCCGCGCTGCGATACGCCTGCTCCTTCACCGTATTTCCCGAGAGGACTTCCCCCATCGCGTAGCCATCTTTTCTCTCGGCTTCCGTGAGAATGACGCCACGGATCGATTCGAGTGCTCTTGTGGTTTCGTGGTTCATGGGTCAAGAATGCCAGCATCGAGTTCGGCGGCTTCCTTCTCGACTTTCTCAGCGGCATCTCGGTAGAGCTTTGCTCGCTCGCGCATGATTTTCCCATCGGTCTGGGCGAATAGTTCGCCGAATGCATCATGCAGCGATAGGCCGATTGCGGTCCTGTGAGGGCCAGTTGGATTGACCGTCCATCTCGGTATCGTGACTTCGCCCCACGGATAGTTCCCCCGCAAGTCCAGGTCCTTTCGGACTGCCAGGCTGATATCGCATTTGCTGCCGTTGGCGGCAGCGTATCGGAGGATAATGTTTCCTAGCGCAGCGACTGCGCCATCAAGCGCTTCGGCCTCGGATTTCGTGATCTCGATTCGGTTTAGTATTTTCATGGGGGTCAGAAAGGATCGGGCTCGCGAACCTGTTGCGTCGCCGCGGTCGGCTTCCGCCGATTGCGCACGGTGAAGACCAGGCGCCAGAGCTGCTTTGCGGTGGCTTCATCGAGCCCACACCGGTACTGCCGCCTGCAGATCGCCGCGGCGTATTCCTCGCGCAGGCCGCGCTCCTGGAGAGCCTGGTCAAGCTTGTAGCGCGCGATCCGGCGGTCGTTGTCGGCGTCGCGGACGAGCGTGCGCGTGGCCGCGGCCGCATTGCCAGTGAGGGCCTGAAAGTGCGCGACCAGGCGGCCATAGTGCGCCTGCGTGCATGCGCAGAGCGATTGGACTCCGCAGGCCTTCCCCTGCTCGACGTGGCGCCATGCCTCAAAGCAGGCCGTCTTCGATTGGCCGGCGTTGATCGCCTCAAACGCGTCGCGCTCCGACCAGGCCTCATAGGCCCGGCGCGCCAACTGCGCGATATCGCGCTTTTGCAGTATGGATAGCGGGGTCATCGCTGTTCAGTTTCAGCGTTTCAGCCTTCCTCGTTTTCTTCGCCCGTCTCTTCGTCCAGGAGCTTCGCCACCAGCTGGTCGACCTCATCGTCGACGGGTTTGATGTAGACGACGTCTCCGGCCTCTCCGACCGTGCAGCCGATGCGCTTCAGGTCCGCCGTGCTGAGTCCGGTCAAAGCCTTCTTCTGGACCTTCTCCACGATCTTGATCAGCACCTTCGCCTGCTCGGGGAAGTGCTGCTTGATGCGCGCGATGACGCTCTTCTCATCGGCCCATTCGATCTTGCCTTTGCCCTTCATGAATCCGACGCGGATCCCGTGGACTACGATCGTGCGGGGATCCTCGAATAGCCCCGGCGCGCGTGAAATGGCGGCTTCGAGCGTCGACTTGGCTTCGACGGCCGCCGCCACCGCGCTCTTGATGCCTGGCAGCCGGCGCCGTTTGACGGCCTCCAATTCAGCCTGCAGGCCGGAGACGCGTTCAGCGAGGACAGTGCGGGCATCGGCGAGCGTCTTGGTCTGCGCTTCGATGCCAGTGAGATTGAGACTGATGGTTGTGATGCTCATAGGGAAAATCATCCGGCGATGTCGTCGGTCTTTGGAGGCGGAGCGAGGCGGTG
>Ga0265323_10000662_pt1 | contig 18816 bp, 31 predicted proteins | sample 41225metaG_FD_193580 | JGI IMG/M metagenome (GOLD analysis project Ga0265323, IMG submission 193580) | Rhizosphere microbial communities from Carex aquatilis grown in University of Washington, Seatle, WA, United States - 4-12-25 metaG | ecosystem: Host-associated > Plants > Roots > Rhizosphere...
TCGCCCCTGAAAACAACGTATAGGATCTTCAATGGGAAACTTTATTCAACTTGACCCCAGAATGTTTGATCGAGGGCCTAGTACGTCTAACATGATTGGTCAGGCTGTGGGAAATATGGCTCAAAGCGCTGGCAATTATTATCTTCAGTCTAAGATTCAAAATATGCTAGAAGATAGAAAACGGCAGATAGACCTTGAAGCGCAAAGAAAGTCTGGAAGATCTTTATACAATATCGTCAAGGGACAAGGCATCGAGGCAAACCCAGAGGATTTTGAAAATCTACTAGTCAATGTTCAAGCTGCAACTTCGAAATCCCTGTTTAAAGACATAGGGACACAAGACTACTCTAACAAATTCGCTGGAACTACAGATTTGTTAAGGCCTGGGGGGAATATGCAACAACCCCAAATCCAAACAAAGAACATTACACCAGGAATGGATCAAGCAACAAGGCCTGGGGGGAATATGCAACAACCCCAAATCCAAACAAAGAACATTACACCAGGAATGGATCAAGCAACGCAGGCACAGGAAAATCAACAAAAAGCCTACCAAACTGAATCAGCATTGCTGAATGCTCCAAATCAACAACAACAGCAGCAGCAAGTAATGGAAGAAAACGGAGGAATGCCAAATGAGGCGTCTCAAATACAAGAGCCTCCCTCAACTCAAGATCTAATAAACCAACGATGGAATTCTGCTAAATCTGAGGCTGATAGAATTAGAGATGATGAATTGTCTAGGGCCAAAAATCCTAGGCAAAAAGCCTCGATCATGAAGGCGTACAATGCAGCCATCAAAGACATAGACAATGATGCTGAAAACCAGAGGAAGATGTCTGGAGATAGAATTGAAGCTGATAAGGCTGTTGATGCACAGACTAGGGAGGACATCAAGGGCACAAAGGCAAAGGGCGAGTTGGCAGAAAAATCAATGCAAATCCTTGATGAAATGGCCCAAATTCGAGCTAGGGGAAATTTAGGCAAGTTACCTAGTCTAATGTCTGCTGGGAAGGCATTGCTTGGAGGCGGAGGCATTTTAGGTGCTGCTGCTGCTTATCCTCAAATAGATGCTGATAAACAAGCCTATAATTCCCTTGCTATGAGAATGATCCAGCCATATGCAGAAGCTCAAGGCCGGGGCATCACAAACACTGAATTTCCAAGATATGCTGCTTTAATCCCAAGTGCTGACGATTTTGACTTGACAGCTTCACAAAAAGAAGATGCCATGAGGAGTCTTGTCAAATATGACCTAAACAAATGGAATATCTATAAATCCATTGAAAAACCTGATGGAACATATCCAAGGAATGCGGCAGCCCAAGTTGAAAAATTAATGGCAGACTCTCGAAAGCAAATAAATAAGCAGACAAATGAGGCGATTAAGGGCCCTACTTCACTAAAAGAAGCTCCTGTCGGTGCACAATTCGATAAGCTTCCAAAGGGTGCGGCTATGGGTGATATGATTCGTGATGACAAAGGGAACGTCCTTAAATGGGATGGCAAATCCTGGAAGAAAGCAAAATAAAGGGAACTTTATGCCTTGGACCTATTTAGGGAATGAAAAAGATCAAGGACCTGTCGAAGAAGCTTCCCAGGATCAAAATCAGGGGAAGTGGACCTACCTTGGAAAACAAGAACCTTCTAAAGTCCCCGATTGGATGGCAAAATTTGCAGCTCTTCCAGCCTCATTGGTAAGTCCAGAAGCCGGACAAGCTGCCCAGCAATACTTTCAAGAGCCTACGATGGCCCAACCTCAGCAGGGTGAAGAAGAGTCTTTAGGAAGAAATGCCTTGAGAACAGCCATGCAAGTTCCAGCCGCTTATGGATACGCAAAAACTGGTGCTGTGGGTCCTGTTTTAGATGTCATTAATGAGATAGCTCGTCGTGGTGCCATTGCCTCTTTTGATGAACTAAAGGCCGATGATCCCAATTTAAATAGAGAAGAATACGATAAGGCTGTCAATGTAGCCTCCCAAATGACTCCTACATACTGGAATGCTCTACGGGCTATTGAAAATGCCACAGACATTCCCCTTGAGGCCAAAACAAAACTTCAACATCAACTTCTAGAGGGCGTATTAGCCTATAACATGGCACCTGGATCAATGGGACAACGTGCTACAGCTGGGGTCTTAGCGCCTGCTGCATCTCAAAAGCTAGAAGAGATGGGGTTACCAAGTGAAGTTGCTCATTTTGCTGGGCCCTTCGCTGGTATTGGCCTATCTCAAATGGGACAATCATTAAGGCCTCAAATGCCTCCGTTAGGTGAGAGTCCAATGAATAGGCCCTCTATGCCTCCTCCTCTTCCTCCAGAGGCCATGGCTTCAACACCACCACCAATTCCACAAGAAGCAAGGGCGCAAACTCCTCCCCCTCCTCCTCAAAAAGCTTTAGCCCCAGCTCCACCAGAATCTCTTGGCATTACACCTGCTGGAGAAACAGCCACTAGAATATCTGAAATTAAACTCCCTGAAGTTCCCCTAAAAACACAGACAGGTAAAGAGTTGCCAGTAAAAAAAGGTGGAAAAGACGTTGGATATAGGCCAGTTGATTATCCTAATCCAACATTGAAAGAAAAAGCTTTGTCGACAATATCTAAAAATGAGTTCTCAAGTCCAACAGAGGGCGGTTTTGAACTTAAATCCCAAATTCAAGAAAACTCTAGGCAATTTAGAAAGAGTGTGACAGAGGCATATGACAAGTCAAAGAAGCTTGCCTCTGACATTTCTGGACCTGTCCCAGAAACAGCTAAGGAAGTGCAAAAGATTATTGATCAAATTGAGTCTATAAATCCTCTTAAACTCACTCCACAACAAAAAAAGCTGCTCGATTATTCTAAGGCCGTTAGAGACAGACTAGGCTCTGAAACAGGCTATCAATCAGTTGCAGCCCAAGAACTTATTGAAGAAAATCAGAATATAAATCAGGTCATTGATCACACATTTGAACACGGAGACCCAACTAAAATATTTTTTCCTTTGAAGAAAGCTTTAGAGAAGGGTGTTGAGTCTTTAATAAAAGGTACTGATGCTGAACAAGCTTGGTTACATGCTAAGGCAAAACATGCTGAGTGGAATGATGTTTTTAACAACGAGCATGTTAACCCATATCGAAAGATTGAAAATAAGAATTATGAGTCCCTTTTTGATATTCCTGCAAATGTGGATGCCTATAATTCTGTCGAAAGAGCCCTGAAAACAAATGGTAAAAAGAAAGGTTCTGATTTAGCTCAAATTGCAAAAAAGAAACTTGTTGAAAAGACGCTTTCACCATATTTTGAAAACCCTATTAAATCAAGGTCTCCAAAATTTCGAGAAGACTTAAATCGATTAAAGTATCAGGTTACTCCAGATGAACTCAAGAAAATCGAGTATTCATTTAGAGAAGCTTCAAGCAGGCCAGAATATAGAAAAGGTAAAGTTACTGTAGGCAAACGTGTTGTTCCACAAATGGAAAAAGCTCCTTCGCAAATAACATGGCAGGAATTCGCAGCAGATCCAGAAACATTAGCGTCAATAGCTAAGGGTAAGACGGCATTTGCTAAGAGATTGATAAAGTTTGGATTTAAAAAGTACGTTACTAAAGAAAACATAGAAAAAGCTAAAAGAATGATTTTAGCTCGTAATAAAAGAGAATAGGCTTCTATCCTCCCACGCTTGAATGTATAAATCCAACCGCATATCCAACCACAAAAAATATTAAGACTATCATTTTTTCTCTCCTACCTTTTCTTCCAATGCGCATAACCTTCCATGAAAATCTTTAATCTCATCCTTGATCCCAGATAAAAGATCTTCAACCCTTCTGCAATCCGCTCTTGATTCCGATCTAGACCAAAAAAATAGCCCAGAAAATGTTGCTATAAGAGCCATAAATTCGATTATATCCATCTATCTCTCCTTTTTGAGCATCAAGAATAGCACAACTAGCCAAATAAAAACAACAGCTAGCTCAAACTCTATTAACTTGCCCACCCATTGCCTCAATCTTTTTGTTCAATAGACAAAACTGTAGTTCTGAAATTCTTTTGTATTTAAGTATCTCTTCCTCTTCCATGTGTACCTTATTGGCCATAAACAATCCAGCACTCAACATAGCTAGATTAATCAGACTGAGAGACGCCGCGATGAACATAAAGGACCTCCATAGTTGATATCTTCAGCATATATCTAAATTATTTTTGACACACCGCTTAGTTCGTGGTACATTAAAGAAAAAATTACCACTTACTTTGAGGTGACTATGGTAAAACATCTTAATACACAGGCTGAATTGGTTTCTGGGCTTCCTCAACCTCTCGTAGCCCTTACTAATCCACCTGTTGCTGCCCAAAGAGCTCCTACGACAGCTGACACGGGCTATATACCTGGACAATTCTGGGTTGATGAACCTGCCGGAACTGCCTTTATTTTAGTTTCTAATGCTGCTGGAGTGGCTACTTGGCTATCTATTGGAGGCTCTCTCACTCCCGCCGTGGCTAGCATCACAACTGGCCCCGCTGCAACCTCTACCCTCTTAGCTGGCAATGTTTGGTCTGCAACTGGCACTAACGCGGCGATTGACCTAAATTTAACTCCAAAGGGTGCTGGTGGCGTCAACATAACAACGGGAACTCTAACTGTAGCCGCTGGTGACGTCGTAGCCTCTGCAAATCTAATCGCAACAACTGGAAATGTTGAGATCCAAACTGCCGGGAGCGGCCTTCAAATAGCTGAAGGTGCGGGTGGAAGAATGGGTACAGCCGCTCTAGTCGCTGGTACTCGGGCCATTGCAATTGCCTCTGTAGGCGCTGCAACTAGAGTCTTTCTTTCAAGGTCTGCCCTCAATGCTTCCCCTGCTTTGGGATTTTTGACAGCAGATACTACCGTTCCAGGCACCCTCACTGTCAATTCCTATGATGCAACCGGCGTTCTAGTTGCTACAGACGTCTCGTCCTTTAATTACCTCTGCATTGAAGCAATCTAAGGAGCATAAAACATGAGCTCACTTGGTGTAAGAGCCCTATATGAGGCCCTAAGAAGCATTAACAGTGCAACGTTTACTGGCGCCTATCAAGCCCTTGGCACTCCTCTCCTGCACAATCCATTTCTAATAAAAATGGTCAATAACTCCACCGTCCCTGTGACTGTGTCGATCGATGGCATTGTAGACCATGACATATGTCCAGCTGGATCATTCTTTCTATATGACGAAACTGCCAATGCTTCAAGAGAGGGTGGATTAACAGTGGCTAAGGGAACTCAGTTTTGGGTCAAGGGTGCGGCAGGAGTTGGTTCTGTTTATCTCGTTGTCCAATATGCAGGAGTCTAGCAATGTCGCAAGCTGGGATTATTAATGCTTCAGGGATGCCGGCGGTCCCTACAACTTTTGTCACTGATGCTGGTAATGTCACGCCAGCATTAAACGTTATTAATGTAGTCACTCCGGGGGGCGGTACAACAGGCATCTCCACTTCTGGGGCTGGTAATACAATTACCATTACCCTCAATGATACGTCAATTTCAGGCACAGGTCAAACGATAGGGGCTGTCACGGCTGACATCATCACATTTCCTCTAGGTGCTGTTGCTGGAACCTACACATTCAACGTAGACGTGGCTAGCTTCGAGCCTACGACGCCAGCAGGTGCGGGGTATGGGATTGTAGCTTCTGTCAGAACAACAGGAGCTGCGGCCGTTCTAGTGCCAAATCAGGCCGTGGATGAAATGGAGGAACTCGCTCTTGTTCTTGCTGATGCCGTAGTTACAGTAGCGGGCAATAACATGATTGTTAGAGCGACTGGTGTTGCAGCTCTTACCCTCGACTGGAAGGCCACAGCTCGATACACGTTTAGGGGGTAGTATGCCTGGTTTTAGAAATGGCGTAGCATGGAGCAATAACCTCATAGAGTGGACATCGATAGATGTTTCGCAGCCGCTTGTTGCAGGCAAGGGATACATCAGCACTACTGGCGGGGCCATGTCTTTTAGCCTACCGGCCACTGCTGTCGTAGGTTCAATAATAGGAATTATTCTTGCAGGGGCAACGTCGTGGACAATCACTCAGGGAGCATCACAGTCGATAACTGTCTCTCCTGTTACAACAACTATTGGTGTTGGAGGGTCGGTATCGTCCAACTCTCCTGGCTCATCGCTCGCTCTAGTTTGCACTGTAGCTAACACCTCATGGGTTGCAAATTCATCAATCGGGACATTTACGATAGTCTAGGGATCTATGGCGAAAGAAATTATATCGACAGTAACAAACCAGTTGGCGCCAATTATTACATATAAGAAGCTATCGGCACAGCAGATGAAGCTTTTAGTAAACAATCCAATAGAACTCATTCCAGCACAAGGACCCCAAACAGTTATTGTGGCTAAATCGTGTGCTTGTAGGTTTGGTTATGGCGGAACCTCGGCATTTACAGGTCCTGGATATCTTACGGTCAAATATAACGATCCAATGTCTCTCGTGGTGTTCCCATCTATAATGTCGAATACGTCAATGACTGGCACGATCGACCGATACTCGATTTCATCATACCTACAAACATCAAACATGAACCTCGCGCCTGGAACCCTAGCAAATTTTGGGCTCATTCTGTGCAACCCTGTAAACGACTTTGGGGGTAACGCCTTAAATGATAACGTTTTATACATACAAATATGTTATTGGGTAGCAACATTATACTAATAATAGGAATTAACAATGCCTGGTTTTAACAACGGCGTTATGTACGCCAACAATGTGAGATTTGATGGAGCTTCATATCCTGGAGAGGTTACAGCTGATGGACAACTGCTAATAGGCTCGACTGCTGCCCCAAATATCAAGGTGGGCACCCTCACTCCAGGCGCTGGCATATCGATAACAAATGGTTCTGGGTCTATCTCCATCGCCTCTACCTCTGGGGGTTTTTCCTGGCATGAAATCACCAGCGCGACCAATCCCAATAGTTTGGTAGCACAAAACGGGTACATAGCTAAAGGCGCGGGAGTAGTTACGTTCGTTCTTCCTGCCTCTGCGGCCGTAGGTGACACGATTAAGATTGCTGGATATGGAAATCTCTGGACGCTCACGCAAAACGCTCTGCAATCAATTACGCTGGGTGCCCAAATGACCACTATAGGCGTGGGAGGCAGCATAACAGCCACACAGGTACGAGATAGTCTAGAAATGGTTTGTGTTGCTACAAACACAGAATTTCAGATTATTAGTTCAGTTGGAAACTTAACATTTGTATAAGGAATAAATTATGGCGACAAACAATGCAGTCAATCTAAATGCGTCAGGCATTGTCAAGTATGATGGAGCTGGCTCATTTACCGCCATCACAGTAACAAACCATCAACCTCTTGTAGGTGCCGCATCTAATGGCATTACAAGTCTAGGCGCAATGACTAATGGCCAACTGATTATTGGAAGTACTGGAGCAGATCCATCACTTGCCTCTCTCTCTGCTGGCACTGGAATTAGTATAACTCCAGGCGCCGGAACTATCCAGATTGATGCAACAGGTGGTGGTATGAGTTGGACTGTTGAGACTGGCGATAAGACTATGGCAATTAATCATGGCTATGGCTCTAACAAGGCTGGCGCTATTGCCTTCACACTTCCAGCTGTAGCTGCTGTCGGGGATAGAGTTGCCATCGCTGGTATGCAAGGATCATGGAACGTGGTTCAGGGCGCGGGACAAGAAATTTTCATCGGTTCTGCCCATAGTACTATTGGCGCTGGTGGGTCGATTGCAAGCACAAATGCTTTTGATGAAATCACACTTGTATGTTTAGTAGCTAATACAGCGTTTTATGCAACTGCAGTACAAGGCAATATAACAATAGTCTAAGGAGTATCAAATGGCAACAAACAATGCAATTAATCTGAATGCATCAGGGATCGCAAAATATGACGGTTCTGGAGCTTTTTCGGCCGTCACTGTATCTCAACATCAACCTCTTGTAGGTGCCGCATCTAATGGCATTACAAGTCTAGGCGCAATGACTAATGGCCAACTGGTGATTGGGAATACACTAAATGATCCCTCCATCGCAACAATTACTCCCGGTACAGGAATTTCTGTAACCAATGGCGCGGGCTCAATCCAGCTAGATGTAACTGGATCTGGGATGAGATGGACGGTCGTCAATGCTCCCACGAACCTGGGTGTTAACAATGGCTATGGCGCCAACTCTGGAGGAGCTACCGCATTTACATTGCCTGCCGCTTCTGCTGTTGGCGCTACTGTTTCAATTGTAGGCATGGCGATCGGATGGACGGTTGCCCAAGGAGCTGGACAACAAATCCATATCGGAAGTTCATCCACGACTCTTGGAGCAGGTGGATCGTTAGCATCTACTAATGCTGGTGATTGTGTTACTCTAGTGTGCCTCGTTGCGGACACCATTTGGTATGCTAGGTCGGTAATAGGCAATGTAACAGTTGTATAACATTTTTTGCTGTCCATATCCTATAAAGACCTATGATGCAATCATGTTGATGTTTATTATCGCCGATACAGACTTCGTGGTCACATCGGCATGTGGAAATTTAACAGTAGTTTAAACTGAGAGAAAGAACATGAAAATTATCGTTGATGATATCGAGTTTTACATACTTGCAGAGGTATAGACATGCCTACACAAAATTCATGGAATTCAAATATTCCTGTAGAGATCTCTAAGGGCGGAACGAATGCAACCTCTATGGCAAACACTGACGGAGTAGTCTATTTTGACGGGACAAGTCTAAACACCACAACAGTAGGGACCGCTGGCCAGGTTCTGACATCAAATGGTGCTGCTGTTGCTCCGACATTTCAATCAGGAGTTTTATTTGCGACTACCACTCTTACTTCTTTGCAAATCAAATCTTTACACGCAACGCCAATTCAGTTGATTGCTGCTCCTGGTCCAAATAAAATTGTTTGTGTTATTAGTATCTGTGGACATTTCATTTATGGTGGAACAAGTGTCTTTGTAGCTAGTGCTGCACAGCGAGTCGCTGCAAAATATAACGGGTATCTTGCGGGAGATAGTATAGTGGCAACTGGTCCAATAGACAACAGTACGCTCACTGCAAATGCGTCTAAATTTACCATTAGCGAGCCGACTGGATTTTATTACCTGAACACTGGATTAATAGATAATTCAGCCGTAATGTTATACAACCCAGTTGCTACAGAAATTTCTGGTAATGCAGAGAACAACAACACTGCAAATATATACGCAGCATATTATATTGCTTCGGTATAAAGATGTTGGAGGTCCTATAGAAATGTACAAGTTCTTTTCAGAAGTAGGAATCTTCACGGGTGGTGCTGAAGTTCCCAGAGATGTAATTGTTATGGAATACGTATAGGTATGAAATGAGCAGCAATCTTCCCTCAAGAAACCCAACAGCCTACCTAGGCGTAACCCCAACCTATCCAGGACAGATTTATTTCAGAAGGGTTGCCCCCAACAATGCTAGAGACGTTCACAACTACAATCCTGGCGACACCTGGATTGACACAAGCTCTAATCAAATTTGGATGCTCTCAAAACTTATCAATCAACCTCCTCCTCTTACAAAAGTAGCGAACTGGGTGAACATTTCAGGGGCAGGCGCCGCTGGAATAGCTACTCTAACCGCTGATATTGGTGGTCCTGTTGCTCCCGCTCTAGGCAATGTCGATATAGCTGGTACTGCCGCTCAAGGCATAATCACCGATGGAACTCTTGCAGCAAACACCATTACCATAACAGCCGCCGACGCAACAACAGTTACAAAAGGAGTATCTAGATTCAATCCCGCCTACTTCACTGTCGTTGCTGGAAATGTCTCACTAGCAGGAAACGCGTCCTTTTATTGGGCTGAAACGGTTGGGCCACAGATCCTGACACCTAATCGTGGCTGGATTGCAGCGAATGCTGGAGGAACCACATTTACACTCCCAGCTGTTTCAGCCCAAGGAGATGTGGTAGCCATTCAAGGACAAGGTGTTGGAGGCTGGGTAATCACTCAAGGCGCTGGACAACAAATCATTTTTAACTCTATAACGTTTTCAACACCAGGAGCGGGAGGAAACGTTTCAAGCACAGACGCCTATGACTCAATTTACTTGCTTTGCTACACGGCCAACCTAATCTGGATTGCTATAAACTATAAAGGGAACCTAGCTTTTGTATGACGATAAACTCTTGGTACTCTCATGTCCCTGTTGAAATTGCCAAAGGCGGCACCAACAACAATGCTATGGCCACAGCTAATGGCATCATCAAATATGATGGCACACGACTAATCCCTTCTACTACAGCGCTCATTGATGCGGCTAATATTCAGACAAACATGAGTCAGCCTGCCTTTCTTGTTCTTTCAACCCCACAAAATAATGTCTTAGGAGATGGAACTCTCTACACCGTAACATTTGCAACCACTATTTTTGATCAAACTCATAGTTTTGATGGCGTGAGCACTTTTACAGCCCCTAAGACTGGTATTTATTTGCTGGGCTCGACAATTTCTTTATCAGCGGTATTTTTAGTAGCAAATGATGGATTTGATTTTAACTTAAACGCTACTGCTGGATTATACAGACTTAATACCTGCAATCTTTACAATTCAGCAAGCGCCTCAACTTTCTATAAAAATTCATGCTCATTCTTGTTACCTATGGTCGCAGGAGATATCGCGCAAATCAATCTTTTTGCCACTGGTGCAGCAAAAACCATCTCACTTGATGGTGGAGCGAGTAGTTTTTGGGGATATCTAGTTTGTTAAACACGGGAAACAAGGTATGAATAAAATGATTATGTCCATAGTCATTGCGATTTTAGCTGCTGCTGTAGGCTACGGAAGCTATAAGTGGTTAGGTCCAGACAATCCAGTTGAGCAAGCTTGCGAAGAGGTTATCAAGGCAGAGACGGGAGAGACAGTCGATCTCAGCCCAGATAATACAGCTACACCAGCACCAAAACAGGCCCCAATAGATCCAAAGGTCTCTCTATAAGCCTTTAGTTCTTCCCTCATTAAGTGGAGCGACTCTTGAAGTCTCTCCACTTCTCCCCTTAGCTCAAGAAACTTCTTCCCCAACTCATCATGTCTCCCAAACATCCCACGCCGCAAGTTGTCCACAGTCTTCTCAAGACTACGCAATTCGCCTAATGTTTTTTCTTCTTGTGGTATCTCAAACAGTTCCAATTGAATAGCTTCCACAAATCCCCCAATATTTCAAGACGTAAATTATGGTACTAATCCAATAAGAAGTCAAGGACTTCGTGAGGACTTCTTAGTTGACAATATTTTTTACACAGGAGATAAGGGAGAAAAAAGAGGGCTCCATGAAAAACATTCTTTTCTTCATTTCATCTTTACTTTTTTCGGCCTGTACCTTAACCATTAGCCAGACGGCAACAGACACTCATGGCTATGCAAATGATGTTGTTGATGAAACACAAAAAACAGAGACTGACGCCGATCTTGAGGGAAGTTTGAAAATACCAGCGTTCTAAACACATTCTAAACCAAAGAGGACAATATGGAAATACCCCTGATTGCGAAATGGGCAGCATTGATTTTGGCTTCAATTTTGACTGTTATATTGTTTTTTGTATTTTTGTTTGAACTTGGCTTGCTGAATGATGAAAACTTACGCCCATATCCAAAATCGATTGAAAAATACGATAGCGGACACAAAGAAAAGAATACTTGTCTTCCTCGCGACTAAATGTAGTATCCTCCTGCTGGGACATCCCTAAATGGGGCCGGCAGGTCATCCCCTATCCCCATAGCCTCATTGTACATCTTATCAAGCTCCTGAGGACTAATTCTGGAATTTTCCTTCCCAAAAAAGTGCGTGAAGATTGCATAGCGGACTGCATCGCAAAGGTGGTCCCGCTCCTTCAAAGGCTTGTCCACCCCAGTTTTCTTACATTTAGGGTCCCAAATATACCCCTGAATCTCCTTCACCAACTCCTGGCAATTCCTGCATACCTTCAAGGTCCCATTGCTTAAAAACTTGCTCACGAGTCTAATCCCATCAATCACTTCATTCTCTGCATCATAAAGGTTCTGGACTCCACTCTTGCTCAGTTCTAGCTTGAATGAGGCTGCACTAGGATCGATGTAGATAGCCTTGATAGCCTTGCCCTGTATAAACCTCTTAAAATCGTCTGCATACTCTGTATCTGTCTTTTGGCGCTGTTTGGCTCTGCTATCATAATAATAAATGTCCTCTATCCACATATTAGGATACTTGGATCTATTTATCCCTATTAGACAGAACGCACAAGGATTCGTTGTGCCATAGTCGATGCCGCAAATGTAGAATTCTGCCCTGCCTGGAGGAAAGTCGATAATATGAAGCGAGGTGTCAAAAAAGTCATATATAGCCCCCTCTGCCTGTACCCACTTCCCCTCAATAAACCTCTGGAACCAAATCCCTTTATACTGCCTCTTTAAATAATCCTTCTCATCTTGTGTTAACTCTGGATTATCATCTAAGGTAAACTTCCAACTCTTGACGTCTGGATTGTCTGTAAGAAAATCCTTTTTGAGCCAATGGTATGGGCTGTCTGGATTTGTAGTCCCAAATATTTTAGCTTGCCCCATTGCGCACCTAGAGATCAACATCCTTATAACCGATTCTGGGATGATTGAAATCTCATCTATATACGCCCCTTGAAATGTTGACCCTCTAATCTTAGACTCTGCCCTCTCATCATCAGCCCCAACAATATGCAGAGTCTTCTTAAAGATGATCATCTCCCTTTTGCCAGCATAATACCTAGCATCAGAGCCTATCATTCTTGTAAGTTGTGGCAAAATGTTTCTTTTAAAGGTGTCGTACGTCCTCGTGATCATGGCATATTCACCAGGTGGCCCATAGGTTAGCTCCTTGAGCCACCTCCACAAACTGACGTATGTTTTTCCAGACCTAACAGCCCCCTCCCAGATATTGATCCTAGCATTTGATTCATGCAAAGAAGTTAGCTGTTTGTCTGACAGGCTGTTCATTTGAACTTAATGCCATAGTAGTACCGAGTCGTCCTATGGTCTCTTTGGACATCTCTGGCTGCAAACCTGTCGCCCAACAGCCTTTTCAACCCATGAACCAGACTCATACACGTTTTTGTAACCACTTGTTTCCCAACTCGATTGCCAGGAAGAGATTTCCATTCATTCCAGGCGTCAGTTAGGGCTCTTTGAGTTACTCTTTGGTTGGGATCAGCAATTAATTTATCATCAAAAAAAGCTGATGTAGACAAATCAATTGATTCATCGCGAGTCATTGAAGATGAGGGACGGGTTCCCTCATGAGGCCTCGCTTCTTCAATTGGATTGGTCCAACTGTAGGTTGCAAAAACAATTGGCGTCCCAGTCCCGCATCTAGCTTCTCTTCTATTTCTCCTAAACAACCTTCTCCAAAAACCCATATGTCCTCCTAGAAAGGAATTTCTTCGTTTTGATTCGATACAGGCCTGCTGGCTTGTTGGTTTTTTTTTGCTATAATGTTTTTCAAAATTGTCTCTATCGACTTGAAACAATTCACAACTTCTTTCAGACTTTCATTTATTTCCTTTAAGTGCCAACTCATATACTTCTGGCTAATTTCTACTGCTGGAGGTGTTCTTGAGGGCTCTTGAATTGATGACATCGTTTACCTTATTGTTTGAGCTTGTTTTCTTCTTTCTTGGCTATTGCTTTTCTCTTTTTAGCAAACTGAAAGGCCACCTTAGCCTCTCTAGCGCTATCATGAGCCATTTCCTTAGCCCCTTCTTTTACTTCCTCACGTTCTTTCTTGAGGGCATATTTACCTTCTTTCTTGGCCAATGTAGCATATCTTTTCTGCCTCTTGACTACGCCCTCGATGTCCTTTTCTCTTTTCATTTCTTTTTTCCTTTCTTTGGAATTTTCGCGCCAGATTTTCGTGCAGTGTTCAAGGCTATAGCTACAGCCTGCTTTTGTGGCTTTCCAGCCTCAATTTCTGTCTTAATGTTCTCGCTAACAACCTTCTTGCTCTTACCTTTCTGTAGGGGCATATGATTCATCTCCTGGCATTACACGCCTTAAACCAATGTTTATAATCTGGTCATCCATCAGAAAAGGGGATGACACTATCTTTTTTTCTTGTATCGCATTGATGTCCTTGTTTGTCAAGACAACTTCTAAGAACGTCTCCTGGTCCATCGTATCAAAATTATATCCATCGTAAACCTCTTCTTTTTCTTCATTGTTATTTCTTGAATGAGGATATATGTGGATCAATGTTCCAGGACTTTCTGAGTAGATTTTGTCTGCAGTGATTGAGCAAATCTGCGAGTCGTCTTTAAAGACTAATCCATTCATGGTGTCTAAAATGAACTTCTGCAAATTGTCGATATCGGGTTTCTTGCTATGGTGGCAACAGCCATTGAGCATTTCCCTTCTCATTGGTCCTGTCGTGCTTTTGGGTATAGGCATCCTGAATATGATCCTGACCTTCATTGGTGTTGTCAGGACCTCTCCGGGAATCTGCCCTCGAATTTGCCATCTTACTTGCTCCTTTTCTTTTCTTTGCCTGTCATAGACAATATTCGTTTTTTTTGTTCTCACAATGCCTGGTCGTGCCCAGGCTATTGGATTACCCTCTAACTCGATCTTGATCATTAATTCCTCAAGTTAATCTTTGCCAACACATAGATTACCAATAGATATTTAACAACCAATTTTTTCCAGGATGTGGTATGCTTTTTGGTTTACATAGAGGGAATATGGAAGAAGTAATACTGCCAGGTTATACAAGGGTTACAGAGATCTTAAGGCCATGGAATGACTTTTCAATGATATTACCAGAGGTTTTAGAGCATAAAAGACAGATTGGCGAACGAGTGCATGATGCTATTGACCAACACAACAGAAACCTCATTGTAGACCCATATTTCGAAGGTCAGGAATATTTCAACAGCTTCTTGGTGTGGTTAGAAACAACAGGCGCGATAGTTGTGCAGAGCGAAAAAAGAATGTATGATGATTATTTCATGATCACAGGCAAGATTGATGCTCTTGTGCAATTCCCTCATGAAGACAAATTGATCCTTGTGGACTGGAAGACAAGTGCATCATGTGGAAAGAAAACAGCCCTTTCATGGCGGATGCAGGGAACGCTATACCACTATCTATTGACCAAAAATCATACCAGTGACGATGTGTCTGACAGGTTTTTGTTTGTCCAGCTCAGTGATGCGGGAGCCCTTCCACGTTTGAAGGAGTTCTCTTTTGAGCCAAGAACCATGGCCTACAGCGCCTCGGCCATAGACGTCTATCGATATTTCAACCCATAAATTTCCTTTGTAAATGCGCACTGGCCCCATTGTGGGGCCTTTTTTTTCCATACTGAATTTATCCATTGCATTAAAATCACCAATGACGCTAATATCTTCATCGACAACAATAAGGAGTGTCAATATGGAGCAACCTAAATTCGCAAAAGAACCTGTGCATCTGAAGAGTGTGGAAAGTAGAGGTAGGGAACTGTATATGCCAAACTGTGACTTCGCCAAAATGCTATGCGAAATCACCAAAAGAAAGTCGCTATCATCTTCTAAAATTCGGTGTCTTAAGAGGAATGGGTACGTTGTGAATATTGATCAAATTAAGGAATAAAAAAACCTCGATCCGCCCGGCTAAGAGAGAATCGAGGTTAACACAAACAACCATGAACAAAAAGAGGATTCATGATTTCGCAACCAACTATACCACCTGATGGAATTTCTGCCATCAATGATCTCTACCTAGAAAACTTTTACCTCAATAATGACAAGATTAGCCTTGAATTCGAGGTCGAAAGGCTGAAAATTTCTTTAGGCCTATGTAAATCTGATTTAGAGCTGTACAAATCTATCCTAAAAGAGTATCAAAATCTTTACAACGAGGCTACTTATGGAAGAAAGATTTGACATAGTCCCGCTGGATGTTCGCTATCAAATTGAACAGTACAAGGGGAAGGTTCGTGAGGCTGTTGAATACGTCAAGAGCCTGGACATTAGAACGAAAGAAGAGGCAGAAGATGCCTTGGACATAGCTTGTGAGGCTATTAATATAAGTGAGAGGATTGAGGAGACTAAGAAGTCAATTACCGAGCCAGCAAAGAACTTTAAGAATGAAGTGGACAGACTGGCTAGGGAGTTCACAACACAACTTGATGATGTGAAATCTATTGTGGTAGACAGGATTGATGATTGGAGGCTACGAAGTCCTGACATAACAACTCTTGAAACTCCCAAGGTTACCACGGTTGATATCATGGACTATAGTGTTGAGGTAGAGGATATGATGATGGTGCCCAAGGAATATTTGACCATCGACGAAGCTAAGATTAAGTTGATGATGAAGCAAGGAATTAGTGTGATTCCAGGGCTTAGTCTCACAAAAAGAAATAAAACATCGATTAGGAGGAAATAGCATGGAAGAGATTAAGGAAATTAGCAAGGCAATGGCCCAGGCATTTCCAGAGATTACAAGAGCGGGATTTGATAAAGAGAACCCACACTTCAAGAGCAAGTATGCGTCATTAGGGGCTGTAGTAGAGGCAATCAAGCCAGCCCTATCGAAGTATGGCCTCTGGTTTATTCAACGCATTGTACCCCAGCCTGGATGTGCTGCCGTCGAAACTGTCATCATGCATACCTCTGGCGAACTAATCTCATGTGGCATCACAGCTGTTCCTGTTGGGCGAAACGATGCCCAAGGCTATGGATCTGCCCTTACTTATGCCAAACGGTACAGCCTAAGTTCTGCATTTGGGGTCGTGTCTGATGAGGACGATGATGGGAATGTTGCATGTGAAACCACTAAACAAGTCCAAAAAAGTCCAGTTGTGCAGCCCAAGAGCAATGCAGGCGACGAGATGAAGAGATTGGCGGCGAGGGTAGTTGTAGAGCTCTCAAATGACCCCCTCTTGAACTGCTCCATTGATCCAGGCGATATGTTGGGATGGCTCAATTATTGCCAAAAGAATTCAGACACAGACATCAAAGCAGGGGTGAATGATCTCTTGGAAAACGACAAGCCCCGCCTCTATAAATCGTTCAGTTCTTGGCTATCAAAAAGGGACTCACAATTATCCTAGGGGGCCATTGAGTCTTTTTGTTGACTTGATCTAAGAAGATCTGGTATCACTGCGGGAGTTTTTGAAAGACAGTCAGAGGGTTGGAGCCCTCTGACTAGTTTGAAACCTTGCATCACCAAGGCTTTATGAGTCAAGACAACGAAGAGTATGCCATCCTATGGGATTTTATCTCAAGCGATAAAGATCTCACCTACGCAGAAAAAATCCTCTATTCAATCATCCTCAGTTTATCCATGACAGAAGGCTATTGCTGGGCCACAAATTTGCAGCTCATGGAAAGAATGGGAATTAGTCCTGGCAGTCAGCGCGCATTTCAAGATTTTCTCACAGGCTTGAAAGAAAAAAATTGGATCATTGTTGAAGGTGGAACACGTGATCGCAAAATTTACCCATTGAAAAAAAGGATTATAGCCGAAAACCAGCTACAATCAAATTCTGTCAAAAAAGACATTATAGCTGAAAAACCCCATAATATTATAGCTGAAAACCAGCCAGAATCCCCCACTCCCCCATATAAGGAGAAACTAAACTCTATATTAAAAGTAAAACACATAGAGGCACGGGCTAAGGTTTCAGAGGAGAAGGTTAAATGGGGCAAGCCCATGCTCTGTTCAAATACATCCCCCAAAAAAACAAAAAAAGGCGTCGAAATGGAAAAAAAAGAAAAGCCAAAAAAGAGTCCCTTTAGCCAGGCAGTCCTAACGTCCTATGGCTACTACCAGCTCCCCCCCATGATGACCGGTACTCCTCCTACCCCTGGATGTGCTAAAATGGTCTCTGAAGTTCGAGATCTCTTAAGCAATCAAATTCACATTGGCTCAAGAAGCTACAAAATGGCAGAGGAAGACAAGGCATGGTTTTTTGGCTACTCCCCTTTTGTGATTGAGGCCGCTATTGCTAGGACACATCACACATCGAAGACAGGAAATCCCATTCGAAACGTCGTGGCCGCTATTTTTAAAAGTTGTGGAGACATTAGGCGGGAAGGGAAAAAGGATAGTGGGCCCGAATTTTCAATGCATTACAGATGAAGATAATGTGAAGGGGCCAGGAAGGCCTATAATTTGCCCTAGAATCAACGGTCGTATGGTGGGTGGTGTGGATAGATGTTTGAAGAAGAAAACGCAGCAGAAGTCGAATAAAGAAGAAATTGGCCAAACTAGTCGGGCGTCAGAGGCAAGCCAATTGAATAAAGAAGGCCAAGAAGCTGCAAGCAAATTGTTGGATATGGCACAGAGGTGGAGGGCGAGTAGGTGGGAGGGAAGGGGGATAGGAAGGACCGTTGTTTTGGAGAGGGAGGTGTGAAGATGAGAAAGGCATGGGTTAATAAGTCTTATCACTGGATTCCACTTGCCAAACGGAGGCCAAGGGTTAAAAGACCTATTTTTATATTTACGGAAAACAAAGAAAAAGCCACTTAGGGCAACGGTTTACCAAACTTAGGGCAACGGTTTACCTTTTCCTCTCTGAAAAACTCCTATTAAGATATTAAGACATTAAGAGATTAATATCAGGCCTGGCCGCCCCGCTAAACGCGGGCGTCTGGCCTTCAAAAAGCAGCAGTCTCCAGAAGCAGAGACTTCCTGAAAATCTGACTCAAAAAGAACTGTATGCATGTCTCCTATTGATGGAGGTGGACCTTATAAAGGTTATTTAGACAAAATTACTAAGTTGAAGAAAGGTCGATGTATGTTAAGTTGGTGTGTTGAAATAGATAATGAATTTGAAACTATGAAAACATT
>Ga0265323_10000665_pt1 | contig 18730 bp, 29 predicted proteins | sample 41225metaG_FD_193580 | JGI IMG/M metagenome (GOLD analysis project Ga0265323, IMG submission 193580) | Rhizosphere microbial communities from Carex aquatilis grown in University of Washington, Seatle, WA, United States - 4-12-25 metaG | ecosystem: Host-associated > Plants > Roots > Rhizosphere...
GCTTTTTCTAAAAGGTGCAGGAAATTCTCGGTGGAGGCTTATGAATGCTTCAACGCGGTTGAACATTCAGTTTTAGTGCAGCTTTTTCTAAAAGGTGCAGGAAATTCTCGGTGGAGGCTTGATTTATTCCCTTTGACGATTATGTGATAGTAAGATAATCTTATATATTATCTGTTCTTTTATATCATCATGCATCATAAAAGACTTAAATTTTCCATTAAAGAATCCTTGAAGATCGCAGGATGCATAGTCTTATGTCTCCTCGCCGGTATCATCGGAAGTCTTTTCACGATCACTGGCCTAGGCAGCTGGTATATGAATCTTGTCAAGCCTTCTTTTAATCCTCCTAACTGGATATTCGGTCCTGTATGGACTATATTATATATCCTTATGGGAATCTCGCTCTATCTGGCTCTGAAGAATGGTGCTTCAAGGACTGCAAAGATACTCTTCGCATCGCAATTAATGCTGAATTTATCATGGACTATGCTGTTCTTCGGCCTAAAAAGTCCTGTTCTCGGGCTTGTATGCATAATTTTCCTATGGCTTGCGATACTTTTCACGATCAAGGAATTCCATAAGTCATCAGCGATGTCTGCGTATCTTCTCGTGCCCTATATATTATGGGTGAGTTTTGCCTCGCTTCTCAACTATGCTATCTACATCCTCAATTAGACATACAAAAACAAATGTTTTTAAATTAGCGCATCCGAGGCATTGAATGGCAAAAAAGCGTCCTGAGGATATGGAAGTGAACCTTACCACGATGGAATATTTCATGAGCGATGTGTTCAATAATTATCTCATCTCAAAGAACCATATCGAGACGAAGATAAACTGGCTTCTGGGTATTTCCGGAGTCATCATGAGCGCTTTAATCACATTTCTTATAACGACTAATCCTGCCGTCAATCATCTTGCTGTCCTGATAATATGTTTCAGCGCATTCATATGCTTTCTTATATGCCTTTTAAGTTTCGAGCTTCCTGAATGGCTGCTCAACAAGCCTCATCGTGATGGAAGCATAATGTTCTATAATACCCGAAAGACATTAACGCCTGAAGATATACATAAGCAGCTTATGGAGATAACTACCCGCGAAGATATCCTTAGACAATATTCCATAAACATATACAATGTCGTAGAGAGAAATATCAAGGTAAAGAACAAGCTGTTCAAGGGAGCATGCAATATACTGTTTACAGGACTGCTTCTAGGATTCATAATAATTGCCGTATCATTCCTTGTATAATATAATAATATACTATGCGAATTTGACAAACTATATAAACTTCTAAAATCAGGATATATCATGATAAACGAGAAGACATATCTTGCCGAGTCCATCGAGGAGATAAAGAATCGCCTTGGAGATATTGAAAGAGTAGTCAACAAGATTGAGGCGATGGAACGCGCGGAGATAGAATATATCGCAGCTGTAAAGAATATGGAATCTAAAGAACTCGATGGTTTGAATAACATCAAGAGCATGGAGACGCATGAGCTTGCGAAGATGGATAAGTTGAAGCCATTGAAATATAATGATATAATGCTCTGGAAGAATGCCGTCTGGGAGGAATGTCCTCACAAAGTGATGATAGACTCTCAGCATATGGTCCTATTCAACTGCGATATCACAAGCAAGGTCTGTTCATTCGGGAACTGTCCGAGGAACGTTGTAGGTTCTAATAAATAAATTTATATATCCTGTCATTTTTATCCATTCATGGGTGATAAACGCAACATATTCCTTATGATAGTGCTTCTCATAGTCTTTGCGATAATATTCTTCATAGCGCTTCTAGGGTTGCAATATAATGAGTCATTGTTCGATATAGGGATCCCTATCATGTTCGAGAACTGGCTTATCATGTTCTTGTCTATAGGAAGCATCGCCAAGATCGTCTATGAACTATATAAGAATTAAATTTATATATCCCACTCATTCTTTAACATCATGGATTTCAAGCAAGTGATACTCGTGCGCATGGATCTGAAACTTCCGCCAGGAAAACTATCTGTTCAGGCAGCTCATGCAAGTGTAGAAGCTGTTTTGCGTACAGATAAGGCTATCCTCAAGCATTGGCGCTCTGAAGGCATGAAGAAAGTCGTCCTGAAAGTCTCTACGCTTGAAGAGTTGTACAAGTATGGAGAGGAAGCGAAGAGTCTGGGCCTAGTTACGGCAATAATCACCGACGCTGGTCTGACGACAGTTGCTTCAGGAACGACAACATGTATCGCAATAGGTCCTGATGCGGAAATCAAGATAGACAAGATTACAGGACATCTAAAAATTCTGTGAACAGATTAAAATATTTTGGCAATGATTTCTTTTCCGCTACAAATTCTCTAAATATTGATTTCAATAATAAATTGATTGAAGGATTTTGGCATCAAAAATAACATATTCTGCAACATATATTTGCGCATATATACCGTCGATAAATATAGTTTTGAAATTCATAATATTTATATACTTGTTATAATATCAAATATTGTTTTTAGAGAGGGTGATTATTACGTAAAATCTTTTGAAGAAATTTCATTGGCTGGGTTTTTTGCCAGACTTTTCACATGCGTGAACAAGTGTTACTCTCTAAAGGCTGGAGGGCTTGATGTTCACTGTCAATAAAAGATTAAGTGTGAATAACAGCGTTCTAGATTACCTCGTTTATTTCATGATAACGATTTCGCTTGTCAGCATGCTGTTTTTTATATTATATTGATACTCAACGTTGTTCCCTTAAGGACTGTATCTCTGAATGTTTCAGTAGGAAATGTTTTTGAGGCTAGGCAAATGGAAAGCCATAAATTGTGGAAGATGATTGATGAAGCGAGATTGAAGAAAGGCGAAGTTGCGATTATAGATGATGATGGGAAAAAGATCATAATACGCGATGAAAGTGAGACTTATGGATATGATGGCGAATATTGAGGAATGAAATGAACAAGGATTTTTGGACTGAAGAGGAATATGAAGGTTATATAGATGTTGATGACTAGTTATAATTCATGCAGGAGTTATTAATCACGACAGGATCATGTCTTTAGTAGGTATGTTTGTATGGAGGTGTTGAAAATGATATGTATAAACAGGTATGGGATACTTGAAGTGAAGGATCAATGCGATGAAAGCGACAACATAGAGATTGTTGACTGATTTTTTATATTTTTCTTGATTGCCATTTCTAAATTTCGTTAATTTTAAATACCCGCGACCAATATCCTATAATATTGATTGAATAGGTATATAATATGTCGTTTGAGGGTGTTTATCTTGATTGATGAGAATGAATTGCGCAAACTGAAGGATATTGAACTGAAACTTGAATCGGAAAATCATCTGATCGCTGAAAGGCTCAAGAAGCTAAATAGCCTCAAGGACTTAGGAATAAATCCCTATCCTTACAGGTTCCATCAATCGCATCATTCCTGTGAATTGCATGAAAAATATGCGCACTTGACTGCAGAACAGCATACTTCAGATGTAGTAAGTGTTGCAGGAAGGCTCATAGCATTGCGAAAACTCGGTAAGATGGCATTCGGCCAGATAAAGGACAATGATGGGAAGATACAGGTATTGTTCAATGAACAGGATACAAAGGATTTCGAGCAGTTGAAACTCTTCGACATGGGAGATTATGTAGGCGTCGAAGGCATCATCGTCAAGACGAAGACAGGCGAATTGACTGTAAAATGCAGCAAGTTTGTCATGCTCGCAAAATCGTTAAGGCCCCTTCCTGAAAAATATCATGGCATACAGGATATTGAAATAAAATACAGGCAGAGATACTTGGACCTGATAATGGACGACAAGTCAAAGAATGTCTTTGTTCTGCGTTCAAAAATAATAAAGGCGATGAGAGAATTTTTGGATTCTAAAGGATTCATGGAAGTCGAAACTCCTGTTCTTGAGACGATATATGGTGGAGCTGCTGCAAGACCATTCATCACGCATCACAACGAATTAGATATGAAACTATATCTTAGGATATCACTCGAGTTGCCACTCAAGAAACTTATCGCTGGAGGATTCGAGAAAGTCTATCAGATAGGCAAAGTATTCAGAAATGAAGGCATAGACACGACGCACAATCCTGAATTTACGATGATGGAATGCTACTGGGCATATGCAGACTATAATGATATAATGGGACTTATAGAGGACTGCTTCAATCATGTCGCTCTGAAAGTTCTAGGTACTACGAAGATAAATTTCATGGACCATGAGATAGACTTGAAGAAGCCATGGCCTAAGCTCTCGATGAAGGACGCCATAAAACAATATGCAGGGCTTGATGTGGATTCGATGAGTAATGAAGAGATAATATCGATACTTGAGAAGGAAAAAATAGATTTCAGGGAAGACATGACAAAGGGGCAGTTGATACTCAAACTCTTCGACATCGTCGAGCCGAAACTCATACAGCCTATATTCATAACAGACTATCCTAAAGAATCTACGCCATTATGCAAGCTTAACAGGAAGGACCATTCGCTTATAGAACAGGTCGAACCTAGGATCGCAGGGATGGAAGTCGGGAACGCATATTCAGAACTGACTGATCCTATAAGGCAAAGATACTTGCTTGAAGAGCAGGCCAAGGAATTGAGGAGCGGACTTCAGGAATCGAATCCCATGGATGAGGATTTCTGCAGGGCAGTAGATTATGGATTGCCGCCAATGGGAGGCCTAGGGATAGGCGTTGATCGCATGGTTATATTACTTACAGGAGCAGCATCGATAAGGGATGTATTGTTCTTTCCTACGATGAAGAAAGGAGAGGAGAAGTAGATGCCTAAACTTCCTTTCGAATCGATGGACCGTTCACTCGTCATAAAGAAGGAATATGTCAGTTCTGGAAAGTTCGGCAAACGTCCTGAAGAGAGGACGACTGAAGAATCTTTGAAGTTCGGCATGATAAATTTGGATAAGCCTGCTGGACCTACAAGCCATCAAGTCTCTGGATTCGTCAAGGATATATTGCATCTTGATAAGGCAGGCCATTCAGGGACGCTTGATCCTGCTGTAACAGGAGTCCTTCCGATTGGTCTACAGAATGCTACAAGGATCATGCAATCATTATTGACTGCAGGAAAGGAATATGTAGGTCTAATGCATATACATGCTGACATATCTGAAGAGAAGATAATGGATTCTATCAAGAAATTTCAGGGGAAACTTATGCAGATGCCTCCAGTCAAGAGCGCAGTAAAAAGAGAATTGAGAGAGAGGGAAGTATATTATGTTGAAGTGATATCTATTGACGGACGCGACGTATTGTTCAGGATAGGATGTCAGGCAGGGACTTATATCCGTAAATGGTGCCACGATTTCGGGAAATTCATAGGCGAGAGTGCGCACATGGTGGAACTGCGAAGGACAAAGAGCGGACCATTCACTGAAGAGAATATAACGACATTGCAGAATCTTACGGACGCATACCATTATTACAGGAAAGAGAATGATGAGACAAGATTGAAAAAGATCCTTATGACGCCGGAATTTGCAGTATCGCATCTAAGGAAGATATATGTCATGGATACTACCGTCAATAGTCTATGCAGTGGCGCATATCTGAAAGTTCCAGGAGTCGTGAAGCTTGAAAAGGATATAGAGAAAGAGGATTTCGTCGCGGTATTCACATTGAAGGATGAACTAATACTCGTCGGGCGCTCGCTCATGGGAACTTCAGAGATAATGGAGAAGGACAAAGGGATAGTCGTCAAGACAGAACAGGTGTTCATGGACAGAGGGATATATCCTGCGATGGAAAAGAGTGAATAATAATAATAAATACAAACCTTAATATATGACTTCTAAAGGGATTATCTTCATGAAAGAAGTATTTCAGGCATTGCCGCACAAGGAACTCTCAGATACAAGAAATTTTGTCCTTCTCGATACCTGCTTTTTCATACACACGTTCGAGCACCAGAAAGACCATCAATTGAGGGAACTCGCAGAGAAGTTCGATGTCGGCATGACATCATTCAACGTCGAGGAATTCCTGTTCAAGGAACATGTCGTGGATGAGAGAGTTAGGGAGTATGCAAGAAAATTCCTGAAAGGTCATCCGATAACCGTAATCAATATCGATGTACATCCTGGAAACCGTATTACAGAGAAGGAATTCGTCAACGGCATTGATTCAGGACTCCTTGCTGAGATACCTGATGCATCAGATGCAGTTTTGATAGCAGCAGCGATCAAGACAGACAGTACAGTACTTACAAAGGATAAGCATCACCTATTCACGGTAAAGCTTGAGAACTACATGAACAAGTATAAACTCGAAGTATACAAGGAATATCATGACATGCTGAAATGAATTGAATCTTTTATAATATGCCTTTATCTTAATGTTTGTCATTCTTATTTATTAGAAAATAAGGTCCGCCGATTACGGATGATATTTCAATCCGGCATTTCTCTAGTCTAGAAATTTTTTTTAGACTGAGGGATATTTCGTAATCTTTCTGATCTTTTCTTAAGAAGGAATCTGCTAGAGTGCCAAATTGAAACGGTCTTTCTAAATAGATATATCCTCCAGGTCTTAGTATTCCTATCATATCTGTTAATCTTTTTTCTAGCTGTCCGTAAGTTATCTTCATATAATCAGGCACATGCTCAGCCAATAGATGATAGTCTTGCAATCCTGCAACAGGTTCAAAAGTCACAAGCGCAGGTCTGGCATTATCTTTCCTCAATCTATTGATTAGACTGGAAAAATCAGATGTGTTAAAGATATTGCCATCAATAAAAACATTGTTGGGTTCAAGAATGGACCTGAAAAGTGGTGTTTTAAAGGAAAAGCAATAAGAGATATCAGCGCCTAAACTTCTCGCCGTTGCGCGACCGCAAATATCTACATGAACAACCTTCTCGCCAGCATCATGAAGTTCGTGAAAATAAGAACATATCTTATCCCTCCATTTCTCATGTATGTCAAAATAGCTATTAACATTATACCTATCAAGTCTATAATTATCATCAGGATCCTTATTTTTTGAGATACTGTTATGAAGTTTTATTGTTTCGCGAATCTGTCTGAATCCATCAATCATCACGAAAGAATATGTTACTACTTTATAAAAATTACTTTATATCTGCCATCTGAAAAAATATGGCTAAACGCCAAACAATAATATTTATAAATAGCCCTTTGTTTCTTAAACTTATTATCATTTACGAGGTATTGGTATGACTACTAGAATGGATGGCTTCCGTAAGAGGACCAGAAATAAGTTCAAGAAATCACGCTCTGAGAAGGGAAAGATCAGCATCAGAAAGTTCTTGCAGAAGTTTGAGATTGGAGAGAAGGTAGGTTTATCTGTCGAGCCTGCGCGCCAGAAGGGGATGTATAGGCCTAAATTCATGGGCAAGAATGGGACTGTCGTAAGACAGAAAGGCACATGCTACGAAATCAAAATCAACGATCAGGGTAAAAACAAGGTTCTTATAGTGCACCCTGTGCATCTGGTTAAACTTGTCAAGGTGGCGCAGTAAAATGCCTGAGATACGCGTCATAGAAGAGAAGCCTATAAGCATGGCTGAACTTAAGGAAGAGATTAAGGAGATAAAGAAGCGCGATGCCGAATTAAGTTTCAGGACTGCAAAAGTCGCAGAACAGGTTGAGGTATTGAAGATAGTGAAGCTCAAGGATGCCGAAGACATGTTCAAGGATATAGCAAAATTGAATATCCCTAGGATGAAAGACATGTATATATACAAGATAATTGATCTGATGCCTCAGAATCTGGTCGAGCTTAAGAATATAGTGCAAAGCTATACATTGACTGTGACAAACGATAATCTTGAGAAGATCATGGAAGTTTTGGCAGAATATAATTCTAAAAAGAAGTGAGGATACTTTAAGATAATAAACTTTATATACTTGATAGTTGAAAAAAGGTCTAGATCGCAAGGGGAAGAATGGAAAACAATCTAAATAGTCCAAATAGGGAGGAATATGCTATAGTCCTAGATTTCCTGCCGAATGGATACAGCCATGACGATCGACCGATGTTCAAGAAGACGCCGATAGTTCAGGCTATCGGAAAGAACAATTTTACATTACTGGAATTAGTCCCAAAGAAAGATATATTCCTGCAGCCATCAGCCGAAGTATATATAGGCGACAAGGAAAGGGATAAGATACATCACATCAATGGACGATTGGCACTAAACAGGCTCACGCCTACTGCAAAGGCAGAGATTGAACCACTGGTCCAGAAGATTGTCCATGAGAATCAGGCAAGATTCGTAGAATTCTTCAACAAGGCGCAGCCACTGAGCACAAGGATGCATTCATTGGAATTGCTTCCAGGCCTCGGTAAAAAGCATATGTGGCAGATACTTGAAGAACGAAGAGGAGAACCATTCAAGGACTTTGCAGACCTGAGAGATCGCGTGAAGCTTATGCCCGACCCTGAAAAGATAATAATAAAGAGGATCTTAAAGGAACTTGACAGGGAAGAGAAGCATTACATATTTTTGGATTAGATCTTGAATTAGATAATTCTTGTCATGTACTGATTTTTCTAATTTCTAAAAATATTTTTCCTTAAACTATTTAAACACTTCTCGATATTAATTATCTAATGGTTGATATTCTTTCAAACATAGCTTTTCAGATGAGCATCTTATTGTGTGTAGCTCTTGCAGGCTACATTCTCGCTTCCAGGATAAACCAGTCAGCAGTCATAGGAGAGATAATACTTGGCATAATAATAGGTCCGAGCCTATTAGGATGGGTCCCATACAATGACTTCATCAAAGGTATCGCTGAACTTGGAGCGATAATTATATTATTCGTCGTTGGACTCGAGTTCAAGGTACAGGATGTATTCAAGCCAAAATATTTCTTCATAGCATTGATAGGAGTCATCGTCCCGTTCATAGGAGGATTCTTGATCTCTGAATTATTCCATCTCGATTTCACAACTTCATTGTTTGTAGGGACAGCACTCACGGCGACAAGCATAGCCATAACGGCGAATGTCATGCGCGAGATGGGAAAATTGCAGACTGATGCGGCAAAAGCGATAATCGGAGCGGCTGTGATCGATGATGTATTGAGTCTTCTTGTATTATCATTCTCAAAACAGATGGTCTCAGGAACAGTATCGATCGGGATTGTCGGGCTTGTAGTGCTTAAGGCGGTATTGTTCATAGGAATAGGCCTTATCATCGGAAATTATTTCATATCCAGATGGATATGGAATTTTGACAAGACTGCAATGTCAAAGAAATATCCTGAACTGATATTCATATTTGCGATGATGGTGGCATTCCTGTATGCGCTCACTGCTGAACTTATAGGATTATCGGCGATAGTCGGAGCTTTTCTTGCAGGCGTAGCGCTTGAAGGTATAACCATAAGGCAGGGCAAGAGCTATCGCGAAGGCGCGGAATATCTAGGGATAATATTCGGAGCGATATTCTTTGTATCTCTAGGAGTATTGGTGAATCTAAAAGTGATCACATGGAATATAATACCATTTCTGGTCATATTGACTGTTGTTGCAATAATCACAAAAGTGATAGGATGCTACATACCAGCAAGACTTTCAGGGATGAACCATCAGGATTCTACAGTTGTAGGATTTGGAATGTCTCCGCGCGGGGAAGTCGCGATGATAATTGCACTCATGGGCTTGAGTCTAGGGATATTCACGCAAGAGATTTATGTCTCACTGGTCCTAATGGCGCTTCTCACGACGATAATAACTCCTATAATCATAAGGAATTGGTTGTTTAAGAAAGGACCAAGCCCTAAAGAATTCAAGTTCAAACATTCCGATTAGAAACTGCGATGCAATTAAACTCATCCAATAACTATTTAAATGACTCTCATAAATATAATGTCGGAAGAAAATAATTAATACTATTGCTTTCTTCCTCTGTATGAAAAAAAGCGTCGCTTTTTTTGCATCCTAAAAATCGTGGATTTTTATGATATAATAGCGTTATATAATCATAAATTATCTGCCGCTATTATAAATTATCGTGATTCATCATGCTAACTGAAATCATTGCCGCAATAAATTCTGTAATCAGTGCCACGTGGAACTATCTTAGCACAGATCTGTTCAATCGCGGAATGGAAATGGCCGGGGCACCGTTTCAAACTTCAGACATGTTATGGATGCTTTTGCCGCTCCTTGCGACATTGCTCCTCATGGAATTCTATTTCGGGAGATATAAGGATGAAGAGCTTGGATGGAACACTGCCTTCGGGAACACACTGGTATTGGTATTCGTCGCAATAGACCTCTTCAGGCACCTATTCGAGCCTTCAGGGCTTTCGGTAATGCAGTTCATAGCTACGACTTCAGACATCAAGATAATAATACCATTACTGATAATACTCATGGCTATAACACTTATGATTGTGGACTTCTTCCACTTCCTGCCGAAAAGGATCGCATACATAATATCCTCGCCGACATACGTGAATCTTATAGCATTGCTGGGGATACTGATAATATACACTGAAAGCATACCGCTCGACTGGACAACGGTATTTGCATGCGCAATAATATTCATTATAGCGAATATTGTGGCATTAGGATTATATTATATAATTCCCAAATATAAGCCTACAATATCAAAGATATTGACTGTTGAAGATGTAGAGAAATACAGCGAAGAATTAAGCAATAAGAAAGTCCGGAAGAAAACAGAATAAATAATTCAAAAAAACTGAAAAGAAAAAGGCTTATTGCCTATGATTGTGGTGCTCGACTTCAGCAGCAACCTTCTTCAATGCGCTATCCAAAGCGACAAAGAGGTTCTTATCAATCACTTCAGAACTGAAAGACTTGCCGCCATCCAAAACCTTCACATGGACCTCATGTTTGGCATTATTGTCGACCTTATGTATCTCTTTCAAGAATATCTGAATCTTCTCAAAATTCGCGGAATGCTCCTGAATCTTCCTCGTATAATGCCCTGCAAGCTTCTTTACGACAACCACATCAGCAAGGCTTACCTGCTTAAAGCCTACAAGTTCGATATTGCCGCCTAAACTTACGGACTCATTCACTTTATCAACCGCTACATTTTGTTCTTCTGCATTATCCATAACAAATCACCTTAAAGCACAGATGAGTAACTACTTTAAAAAAGTTGTGAAATTGAAAACGTCACGTGGAATGATATAAAAGAATGATTAAAAACGACCGTATAGTCCTGCATCCACATCCTGCTCTAGTTCTGTATGTTTGAACATGAAAGGATTCACCTTACTTTGCGAATATTTCGTCTTTAGATAATTCCTTAGCAATGGCAAATTCCTGTAGACCAATTCCGTGTCAGTATTAATACGATTTTCCACATCCTCACTGCTTTTTCCAGGGTCATAATATATTATGTACTTTGGGCTCAGATGCAAGAGCTCATGAATGATTATTTTGATCTTCTCTTCCAGTGGCTTTGACGCATCAACAACCATAAATGTTCTGCCGTGCGGAGTTTCATAAAGAGCGCCAACCTTATTGCTGAAGGTATAAAGTCCGAACTGCTTGATGATTACTCCATCGCGTTTCTTGAATTCACAAATACCAGTATACACATCTAGCATAATCTTTTGGAATCCGAAAACATTAATAAATATTTCGCAAACTGATGTATAAAATGAAAATAATAAAGAATATGACAAAATTCAAAAACCTTTATAAATGAACTTTTGTTTCTATCCTTTAATCATCTAGAAATGTGGGCGATTGCTTGCCTGAATCTGGACATATCTTACGGGATATGAATAAAATAGCGGAGGCACAAAAATGGGATTATATAAGTATGTAAAGAAAAGTTGGATGACTTCTACACCTGAATTTAAGGAACTGCAGAGAAAGAGGATGACTGAATGGCGTGCACAAGACACATCAGTTAGGATCGACAAGCCTACGAGAATAGACAAGGCCAGATCGCTAGGATACAGAGCCAAGCAAGGAGTTCTAATAGTTAGACAGAGAGTTGATAGAGGTGGCAGGATGAGACCTGACATCAAGGGCGGAAGAAGGTCAGCGCACAATTATCAGCACAAGAATCTCGCTAAAAGCTATCAATCGATAGCCGAAGAGAGAGCTAACGAGAAATTCCACAATTGTGAAGTTCTGAACAGCTACTTTGTAGGAAAGGACGGACTGCATTTCTGGTATGAAGTCATATTGCTGGACAGGACTAGCCCAGTCATACAGAAGGATGAAGTATATCATAGCATCATAACACAGACTGGAAGAGTATATCGCGGTATAACATCCTCTGCAAGAAAGTCAAGAGGCTTAAGAGGCAAAGGTTTCGGATACGAGAAGTCTAGGCCAAGCAATAAGAGCGCAGGCGGACACGCGAATTAATTGATATTATCTTTTTATTTTCTTTTAAATTTCATTTTCTATCATACTTCTTTGGAATATATTTCAAATATCCTCTTTCGCGCAATGCTGCGTAGAGATTAGAATCCAATATTTGTAATCTTCCTCTAAACACATCAGGATAATATTGTTTACAGAACTCTAACGGATCAGAGGTATTAGACTTGGCATTGCTCCATTTAGGGATGTTCTCATATGTTACGTCCATAATCATGGAAAGACGATAGAATTTATAAAAATTGTTAAAAGAATCAGTCAGTAAATCCTAGAGAAGTTCTTACTTTCCGCAGATTTTCACGCGCGTCCTTATAACTCTCGCCTAATACTCTACAATTATAATAAATAACTCCTGTTTCTATTACAGCAGAACCATAATATATCCAGCCTGCACTCGTTAAATCTACTAGTTCCAAACCTTGCTGTGGAGAAGTGATTACTTGCGTCTCAAAAATTCTATATTTAGAACCACTTAACTTATCAAAAGGAGTATGTCTAAAATTAATCTTTTCAGTCCTGCTGCATTCCTGAACTATTCTAAAAGGATTCTTTAGAACTACAGCATGAGTGTCTTCAAATTGCACAAATTTTTCATAAAGTCCGATTACAGTATGAATCATCCTATCATGTTCATAACCATGAGTATAGTAGTCTACTTGAAATAGATCGCCAATGTGCAAAGGATGATTCTTAGCTTCATCGAGTATCTCTTGCAACTTCTCCGGAGTCATAACATGTGAAACATAATAGTATTTAAAAAAGTTATCCTTAGAAACAAAAATATATCAAAAGAAAAAATTAATCAGTCTTATTCAGACTTCTTCTTTGCAGGAGCTTTCTTTACAGTTGGCTTTGCATGCTCATGGTTCTGTGTACCGGAATGCTCGTGCTTCTCTTCATGTGGAATAGCGTCAGAAGAATCGTGGCTGTGTTCATGATGTTCATGCTTCGCTTCAGCTGATGCGCTCTTCTTCTTTGAGACTTTGGAGACCATCTCTTCAATCTTTGATTCCTGTTTCTCTTCCTTCTGCTCCTTCTTCTTGTGCTCATACTTGAAGCCGTATAATTCCGCTTTTACATCGCCATTGTCTTCCTTTACCACGACAACTTTTATCTGTCCTGGAGGATTCTTTATACCGTGCTTCCAGAGTTCCTTATTCAAGTTCTTGCCTATAAGGACCTTGTTCATGTCAGGCTGCTTCATATGCCTTGACAAGAATTCCTGTAATGTACGAACTGCTCTTTTAGTCTTCTTGTATGCTGCAACATCTACAAAGCCTTTCCTTAATGGGATATTGTATACTCTTTCAATAGTCATTTTACACCTACATCTTCAATTTAGTTCGACGCCAGCTTCTCTTCTTAGCCGTATGCCTTCCTGGATGGACCTTCCTGTTCTTGCCGTATTTTTTCGGAACTGTCCAGAATGGAGCCCAACGGGTCTGCCTGCCGACTTTTGCAAGCCTTATCTTTTTATTTGGATGTTTAGTCTTAGCCATTTCAATCACTCCTTCTTGGACTTGACGTCCGAAAAGCCAGCTTTGGCCAATAATTTGATACCCTTAGGAGTCGCTATCCTGCCCTTATGCACGCCCTTCTCAGATTGTACAGTGAGGCCAGCCTTGTCAAGTTCCTGCAATGCATGTCTTACGACGCTTCCAGAACCTTTGACGAAGTGTTCAGGTCTATAACCCTTATTCTTCTTGCCACCATATTTAGTCCTAAGTTTAGAAACACCGATAGGACCTCTTAAGGCGACAGTTCGCAGAATCGCAGCAGACCTGGTGAAGAACCAATCCTTGCTTGCTGGAACTCTCTGCTTATGGTTTCCAGTCTTCACATAAGGAGTCCATTCAGGCTGCTTGATTATCTCCTTCAAATCCTTCGCAAGATTGTCGATTACAATCCTTGCATCCGTATCATAAATACTCATTTTCTGTATACCTCGATTCTTGTTATGATCATACCCTGATTGCAACTCAAGAGCATAATCTTTCCTCGAAACAATAAGAGGAAAAAAGGATGGTTTATAAATGTTATGAGAAGGTCGACGGTTCAGGGAAAGAGTTTAAATCAAAGAACGGATTGCAATAACTCAAGAATAGATAAAATAAAAAACTTTTTATAATACTGCACAAATAGAATATCATGCCGACAGACGAACAACTTATTGATGGATGGAGAGCAGGATATATTCTTAATATTACACCTAAAGATATGAGTTGCAATGACGGAAGCTCTCTTGAAGATATCGCAAAAGATGCTCCTAGAAACGAGACTTCAGATGATAATTCTGGAGAGGTCATAGGTACAATAGCTTATAATCCTAATACTTCTGAACTGGAAGTTGATATCTATAAGAAATGAAATCTAACCCAGAACTTTCTTTGCAACTTTCAAGTATTTTTCCATCTTTTCAACATTAAGCACATCGTGCCCGAAGAATTCATCCGATATCTTATCTCTTAACTGTCCTTCCGCGCATATGCTGAAATCCTTGGTCTTGATTTTATCAATAACTTGGTTTAAGATAGACTCGACATTCTCGCCGCTGAATCCTCCTGCAAAAATTATTCCGCAATCAGGTTGTCTATCTTTTATCTTGGAATAAAGCGATGTTGAATATTCCACATCAAATCCTAACCCTCTACCGATTGAGGGGTCAATCAATACATAATCCAGACAATCACCATAAGAAAATATCTTTTCAACCACTGTGTCGATGTCTTTGCCTCTATAATCGACTTGTAGACTTATCTTCAGATCAGGAAATCTTTCCTTTATCGCTCCAAGATGGGCCACATCTGGAAAAGTCACATTCAGTTGCAACAATCTGCAATCATTATATATGTTCTCGAATACTCTTGATATTTGTTCAGGAAGAGTCTCAAGATTTCGAGTATTATAATGTATTACAGGCATAACATTGCCTCTTATTGATTCCATAAACAGTGGAACATCCTTGAATTCTGCGAACCTGAAATTCTTCATCTTGATGCCATTAAGGGATTTTTCAGAGACTTGTATTCCTATTGCAGGAATCAATTTATCGTCTAGAAAATAATTATTATTCCTGAATCCATCAATTACTGCATTGACTTCGTCAAGATCTTTTCCAGCAGTCACGCTGACATAATTTTCAACCATTAAATTATGTGATAATACTCTATTAATAAATTTTGTGTGGACGTCCGTAAATATTACGGATTGTAGACATATTAAAAATTCTCTAACGAAAGTTTTAAATAACAGAGAGATAACAATATACTATGAAACTTCTCCTGACATCCCAAGGATTATGCAACAGGAAGATACGCAGTGCATTAGTCAAGTTGGTCGGAAAGAAGGCTAAAGATATAAGAATTCTTGCTGTATCATTGAAATTGACAAAAGCCAAGACAGTAAAACATGTCAAGCGATTGAAGAAAGAATTCTCTAAATCAAAAATCAAACATTATACAATCACGCATCTGAAAAAGAAATATTCTTATAATGACATAGAAGATTTTGATGTCATATACATGTGCGGAGGGAACTCATTTCATTATCTGGATACAATCAGAAAGACAGGATTTGACAGATTGATCAAGAGGTTCGTCAAAGAAAATAAGGTCTATCTTGGAGCGAGCGCTGGCGCAGCATTGGCCTGTCCGAATATAGATTATGTTTCATGGAGCAAATATGTCTATGACGAGAATATAGAAGATTTGAAAAATCTCAAAGCGTTAAATTTCATAGATTATCTTATAATGCCGCACTTTGATAAGAGAGTCGCCAAAGAGATGCCGCAATTCAGGAAGAGAGCAAGATACAAATTTATCACATTGACGAATTCTCAAGGGATAATATTTACGCGAAGAGATGATTATAAGAGAATTTAATCTATTTTATCCTCATTCTTTCTCTTAATCCATTAACGTCTCCTATATCTATAGGTGTTTGAGATCTTATTTTTAATGCCTTAAGGATATAGGATTTCTTTAATTCAGGTTCTGAATAATTCTGATCATCTTTCATACAATATCGCAATAATTTATAAATAAAAAGTTTTCGCTTGATTCACCAACCAAACATCTTTTTCCCTGATTCTTTCGTATTTTCCGTCGCAATCTTTATAAAAAAAGTCGATTACCCATTCTTTATGGACAAGGATGCGAATCTGATGGATGATTTCGACGATGGATCAGAGGATGATAGCTTAGAATTCAGCATGGATGGGATACCTGATGATAATATACTTTCTGTGTCAATCAAGAAATCTGAAGAATCCATCCCTGCCCTCGAATATGATGACTATTTTCTTGCAGACGCTCCGATAGACAATTCACAGGTCAAGAATTCTAATGTGGATCTTGAAGATATAGAGACGCTGCTCTTCCCTCATGCAGACATACGTGAAGCTCAGGACCAGCTTATCAAGAAGATTGATGAAGTCATCAAGATAAAAACAAATCTTATAGTCCATGCCCCTACAGGCCTAGGAAAGACTGCCGCCGCATTAAGCCCTGCACTTACACACATCCTGAAGAAGGACAACAAGAATCTCACTATATATTTTCTCACTTCAAGACATACGCAGCATAAGATAGTTATTGACACATTGAAGAGGATAAATAAGAAGTTCAGCCTGAATATCGTAGGTTCATCAATAATAGGGAAGAAGCACCTATGCCTCCAGCCCAATACAGAGACTTTGCCAAGCAAGGAATTCGCAGAATTCTGTAAACTGCTCGTCGAGGGAGGAAAATGCAATTTCTATTCGAACGTGAAGCAGGGCCAGAAGATAATGCCTGACGCACTTGTCGCCGTAAATGAACTTAAAGCTGCAAATAATGGCGTATGCGATACTGAACATATAATCGCCGAAAGCGCAAAAAGGGAATTGTGCCCGTATGAGATATCCCTTCTTATGGCAAAGCAGGCCCGTGTAATAATCACCGATTACAGTTACATATTCAATGCTGACATAAGGGAAGGATTCTTCAAGAAGATAAACAAGGAGTTGAAGGATGCGATAATAATAATCGATGAAGCGCATAATCTTCCATCGAGAGTGAAGGATCTGATGTCAGAATATCTGTCGAATATCATGATAAAGCGCGCGATAAATGAGGCGAAGAAATTAGGGTATAATCATATAGTCCCTATACTTGAAGAATTGAATAATATCCTGGAATCTTATGCCAAATCGCTTAGCAGCGAATTCGAGAGCAAGTATGCTCGCAACAGTCCTGAAGTGAAGGTCCCTGCAGTGACGCTGGATAGTTTCACGAACGCAAATGAGACTGTGAAGAAAGACTGGAGCAATCTCGCAAACAATGAACAGTATATATCAAAGAAGGAATTCATAAGCATGGTCGAGAAATCAAGGGATTATGATGAACTGATAGCTGAACTTGCATTCATCGGGAAAGCCATACGTGAAACCCAGCACATGTCTTACATAGGAGCGATCGCTGAATTTCTCGAGATCTGGAGAGGCACTGATGAAGGATTCACAAGAATAGTTGGCGCAAAGAAACTTAAGGACAAGACAGACATGATCACATTGAGTTATAGATGTCTCGATCCAAGCCTCAGTACTGCTCCTGTAATAAGCAATGCTTATTCTACTGTGATGATGTCAGGGACACTCACGCCTACATCGATGTATAAGGAATTGTTCGGCATAACTGCTGAGGAATTGACGCTTAAGAGTCCATTCCCCCAAGAGAACAGGATGAATCTGATAATTCCTAAGACGAGCACGAAGTATGAGGCACGAAGCCAGGAACAGTATAAGGAGATCGCAAAAATTCTGGAGGATACAAGCGGCATCGTCGATGGATGCATTGCAGTATATTATCCAAGCTATTATCTTATGGGTGAGATAGCAAAATATCTTGATACAAAAGTCTCAAAGACAATATTCACTGAAAATCCTGGGATGACTAAAGCTGAGAAACAGGAATTCATGCAGAACTTTTCTGCATATAAAAATAAAGGCGCGATACTTAATGCAGTGATAACTGGAAGTTTTGCTGAAGGGATAGATATGCCTGGAGTATTGAAAGCAGTGATTATCGTGGGACTGCCTCTTCAGAAACCTGATCTGGAGACCAAGTCCTTGATAGAATATTATGACAAGAAATTCAATAAGGGATGGGACTATGGATACTTGTTTCCTGCATTCACGAAGACCATACAGGCAGCAGGAAGATGCATCAGGAGTGAGACAGACAAGGGGGTCATAATATTTCTTGATGAAAGATATTCATGGAATAATTATTATAGATGTTTTCCTATAACTTGGAAGATGCATGTAAGCATGCTATATCAGGGAATGATAAAAGAATTCTTCGGGGGTATATAA
>Ga0265323_10000666_pt1 | contig 18729 bp, 22 predicted proteins | sample 41225metaG_FD_193580 | JGI IMG/M metagenome (GOLD analysis project Ga0265323, IMG submission 193580) | Rhizosphere microbial communities from Carex aquatilis grown in University of Washington, Seatle, WA, United States - 4-12-25 metaG | ecosystem: Host-associated > Plants > Roots > Rhizosphere...
CTGCCACTCGCGGGTCCCCGGCAGAAAATCAGTGTCGTTCCAGCCGTAGGAGCCGTCGGCACGCAGCTTGGGGGCGCGGGCGGCGCGCGCCCCATCCACGCCGGCGCGGGCGGCCGTGACGCGCAGTTGCTCCGACTTCAGCTCGGGGCGGCTGGCGATCGCCTGGCGGACGGCGGTCTCGATGCCGGCGGTGGCGGGTGGCGGGGCGCCGGGGGCGGGCGGGGCGATGGCGAGGGCGGTTTCGGCCGGGCGGCCCATGACGGTGTTGAGCTGGCCGGCGGACGTGCGGACGCGGCTCCGGGCGCTGATCAACTGCAGCTGCGCCGACGCCACCTCGGCCTGAACCCGCAGAACGTCGGCCTGCGGCACGGCCCCGGCTTCACGACGGGCCTGCGCCAGGGCGAGATGACTTTCCGTGCGCGCGAGATTCCGTTCCGCCACGCCGAGCAGGTCCTGTGCGGCGGCGAGCGCATAGAAGGCCGACTGTACCGACAGGCGCACGTCCCCGCGGGTGGCGGCGGCGTCCGCCTGGGCGCTGCCGAGCCGGGCGCGGGCGGCCTCAAGGACGGCGCGGCGCTCGCCGAAGTCGAACAGCGTCACGCGCGACGACAGGCCCCCGGTCCAGTCGTCGAGCGGACCGATGATTTTCGGTATGTTCAATCCTGGCAGGGTGAGGCCGGCCGGCAGGAAGGCGCGCCGCTGCCAGCGGTGATAGCCGGCGTTAAGGTCGACCTGCGGCAGGTAGGGCGCACGGGCTTCGCCCACGGCCTCGGTGGCAGCGGTCACCCCGGCCGCGGCGGCGGTGAGCAGCGGTTGTTGATCCGCGGCGAGGTGCAGGCAGTCGTCGAGCGTGAGCCCGTTCGACGGTTCGGCCGAGCTCACCGCAGGCATGCTCTGGGCAGATGAGTCCGCGGGCTCGGCGGTGCAAAGCGGGGCGGCCAGCAGGACGGGGATGGATAACAAGGTGAAGATTTTCATGGCAGATGGACGGACGGAATTCATGCGAGCGTCTTGTGGAAACGTTTGACGGCGAAAGTCAGCACGCACAGGCCGATGACGAAAAGCGCGGTCATTTGCGGCCAGAGCACGTCCGGGCCGACGCCCTTGAGGAAGATGCTGCGGATGATGACGAGAAAATGCCGCAGCGGGTTGGTGAGGGTGATCCACTGGATCACCCGAGGCATGTTGGCGACGGGATAGATGAAACCGGAGAGCAGCATCGCCGGGAAAAAGAAGAAGAACGTAGTCATCATCGCCTGCTGCTGGGTGCCGCTCACGGTCGAGATGAACAGCCCGATGCCCAGGGTCGTCATGAGGAAGAGCGCCGTGCAGAACAGGAGGAGCAGCAGGCTGCCGCGAATCGGGATGTCGAACCAGAAGACGCCCACGGCAGTGACCAGCAGCACATCGATGAAACCGATGACGGCGAACGGCAGGCACTTGCCGAGGATGAATTCCACCGGCCGGATCGGCGTGACCATGATCTGCTCGATCGTGCCGGCCTCCTTCTCGCGCACGATGGCCATGCTGGTCAGCATGAGGCTGACCAGCATCACCAGCATCGCCATGATGCCGGGCACGATGTAATTGCGGCTCTCGAGATTCTCGTTGAACCAGGCGCGGTACCGCAGGTCCACACTGCCGGTCGCCACGGTCCGGCCCGCCTGACGCAGCGCCTGCTCGACCATCACCTGGTTGCCATAGGCCGTGGCGATCGCCACGCTGTAATTGAGCACGAGGCGCGCGGTGTTCGAGTCCGAGCCGTCCACCAGCAGCTGCACCGGCGCGGTGCGGCCGGCCGCGAGGTCGGCGCCGAAGCGGGCGTTGATCTGCAGGATCGCGCTGGCCTCCGCCGCGTCGATGAGCGCGCGGGCGCGGGCCTCGTCGTTGGTGTACTCGACCGCGTCGAAATAGTCCGAGCCGGTGAAGCGCGTGATCAAGGCGCGGCTGGCGGGCGTGTTGTCGCGGTCGATGATGACGAGGCGGACGTGGCGCACGTCCATGGTCACGGCGTAGCCGAAAATCAGGCACTGGATGATCGGCAGGCCGAAGATCACCATCCGCATGCGCGGATCGCGAAGGACCGAACGGAACTCCTTGCGGAGCATAGTGACGATGCGTTCCCCCATGGTCAGGCGAGCCTCTTTTTGAAGGTGAAGATCGAAAGGGCCAGGACGACACCCGCGAACACGGCCAGAAAGACCGCGTCAGCCCAGAGCGTCTCCAGCCCCACGCCCCGCAGGTAGATGCCCTTCACCAGCGCCACAAAATAGCGGGCCGGCACGACGTAGGTGATCGCCTGCACGACCGGCGGCATGTTGGCGATGGCGAACATGAAACCGGAGAGCAGGAACGCCGGCAGGAAGGTCGAAACCATGGCGACCTGGCTGGCAAGCAGCTGCCCCCGCGCGACCACGCTGATCAGGATGCCCTGGGCCAGCGTGCCGATGATGAAGAGCGCGGCCATGGCGAACAGCAGCGGCACGCTGCCGCGCAACGGCACGTGAAACAGAAAGACCCCCATCAGCACCGCGAGGAGCATGTCGACCATGCCGATGACAAAATAGGGGACGAGCTTGCCGATGATCAGTTCCGGCGCCTTCACCGGGGTGGAGATGAGCTGCTCCATTGTGCCGCGCTCCCACTCGCGGGCGATGGTCAGCGAGGTCAGCAGCGCCGCGATCAGGCCCATGATGATCGCGATGAGGCCCGGGATGATGAAATTCTTCGACTCGAGGTCGGCGTTGAACCAGACCCGCGGGCGCAGCTCGAACGGCGGCGCGGCCGGCCGGCCGGTGACCCGGCGGATCTGGTCGAGCGCGATGCGCTGGTTGAACAGGGTGGTGGCCGCCTGCGCGTAGCCGAGCACGATGGCGGCGGTGTTGGAATCGGAACCGTCGATGACCGCCTGCACCCGGGTGGTGCGGCCGGCGTCGAGCTGCGCGGCGAAGTCGGGCGGGATGACCAGCGCGAGGAGCGCGTCGCGCCGGTCGATCGCGCGCGTGAGCTCGGCGTAGCGCGAGAGGGCGCCGCGGAAATCGAAGTAGCGCGAGCCGGTGAACTCCGCCACGAACTCCCGGCTTTGGCTGGTGCCGCTCTGGTCCCAGACGACGAGCGGCACGTGGTCCACGTCGAGCGTCAGGGCGTAGCCGAACAGGAGGATCATCAGCATGGGGATGCCGATGGCGAGGCCGAGACTGCGCGGGTCGCGGCGGATGTGGATGGATTCCTTGCGGGCGATGGCCCCGAGGCGGCGCAGGTTCATCGGCGCACCTCCGTGGGCGGCGGATCCGCGCGGTCGCGCGACTCGATGAGGGAGACGAACACATCCTCCAGCGTCGGAGTGATGCCCTCGACCCTCGCGGGATGGAAGCCGGCGTTTGCGAGGGCCGCGCGGATGGCGGCCGACGCGGGCCCGGCGGCCGCGATGCGCGCGACGGCGTGCAGCCCATTGCCGAAGAGCGCCACCTCCTTCACCTCCGGCAGGCGCTCGATGACCTCCATCGCGTCGTAAGGCCGTTCGCACTCGATCTCGAGCACGGCCTCCTGCATGTGCCGCTTCTTCAGCTCGCGCGGCGCACCGCTGGCAATGAGCTCGCCGCGGTAGATGACGCCGAGCCGGTCGCAATACTCCGACTCCTCCATGTAGTGCGTGGTCACGAACACCGTGACGCCGTGCCCGGAGAGTTCGTAAATGAGGTCCCAGAACCGCCGGCGGCTGATGGGATCGACGCCGGAGGTCGGTTCGTCGAGAAAGAGGATCGGCGGCTCGTGGAGCACGGCGCAGCCGAGGGCGAGGCGCTGCTTCCAGCCGCCCGAGAGCACGGCGGTGCGCGCGCGGCGGTGGTCGCGCAATCCGGCCATGGTCAGCACCCATTCCTTGCGCCCGGCCTTCTGCGCCTTCGGCAGGCGGTAGATGCCGCTGTAGAAGTCGATGTTTTCCTCCACGGTCAGCTCATCGTAGAGGGAGAACTTCTGGCTCATGTAGCCGATGCGCGTCTTGATCTGCTCGGTCTCGCTCACGATGTCGAAGCCGGCCACGCGGCCGGAGCCGGCGGTGGGCGCGAGCAGGCCGCAGAGCATACGGATGGTGGTGGACTTGCCCGCGCCGTTCGGACCGAGAAAACCGAAGATCTCGCCGCGCCGCACGGCAAACGAGATGCCCGCAACGGCCTTGAACGTTCCGAAGTGCTTCTCGAGGTTGTGCACTTCGACGACGATTTCAGCGGATGAGGCGGGTTCGGCGCGCATGAGGAAACGGATCAGGGATGGTCGTCGCCGGGGGGCGGACTGTCGCGGTGGTCGGGTTCGGTCGCGACCAGGATGACGAGCAGAATGAGCACGATGACCGCGGCGATCATGGGGGAGCCGGCTGGCTGGACATAACGGCGACAAACACGTCCTCGAGCGACGGCGCGATCGGGTGGAGGGAGAGCAGTTCGAAGCCGGCGGAGGCGACGAGCGCGCGGATCGCCACCTCGGTCGCGGCGGGGTCGCGGGTGGCCACGTGCACGCGGTCGCCGAACAGGCCGACGGAGGCCGCGGCGAGGCGCTCCCGCAGCAGGGCGGCGGTGCGGCGCGGGGCCGGGGTGCGCACCTCGAGCAGCGCGCCCGGCATCATGGCCTTGACCTCGTCGGGGGTGCCGAGGCCGAGCAGGCGGCCCTGGTGCAGCAGGGCGAGCCGGGTGCAGCGCTCGGCTTCGTCGAGGTAGGCGGTGGAGACGAAGATCGTCACGCGTTCGCGCACGAGCTGGTAGAGGATGCGCCAGAAATCGCGGCGGGAGACGGGATCGACGCCATTGGTCGGCTCGTCGAGAAACAGCACGCGCGGCGTGTGGATGAGCGCGCAGGCGAGGCCGAGCTTCTGCTTCATGCCCCCGGAAAGGTTGCCAGCGAGGCGCTGCCGGAAGGGGATGAGATTGCTGAAGCCGAGGAGCCGGTCGATTTTTTCGGCGCGGCCTCGAACGGGCACGCCATAAATGTCGGCGTAGAACCCAATGTTCTCCATCACGGTGAGGTCCGGATAAAGACCGAAGCGCTGGCTCATGTACCCGATGTGCTCCTTGAGGCGCTCGGCGTGGTGCGCGACGTCAAAGCCCGCCACCTCCGCGACGCCGCCGGTGGGTTTGAGCAGACCGGTGAGCATGCGCATCGTGGTCGTCTTGCCGGCGCCATCGGGGCCGACAAGGCCGAAGATTTCGCCCTCGGCGATGTCGAGGTTGAGCCCCGCGACGGCCACGAGGTCGTCGAAGGTGCGGCGCAGGCCGTCGGCATGAATAATGGACATGGATCCGAGGCGCGTGAGGCCGGCGATTCAGGGAGTGGCCCGGATGATCGCGTCGGCGGGCATGCCGGGCTTCAGTTCGTCCTTCGGGTTGGCGAGGTCGACCTTGATGCGGAACACGAGCTTCACCCGCTCCTTGGTCGTCTGGACGGTTTTGGGCGTGAACTCGGCTTCGGAGGCGATGAAGCCGACCGCACCTTCGTAGGCTTTGTCGGGAAAAGTATCGGTGCGCACCTCGACCTTCTGGCCGAGGTGGATGCGGCCGAGATCAGTCTGGTTGACATAGGCGCGGACCCAGACATGCGCAATGTCGGCGACCGTCACCACCGGAGTGCCGGCGGACACAAACTCGCCGGGTTCGATGTTATGCGAGAGCACGACGCCGGTCAGCGGGGAGACGAGCCGGGTGTTTTCCAGCTGGGTTTCGGCGAGGGCCAGCGAGGCGCGGATCTCTTCGACCCGCGCGCGAGCCTGGGCGATGTCCTCGGCGCGGGGACCCTCCTTGACGAGCTTGAGACGTTCGGCGGCCTCGGCAGTACGGGCCTCGGCAACCTTGAGCTGGGCCTGTGACGCCTCGAGTTCACGGTCGGCAATGGCATCCTTGGCGCGCAGCTCCTGCTGGCGGGCGAAATCAAGCCGGGACCGGTCGCGGTCCGCCTCGGCGCTGCGGAGCGTGGCCTCGGTGGCGGCGATCTCCTGCGGCCGCGAGCCGGCCACGAGTTCGGCCAGCGCCGCCTCGGCGCCGGCCAGTTCGGCCCGGCGGAGGGCCAGCTGCTCCCGCTGCTCGACGTCGTCGAGCCGGGCGACGAGCTGGCCGGCCTGGATGCGATCGCCCTCGGACACGAGGCGCTCGGCCACGCGGCCGGGCACCTTGAAGCCCAACTGGGCGTCGGTGACCTCGATGTTGCCGGAGAGCACCAGATCGCCGGCGCGGGTGCCGTTGCCGCGCGAGCAGGCGGCCAGCAGCAAGGTGGCCGCGGCCAGCGCGGTGGTGAATACGCAGCGGGCGGAGTGATCAGGAAGCGGCAGGTTTTTCACGGGAAACGATGTGGTGTTCATAGTCTTTGCGGCCGGCGGGCGTGAGGAGTCCGTTGAAAAAAAGATGAATGCCTTTTTCGAGGGTTTGTTGGGGTGTGAGCTGGGTGCGGTCGAGGATGTCAGGCTGGATGAGGCCGCGGATGGCCTGCAGCCAGAATTCAGCGGCGAAGGCGGGATCGATCTCCGGTCGCACCATGCCCTCGGCGATGCCGGTGCGGATAAGGCGGCCAAAGACGTACGGGACATTTTTCTGCCGGACCTCCTCGATCTTCAGGTAGAGGTGCGGCGCGTAACGCTGCAAGTCGCGGAAGGTCGCCGGGCTGACCTTGCCGAGGACCGAGCCGACGACGTCAATGACTCCGCAGAGCTTCTGTGCGAACGTGAGCTTCGGGTGGGAGAGCACCGCGTCCAGCCGGGTCCGGATGGACTTGCCGATGCCATCAAGGACGGCCTCAACCAGGGCGTCCTTGCTCGGAAAATGGACGTAGAGGGTCTTTTTGCTCATGCCGAGTTCACGGGCGAGGTCGTCCATCGTCAGCGCGTTGAATCCGTAGGCGAGCAGCAGGGTGCGGGCCACTTCTAGAATGCGTGTGCGGGAGACCGCAGCGGCCGGCAAGGATCGCATGGAGTGGGAGAAAGACATTGGAATCTTAGGAAACTAAAATAGTTTTCTAAGTTTCCTCGCAAGCCTTTTCTTCCTCCTGGCCACCGGGGTACCGGTTGGAAACCAACCCAGCAAAAAGGCCGGGCGGTTCGGCCCGGCCTGAAGGGAGCAAGGGGAAGGGGACCGCTTACCGGCGGAAGCCGCCGCGGTCGCCGCCACGACGATCCCCGCGGTCGCCGCCACCCCGGTGGCCACCGCCGCCAAAGCCGCCGCGGCGCTCACCGCCCTCGAACTGGCGGGGCGGGCGCTCCTCTTTCGGGCGCGCCTCGTTGACGGTCAGGTTGCGGCCTTCCATGGGGAAGCCGTGGAATTTCTGGATCGCCGCCTGGGCCTCCTCGGGGGTGGACATGGAGACAAACGCGAAGCCGCGCGAGCGGCCCGTGAATTTGTCGAAGATCAGGTCGACGCTGGCGACGGTGCCGGCTTGGACGAACAGATCCTGGAGGTCTTGTGCGGTGGCGGCGAAGGGCAGGTTGCCCACGTACAGTTTGGTGCTCATATGTAGGTGTCTATCGAACACTGCTTGGCCTAATCTTCTGCCCGTTCCCGACCATCGAGTTTCGAATCACCACTGAACCAGCGTTCACCTGACAATCCACCAAGCAGACGACTCAAACCACAAGCGGGACGCAGGCTTGAAAACGGGATGGGCGAAAGCAAGTAAAAATCTGGCCGGACCCGCCCGGGCCTCCACTGTAGTTCTTGTGCTGGTCCGGCGCCGTCTCCACCATCAACGGCGTCCTTCTTTTACTGAACCCTCCACAACCCGCGCCTGTCTTTATGCCAGTATTTCTCCACACCCGCATCCGCGTCGGCGACCTCGAGCGCACGATTGCCTGGTACAAGGAACTGGGCTTCGAATGCGTGCGCCGCGTTCCGCAATCACCGCAGGGCAACCAGCTCGCCTTTTTACAGATTCCCGGCAGCGACCATGTGCTCGAGCTTTGCTTTCAGCCGGGCTATCCGCTCGCCGTGCCGGAAGATCTCATGCACACGGCAGTCGGCTATCCCGATCTCATCGCCCAATGCGACCGGCTGGAAAAGAAGGGCTACCAGATCTGGCCCGACCACTGGCGCCAGACGTTTCCGACCGGCCGGCGCATGGCGTTCGTGACCGATCCTGATGGCTACGAAGTTGAACTCTTGGAGCAGAAATAACCTTGCGGCGCGGCCGGACCGCGCCGTCCGGGAATACGGAAACCGGCCTGCCGGGCTCCCGGCGGCTGGCCCGTTACTTGACGTGCCGGCCGTGCGTCATTTCCTTGTGTGAACCCGGCCTTGCACATGATCGCCTGCATCCAACGCGTGATTCTCCCGCTCCTGGGCATGGTGCCGCTGGTCCTGCCCGTGCAGGCGGGTTCCAATCTGCTGGAGAATTCGCCTTTCCTCCCGCCCAATATCTCCGCCGGCGCGGCCCAGGAAGCCACGCCGCTTGAACTGCGCAGTGTGCTCAAGGCCGGGGGCGAATATGAGTTCAGCCTCTATGATCCCGCCAAGAAGCAGAGCACCTGGGCCCGGCTGAATGAACCCGGTCATGATTTTGTCATCAAGGCATTCGACCCGGCAAAGGACACGGTCACGGTCGAACTGCGGAATCGCACCTTCAAGCTCACACTGAAGGAGGCAAAGATCACCCTGCTGAGTCCGGCTTCCGGCCAGCCGTCGGCGACGCCTGCAGCGGGGGCGCAACCGGTGGTCAGCCGCGGCCCCACCGGCCCGCCCGCACCGGGGCCGGTTCCAGAGTTGACGCCAGAACAACTTCGCAACCTTCAAGCCGACATCAACCGCCGTCGGGAATTGCGCCGGCAGGCAACCGCCTCGCCGGGACAGACGGCCCCGGCCCAGCCGCCCCAATCGCGTTGAAACACGCCCGCGCGCGGGAGGCTTCTCGCCGCGCAGGCCAGCGGATTGCTGACGTTGCGCGGCCACTTCACGGCACACGACCGCCAGGTTTGGGCACAGCGATCGAGCACGTTCGCGTGAGGGTGAAACCCGCCGCCGATGCAAGCCGAAAAACATCGGACCGTCGGGTGTTTTTCACTCTGAAAAACGCGCGATTTACCTCTAGAATTACGTTGCGTTGCGAGGGAACGGTACTATGAAGAAGTTCACTATGGCTAAGAAATCCGCCCGCACTCCGAACGCTAAGTTCATGGCCCCGGTCACACCGGACGCCCTCCTCGCCGCTGTGGTTGGCAGCAATCCGCTGCCCCGCACTGAGCTCACCAAGAAACTCTGGGCTTACATCAAGAAGAATGGTCTCCAGGACAAGAAGGTCAGGACCCAGATCAATGCTGATGACAAGCTGAAGGCCGTGTTTGGTGGCAAGGCCAAGGTCAGCATGTTTGAAATGACCAAGCTGGTCTCGGGACACGTTTCGAGCTAAGGCTCTCCTTTCCCTTTAAGACGCCGCCGCGGATTTCCGCGGCGGCGTCTGCTTTTATGGGGAAGAGCAGGCCGGCCTCCCGGACCGGCCCGGAGGGTTCCCAGCGATGCGCCGAGGCGGGCCATCTGGTGCCCGGCAGATCTCGCTTGACAGGAGGGATATTAAAGTGATATCACATTAATATCTAAAATGAACTTGTTCTCCGGTCCATTGATGACGCGTACGACCTCGACGAAGTGGTCCGTCAAGACAGCCGTGGGACTGCTGGTGACCGGCGGTCTCCTGCTGGCGCTCGTCAGCTGGGGCGGACTTGCACCCATCAAGCCGATTTTCCTGCCCGGGGAATCCATGGGTCCGATGATGCCGTTTTTGCCGCTGACTACTATTCACCTGCTCAACCTCCTGCCATGAATACATCTGAAAACCCTGTTCACATCCGCAATCGCGAAATTCCGAAGCGCGCCGCCGATGGCTGGCTGTCGCTTTTGATCACCATCGTTCTCTATCTCGCCGCCGTCTGGGCGTTCATTGCCGGAATCCGGGCGGTCACCGCATATCATGAAGGGGGCGGTGGCCTGCTGGTCCTGGCCGCCATCCTGCTGGTTCTGGCCATCACCGGCAGCAACGGTTTCTTCACGCTCCAGCCTAACGAGGCGGCGGTGCTGATCTTGTTCGGCGCCTACAAGGGCACCGTGCGCGACAGCGGTTTCTTCTGGACCAATCCCTTCAACAAGAAGGTCAAAATATCGCTCCGCGCCCGCAACCTCAACGGCGAGAAACTCAAGGTCAACGACAAGCGCGGCAATCCCATCGAAATCGCCGCGGTCGTCGTCTGGCGCGTGCAGGACACCGCGCAGGCCTGCTTCGATGTCGACAACTACGAGCATTACGTCGCCGTGCAGAGTGAATCAGCCGTGCGCCATCTCGCCAGCGGCTATGCCTACGACGACGGTGAGCAGGACGAACTCACGCTGCGCGGCGGGAGCGACGCCGTTTCCGTCGCCCTGCGCGAGGAATTGCATCAGCGGCTCGAAAAGGCCGGCGTGCACGTCGAGGAGGCCCGGATCACGCATCTCGCCTACGCCCCGGAGATCGCGCAGGCGATGCTGCGTCGCCAGCAAGCCGAGGCCGTCATCGCCGCGCGCCAGAAGATCGTGCACGGAGCGGTGAGCATGGTCGACATGGCGCTCAAGGAGCTGGCCGAGAAACACGTCGTCAATCTCGACGAGGAGCGGAAGGCCGCCATGGTCAGCAATCTGCTCGTCGTGCTTTGCGGTGAAGCCGAGGTCCATCCGGTCGTCAACACCGGTACGCTCTACAACTGAGCCGCGACCGCGGTCCAGTCTGGGCGCAGCGAGAAACCCATCTTTAACCCAATCCATCTCATGCAATATAAGGTAATTTCGGTCGCCGCGGCTTTTTTCGGATCCAAGGCGCTCGAAAAGTTCATCAAGGAAGTGAATGAGGCCATTACACTGGGCTGGGAGCCGCAAGGTGGCATCACCATCTACGGCACCCAAATAATGCAGGCCATGATCAAGCGCCGCTGAGGGTTTCATTGCATGCCGCAGGCCCGTTTCATTCCTGACGCCGAATTTGCCCCCGCCCCGATCGGTACCCGCGTGCGGTTCGCGACGTTGTTGTCGGCGGTGGCGGCGTTCGCCGTGACGGTGGCCGCCCCACTGTTTATGCAACGGGAGCGCCACCCGCCGCCCTGGCCGGTGTACCTTGCGGTAGGAATCGCTCCGGCCGTGCTCGCCGTGATCTGGTTCACCGCGCGCATCCGGCGATACCGTCTGGTCGGGGAGGAGCTGCAGATTCAGCTGCCGCTCCGGACCGTGCGTTTCCCGCTGGAGGGACTGAAAGAGGTGGCGCCCGACCGCGAAGCCCTCCGCGGGGCCCGCAAGATGGTTGGCAACGACGGCCTCGGTGCGGTCAGCGGGCGCTTTCGCAGCAAACGGCTGGGATGGTTCCGCGCCTACGTGACCGATGGCGAGCGAGCCGTCGTTCTGCGCTGGCCGGATCGCTGCGTGGTCATTTCCCCGGACCAACCCTCCTGGTTCATCGAAACCGTGCGCAAGCGCACCGGACTCTCCTGCTGACTCTGATGTCCTCCGAAGACCGCAAAGCTTTTCTACTCCGCATCGATTCCAAGCTCTGGGCCGAGCTCGAGTCGTGGGCGGGTGACGAGCTGCGCAGTGTGAACGGCCAGATCGAATTTTTGCTCCGGCAGACCGTCCAGCAGCGCCGCAAAAAGCGTCTCGACGGAGGCTCCCCGCCGGAACCGGCCCGCGACCGCTGAGGGATTTCCTGCCAGCCGCGGCGGCGGTCCGGGCCTTCCGCCGCCTCCCGGGGCATCTGCGATGGGGATTCGTGAATTGCGAATCAGCGGAGAAATGATTCAGGGATTGCACCCCCGGGACCTGGCATGATGATAGGCGCCGTTTAAACCGCGCCCACCATGCCGACATCCGCCCGCCGACGCACGCTGCTCCTGGTCTGGACGCTGGTTGCCGTGGCTGGCGTGGCGGCGGGCTGGTGGCAGGCGGCGCGGATGCGTTCCCGGCTCCTGCGCGAACTGCTCGACAATGCGCAACACTGCGCGGTGGCATTCCATCCCGGCGAAATGCGCATGCTGGCCGGCGGGCCCGCGGACTTTGCCAATCCCGTCTACCTCGCGATCAAAGCACGGCTCGCCCGGCTCCGACAGGTCAATCCCCGGATCCAGTTTGTCTGCATCTTCCGCTACGTGCCCTTGACGGGACGGACCATCCTGCTCGCCGACTCCGAGCCACCCGACTCCAGGAAGATCTCCAATCCCGGCGATGAGTATACCGACGCCACGCGGTTGCCGGGGCTGCAGGCGATCCTTCGCGGCAGCCTTCCCGCCTTTGCGGGGCCGCTGGCCGACTCATCCGGAACGCGGCTTACCGGTTATGCGGGCATCGGTGACCGTCCGCCGGGCGGCGATCCGATCCAGCCGGAGGAAATCCTTGCGCTCGACATGGCTGCGGACCACTGGCGTGGCGACCTGATCGCCGGCGGCCTGCAGACCGCTATTTATGCGTGGTTGTTGCTCGGCCTGCCCGTCGCCGGCTTCCTGTTGTTCCGCCGTCAATTCGAGCAAAGCGACCTTGTCGGCAAGCTTTCCCAGGCCGTCGAACAGAGCCGCTCGGCCCTCGTCATCACCGGTGCCGACCGCCGCATCGAATATGTCAACGCCGGGCTTTGCGCCATCACCGGCTGGCGCCGGGAGGAACTGATCGGTCAACCCGTGCGCATGCTCGCCTCCGCGGAAACTCCTAACGAACAATTCCAGGAAATCATCGATGTCATCCGCACCGGACGCACCTGGCAGGGGGAGACGGTCAATCGCCGGCGGGACGGCAGCACCTATCCGGCCCGCGCCGTCGCCTCGCCGGTGTACGGCCGGGCGGGCCGCCTCACGCACATCATCGCGGTGATCGAGGAGGTCACCGAGCGCAAGCAGGTCGAGGCGGCACTCATCTACGCCCGGGAGCGGGCCGAGGCCGGCGAGCGCGCCAAGGGACAGTTTCTCGCGATGATGGGGCACGAGATCCGCACGCCGCTCAACAGCATCATCGGTTTCGCGAGTCTGCTGCTCGACACGTCGCTCACCCCCGAACAGCGCGAATGCGCGAGGACCATCTCCGACAATGGTGAGTCGCTGCTGCAGCTCACCAGCAATGTGCTCGATTATTCGAAGATCGACGCGGGCCGTCTGAGCCTGGAACCGCAGCCGTGCAATCCGCGGGAATGCATCGAATCCGCCTTCGAGACGCTCGCAGCGCGCGCCACCGGGAAACACCTCGAACTGCTGCATTCAATTGACCGCGGTGTGCCGGCGGCGGTGCTGGCGGATGCGGGCCGCCTGCGCCAGGTGCTCGTCAACCTGGTGGGCAATGCCATCAAGTTCACCCCGGCCGGCAAGATCGAGGTGACCGCGCAGGCGGAGCCGCTGCCGGTAGTCCCGGACGCGGAGCCCCGGCAGCCATCGACTCGCCGGTGGCAGCTGACCTTTGCGGTGCGCGACACCGGCATCGGCATCGCTCCCGAGGAATGCGGCAAACTTTTCAGGCCCTTCAGCCAGATTGATTCCTCCTCCACCCGCAAATACGGCGGCGCGGGCCTCGGCCTCGCGATCAGCCGCGGCCTTGTGCAGATGATGGGGGGCGATATTTCCGTCAAGAGCGAGGTGGGGCGGGGCACCACCGTCGCTTTCACCATCGTGGCCGACGAAGTGCCGGCTGAAATCCGTCCCGCCGAATCGCCGGACCTTCTCCGCCTCAAGGACCGCCCGCTTGCCGTGGTCTGCGCCTCGGCGCCCCTCCGCCGCGAACTCGTCCGGCTCGCGGCGGAGTGGGGGGCGCGCGTCATCGAATGTTCGCGCGCCCAGCTGGCCGCCGAGGAGTGGGATGCGGCGGTGGTCGATCTCGTCCCCGCCGAGGCGGAGGACTGGCGGCAGCTGTTGCTGCAGCGTCCGGAACTGTCGTCGCGCTCGCTGGTGGCGTTGATCCCGGTCGACTTCCCGGCGGCAGCGCGCGAGATTTTACGCGGGTCTTTCCAGGCCTTCCTGCGCAAGCCGGCGCGCCACGGGGCGCTGCGCGCCCTGCTCGCCGCGGGCCTTGAGCCCGTGGCCGCCGCGGTCCCGGCGTCCGGCCCCACCCCCGGGCTCGACCTGCGGGTGCTGCTGGTGGAGGACAACCCGGTCAGCCAGCGGCTTATCCAGAAGATCCTCGAGAATCTGGGCTGTCACTGGGATCTCGCCGAGAGCGGCTCGTTGGCCCTCGCCCGGCTCGATCGCGGGAGCTACGATCTGGTGCTGCTCGACCTGTATATGCCCGAGACCGACGGCCGGGCGGTCATCGCACAAATCCGGCGCGGCGCGGCGGGGGCGCGCAACCAGGGTATTTGGATCATCGCCTGCATGGACGACGCGCAGGAATTACAGCACCTGCGGACGATCACCGGCGGGATCAACGACGGTCTCATCAAGCCGTTCAAGCCCGCCGACCTTGAGGCCGCCTTGCGGCGCGGCATGGGATGCGCGTCCGCTCGCGCCTGACACTGGGGGCCACCGGTGTAGTGCGGTCCCCCCAGTTTGCATTCGCCGGCTCCGGCGGCGCCGGCGTAAACTGGATATTTCCCTCATCATGCCCACGCCGTCGCCCGCCTCACAGCATGTCCGCGCCGTGCTCATGCTGCTGCTCGCCAATGTATTTTGGGGATTGAGTTTCCCCCTCATCAAGGCGATCGCGTTCGCGCACCAGCAACTGTTGCCGGCAAGCGGCAGCTGGTTCATCACCAGCTGCACGATTGCGCCGCGCTTCATCCTCGCCGCCGCGATCCTGGCGGTGTGGCAGCGCGGCGCGTTGCGGCGGCTGACCCGGAGCGAAATCCGGCAGAGTGCGGGACTCGCGCTGTTCGCCTCGGCGGGCATGCTGTTCCAGAACGACGGCCTACAGTTCACGTCGGCCTCGACCTCGGCGTTTCTCACCCAGCTCTATGCCATCATGATTCCGGTCTGGGTGGCGCTGCGCGCGCGGCGGCTGCCGCCGGCGGTCGTATGGGCGAGCTGCGGGCTGGTGCTGGCGGGGGTGGCGGTGCTTGGGCGCTTTGACGGGCGCGAACTGCGTCTTGGCCGGGGCGAACTGGAGACGCTGGTCAGCTCGCTGTTTTTCATGGGCCAGATCCTCTGGCTCGATCGCCGGGAGTTCGCGGGGAACCGGGCGATGCCGGTGACGTTTGTGATGTTTGTCCTGGAAGCGGCGGTGTTCATGGTTCTGACCGGCGCCCTGCTGGCCGGCGGCGCGCCGCGCGCGGCGGAGGTGCCGGCGCTCCTCGCGTCGGCGCCCTGGCTGGGTTTCACGCTCGCGTTGACGCTGTTCTGCACCGTGGGCGCGTTCAGCCTCATGAACACCTGGCAGCCAAAAATCACGGCGACCGAGGCCGGTCTGATCTACTGCCTCGAACCCGTGTTCGCCTCGCTGATGGCGCTCGTCCTGCCCGGCCTGTTCTCCCGCTGGGCGGGCTTCGCCTATCCCAACGAGACCCTGACCCTGAACCTGCTGATCGGCGGCGGACTCATCACCGCGGCCAACGTACTCATCCAGTTGAAGCCGCTGCCAAAGCCGTAGGAGTGGCGTTAGTTTGCAAACCGGCCGGTGCGCAGAAAGGCGAGCACCTGCGCGGCGGTGGCCGCGCGCCAGAGCATCAGGGTGTGTGAATGCGGCACGATGAGGAAGTCACGGGCGCCGGCGAGGCGGGCGGAATCCACGCTTACGGCGCCGTCGTTGACGCCGTTTTGCCAGCGGGAGAAAAGCGGATTGATGCTCGTGTTGCCGGCGATGATGCCGACCTCATAAACAGGCGGGGCCAGTAGCGGCGCGATCGCGTCGGCCGTCGAAGTGCCGAGCCGCGAGAGATTAGGGCCGATGAGCCAGCGGCACAGCGCAGAGCGGCTGAGCCGGTCGGCCACCAGGCTGCCGGCGTTGGGGGGCGCGAGCAGCACGACGCGGCCCAGGTTCGCCGGTTGGTGCTCCTGCAGGTAGAGACGGACGACGAGCCCGCCCATCGAGTGCGCCACGAAGTGAAGGCGCGGCACGGTGTCCGCACCACGGGCGCGCAGGTGTCCTGGCAGATAGTCGCGGGCGAGCTGCTCGATGGTAAGCGAACGGGAGGGATAGGACAGGTTGAGCACGTGGTAGCCGGCGGCGGCGAGGGCCCGGGCGAGAGGGCGCATCTCGAGCGCCGGCATCGCGACACCATGCAGCAGGACGACGGTTTCAGTTGCGGGCGGCGGCTGGACCGGCAGCGACGCGCAGCCGCCCGGATCCTGCAGGCAGCCGACGGCGATCTTGCGGAAGAAAGCCATGCGGGATCAGACCGCCGCAGGCGGGGGCAGGGGCGCCGCCGGGACCGCGCGGAGACTGTGCAGCGCCCGCAGCGTCGCCGCAGTGAGGACGATCACGCCGCCCACCAGCGGCAGCGGACCCGGACGCTCGCCCAACGCCAGGAGCACCCACACCGGGTTGAGGATGGGTTCGATCACCGGGATGAGCACCGCCTCCATCGCCGTCACGTGGCGGATGGCCCGGGAGTAGAGCAGATAGGAGAGCCCGAGTTGCACGATGCCGAGCAGTCCGAGTGCGACCCAGCTTCCGGCATTCGGCAAGACGCCGCTGCGCAGGATGAATGGCAGGCCGGCTGCACCCGCCAGCAGGTTGCCGAGAAAGATCGATTCCACCGCCGAGGTGTCCTTCTGCTTGCGTAGCAGCAGCGTCATGGCCGCGAAAGCCACCCCGCTGGCCAGGGCGGTGAGGTTGCCGGCAAAGCCGGCGAACTGCAGATTGTCGCAGAAGAACAGCGTCATGCCGCCGAACACAGCCGCGATGGTGAGCCAGTCGACACGCGTCGCCCGCTCGCCGAGGAACCACGCGCCGAGCAGCGCGATCCACACCGGCGCGGTGTACTGGAGCAGGATGGCGTTGGCCGCGGTGGTGAGTTTGTTGGCCGTGACAAACAGGATGGTCGTGGCGGCGTAGGCCACGGCGCCGCCGATCTGCGCCGCCGACCACGTGAAGCGGAAACGCGGGGCGAACACCGCGAGAAACGCCGCGGCGATGAAGCCACGCCCGCCGGCCACGGCCAGCGGCGGCCAGGCAACCGACTTGATCAGCAGGCCGCCGAGGCTCCAGCAGAGCGCCGCGGCGGCCAGCAGGCCGACCGCACGCGCATGCTCCGCATTTCTCATGGTCCGCAGGATTGCCGGAAGCCCGGTGCCGACGCACGACAAATTCGCGGAGCAGTGGTACAGCCGGCCCCGGTCGCGAGGCGCACAGTGTTCCGGCGCGTTACTTGCATCCCGACGGAGACGGTTTAACTTGGCGGTGACCATGACCTGTAGAATCACCGTCTTTTTCCTGATCATGTTAATCGGCCTCGTGGCGGCGCAGGCCGAGCCGGTCTCCCGGCGCGAAGTGCTCGCCGCCATCGCGGTGCTCGACAAGGATGTCACGAGCGCCGACGCCCTGAAGGCGGCGGTCACCGTCACGCGTTTCGGGAAGGAGAACGAGGCGGTGCTCATCACCGTGGGACCGGAGACGTTGCCTTGGGTGCAGTCGGATGCGCCCGGGTCCGAGGCCACGATCCGCGCGATGCTGATGGCGGCCTACTTTGCGGGGGACATCAAATCGCAGTTGGAAAAACGCCGGGCCGAGGACGATCCCTACCGCGGCTGGCTGGCCGTCATCAAGGCCTACCGCCAGATTCGCCAGAAGCAGCCCGAGGTCGTGATTCCCGAGGTTGAGGAACTGGTCAAGAAGGAGCAGGCCGGCACGCTCGAGCAGGAGGCGGCGGAGCTGCGCCAGCAGCAGGAGCAGGAGGAGCAGCGCGAGCGGCGGCCCAAGAATGTGGTCTGACGTCCGGGCAGGGCTGCCGGGGGGCGATCAAGGGTTGGGTTGGCGGGGAAGCAGGACGATTACAGCCGCGTGGTGCATCAAGGGCCTTATTCTCAATGACCTGTGAGGAATGGGCTTCACCTTGCGATCAAGCCGGCGTCATATATCTTAATGCAGACAAGGAAACCGCGGTGTTGCCAAGGGCGCATCGAAAAAAATACGGCACTTCGCAGCACTTTTGGGGGTCTCAATCTGCACACACTTTGGAAACCATGAAAACGAAACTGTTCTTCACTGCAGCCGTTCTCTTGACCGCGTTTTTCGTCACGGGCGCTGTCGCCCAAACATCTGATCAAACGACACCGCCAGCCGCCACAGCGACGGTCGCCAGTCCGGCGCCGGCCCCGAATACGATCATCTACATTCCCCAGCTGCCCAACCCGACGGAACTGGCGAATGCCGCCGCGGCCCAGGGGCTGACCATTGACAAGATCATTCAGACGAGTGCCCAGGTAGTCGTCGTATACAAGTATGCCAACGGGCAGACCAACACGGTCGCCTACCAACTGCTCCCCATGGCCGGAACCGCACCCGCCAACACGACCACTGTCGTTCCTGCCAACACGACCACCGTTGTCTACGCATCGCCGGCGCCGGCCTATTATTACGACCCTTATCCCTACTATTCGTGGCCTTGGTTCGCGCCCGTGGCCTTCAGCGTTGGCCTCGGTTACCATGGCGGCTGGGGTTACCATGGCGGCTATGGTTCTCACGGCGGCTCTGGTTTCCGCCATCGCTAGCGGCTAATCGCCGCGGGGACGATCCAAGCTGAAGTCAATCCGTCTGCAGCCATGCGTCAGCAGAGCACATTGATATTAGCCTTGGGGTTGTCCGTTCTCAGTACCGGCTGTGTGGGCACGGGACCCAACACCCAGCA
>Ga0265323_10000667_pt1 | contig 18722 bp, 11 predicted proteins | sample 41225metaG_FD_193580 | JGI IMG/M metagenome (GOLD analysis project Ga0265323, IMG submission 193580) | Rhizosphere microbial communities from Carex aquatilis grown in University of Washington, Seatle, WA, United States - 4-12-25 metaG | ecosystem: Host-associated > Plants > Roots > Rhizosphere...
ATCGGCGTGTTCCCGGTCAACTGGTCCAGGTTCCGCGCGCAATTCCATCGCGGCATTCCACCGCTTCTGGAGCATCTGACGGCAGCCGCACCGGATTCGGCTGCGCCGGCCGCAACCCCGCGCCGCTGGGAGACGGTGCCGGAGAGCGAACTGGAGTCCTGGCTGCGGACATTCCTGCGCGGTGAACTGGCCGCGGTTCTCGGAATCCCGGATGCGGCGCGCGTTCCCACCCGGCAGGGCTTCTTCGAGATCGGCATGGATTCGCTCATGACGGTGGAACTGGTCCACCGCCTGGAATCCGGTTTGGGGATCAAGCTCCCGGTCAACCTGGCTATCGACTATCCGAATGTCGAAGCGCTGGCGAACTGCCTGTCGAGCCGGCTGAACGCGCAGGCTCCGCGGAGCGCGGGGGCCGCCCCACCGGCGGACCTGGACGCGCTGCCCACATCGGAAATAGCCCGCTTACTTCGGAGCGAATTGGAGACGGGCTAAGGCGCAGTAAGTTGGCGGGATGGGTTAGCCGCCCGCGGCAAGACGTCAGTTTCGGGCGACTTGCCCAAATCGCCCATGGGGCCAGCGGCCGTAATCCGTCCGTAAACCCGCAGCCGCCAACTCCGCCCCCTCGCGGTCACGGCTTCCGATGCGCGTTCCGAGCCGCGACCGTGAGGGAGCGTTGCACCAGCCCGGTGCGGAGCCGGAGATGGCGGACAAATGGCCGGCCCTGCGGTTCGTCGTGGGTCAGCGTGCTACCGGACGGATTACGGGCCGGGGGCCGATGGGGAACGGCTGGTTGTAAGATAACGGGCGCTGTGGTATATGTCGTAGCATTCGTTTTGCGCTTGGATTTGAATTGGGTTTGAATCGCGGTCAGCCAGATGAGGCATGAGCACGTAATTCAGATGCTGCTGCGCGAGTCTCCCGGTGCGTGGAGACGTGCGCTGATTGTCGCGGGGATAGCGGGCGTCGGGAACGCCGCCATTCTCGGTATCATCAACCGCGCCGCTTCGCTGGCTTCGGCGGACAGTGGTCTGCTGAATTTCCGCCTCCTGATCCTGTTCGGCATGTGCATGCTGGCGTTTTTTCTGGGGAAACGCTACGCGCTGATCAAATCCTCGGTGATCGTCGAGCAGATGATCAAGGACCGGCTGATTCGCGTTTCCGACAAGATCCGCCATACGGAGTTGGAACTGGTGGAGAGCCTGGGGCACGGCGAGCTATTCACCAAGCTCTGCCAGGATACCGCTTTGATCTCGCAGTCGGGATTGATCCTGGTGAACGCCGCCCAGCAGTCTTTGGTGCTGCTGTTCTGCCTGTGCTATATCGCGGTGCTCTCGCTTCCCGCATTTGTGGTTACTCTGGGCACCATCGCGGTGGGCGTGGCCATTTACTTCCAGCATGCCGAGAGCGCGCAGGACTTGCTGTTGCGGCTTAAGGAAAAAGAATCCCGCCTGGTTGACGCCCTGGATCACATGGTGGACGGCTTCAAGGAAATCCGGCTGAATCGTAAGAAGAGCGACGCGGTGTTCAGCGAGTTCACGGATCTCTCCGAAGCGGTGCGCTCGCTGAAGATCGACACGCAGATCACGTTTCTGGTGGACATCATGTTCTCCGACGTGTTCTTCTACTCCCTGCTGGCGATCGTGGTTTTCCTGCTGCCGCGCTTCCACCACACCACGGGATCCATCGTTTTGATGACGACGGCGGCGATCCTGTTCATCATGGGCCCGCTGCAACTGGTGGTGCAGGCGGCGCCGGTGTTTCAGAGAGCCAAGGCCGCTATTACCAACCTGGCGGTGCTGGAAGACAAGCTCGACCGCGCGAGCGCCAGCGGGGAGGGGCCCATCGACGGCAGATGGCGGAAGTTCGAGAAGATCTCCATCGACGCCGTGGTGTTCACGTACGCGGAGCGGGAGGGCGCCGGCGGCGCGTTTTCGGTGGGACCGCTGAGCACGTGCATCCGGCGCGGCGAGACGATCTTCATCGTGGGCGGCAACGGCAGCGGAAAGACCACCGTGCTCAAGCTGCTCACCGGCCTCTACTACCCGCAGAGCGGAATGGTACGGGTGGATCGCGAGGTGATGACGCGCGGCAACGTGCAAAACTACCGCGAGCTGTTTTCCACGGTCTTCTCGCAGTTTCACTTGTTCGACCGGTTATATGGGATGGAGGACGCCGATCCCGAGGCAGTGCAGACGATCCTGGATGAGATGGAACTGGCCGGGAAGACTCGCTTCGAGGGCGGGCGCTTCACGGACATCAATCTGTCCACGGGCCAGCGCAAACGCCTGGCGCTGGCGGTAACTCTGCTGGAGAACAAAGAGATACTGGTCTTCGACGAATGGGCCGCCGATCAGGACCCGCATTTCCGGAGATACTTTTACGAGGTGGTGCTGAAGCGGCTCAAAGACGAAGGGAAGACGGTGATCGCGGTAACTCACGACGAACGCTTCTGGAAGCATGCCGACCGCGTAATCAAAATGGAGTATGGCTCGATAGTGGAAGATGCCAGACCCGCCTGATCTGGCTCGAAAAGGGCCGTACCTGGAGAACGGTGCCGGATGAATAGGATACGAGACGAGCTTTCGGCGGAACACCGGAAGGCGATGAGTTTTTTCAGGAGGCAGGCCATTTACCTGTGCGTTCTCGGGTTTGTCCTGTTGTTCCTGGCGGTCTATTTCTCCGACAGGATGCTGGTTTCGGTTCACGCGGGGGAACTCGGCGTGCTGTGGAGCCGGCTCGGCGGCGGCACGGTGATCCACACGGTCTATCGGGAGGGCCTGCACGTCGTCCTGCCGATCGACCACATGTACGTCTACAACACCCGGAAGCAGCGGTTCATCGATTCGATCGACGTGTTGACGGTCGACGGCCTGACCATGCACGTCGAGTACTCCGTGCGGTACTATCCCAATCCGGACCTGCTGCCGCTGCTGCACCAGAGAGTGGGCCCCGACTATCTCAACGTGGTGGTGCGGCCGGAAGTGCGGTCGGTGATCCGGACGGTGTTCGGGCAGTACAGGCCGGAGGAGATCTACACCTCGCAGAAGGCCATCCAGGAGCACATTTCCGTCGTCTCGAAAGTCAAGGTGGAAGCTCGCTTCGTTTCGATCGACGACGTTCCGATCGAGCGCATCTCGCTGCCCAGGACGGTTGCCGATGCCATCGAGGCAAAGCTGGCGCAGCAGCAGCTGGACGAAGAGTACGTGTACCGGATCGAAGTGGCCACCAAGGAAGCGGAGCGGAAACGCATCGAGGCCGGCGGACAGAAGACCTACAACGATCTGCTGGGCCAGAGCCTGACGCCATCCCTGCTGGAGTGGAAGGGTATCCAGGCCACCGAGGAACTGGCCAAGTCTCCCAACGCCAAGGTGGTGATCGTGGGCGGCGGAAAGAACGGACTCCCGGTGATCCTCGGGAAGGAATAGCGGGATGAAGACGTTTCTGGCCACTCTCGGCGTTTCGCTGCTGCTGTTGGCGTTTGCGATCAGCCATTGGGTAACGTTGCGCGAGTTCAGCCAGGTGAGGGCGATGGTGGCCCCCTATACGCCAGGGGAGATTCTGGTGGGCGTGGAGTGGCCGTTTGCCGCCAATCAGGACGGAATGTACGAAGGGCTGCTGCTGGCGCAGGAGGAGATCAACGCCCACGGGTTGCTGGGGAAGCGCATCAGGTTTGACGTGCGCGACGACCACATGGACCGCGAGGAATCCAGGGCGATTGCGATCGCTTTCGCGCGGAACCCGCGGATGGTGGCTACGATCGGCTACTACGACGATAAGTTCGCCGTGCGGGCGTCGGCCATCTTCGAGGAGAGCCGGTTACTTCACATCGTGGCCGGTGCCAATAACACCTATATGACCAGTCACGGTTTCCGGTATCTGGTCCGCTCGGTGGTATCGAGCGACCGGATCGGACACAGCCTGGCCCGCATGTGCGCGGGACTGGGCTACCATACTTATGCGGTGGTCGCCGAGGAAGGCGCATTCGGAGAGGATCTTGCGTTCCAGACCGGGACGGCGCTCGACGCGCTGGACGGGCGCGTTGTCTTTATGTCGTCCTACGTGCCAGGGACGGTCGAGTTCCGGGATGTCGTCGATGAGATTAAGGGGACTGGAGCCGATGTCATCCTGATACTGGGATTCGAACTGGAGAGCGCCCAGTTCATCAAGGCCGCGCGCAGCATGGGTTTGAACACGCCCATTGTCGGGGCGTTCAGCGATACCCCCATCATGCACTCTGTCGCGGGCCCCATGCTGGAAGGCGTGATGTTTTACGACATTTACAATGTGACTTCGCAGACACCCGAGAACCTGGCCTTCGTCGCCAGGTACCGCCGCCGTTTTGGCGCCGATCCGGAGCCCTACGCCCCGCAAGGGTACGATGCGTTACAACTTCTGGCGAGGGCCATCCGGGTTACGGGCTCCACGGATCCTCTGGACCTGGCCTACGCAATCCGCTCCATGGACCGATGGGAGGGAGCCAACGGACCTTACAAGTTCGATTCCACGGGCGAACTGGAAGACAAGCGGATCTACCTGAAAGTGTATCGTGGGGGTAAGCCAGCCGTGCTGGACACCCGTGAGACAACCTCACCCCTTTCGACTCTCGGGAGCAATTAGTCCACCGTCCCTTATTGACAAAGGATAGCAGATGACTCACTATATTGTTATTGCGTGGCTGCTGGGCAGTTTCATCATTGCTCTGTTCGGCGCTAAGTTCCGGTTTGGTTTCTGGGGGTACTTCTTCGGATCGCTGCTGTTGACGCCGGTTTTGGGCCTGCTGCTGCTGTTGGCGGCGATTCCGCCCCGTCCAGGAAGACCCTAGCGCGAGTAGCATGTGCCGGCCATCGCTGCTAAAAGATTGGCTACGCCAGAAGGGATGCCGGTATTGGTTGGCGGTAGGGAAGAAACCCTAGGATAAGGGAAGTTCCTGACATTCCCTCTGCCGTTTTCGGCTTCAATGACAGGATCTGCCAGGCGCATTGCGGACTGGCCGGGCTCTAAGTCATGACGGGAAGAGAGGGTTATGCCTGGACCAAGGAAGCCAAGACTCAAGAAGCAAGACGAGGAGGGACTGGCTGGTGAGCCGTCCCTAGACCCCGAATCTCCCCGGACAACCCCAGCGAGTCTGGTCGAAATTTCTTCAGAGGAATCGCTGGGCGTTGCACTACTTCAATCAGGAGAAAACGCTGTGTCCGATACCCACACTGAATCCCTGCCCGATACGGGCGGGGCGGCAGCCGCCACTGCCGAAATCAACCGGTTGAAGGCGGATATTATCATCACGCGGCATGTGGCCGTGGCGGCAGGCGCCGGGTTCATTCCGCTGCCGATCGTCGATTTCGCCGCGATAACTGGCGTGCAGTTGGGAATGCTCGCTCTGATCTGCGACATTTACAAACAGCCATTTTCCAGGGAAGCCGCCAAGAGCATCATCTTGTCGCTGGCCGGCGGAGCGGTGGCTGGCGGCGAAGCCGGTTCCATGGCGGTCAGCAGCCGGCTGAAGTTCATTCCGGTGGTGGGGACGGTGATGTCCTGGCTGGTCACTCCGGCTCTGGCTGCAGCCACCACCTATGCGATCGGCAAGGTATTCGTTCATCATCTGGAAACGGGCGGCAGCCTTCTGAACTTCGAAGCGAAGAAGATGAAAGAGTACATGCATAAAGCCATGGCCGAAGGGAAGAAACTGATTCCGCATTGGGGCACACCGGTTGCCGCCACGGCCGCTGCATCTCCCGGCCCGGACATGGCGGCCTAAGAACTTAGCAATTTAGGACCCGGCAGCCGCGCGCACCCGGCTGTCGGCGTGTAAGTATTTGTGTCCAATCGCACCGGCTTTCGAGGGGAAGGGTGGAGTGATGATCCGGAAGTGGGCCGTGGTGTCAACGCTGGTTGCCTGGTGGGCAGTTACGCCTGCCGCGGCGGCGTTGGACGATCAGAATCCTCCCGGCGCGCCTGCGCCCCAGGCGGCCGCTCGGCAATCGCCGGCGGCGGGCGCGCAGCAGGCGCCCAGGACGCAGGAACTGGGCGCCTGGTGGGAGAAGAGTTCCATGGAGTACCATCCCTTGCCTGAGCGATGGCTACTCCACGCAACCGGCACGTTTTCGTACATGAACGCGTCGGGAAACACCAGCGGGACCACGGTCGACGTTACCGCCACCGGGGAGGTCCGGAAGGATCGCTTCACCAGCCACTCATTCGTTCAGGTGAGCAACAAAGACATGATTTACGGATTCACCCGGAGCTCCGTGAACTACGTGGAACGGACGCTCCGCGAACAGGTGGATTACGACCTCGCCTGGTACGTGAAGCTCGTGGCGGGCGTTGAGGGTTACCGGAATACCCTGATTTTTATGGACAAGCGGCTGAATGTTTACGGGGGCGTGGGCGGGACGCTGTTCCGTAATGCGAATCAGCAGCTAACTCTTACGGCCGGTCTTGGACACGCGGACTTCACCTTCGACCGCGCGCAGATGTTGCGCGTCAATCCGAACCAGGTCTCGGTGATGAACACCAGCCCGAGTTCGGGCGGCGGGCTTGCCATGCAGACCTGGCGCTGGAAGGTTTCGCCACGGTTTAACTTCAGCGAAGGCACCAGCTATATGAAGTATTTTGACAATTACCTGGGTTGTCTCTGGACGATTAATCTGAACGGAAACTTTCCCATAGACAAGCGGTTCTCCTTCAATGTGTCGTATCGCGTAAAGGAAGAGACCAATGCCATCATCAAGGCGCTGCGGGTGCTTCCACAGGACCGCACATTTCTGTTGGGCTTCAGGGTCGCGATCTGAAAAGGCGGGAATGCGATGAAGGCGCTGATTCTGGCTGGCGGACGGGGCAAACGCCTGGAGGCCCAATCGGCCGGGCGCAACAAGTGCATGATCGGGTTCGCCGGCAAGCCCCTGATCGAGTGGTCTTTGGAAAACTGCGTGAGTTCTGCGCCGGAGGAGATAGTCGTCGTGGTGGGCTATCTTGCCGAGCAGATCATCAACCACTACGGAAATAGTTACCAGGGCATCCGCATCCGCTACGCCATCCAGCGGGAGCAGCGCGGCCTGGTGCATGCCATCGAGACCGCCGCGCCGTTTCTGGGTACTTCCGATTTCATGCTCCTGCTGGCGGATGAGATTCTGCTCGATCCGAATCACGCCGCGATGGTGGAGCGCTTCCGGCGGGGCGGCGCGTTCGCGCTCTGCGGCGTCACGATCGCGCCGGACCCGGAGGCGGTGCGCAAGACTTATGCGATCTTCGAAGACGAGAGGGGCCGGATTCTGCGCCTGGTGGAGAAACCGCGCCGCGCCATCAACCAGTACCAGGGCACCGGCAATTGTATCTTCTCGAACGGAATCCTCGAGTACATCGAATATACGCCCATCAGCCAGGCACGCAACGAGAAGGAACTGCCGGACTTGATCCAGTGCGCCATCGACGACGGGCATGTCGTCGAATCGTTCGCCGTGGGGGGACGGTACATCAACATCAATACCGTCGAGGATGTGGGGCTGGCCGAGGAAGCTGTGGGGATGCGGGCATAGGCAGTCGAGGCGGGTTCCAACTACGCCGGGAGAACGGCCCGGCGTGGCTGGAGGAGAGATCGGAGGAAATTTTGACCATAGGTGTGCTGGCCAGGGCGGTCGGGGATGGCGGTCCGCCGGTAAGCCGGGCGGCGTGTCCCATCCCGATCTGCGGGCGCGGGTTGACGGTAGCCGATATTGCGCGGGTGGCTCAGGGCGCCCCGGTGGCGCTCACCGGAGATGAGGAGACGCTGGCGCGAATCCACGAATCCTCCAGCTTCATCCAGCGCGCCGTCCAGGCGGAGACGCCGATCTACGGCGTGACCACCTGCTTCGGCGGCATGGCGGACCGCGTCATCCCCAGCGGCACCGCCGCCGAGTTGCAGCGCAACCTGGTATGGTCGCACAAAGCCGCCACCGGCGAGCGCCTGCCGGTGGAAGACGTGCGCGCCGCTATGCTACTGCGCGCCAACGCCCTGACCGCGGGAATTTCGGGCGTGCGGCTGGAGATCGTCCAGCGCTTCGAGATCTTCCTGAACGCGCGCGTCACCCCGCACGTGCGCGAGTTCGGCTCCATCGGGGCCAGTGGGGATCTGGTTCCGCTAGCCTACATCGCCGGATCGCTGACCGGTTTGCACCGCGATTTCACGGTGGACTATCGGGGGGAGGACACCGATTGCCTGACCGCCCTCGACAGGCTCGGCCTGGCGCCGCTCGAATTGCTCCCCAAGGAAGGGCTGGCGCTGATGAACGGCACGTCGGTGATGGCCGGAGTAGCCGCCAATTGCGTGGCCCGCGCGCGCGTCCTGGTGGCGCTCGCCATGGGCGCGCACTCCCTGCTCATCCAGGCCATGCACGGCGCGCTGCAGTCCTTCCATCCGTTCATCCATGACCACAAGCCGCATCCGGGCCAGGTTTGGGTGGCCGGGCAAATGCTCGAATTGCTGCGCGGGTCGCAATTGGTACAGAACGATCTGGACGGTCATCGCAACCATCGCAACGGCAGGCTCCTGCAGGACCGCTATTCGATCCGCTGCCTGCCGCAGTTCCTTGGCCCGGTGGTGGACGGTTTGGCCACCATTGCGCGGCAGGTGGAGATCGAAGCCAATTCGGTCACCGACAACCCTCTAATCGACGCGCCGCACGGTGCCGTCTACCATTGCGGCAATTTCCTGGGGCAGTATATCGGCGTGGGCATGGACCAGTTGCGCTACCACATGGGTCTCATGGCCAAGCATCTGGACTCGCAAATCGCCATGGCGGTGGCGCCGGAGTTCAGCCAGGGCCTGACGCCGTCGCTGGTCGGGAATACCGGGCGCGAAGTCAACGTGGGATTCAAGCCGCTGCAGTTGACCGCGAATTCCCTCATGCCGATGCTGGGCTTCTACGGCAACTCGCTGGCCGACCGGTTCCCCACCCATGCCGAGCAGTTCAATCAGAATATCAACAGCCTGGGTTTCGGTTCCGCGAATCTGACGCGGCGCTCGCTCGATATTCTGGATCAGTACATGGCCATCGCGCTGCTGTTCGGCGTGCAGGCGGCCGACCTGCAGACTCATGCCACCGCGGGCCACTACGACGCGCGCTGCGTGCTCTCCCCCGCCGGCCGGAATCTCTACGAGGCCCTCCGTTCGGCCACTGGACGCCCCGCTTCGAAAAGCCGCCCCTTCCTGTGGAACGACGACGAGCAGTTCCTGGACGCCCACGCGGCCTGCGTGCTGGCCGACATACGGGAGGGCGGCAAAACAGTGCAGGCAGTGGGCGATCTGGTTGCCGGGCTGGAATCCGGCGAGGCGGCGTAGATGAACATCGCAGCCACTGTGGAGGAGGGCCGCCGCCTGCATCCGGAGCGGCCGGCGCTGGTCTTCGAAGGGGAGGCGATTTCCTACCGGCGCCTGGATGAACTGGCGAGCTTCGAGGCTGCCCGGCTGCGCGCGGCGGGCATCGAGCGTGGCGACCGCGTGGCGCTTTGTCTCCCCAACACCCCGCAATTCGTGGCCAGCTACCTGGGGGCGCTGAAGCTGGGGGCCATCGCCGTCAGCGTGAATCCCGCGCTCACCGGCGGGGAGATCCGCTTCATCCTCGACGACAGCGGGGCCGCCGAAGTCATCCGAAACCCGGACCGCTGGCGCGGAGAGGGTGAAACCGCTCCCGAGATCGCGGCGCTCGAAATGGAACCATCGGATCCGGCCGCGATCGTCTACACCTCCGGCACCACGGGCTTTCCAAAAGGCGCGACCCTCTCGCACCATAACGTCGTCTTCACCATGCACTCGAAGCGGCGGTATCTGGGGATACGGCCGGAGGACCGGATGCTTCTCTTCCTGCCGCTATTCCACTGCTTCGGCCAGAACGCCATCCTCAACGCCGGCCTGGCATCGGGAGCGACCCTGGTGTTGCAGCGGGGGTTCGATAAGGACCGCGTGCTCGATTCCGTCGCGCGCGACGGCGTCACCATGTTGTGCGCGGTGCCGGCCAACTTCGTGGTGCTCTACGAAGCGGTTTCCCGCAGCCAGTTGACCGGCGTGCGTTACTATATGTCGGCCGCGGCGCCCTTGCCGCTCGAACTCGAGATCGGCTGGCGGGAGAAGTTCGGCCATCCCATTTATCAGGGCTACGGTTTGACGGAAACCTCGCCCTTCGCCAGTTACAATCACGCGACTGCCTACCGCCCAGGGTCGATCGGTTCACCCATCGACGGCGTGGAGATGGCGGTGGTGGACGTGGACGACGGCAGGTTTCTCCCCCCGGGCGCCGCCGGGGAGATCGTGGTCAGAGGGCCCAATGTGATGCTCGGTTACTGGCGCCGTCCGGAGGAGACGCGCGAGGCAATCCGCGACGGCTGGTTCCACACGGGCGATATCGGCCGCGCCGGCGCGGACGGCTACTTCTTCATCGAAGACCGTCTCAAGGACATGGCCATCGTGGGCGGCTACAACGTCTATCCGGCCGAAGTGGAGAGAGCGCTACGCCGCCATCCGGCGGTCTCCGAAGCGGCCGCGTATGGCGTCCCCGATCCGGTTCTGGGCGAGCGCCTGCGCGCGGCCGTCACGCTCAAACCGGCAGCAGCGGCGGCCGCCTCCGAGCTGATCGCCCATTGCCGTGCGTCCCTGGCCGAGTACAAGGTGCCGGCTGCCATCGAGTTTGTCGAGGCGATTCCCAAATGCCGCGCCGGCAAGGTCCGCAAGCGCGTTCTGCGGGATGCCTATCGCGCCTCGCCTGCGGCGGCCTCCCCTCCGGAAGGCGCCGTGAAGGACGCGGCGGAACTGGAGCGCCGCATCGTCGGCTGGATGGCCGCGCACCTGGATCTGCAACCCCGCGAGATCCACTTCGACCGTCCCTTCGCCGAGTTCGGGCTCACTTCGCTCGCGGCCGTGCAACTGGCCGAGTGGCTGGGCCGGGCGGTGGGCCACCCGGTCGCGATCACCATCGCATGGCGCTATTCGACGCCGCGAACCCTGGCGCGCCATCTCCTGCCCGGCGCCACCCGCGATGGCGCGAAAACTCTGGCAACGCTTGCCGAAGAAGTTGCGCGGCTGTCCGAGGACCAGGCCGAGGCGCTGCTGCTAGCCGAACTCGACGCGCTTCCGAACACGAGCGTATGACTCCCGGCTCCAATACTACGGACGGCTACCACCGCCTCCTCCAGGACGCGCTGGTGAAGATTCGCAACTTGCGCGCGGAGGTGGCCGCGCTGCACCGCGGCGCCCCGGAGCCCATTGCCATCGTCGGAGCCGGCTGCCGTTTCCCGGGAGGCGTGCGCTCGCCCGAAGACTATTGGCGGCTGCTCGAATCGGGACGCGATGCCATCACCCGCATCCCGGCGGACCGCTGGGACGCGGACACTTTCTACGATCCCGACCCAGCCGCGCCGGGGAAGATGTACGTCCGCGAGGGTGGTTTCCTGGATGCCATCGACTGCTTCGACGCCGGCTTCTTCCGCATCCCGCCGCGCGAGGCCAGGCAGCTCGATCCGCAGCAGCGCCTGCTCCTCGAAGTGAGTTGGGAAGCGCTTGAGAATTCCGGTATCGCCCCCGACCGTCTGAGGGGCGCGTCCGCCGGCGTCTACGTGGGCGCGATGGGCTGCGATTACGCGTTCCGCATGGCGCACCGGCTCGACATGGCGAGCGTGGACCCCTACATGTTGTCCGGCAACGATCTCAGCTTCACGGCCGGACGCATTGCCTACTATCTCGGGTTGCAGGGGCCGGCGATGGCGGTGGCCACGGCGTGTTCCTCCTCGCTGGTTTCGCTTCACCTGGCTGCCCAGGCACTGCGCGCGGGCGAATGCGACCTGGCCCTGGCCGGCGGGGTCAACGTGATCCTCGACCCGGTCACCGGGATCATGCTCTCCAAGCTGCGCGCTCTGGCGCCGGATGGCCGCTCGAAAGCGTTCGACGAGGACGCCGATGGGTACGGACGAGGCGAAGGCTGTGGCATGCTGGTGCTCGAACGGCTGTCCGCCGCCCTGGGCAATCGCAGGCGCATCCTGGCCGTGATTCGCGGATCGGCGGTGCGCCACGATGGATCCAGCGCCGGCCTCACCATCCCCAACGGCCCGGCGCAGGACAGGACGATTCGCCAGGCGATCGCAGCCGCGGGCGTGCTTCCAGCCGACATCGACTACGTGGAAGCGCATGGCACGGGCACGGCCCTGGGCGATCCCATCGAGATCCAGTCGCTCGCGCGGGTCATGAGCGAAGGGCGCAAACGCGATCTGCTGGTCGGCTCCGTCAAGACCAACATCGGCCATTTGGAGGCCGCCGCCGGCGTGGCCGGAGTGCTGAAGACCGCGCTGGCGCTGGTGCACCGCAGGATACCGCCTCATCTCCATTTCCGCACTCCCAGCCGGAGCATCGCCTGGAGTGAGATCCCCTTGCGCGTGCCGGTCCAGCTCGCCGAATGGCCCGCGCCCGAACCTGCCCGCCGGCGCCTGGCGGGTGTCAGCTCGTTTGGTCTGAGCGGTGTCAACGCCCACGTGGTATTGGAGGAAGCTCCTGCGGCGGAAGCGGCGCCCGACTCTGACCCGGCGCCGCATATTCTCACGCTCAGCGCCCGCTCGCCCGCGGCGCTCTCGGAGTTGCGGGAGCGGTACGTGGCGGCGCTCACCGCTAACCCAGGCTTGAACTGGGCGGACGTTTGCTACACCTCGAACACCGGGCGCGCGCATTTCGAACGCCGCGCCTGCGTCACAGCCGCGTCGCTCGCCGAAGGGCTGGCCAGTCTGCGCGACAGCACTCGCCCGGCGCCGGATCCGGACAGCCTCGCCGGACAGTACCTGGGCGGGGCCGTGATCGACTGGGCCGCCCAGTACCGCGGGAACGGCGGCGCTGGCCGCGCCGTGGCGCTTCCCACCTACCCGTTCGAGCGCCAGAGCTACTGGGCGCCGGCGGCAGAGACGGCTTCCGCTCCCGCCGAAGCGCGCGATGAGGACTTGGCCGGCCGCTTGCGGGAACTGCCGGCGGCGGCGCGCGAAGCCGCGGTGCTCGAAGCCCTGGCGAGGCAAATTGGCGCCGTGCTCGGATCGGGCGCGCCTGTGGGCGGCCTGCGCTCGCTTCTCGAACTCGGTCTGGACTCCCTGATGACGGCCGAAATCCAGGACTGGCTGCAAACAGCTCTCGGCGTCGGGTTGAGTCTGGATCGCCTGCTGTCAAGCCCCAGCGTGGAAGCCCTGGCCCGGGAGGCGTGCGAGCTGCTCGACCCCGCCCGCGCGCCCGCGCCTGTTTCCGCGCCAGAGGCGGCCGCGCTGCGCTACCCGCTTTCCTACGGACAGGAAGCTCTCTGGTTCATCCACGAGAGCGCCCCGGAAAGCCCCGCCTACAATGTCGGCATTGCGCTCGCAATCGCCGCCCCGGTGAACCCAGCCGCGCTGGACCGGGCGCTCGCAACGCTGGCCGGCCGCCATCCGTCGCTGCGCGCCACGTTTTCCGCCCCTGCCGGCGAGCCCGAGCAGGAGATCCAGCCGGCCTCCGCCATTCGTCTCGAATGCACCGGCGCGGCCGCATGGGATCTCGATGAGTTGAAGCGCCGCGTGGGGGAAGCCCACCGCCGTCCATTCGATCTCGCCTCCGGCCCGGTGCTCCGCGCCGAACTGTTCACGCGGTCCGCAGTGGACCACGTCCTGCTGCTGAGCATGCATCACATCGCCTGCGACGCTCTCTCGTTCTGGACCATGATCGAGGAGATTCAGGCCGCTTGCGCCGGCAGGGCCCTGCCGCCCGTGCGCGCCGCCTACGCGGACTTCGTTCGTTGGCAGCGGGATATGCTCGCCGGAGCCGAAGGCGAAGATCTGTGGAGTTACTGGCGGCAGCAACTCGCGGGGGAATTGCCCGCTCTCAACCTGCCCGCCGATTTCCCCCGCCCCGCCGTGCAAGCGTTCCAAGGCGGGTCGCACTCGATCGCCATCGGCGTGGATCTGACGCGAGAGCTGCGCGGCCTGGCGCGCTCGCAGGGGGTCACGCTGCACAGCACGCTGCTGGCGGCGTTCGCCGCGCTGCTCGGCCGCTTCACGGGCCAGAGCGAAGTGGTGATTGGCTGCGCCACAGCCGGCCGGCCCGCCGGGTTCGCCGGAGTGGTAGGTTACTTCACGAACCCGATTCCGGTGCGTGTCAACCTGGCCGGAGACCCGGCGTTCGCCGCCCTGCTGGCGCAAGTCCGCCACACGGTTTCCGGCGGCATGGAGCATCTGCAGATGCCCTTCGCCCAGCTCGTGAAGCGGTTGCAACCCAGGCGCGACCTCAGCCGCTCGCCCATCTACCAGGCCGATTTCTCGCTGCTCAAAGCGCCGCCGGCTTACCGCAACGGCGCCGCCGCGGGAGGCTTCCCCGTGGCGCCGTTCTCCCTCGCCGAAGAGGAAGGCCAGTTCGACGTGGGCCTGCACGTGGCGGAGAACGACCATGACCTCAAGGCGGTCTTCAAATACGACACCAGCCTTTTCAGACCGGAAACCATCGAAACCATGGCGGCGTGCTATGCATCGCTGCTCGAAGCCGTGGCAGGCGATCCCGGGCGTGCCATCGGCTCGCTGCCGTTGCTGCTTCCCGAAGTGCGCCGCCGCCTCCTGTGCAGCGGCAACCGGACCGCGGTGAACTATCCCGAAACGCCCGTGCATCGCATGTTCGAGCGGCAGGCCCGGCTCACTCCCGGCGCCGTCGCCGCGGAGATGTTCGCTTCACCCGGCGCCTGGACCTATGCCGAACTCAACACCCGCGCGAACCGATTGGCGCACCGGCTCATGGAACTGGGCGCCGGTCCGGAGGTCCTGGTTGGCGTGTGCCTGGAACGCTCGCTCGATTTGGCCGCCGCCCTCCTGGCTGTGTTGAAAGCCGGAGCCGCTTACGTGCCTCTCGACCCCAGCTATCCGGCCTCCCGGCTGGAATTCATGATGCGGGACGCCGGCATGCCCGTGCTCCTCACGTCGCGCAAGCTGGCCTCGAGCCTCGCGATTCCCGAGGGGATCGCGGCCATTCACCTGGACGAGGAGTGGCCCGCCATTGCCGCCCGTGGCGGCGCGAATCCCGAAGTGGAAACCGGCCCCGGCAATCTCGCCTATGTCATCTATACGTCGGGCTCCACGGGGCTCCCCAAGGGCACGCTGATCGAGCATCGCGGGCTTACCAACTACCTGAACTGGTGCGTGGAGGCCTACCGCGTCGCAGAGGGATCTGGCGCGCCGGTCAGTTCCGCGATGGGCTTCGATGCCACCATCACCAGCTTCTTCGCACCCCTCGTCACGGGCGGCAAGGTGGTGATGCTGCCAGAGGACCGCGCCGTGGAATCGCTGGCCGAATGCCTCCGCGCCAATCATGGGTTCAGCCTGATCAAAATTACCCCCGCGCACCTCGAGATCCTCAGCCAATTGCTCCGTCCCGAAGAGTGCGCCGGGCGCGCCCGCGCCTTCGTCATCGGCGGCGAGGCGTTGCGCTGCGGCATGCTGGCCTTCTGGCGGAAGCACGCTCCCGCCACCCGGCTCATCAACGAATACGGCCCCACGGAAACCGTGGTCGGCTGCTGCGTCTACGAGGCCACGGAATGTCTGGATGGCTCCGTGCCCATTGGACGGCCCATTGCCAACACCGAATTGTATGTGCTCGACGGCAGGATGGAACCGGTGCCGCCCGGTGTCGTGGGCGAGCTCTATATCGGCGGCGCGGGCGTGGCGCGCGGATACCTGAACCGCCCGGAGTTGACCGAAGCCAGGTTTGTCGCCGACCCGTTCAGCGGGCGTCCCGGCGCGCGCCTCTTCCGATCGGGCGATCTGGTACGGCTGCTGCCCGCGGGCGACCTCGACTTCCTCGGCCGCATCGATACGCAGGTCAAGATTCGCGGCTACCGCGTCGAACTCGGTGAGATCGAGAGCGTGCTCACCCGCCATCCCGGCGTCGAGGCCGCCGCCGCCGTGGCATTCGACGGCCAACTCGCCGCTTATTTCACCTCGCGCGAACCCGCGCCCGGCGCCGCCGAACTCCAGCGCCATTTGAGGGACCTCCTGCCCGCGTACATGGTCCCCGCATTCCTGGTCGCGCTCGACGAGTTTCCGCTCACGGCTAACGGCAAGATCGACCGCGCCGCGCTGCCCGCGCCCGGGATGGCGCGCGATGCTTCGCGTTTCGTGGCGCCGCGCGAACCGCTCGAACTCAAGGTTGCGGCCGTCTGGGAGGCGGTGCTCGGCGTCCGCCCGGTCGGGGTAAAGGACAACTTCTTCGATCTCGGCGGACACTCGCTGCTGGCCGTGCGTCTGGCGGTGCTGCTCGAAAAGGAGACTGGCCAGCGCGTGCCGCTCGCCAATATCCTGCGTGGACCCACCGTCGAACAACTTGCCGGCCTGCTCCGCCGCGAGGCCCCGCACGGCGCCTTTTCGCCGCTGGTTCCCATTCAGCCTTCCGGCGCGCGGCCACCGCTCTTCTGCGTCCCCGGAGCTGGAGGCAACGTCATCTACCTCTACAACCTCGCGCGGCATCTCGGGCCCGATCAGCCTTTCTACGGGCTGCAAGGCGTCGGCTTCGAAGGGGAGGCGCCGCCGCAGCGCTCGGCCGGGGAAATGGCCGCGCACTATCTGCGCTTCATCGAGAGCTTCCAGCCCGGCGGCCCTTACTTCCTGGGCGGGCATTCGCTGGGTGGGTGGGTGGCGTACGAAATGGCGCAGCAACTGATGCGCCGCGGCCGCCAGGTGGGCCTGGTGGCGATCGTCGATACGCCCGTTCCCTCCGCCGCCCCCAATCGCGACACCAGCGGGTGGAGCGAGGCGCGCTGGATGTTCGAACTGGCCGGCCGCATCGGACAATTGCTGAACCCCGATCTGGATGTTTCGCTCGAGGCGCTGGAGGCTCTCGATGGCGCGGCGCAGCTGGAGTACTTCCGTGCCGCGCTGGTGAATGCGCGGCTGTTCCCGGAGGACGCCGGTGCGGTACAAATCCGCAACGTGATCGAAATGTTCAAAGCCCACGCGCAGGTTCGCTATCGCATCCCCGATAGTCCTTTGCCCGTCCGCATGGCTCTGCTGCGGACGCATGCCGCCCCGCCCGGCCGCCCCGCCGATGGGGACCCGAGCTGGGGATGGTCCGCCCTCGGCCCGACGGAAGTCGATTTCGTGCCCGGCGAGCACCTCACCGCGTTGCGCATGCCGCACGTGCGGGCGCTCGCCGACCGCCTTTCAGTCCGCCTCGACGACGCTCAGCGCGCCGCCGGCCGGCTTCGGGGAAAGGCGGCCGCATGCCCACTGCCGTAGTGCTCAATCTGCCGGAACACGGCCACATGAATGCCACGTTGCCGCTGGTGGCGGAGTTGGTCCGCCGCGGCGAGCGCGTGGTCTACTACTCGACCGAGCCGTTCCGCGAACGCCTGGAAGCTGCCGGCGCCGAGTACCGCAGCTACGGCGATCCCTCAATCTTCCGGCCTCCCGCCCACACCGGCGGTTTGTATAGCGTGATGGCTTTCGCCATCGCTCTGGCCGAGCGGGTGCTCCCCGTGCTGCTTCCCGAGTTACGTGCCATCCCGCCCGACTACCTGTTGATCGATTCGCTATGCGTCTGGGGCAACCTGGCCCGGCAGGCGCTGGGAATTCCCGCCGCCATGCTCGGATCCGTCTTCGTGACCGACCAACTCCGCATGACCGTCGAAGACATGGTGCGCCTGGCCTACCGGGATGCGCCGAAGGAGACGCTGCTTTCCGGCATCGACGCGCTCAACACCTACCTGATGACCTCGCAGCGAATCGATCGCCGGTTCGGAACCCGGAGCCCGAACCTGGTCGAGTTCTTCTCCAGCCGGCAATCCCTCAACGTCGTCTTCACGTCGCGCTATTTTCACATTGCGGGCGATGCGTACGACGACACGTACAAGTTCGTGGGGCCCTCCATCGAGCCCGCTCCGAAGGCCGGGCCGGCGGCCTCGGGTCCCCGCCCGCTCCTCTACATCTCGATGGGCACCATCTTCAACGAGCTGCCGGAGTTCTACCGCGCCTGCTTCGACGCTTTTGGCGGCGCGGAGTACCGCGTCGTGATGGCCACCGGAAAAGTGGATGCGGCTTCGCTCGGTGCCGCGCCGGAGAATTTCGAGCTGCGCGAGTTCGTCCCCCAGTTGGAGATCCTGTCCCGAGCCTCGCTTTTCCTCACGCATGGCGGCATGAACGGCGTGAGTGAAGCGCTGTGGCACGAGGTCCCGCTGCTGGTCTTCCCGCAGCACGGCGATCAGCACCTGGTGGCCGCGCGCGTGGCCGAACTGGGCGCGGGGCTGGTGCTGCGCCCGCCGGATATCGAGCCTGCCAAACTGCGGGAGATGGCGGCCCGCCTGCTGCACGAGCCCGCATTCCGCGCCGCGGCGCGCCGCATCGCCGATTCCTTCCGCGCGGCCGGCGGTCCGCAACGCGCGGCCGGCGAGATCCTGGCGTGGAGCCGGAGGTAGGCCATGGCCACGGTCTACGTGCTCGGTCATCCGGCGCCTGGCCACATCAATCCGAATCTGCCGCTGATGGCGGAACTGCGCCGCCGCGGCGAGCGGGTGGTCTATTTTGCCACCGAACCCTTCCGCGCGAAGGTGGAAGCCACGGGCGCCGAATTCCGGTCGTACGGCGATCATGGGCTGTTCGAGCGGAACCTCGGCTCGGGCGGCATGCTGGGTGGCATGGCCGGCCTGATGGAGACCACCGAACGGATTCTTCCCGGGCTGGTCGAGGAGTTCCGTGCCGCGCGCCCGGACTACCTGCTGGTGGAG